>ERZ501064.11-NODE-11-length-56330-cov-10.177645_pt1 | contig 56330 bp, 49 predicted proteins | sample MGYA00510851_ERZ501064 | MGnify/ENA primary metagenome ERZ501064 (study PRJEB25958, sample SAMN03398529) | human skin metagenome | study: EMG produced TPA metagenomics assembly of the Human Skin Microbiome Metagenome (human skin metagenome) data set. | reverse complement strand
CGCACCTCAGGGAGCAGGGGGTGCCCGTCGCTATCGCTCCTCGCACCTCAGAGAGCAGCGGGGGCCCGTCGCCATGGGCTCCTCAGGGAGCGGGGGCCCACCGCTGGTTGAGCAGGCGACGAGCGCAGCGAGGAGCCGTGTCGAAGCCACTTGGCAACAACGACAACGGCCCGAGCCGCACGTGGCGGATCGGGCCGTGAGCCGGCGAGCGGGTTACGGCGCGACGATGTCGTCGTCGTCCGACGCGCCGAAACTGGTGAACGCGGTGTGCTTGGGCAGGCGGTAGGCCTCGCGGCCCAGCACGGTGTTCAGGATGCGTGCGTTGCGGACCGCGCCGATGTCGAGGTTCGGGGCCGAGACGCCGTGCGCGTGCTCCTCGGCATTGGCGACGAAGATCCGGTTGGTCAGGGCGTCGTCGGTCTCGATCTCGTGGTTGGCGCCGATGACCAGGCGTCCGCGCGAATCCCGGTGCAGCGCAGACTCGATCGGGGCCAGGAAGTCCGCCCTGCGGGCCTGGTAGCCGGTACTGGCGATGACCATGTCGGTGGTGTGGGCCAGCTCGGAGCCGGTGTCGAGGTGACGGCCGCGGACCCGGAGCTTGCCGTCGGCGAGGGTGTCGATGCCTTCGACCTCGACCGAGATCCGCAGCTGCACCGGGTTGAGCTTGTCCTGCAACTGGCGCCGGTACAGCAGGTCGTGCAGACGCTCCAGGGTGTCGGTGGAAATGCCCTTGTGGAACTGCCAGTGCTGCGGGCGAACCCGATCCCGCGCGGCCTCGGGAAGGCTGTGGAAGTAGTCCATGTAGGCCGGCGTGGTCATCTCCAGCGAGAGCTTCGTGAAGTCCAGCGGCGCGAACCACGGTGTGCGCGTCCACCATCGGACCGCGGGGCCGCCGCGTAGGTTCGCCTCCAGCAGATCGATGACGATCTCGGCACCCGACTGGCCGGAGCCGATGACCGTGACGGTGTCGGCGGCGAGCGCCTTCTCCTGGTTGAACAGGTAGTCGGAGCTGTGGACCACCGCGGGCGAGTCCGACGAGAGTGCCTGCGGGACGAACGGTTCGGTGCCGATGCCGACCACCACGTGTCGTGCGATCACCGTCGAGGAGCTCGCGCCGGTGTGCATGGTCACCCGGAACGCGTCGGCCTCGGCGTCCCAGGCCACCTCGTCGACGGTGGTGCCCCACCGGAGCGAGTCGAGCCGGGACACGCACCAGAGCAGGTAGGCCTCGTACTCGATGCGGGTCGGGAAGAAGTCCTCGCGTACCAGGAACCGGTACATGCGATCGATGTCGGCCATGTAGTTCAGGAACGACAGCGGATGGGTCGGGTCGACGAGCGTCACCAGGTCCGACAGGAAGCTCACCTGGAGGGTGGCGTCGTCGAACATCAGGCCCGGATGCCACCGGAACTCGTCTCGCGAGTCGACGACCAGGAGGTTCACGTCGTCGAGCGTCGAGGCGAGCGCGGCGAGGCCCAGATTGAATGGGCCGCAACCGATCGCGAGTACGTCTACGTTCTCGACAGTGGTCTTCTCTTCTGGGGTCATTCGGACACTCTCACCATTTCTTCACTGTGGACTTCCGCGCCGGGTGCGGCGGTGCCTTCCGACTCCACCTCGAGCGCGACGCGCAACAGTTCGTCGAACAGCTCGTCGATGTCGCTCTCCGAGGTCTCCGGGTTGAGGAGGGTCAGCTTCAGGCAGGTCTGGGGCTCTTCCTCACCGGGCACCCGGACCTGGGTACGGCCGATGAGTGCCTTGCCGTCGGCGATCAACCGACGCCGCAGTTCGCCGTTGACCGCGTCGAGATCGGTGCACCGATACCGGAACACGACGGTGGTCAGCGTGACCGGTGCGATGAGCTCGAGCTGCAGTTCGGTGGCGATTCGCTGTTCGGAGTACACCGCGAGGTCGTTGCACTTGTCGAGCATGTCACCCAGAGTGCGGCGTCCGTAGGCGAGCAGGGTCGCCGCGACCTTGAGGACGTCGGGTCGTCGCGTCGTCTGCAGCGTCTGACCCAGGAGGCCGCTGTACCCGGCCTCCACGTCGTCGTCGGGGTTGAGGTAGGCCACCGAACGGTTCAGGGACACGAAGCGATCGGCGTCGGACAGCAGCATGAGGCTCGCGGCCGCCGGCTGCCAACCGACCTTGTGCAGGTCGAGGGTGACCGAGTCGGCGCGTTCGACGCCGGTGAGCAGACCGGCGAGGCGGTCGGAGAACAGCGAGCCGAATCCGTAGGCGGCGTCGACGTGCATCCAGATCTCGTGCCGCTCGGCGATGTCGGCGATCTCCCCGAGCGGGTCGACGGTACCGAAGTCGGTGGTGCCCGCGGTGGCGACGATCGCCAGCGGGGTCGCCGCGCCGGCCTCGCGGATGGCCGTCTCCAGCGCCTCCGGGATCATCCGGTGATGCGAGTCGACCTCGACCGGGATGACCGCGGTCTCGCCCAGCCCCAGTGCCGCACAGGCGCGGTGAACCGAGAAGTGCGCCACGCGCGAGCAGAAGACGACCGGGCGGTGCAACGCGCCGACGCCGTCGTGCCGCACGTCGATGCCCCGCCGGGCAGCGGTGTGGTCGCGAGCGATCATGAGCGCCAGCAGATTCGAGATCGATCCACCGGGACTGAAGACACCGCCGGCATGTTTGCCGAACCCGGCCATACGAGCCAGCGACTGTACGGTCCAGGTCTCGAGCGCCAGTGTGGCCGGGCCGGAATCGTAGGTGTCGAGTGAGGCATTGGTGGCCGAGGCCAGGGCGTCGGCGGCGACCGCGACCGACAGCGGAGCGGGTTGCAGATGCGCCGCGGCCATCGGATGGGTGAGGTCCAGTCCGAACTCGGCCACCAGGCGGGCGAGTCGGGTCAGCGCCTCGGACTCGCCGATCCCGTTCTCCGGAACTCCGTGCGGGCCGAGTAGTGCCGTCACCCCGCCGAGCACCGCGACGGGGTCACCGCTCGGCAGCGGGGCGCCGTGATGGTCGTCGCCGACCGCGGCCGCGACCTCGGCCAAGCCGCGCCCGACGTCGGCCCAGCCATCGCCGGGACGGGCGAATCGCGAGGCACCCCATACGGACTGGCGGTCTTCGGACACTGAGTTCCCCCCTGTTGACTCCGGTGCGCGGTGGCGCGGTGGCAGGCCGGTCATCCGGCGCTGCCCTTCTGTGGTGCGCTCTCGGCGAGGGTTTCGACGAGTGCGGAGACGTTCTGGTGCAACGACGTCGGAATCAGATCGACGAGTGCGGTGAGTACTGCGGTGGCGCGGTCGGCCACCGTGTCGGGGACGATCCCCGGTTGGTGGTCGACCTCGACGTGGGTGCTCTCGTCGTCGGCCTCGAAGGCGATCGAGAGCGGGTAGTTGGCGATCCCGTTGAACACCGACCGGCAGGTGACCGGGGCGTCGGCGGGTTGCGGGATCCCGCGCAGCGGTGCGGGCCGGACCGACGCCATGATCTCGATGACGGGAAAACGGCCGCCTTGCTGTCGCAACGCGGTGAGGATCGGCCCGAAGTCGGTGCCGGAGTGTTCCATCGATCGGTAGATGACTGCGCCCGCGTCCCGGAGAGCCTGCTCGACGGTGGCGTCGGGGTCGATGCGGAACCGCATCGGGATGATGTTGCCGCAGTATCCGACGTTCTGGGGTGACTGCGTCCGACGACGGTTGTCGGCCGGCACCACCAGGACGTGATCGGCGGCGCCGGTCAGGGCATACGCGGCCAGCGAACACACGCCGATCAGCAACGCGTTCGGGGTGGCCCCGACGGTCTGGGCGACCCGGCCGAAAGCGGCCAGCGAGTCGGCCGCAACCGGGGCGGCGACCTTGATGCCGTCGCGGTCGTCCATCGGCGAGAGCCAACTGTCGGCGGCACTCTCGGTGGGCAACTCGCCGCTGAGCGGATAGCGGACGTCGTCGGCGGCCCAGGTCGTGAGGGCGTGGCGCACCGCGTCGTCGGCGGCCGCCGCGACGGCCGCGGAATCGGGTGTGACCGGGCGGGAGTCGGCGGTGACGTCCCCGGGCCACGAACCCGAGACCAGGGTGCCCAGCAGCAGCGGCCATGAGGTGTCGTCGACGGCGAGATGGTGGACGACGAGGATCATCGTGACGTCGCCGTCCGAACCCGAGACCCGAAGCCGGAGCGGCACATCCGACGTCAGATCGAATGGCGTGCGGGTCAGCGAGGTCGCGATCGCGTCGGCATCGTCGACGGGTCCGGTTGCCTCCGCGTCCGGCAGGCCCCAGGTCCACACCGTGCCCGATGCGTCCCACGATCCCGCGTGCGACACGACGCGGCGACGCGGCGTGCCCGCGTTGTCGACCTCGACCACCGATCTCAGGACCCCGAAGCGCTCGACGAGTAGTTCGGCGGAGTCGACGACCGATCGGAGCGTTCGCGTCCCGCCGAACTGCAGGACGAGTCCGATGTTGTGCGACACCGATTCCGGATCCAGTTCGTAGATCCGCCACATCCGCCGTTCGGCGGTGCCGAACTCGCCGAACGGCACGGAGGTCCTTGGTTCGTCAGCTGCGGCCGTGCGGGCGGGTTCGCCGGTCTGCGCGATTCGACGACGCAAGAGCGTCAGTCGCGCTTCGGTCAACGCGGGCATGGCTCCCTCTCGGTCGATGTGGCGGTGGACGGCGTCGACGCTGCTGCGGTCGTGCCACGCAACACATCCCAATCGCGGACGACCTCGATCAGCTCGCCCGCCGCCCACCGCGGCGCCTGGTCCTGGAAGTGATCGGAACGGGGATCACCGCTCACGCCCAGCGGGACGATCCAGCGGCTCGCCCCGCGGTCGGCGAGGTCCCACACGTAGCGTGCGGCGGCACCCGTGATGCACAGGTGGGTGCCGACCGCCGCGGCGTTGGCGAAGACGCACTCGGCGTCCCCCGCCAGGGGCAGGGGAGTCGGACGAAGGGTGGCGAACAGATCCGGGTGCTGCGGCGACGCGCCGACCAGGTCGAATCCGTGGATCGGTGCCAGGCGATGGACGCTGCCCCACGTGGGCGTCGAACCGAAGGTCCCGATCCGGGCCACCACGGCATCGAGGGCGGCGACCGCCACGGCCTCGATGTCGATGCCGATCCCCGCCGTGTTGGCGACGACGGAGGTCAGCGCGGTCGCGAGACGGGGCTCGGGCACGAACCACGGCTGGAACACCGCCGGGAACCCGTGCGGCCCGCGCAGCGGCGCGAGCACGTCGGTACTCGCGACCCCGAGGACCAACTGGGTACGGAACTCGGCATAGAGGTAAGCGTCGGTGCTGTCGGCGGTCATCGACCGGTCCCACGCCACCAGGCGCTCCCGGATGCCCTCGGCTTCGGCGTCGGCGCCGCGTACGCGTGACAGCAACTCCTGGACGACGGACGCCTGCTCGAGCCGGACATCGGTGTGGATGTCGGCGCAATCCGCCGGAGTCACCGAACCGAGACCGTCGAGTCGCGCGGTGATCCGGTCGGCGCGGAACGGTTCGACGCACTCACTCGTGAGCGGTTGCAACGCAGGCACATCGGACATCCGCTGGTTGGCGGTGACGGTGAAGGCGGGACCCTTCGAGACGCCCTCCGCAAGCTCCGGGCTCCTCAGGGAGCGGGGGGTGGCCTCCGCGAGCTCCGGGTTCCTCAGGGAGCGGAGGGTCGCGTCGAAGCCGGGGTCACCGAGCGAACCCGTCTCGTATCCGCGCCACTGGTAGCGCTCGTCCCAGCCCGGGACCGGCAACCAGTAGTTCTCGGGCGCGCGGACCGGCACCCGGCCGGCCACGTGGGTGGCGACGGTGCCGTCGGCGTGGGCGATGACCGCGCGGTTGACCGGCTCGACCCACTTCGTCAGGGCTGCTTCGACATCGGCGACGGTGCGCGCGAAGAGCAGGTCGATCGGCGCGTCGAAGGTGACCTCTTCGGTGAGCAGCGGGGACCGGATGCTCATCGCGAACGACTCGTCGGGGCCGCCGAAGACGACGGCACCGTTCGGGGTGGTGAGGAGCTGCACGGCAACGGGTTCGGCATCCCGGACGAGGATCGTCTCGGTGCTCACCCCGGCCGGCACCCGCCCGCCGCCCGGTACCTCGACCAGGAGCGTGCCGGCCTCGTCGCGCGTCAATCGCTCGAGGTACAGATCCTGATAGTCACCCATGGCATTCGTGATGCCCCAGGCGATGTCGTCGCCCTGACAGAAGTGCGGGACTCCCGGGACGCCGGCAAACGCGAACCCGGCCATGTCGAACGCTTCGTGCGGACCTGTCGAGGCGAGGTGGAACTGCTGATAGATGCCCGGCAGTTCGAGGAATCGATGCGGGTCGCCGGCGACGATGGGCGCACCGGTCGAGCTCCGCTCGGCGGACACACCCCAGGCGTTGCTGCCCGACATCGGATCGCCGAGGTCCACCGCCGGGGCGGGTTGCTCGGGCGACGCCGGGCGGGTGATCGCGAGGATCTCCCCCAGGAACGCCTCATCGGGCATCGCGGGCACCGTGGGGTCGGTCTCCCGCGTCTCGAAGTCCCAGAACCGCAGCGCATCCAGACCGAGCGTGCGGCAGGCATGCAGGCGGAAGAGTTTCGTGGTGAACCGCCCGAAGAGCACGTGATGCATGATGAACACCGAGATCGGCGTCCACGGCCGCCACGGCAGCGGACGATGCGCCAACGCCTCGAGTTCCGGTGCGGCAGCCGACGTCTCGAGGTCGCCGAGGGTGCTGTTCACGCCGTCGGCGTAGGCGGTGACCAGTTCCCGGGTGCGGGTGGACGATGCGTCGAAGATGCGTTTCGCCGCCACGTCGAGCTGGGCGCGGCGGGCGAAGGTGTCCCATTCGACGCAGCCGGCCCCGAAGACCTCGGCGGTGCGTCCCTCGGCGCGCAGCCGCATGAACTCGATCTGCCAGCGCCGGTCCTCGCCGCATGCCCGGCCCTGTCCGTACAGAGCTCCGCGCGGCGTCGTGGCGAGGACGTGCGGGATGCCGTGGTCATCACGCAGGATCTCCACGTCGTCGGGTGCGTGGGTGCGGGTGGTGGTCATCTCCGTCACCGGTCCCTCGGCGGCGCAATCGGATTGACGAGCCGGTGACCCGCGTCGATCAGCGATGCGTAGGAGTCCTCGATGTCGACCATGCGCTTGTTGTTGCGCAGTTGCAGCCCGTTCATGTGCACCGCCCCGAACTCCGGTGCGAACAGATCCCAGCGAGCGAACCTGTCTTCCAGATCGGGGTGGGCGGCGACGAACTCACGCAGGCTCTCGGCCACCAGCGACCAGAACTCGTCGTCGCCGACGATGCCGTGCGTGTGCAGGATCTCGGCGAGTGGACGCAGGAAGTCGTCGAAGACGTCCGACAGCACACCCAGGTTGCGGATCTCGTCCGGTTCGGTGGTCCGGACGCGGGCGCAACTCTCCGGGAGTCCGTCCGCCTCGCCGAACACCGATACCTCCTCGCCGATGTCCTTGAGGATCGCTCGCACCGGGATGCCCTCGGCGAGAACGAGGATGAGGTTCTCCCCGTGCGGTGAGAACTTCAGCTCGTATCGGTAGAGCAGGTAGGCGATGGGGTGCAGATAGGTGCGCAGGTAGCGACGGATCCACTCGGTCGCGGGAACACCCGAACGGTCGATGAACGCGCCGACCAGTGGCTCCCCCAGGTGGTCGACGTGAAGCAGCGCGGCCATGGTCGACAGTTGCTCGTCGGCGGCTGCCAGCGGCACCGGGCTCTGTCGCCACAGCGCGGACAGGATCTTGCGGTACTCCGACCCCGGCTGCGTGATCGGCGTGAACGTCGGACTGCGGTAACCGATCGCCGCGACCTCGAAGATCATCTCGAAGCCGATCGCGGCGAGGTACTGGTCGTCGGCGACGAGTCCACGGACCCAGTTGTTGATCAGCGGCGTCGTCCGCATGTAGTCGGCCGACATCCCGCGTGTGAAACCCATGTTCACGATCGACAGTGCGACCTTGACGTAGTTGCGGGTCGGGGTGGTCGCGTTGAACACCGTGCGGATCGACTGCTGTGCCTGATAGAGGTCGGGGCTCGTGCCGACCTCGACGATGCGCTGGTCGGCGATGTCGGCGGAGTAGAGCTTGCGTACTTTCTCGACCCACTGCCAGGGATGCACCGGGAGGTACCGGTAATCGGCCGGGTCGCAACCGACTTCGCGCAGGGCGTCCCCGAAGTCGGACAGCGTCTCGGGTCCGAGCTCGTCGAGGAGCAGCGCGTCGTAGTCGACGTCGCTGACGGTGGCGACGTCACAGTCCTCGCGACGGACGGCGAGCCAGACGAGCCGGAAGTGGTTGCCCACCTCGGGGGCGTAGCGCTCGATGTCGTCCGCGCTGAAACCAAGACGGCCGGCGTTGGCGACGATGCACGGGTGCCCCTCCGTCATCGTCGCCTCGATGGTCTGGAAGTCGGCGTGAGCGAGATCCGTTGCCGGGATGCGTCGTTCGTCCGGACGGTCGGCGCTGATCGCCAGGGTGTTGATGAACTCCTCGAGGTACTCCGGCAGCGCCTGGGGACCGATCCCCAGGAACGGGGCGAGGTCGACGATCATCGCCACCGCGTCGACTGGGAGTTCGGCGCCGTCGCGCACACGACGCAGCGTCGACTCGTCGATCGCCCAGCTGTCCAGGGCGAGTCGGTCGGCGCGGAAGTAATAGTCGGTGCGGCCGTCGGCGGAGGAGACGACGTACCCGTCGCCACTCGCCACCGGGGCGAGTGCCCGCTCGTGGGAGAACTCGGCGAGGATCTTCTTCGCGATCCTGGTGTGATACGTCTGGCGATGGCTTCGCGCACCCGACCCCCCGGCCGTGCGCGTCGCGAATCCCGGAGTGGCCCCGATGTCCTGGAGAGTCAACGATCTACGCCCCCAGGTCCGTGACCTCGACGGGTCCGACGGACTTGCCGTTGTCGGTCACCTCGAGGAAGTCGGCTCGGGTGCAATAGCTCAGGTGCGCGGTCTTGTTCCCGACGGGGTAGTCGCCGTCGACGCGGAAGCCGACACTCGCGTTGAGGCGGTGCACGGCCTTGTTGCGGACGTCGGGCTCGACGACGACGCGCGCGGCGCCGACCTCCAGGATCGCGGTCCGCATGATGTGCAGCATCACCGCGCCGGTGAAGCCCGGCAGGGACTGTTCGGCGTGGGCGACCAGCAGGTGCATGCCGATGTCACCGTCGGCGGGTACGTAACCGCTGGAGGGGGCGGCGAGTTCGCTGGTGGCCGGGTCGTAGAGCTCGAACAGGAACTGCGGGCGCCCGTCGTGGTAGCCCAGGCGCATTCCGTGGGGCGTGCCGGCGGTGGCCTCGGCCGACTCGCGAATCATCTTCTCCACGTCGGCAACCGAGCTGTCGAGCATGTCCCAGTACTTGGCCTTGGGATGGGTGAGCCATCCGTGGACCGTCGCGGCGTGCGATACGTCGTCGAGGTCGACCGAGGTCAGGTCGTAGGTCGGGGCGGAGGAAATGGTCATGATGCCTTTGCTCTGGGTGGTGGTCTGTTGGGGTGCCGGAGAAGGTGCCGGATGCGGTCAGCCGCGCGCGATCTCGGCCTCCACCTGTTCGTCGGTGAGTTGCAGGACGTCGAGGAAGGTCTGTGCCACGAACTCGGCGCGTTCCCCGCCGAGTTCGGTGAGTCGTCCGGCGAGCCCCGCGATCGTCCGCCGGGAGAAGATGTCGGCGACCGAGAGGCCGGGTGCGTCGAGCCACTGGCGCGTCAGTGCGACCACCCGGGTGGCCTGGACGGAATCGCCGCCGAGGGAGATGAAGTCCTCGGTGACGTTCACGGGCGGGGTCGGCAGGACCTCGCCGAAGATCAGGGTGAGGGCCTCTTCGACCGGGCCGCGCGGCGCGACCGCCTCGACGGCGTCGTCGTCGGACCGGACGCCGGCGGCGATGGCCTTGCGGTCATGCTTGCCGTTCGGAGTCAGCGGGAACCGGTCCAGGACCGTGATGGACCGCGGGACCATGTGCGGTGGAAGGGCTTCCGACAACCGGGCGCGCAGGTCGGCGTCGTCCTCGGTCGATCCGTCGGTGAGTACCACCGCGGCACGCAGGTCGCGACCGTCGGACCAGGCGACGGCCGAGCCCACCCCGGTCAGACCCAGCAACCCGGCCTCGACCTCACCGAGTTCGACGCGGTACCCGCGGATCTTCACCATGTGGTCGGCGCGGCCCAGGAAGTCGAGGAAGCCACCCGGAAGGTAGCGCGCGAGATCGCCGGTGCGGTACCAACGCTGTCCCTCGTGCTCGACGAAACGATCAGCGGTGCGCTCCGGGTCGCCGCGGTAACCGTCGGCGACGCCGGCTCCGCCGATCCACAGTTCACCCGGCACGAGGTCGGGACGGTCGCGGCCGGCGTCGTCGACGACCCGGCAGCGGACGCCGCGGAGCGGAATCCCGTACGGCACGAACGCCATTCCGGCCGGGACGGCATCCGCTTCGCAGATGGTGGAATGGATCGCCGTCTCGGTGGTCCCGCCGAGGCCGGCCACGCGACAATCGGGCAGCTGTGCGCCGACGCGCTCGAGCAGCGACACGTCGACCTTGTCGCCGCCCATGATGATCATCCGTAGCGACGCGGGCAGGGGGTTGAGATCGAGGAGCATGCCGAGGATCGACGGCACGCAGTTGAGCACGCTCACCGAGTGCTGGGTGAGCAGCCGCGCCCAGTCGTCGACCTTGGTTTGCTCGTCGTCGCCGGGCACGACGACGGCGCCGCCGACGGCGAGGAGGCCGAAGATGTCGAAGACCGAGAGGTCGAACTCCAGCGAGGACACCTGCAGGCTGCGATCGTCGGCTCCGATCGCATACCGGTCGACGAGGTCGGTGATCGTGGCGACCGCGGCCCGGTGCGGAACCTGGACGCCCTTGGGCAATCCGGTGGAGCCCGAGGTGAACAGGACGTAGGCGAGGGCGTCGCCGCCGATCGCGACCGGGTCGACCGGATCGGTGCGTCGGGCGTCGTTCACCTCGAGCACGGTGGCTTCGGCAGAGGTCCAGGCGGCGGGTTCGGAGGTGAGAATTGCGGCCGGGGTGGCGACGTCGACGATGCGCTCGCGGCGCGCCCGGGGCTGGGTGGGGGCGATCGGGACGTAGGCCGCGCCGGCGGCGAGCACTCCGAGTGCGGCGACGACCTGGTCGCCGCCCTTGGGGAGGTGCACGACGACCGTGTCACCCGGTGTGACCCCGGCTGCGACCAGGGCTCCGGCGACTCGGCGGGCCTTGTCGGCCAATTCGGCGTGGGTCCAGATGCGTGCGTCGGACACGACTGCCGGTGCCCCGGCACGCTCGGCGGCGCGGGCGAAGAAGGTTCCGTGCAGGGTGCCGTCGAAGGTGTCGGTGGCCGGGAGCGGACTCTCCACCGAAAGACGCTGTGCTCGAACCTCGGCCGTGATCGGAGCCGGCGCGGGCACATCCCACTCACCGTCGACGAGGAGCCCGAGCAGACGGACATAGTGGTCGAACATCGAACGTGCGGTGGTGAGTTCGAGGTCGGAGGCACGGACGTCCCAGTTGAGGAGCAGTCCGCCGGCCACCTCGGTCACCTGTGCGTCGAGCAGTACCTGAGGGCCCTGCGAGACGATCCACGACGGATCACCCAGCACGTCGGTTGCCTGTTGCGAGAAGAGGTCTCCCAGTCCCAGCGCGCTGGTGAACACGATCGGCGAGACCACCGGTTCGCCGCGGTGGCGACTCAGTTCGCGAAGCACGTCCAGTCCGTTCATCGAACCGTGCGCGGCGGCCTCGTGCATCGATGCCCGCATCGATCGCGCACGTTCGGCGAGCGTCGCCGGCTCGCTCAGGTCGACGCCCACGAGGATCGACGACGTGAAGTCGCCCACCACCCGCTCGACGTCCGGATGGACCTGAGGACGATCGAACAACGGTACCGTGAGCAGGAATCGCGATGTGGCCGAATGTGTTCCGACGGCTTCGGCGAAGACTGCGGCCACCGCGGCCGCGGGGGTGACGCCGCGCCGGTGCGCGTGCTCCTCGAGTCGCTTCCAGTCCGACGCGGACACCGAATGGTGGAGGCGGACGCTGTGCGGTTCGACATCGCCGCGCATCGCACGTTCGTCGAGCGGGAGTTCGGGCGGGCCGGGGAGTGTGGGAATCCTTTCGCGCCACCAGGTCACGTCGTCGTCGCGGATCTCCCGCGACGTGCGATCCGCGGTGATCGTCGCGAAGGTGACGCCGAGTTCCGGCAGGGACTCGCCGCGGTACAGGCGAGCGAAGTCGTCGACGAGGACGCGGTAGCTCATCGCGTCGGCGGCGATCATGTCGACGTCGAGATGGACACGGGTCGAGTTCCCCGGCAGCAGACTCAGTTCGGCGCGGATCACCGCTCCCTCGTCGACCGGCAGCGCGCGGTGTGTGCCGTTCGCGCGGCGGGCCGCCAGGACCTGCTCGACCGTCTCCGATGAATGTTCCCGAAGGTCGTGCACCGCAATGGCTTCGGGGTGTGCCGGGCCGATCTCCTGGGTACCGTCGGGAAGCACTCGGACGCGCAGCATCGGGTGGCGTTCCAGCAGCGCGGCCATCGCCGAGGTGAAGCGGTCGGGATCGACGTCGGAACCGTCGAACTCGATGTAGAGGTGAGCGGCGACATTGCCGAACGCGTGGCTGTCCGACCTACCGATCCAGTAGGCGTGCTGCATCGGAGCGAGGGGGAACGGTCCTTCGGTCGGCTCCGATGACGAAGGTGCGAGGTCGTCGGTGGTCGGCGCGGGTGTGCCGCCCAGCAACGCCGCCCACGCGGTGATGGTCGGTTGCGCGGCGAGGCGGGCGAAGTCGACGTCGAGGCCGCGTTTGCGCCAGGTGCCGGCCAGTCGCATCATCCGCAGCGAGTCGAGTCCCTGGGCGATGAGGTCCTGCTCCGGGTCGATCGACTCGGGCGTCAGGCCGAGGGCCTCGGACACCTCGGCGACGATGTCGGCCGCGGTGACAAGATCCGTGGTCTGGGAATTCGTGGCCATCAGCCGGCGTGCCTCTCGCAGTTCGGTGACATGTTTACTCAGTCCGGGGAACCCGCATTTAGGGTAGGTTATACTAACTAACCGCTCCGCCCAATCTCTGGGCAATGCCGGCGAGAGCCCCGCGAGCCGACGCGAATTAGGTTAGCCTAAGTTTCGCGAACTCGTCTCATCGGATGACGCGGATCACGTAGTCGCGATGATCGACTCTGGGTCTTGTGTCCGAGAAAGATTAGGCTACCCTACCCAAATGGTGCGAGCAGTTGTGTTCGCGAGACCAGCGGTCGGGGACGACCCGCGGTATGACCACTCGGTCGCTCACACGACCGGAAGACGATCAGACGACCGACGCCAGGTGCTGGCGAGAACGGGAAACGAGAATGTCGCAGAACAGCGTGATCCTGGAGGAAGCGGGCTCGACCAATGCGTTGGCGGCCACCGTTCGTGAGGCGATGCTGGCGGGGGATACGAGTCTGTCCGTCCTGGACTCCGACACCGGCGAGTGGGTGACGGCGCCGTGGCGCGAGGTCCATGCCCGCGCGGAGCAGATCGCGGTCCAGTTGCTGGCTGACAGCGAACTGCACGAGCCGCAGGCGCTCGGCCTCATCGGGGACCCCACGGTGGACCTGATCGCCGCCATCCAGGGCGCGTGGCTCGCCGGTGTTCCGGTCACTATCCTGCCGGGCCCCATCCGGGGGGCCGACGAGGAGCGATGGGCGCAGAACACCTACCACCGGTACGTGTCGATCGGCGTCGGCACCGTCCTCGGCAGCGGAGCCCAGCTCGATCTGCTGTCGAAGGTCGAGGGACGGCTGCACATCGCGCGAGTGGGCGAGTACGGCCTCGGCGCCGACACCACCGACTTCGTCGCCCGCAACGTCAACGGCAACACCATCGCCGTCCTCCAGGGAACCGCCGGATCGACCGGAGACCCCAAGACCGTCGCCCTGACGGCCTCGGCCGTCTACTCGAACGCCATCGAACTGGTCAGCCGGCTCGGCCTCCACCGCACCCGCGACACCGGGTTCAGCTGGCTGCCGCTCTACCACGACATGGGTCTGATGTTCCTGCTCGCCGGGATGACCACCGGCATCCCCGCCTACATCGTGCCGAACACCGCCTTCGCGGCGGCGCCCTTCAAGTGGATGCAGTGGCTCACCGAGACCAAGACGACCGTCACCGCGGCGCCGAACTTCGCCTACGACATCCTCGGCCGCTACGGCAAACTGCTGCGCGACATCGACCTCTCACACCTGCGCGTCGCGATCAGCGGCGGTGAGCCGATCGACGCCGACGCCTTCGACAAGTTCCTCGAGGCGACCGCGCCGTTCGGATTCGATCGTTCCGCCGCGGCACCCGCCTACGGTATGGCCGAATCCGCCTGCGCGGTGACGATGCCCGCGGTCGGCGAGGGGGTGCACTACGACGAGGTCACCGTGACCCCGCCCGGCGGTGGCGAGCCCATTCGCCGCCGGTACGCGATCCTCGGTAAGCCGCTGGGCGGCATGCAGGTTCGCATCGTCGAGCCGAATGTCGACGTCCCGGTCATCGACGGGCGCAACGTCGGACACGTGGAGATCCGCGGCGCGTCGATGATGCGCGGCTACCTGGGCGACGCCGATCTCGGTGCGGGTGAATGGTTCTCGACCGGTGACCTCGGCTACCTGATCGACGATCGGCTGGTGATCTGCGGCCGGGCCAAGGAGGTCATCATCGTCGCGGGCCGCAACCTGTTCCCGATCGAGATCGAGCGCGCGGCCGCCGAAGTCGCCGGCGTGCGTCGCGGCGGCGTCGTCGCCATGGCGCGGGGGGAGGGTTCGGCCCGGCCGGGCCTGGTGATCCTCGCCGAGTACAAGGGGTCCGATCCCGACCAGGCGCGTGCAGAGGTCAACTCCGAGGTCGCGTCGGCGTGCGGGATCATGCCCGCCGAGGTCATCTTCGTCGCGCCGGACTCGGTGCCGCGCACCACATCCGGCAAGATCCGTCGCCTCGAGACCCGTCAGATGGTCGAGAACGGCACCTTCCAGTAGGTCCGATTTTCCGTGGTGCGTCGTGTCATGCCGACGGTCACGAGAATGACAGTGTCTCCCCGGCCCGGACCCGGGCCGGGGAGACACTGTAGAGAGGTTCAGACATGAGCGAGGTATCCACGAAGGGGCGCGGCTGGCAGGGCGCCGTCATGAAGATCCTTGGCGGTGACGACTTCACCTTCACCCTCACCGGCAAAGAGGCGGTGACGGATCACTATCTGCGACTGCGTTTTCACGGTGGCGGGCTCCTCACCGGTTCCGCGATCCACCCGACCATGTGGGTGCGCCTCTGGTTCGCCGACGGCGGCAAGCTGCATCAGCGCGGTTACACGCTCGTCGATCCCGACCCGGCGACGGACACCTTCGACATCGAGTTCGCGATCCACGACGGCACCGCCGCCCGATGGGCTCAGGGCGCACATGTGGGTGACGCCATCGGCGCGACCCTCATGGGCTCGAAGTTCGCGATCCCCGACCCCGCGCCGGCGGGATGGCTCGTCGCCGGTGACACCGCCTCGCTACCGGCGATCAATTCGCTGCTGGACTCGCTCGGCGACTCCGGGGCGGGCGCGACGATCTGGTTCGAGTATCAGCACGAGAGCGACAGATCGCTGCCGCTGCGCGCCCGCGCGCAGGACACGGTGCACTGGCTTCCGCGTGAGCGCGACGGCGCGGCCCTCGTCGACGCGGTCCGATCCGCCGCCTTCGACGCCGCCGACCACTTCGGTTGGGTTGCACTCGATTCCACGAGCACCCGCACGGTCGCCGGATTGTTCAGGAACGATTACGGGATTCCCAAGAAGTCGGTGAAATCCCAGGCCTACTGGATCGTCGGGAAGTCGTTCGCCTGACGGCGCCCCTGCTCCCTGAGGTGCGAGCGAAGCGAGCCTCGAAGGGCCTCGCGACGCATCTCGCCGCGCCCTTCGTGGCTCGTCGCTATCGCTCCTCGCACCTCAGGGAGCATGGGGAGGTTCGCACCTGAGGGAGTAGTTGTGTTGCGCAGCCGCGGTCAGTCGGCGATGTCGAAGACCACCGGGGCGTGATCGCTGGCGCCCTTCGCTTTTCGCGCGGCACGATCGACGACGGCGCCCATGATGCGGGTGTCGAGAGCGGGCGAGCAGAACGCGTAGTCGATGCGCATGCCCTCGTTCCGGGGGAACCGCAGCTGGGTGTAGTCCCAGAAGGTGTACCCCGGGGCGTACGGAAGGGCCGAGTCGACGAGGCCGGCCTCCAGGAACCCCTGCACTGCGGCGCGTTCGGGTGGGGTCACGTGTGTGCGTCCCTCGAAGTACTCGCGATCCCACACGTCGTCGTCGGTCTGGGCGACGTTCCAGTCGCCGGCGAGCATCATGTCCGCGGCGGGGTCGTGGGCCAGCCGCAGGGTGATGTGATTCCGCAGCGCGTCGAGCCAGGCGAGCTTGTAGGTGTAGTGCGGGTCGTCGGGTGTCCTGCCGTTGGGTACATAGAGACTCCAGACGCGAACACCGTTGCAGCGCGCGGAGATCGACCGCGCCTCCCGGATCGGCTGGCCGTCGACCGGGTGCGTCGGCACGCCGTCGAAGGAGATCTCGACCTCGTCGAGCCCGACCCGTGAGGCGATCGCGACACCGTTGTAGGCGCCTTGCCCGACGTGCGCGACGTCGTAACCGGCGGCGAGGAAACTCATCAGCGGGAACGCGTCGTCGTGACACTTGGTCTCCTGCATCGCGAGAACGTCGATGCCGGCGGTCTCCGCCCAGGCGACGACGGACTCGGACCGGGCGCGGATCGAGTTGACGTTCCAGGTGGCGATCCTCATCGGATGTCCTCCGACGCGGCCGGCACGTGCGGTGTCACATAGCGATAGGTGTGATGCAGCCCGAAACCCAGGCGGCGATACCACGATCCGGCCAACCGGTTGGTGGACTCGACCTGCAGGTAGACCGAGTCGGCGCCCTGCTCGACCCCCCACGCCGTAAGCGCCGCGACCACCGCGGAGGACAGCCCGCCCCCGCGCGAGCCCGGGTCGGTCCACAGGGCGGTCAACCCCAGCCACCGGTGTCCGTCCGGCGACTCGGTCACCGAACCCCGCCCGATCGCTGCTGCATCGTCGACGGTCGCGAAGGTCATCGGGCCGTCCCCGGCGGTCACGACGCCGGCCACGGTGTCGAGTCCGCGCGACGCGCGCCCACCGGCGTATGCGCTCAACCAGCGGGCGTCCGGTTGCGGATCGAGTTGTACTGTCCGTCCGTGCATCTCGCCGGTGCGCGCGCGGAGCCCCGGCAGGTCGGCGGTCAGCATCTGTACCTCGACCCCGGGGTCTCCGGGAACGGAGCCCGACGGGATGAGGCGATCCGGGGAGGCGAGGAGCGGAGGGAGGCCGCGGTCGGCGTACCACTCACCGATATGTCGCAGGGTCGCGGCGTCGGGACGTGCGTGGCGTGCCAGGGGCACAGCCGAGTTGGCGCGTCTGCTGAATCCGTGACCGGCCCGCAGGAGCCAGCCGTCGACCCACTCCGTCTCGACACCGGGCCAGGCGACGGCGGCGGCGTGCTCGAGCGCGCGGATCTCGCTGTTGCGCACCGGTTTCGCGGACAACAGACGCACCGAGGTGATCGCCGCGAACGGGATCGACAACTCCTCGTCGTCGCGTCGTATCCGCAGCGGGTCGGAGTCGTCGAGCAGGACGCCCGTCACGTCCGACCGGGCGGCCGCGGGATCTCCCCGCCAATCGGCGGGGGTCGCATCGCCCAGCAGATAGCGAACGACGACGCGGTCGCCCGCGACGGCACCCGACAATGAGACCTCCACGCGGAAGCGAGATCAGTCGTCGTCGTGCCCGAACGGGTCGGCGACCTCGCCGGGCGTCCACGTCAGACCGGGGACCCCCCACTTGTTGCGTTTGATCGCCTTCTTCGCGGCCCGGGCGTTGCGCCCCACGAGCACGTCGACGTAGAGGAAGCCGTCGAGGTGGCCGACCTCGTGCTGGAGCATCCGGGCGAAGAACCCCTCGCCCTCGATGACGACCTCGGCGCCGGTCCGGTCGGTGCCGGTGACGCGGGCCCAGTCGGCACGGCCGGTGGGGAACTGCTCACCCGGCACCGACAGGCATCCCTCGTCGTTGTCGTCTGGATCCGGCATGGTCTCGGGGATCTCGGAGGTCTCGAGGACCGGGTTGATGACCTCGCCGCGGCGGCGGGCCGCCGAGCGGTCGCCGTCGGGGCAGTCGTAGACGAACACCCGGGACCCGACGCCCACCTGATTGGCGGCCAGGCCCACACCGTGGGCGGCGTCCATGGTCTCGTACATGTCGTCGATGAGGCCGACGACCTCATCGGACGGACGGCCGTCCGCGTCGAGGGGGACCGGAGTGGTCGGCTGGTGCAGGACCGGCTCGCCCACGATGCAGATCGGGAGAATCGCCATGGCGATCACCTTAGCGCTGCTCAGGGCGCAGGAACGACGCCGGGTACGGCGTCGCGGATGGCGTCACCGGCAGGGCCGGGAATGCCGGGGAACAGCGTCGACTGCCAGTCGAAGCTGTCGACCGGCTCGGTCACCACCGAGCCCGCGCACGACCCGCGCAGCGACGTCCGCACGTTGGCGATGATCGTCGGGTCGCGCATCTCGATGACGTGGTCGTACCCGGTGTTCGCCAGGGGGACCGGGGAGTATGCGCGGCACTGTGCGGTGCCGTCGAGGCGCCCGTCGGTCCATTCGCCGTCGCTCTGCACCACCGAGTACCGGGTGGGGCCGGGGGCGTCGGGACCACGGTTGAGCTCGGTGACCGCGTCGGCGTACATGCAGGTGTCGTAACCGCCGTCGCGCGGCTGCGCGCAACCGCCGGGCGAGCCGTACTGGGCGGTCCCGATCGCGACGTACTCGTCGACGACGTCGGACCCGCCGAGGAACTTCAGGTATTGCCGGGCGCCGAGCCCGCCCGCACTGTGGGTGACGAGCCCGATCGACTTCGCGGTGCCGACGAAAGGTGCGATCGTCCGCTGGATCAGCCGGGCGTCGGACGCCACGTCGCGTCCCCCGGCGTGCGCGTACACCACGGTGTTCCCGTCGGCGCGGATCGCCTCGGCCAGCGGACGGAACGTCTCCTCGTTCTGCGCGTTGCCGGCGTAGAGCTGCTGGCCGGGCACGATGACCACGACGCGCTCGGCGGGCGCGGCGGCAGCGGGCGCGGCGAGTGCCGCGGTCGCGACGGCGGCCGTGGAGGCCAGCGCCGCGATGGCTCCCAACACTGCTCGCCGGGTCCTAGCCACCCCGGATCCGGTTGTCGTCATCACGACCGTCGTCATCTCTGTCCCCCCGCCTCGACCCATCCCGGACGGGGATGAGTGAGGGCAGCCTAACAGCGGCCGCCGTCCGACGGAATGGTCGTGATGCGCGCCGTGGCGAGTCACACCGCGATCGGACCGGCCCGCCGTGGTTAGATTGGCTGCGAACCACACCGCTGTCATTCGTCTCCGTGAGGAGACGTCCGCGCCCGCGTCGCGTCGCGAATAGGTGCACGTCAGCGGTGGTGTGAGGTCGTCGACTGGTATCTGAGGGAGTGAGATGGACGGCGCAGCTGCGCGTAGCCAGAAACAGGGCGATCAACCCACCCCCGGCCAGGACGCAGAGGCCGGGGCGGCCGGCCGGCCGGTCGATCCGCACGAGGTCGGTGCGGACGGTCTGACCCGCCGCGAACACGACATCCTCGCGTTCGAGCGCCAGTGGTGGAAGTACGCCGGCGCCAAGGAAGAAGCGATCAAAGAGCTGTTCGGTTTGTCGGCGACCCGGTACTACCAGGTGCTCAACGCGCTGGTCGACCGGCCGGAGGCGCTCGCGGCCGATCCGATGCTCGTCAAGCGGCTCCGGCGCCTGCGCGCGACCCGTCAGAAGGCCCGTGCGGCGCGCCGTCTGGGCTTCGAGATCACCTGAGACGCTGAACCCGGACGCCCTCGCGCGGTGCGTTAAGGTCGTCGGTGATGAATGCAGATCGTGAGCCCAATCGCCTGCCGCTTCGTGCGGGGGCGATGATGCTCTTCGCAGTCGCCGTGGTCTTCATCGGCCTCGGCTGGCATTCCGCGGCGACCGCCGGGAACGACGCCCCGACGACCGAGGCCGCGACGACCGTGAGTTCGTCGCCCACGTCGACGCCGGCGTCCACGAGCGCGGCGTCGACCGACAAGCGGCTCTGCGTGATCAACGCCGGCCAAGTCGCGGGCCTCGCCTCGGACGTCACCGATCTGCTGGAGGCCAGGGGCTACCAGATGGCGGAGCCCGGCAACTACACCGCGGGCGGGTTCAGCGAGAACACGGTCTTCCACGAGGACGACACGGACAAGGCCCAGGCCGACGAGGTCGCCGAGGCACTCGGCGGCCAGGTCGCGGTCGAGGAGCGGCCGGCCTCGTTCACCCGGTGCCGCGGAGGCATCCCGGTGGTCGTGGTGACCGCGGTCAGCGGCGCATGACCCGGGCCGAGCCGCGAACCTCTGAATCACGAAACAGCTGAACCGAGAATAACGAAAACCACTGTCCGCCAACCAAGGAGTGACATGTCCGGACGTTCCACACTCGCCGCGCCCCGCGCTCTCGCCGCGTTGTTCTCCGCAGGACTGATCGGCGTGACACTGGCCGGGTGCAGCCCCGACCAGGAGCCCACGGACGTCCCGGGCACGACGCCGCCCGTCGTCAGCGATGCGCCGCTCCCGCCGGGCGCCGAGGACGACGTCGACGGCGAGCCCAGCGGCCAGATCGCCGTCGCCGAGATCAAGGACACCTCCGGCGAGGTCGTGGGCCAAGCAACCTTCACCGCGGCCACCGAAACCGCCGAGCCGGTCACCATCAACGTGCGCGTCACCGCCGGTGAGCTGCCGGCCGGGTTCCACGGCATGCACATCCACGAGACCGGCACCTGTGACGCGGGCGCCGGCGGCTCGCAGGCGTTCACCTCGGCGGGCGGACACCTGCAGGTGGACGGCAACACCGACCATCCCTCGAGCGGAGATCTGATCTCGATCAACATCCTCGAGGACCACACCGGCCGGACCGTCACCACGACCGACGCGGTGACCATCCAGCAGCTGATCGGCAAGTCGATCATGATCCACGAGAAGCCCGACAACTTCGGGAACATCCCGGCTGACAAGTACCCGGGCGGCCCGAACCCCGACACCCTGCGGACCGGCGACGCCGGCGCACGCATCGCGTGCGGTGTCATCGAAGAGGAGAGCTAGGGGTTCTGGCGCCGTCCGACGCCACCTGAGCACATGACACCGATCGAGTTCGACGGGTCACCGACCCCCACCCTCGGGGTCGAATGGGAGTTCGCCCTGACCGACAAGGGAACCGGCGATCTGTCGAACTCGGCGGCGGCGCTCTTCGCCGCCGTCGGCGAACACCATCCCGACTTCGCGGGCAGAATCCACAAGGAGCTGCTGCGCAACACCGTCGAGTTGGTGACCGGCATCTGCCGGACCGCGGGCGAGGCGATCGCCGACCTCACGGGCACGCTCGGCGTGGTGCGGGGGCTGACCGAGGACCTCGGCGTCGATCTGTACGGCGCCGGTACGCATCCGTTCGCGGAGTACTCGACCCAACTGCTCACCGAGGGGCACCGATACGCGGAGCTGATCGAGCGCACCCAGTGGTGGGGGCGGCAGATGCTGATCTGGGGCGTGCACGTCCACGTCGGGATCAGCCACCGCGACAAGGTGTTACCCGTTCTCGACGCGCTCCTGAACTACTATCCGCACCTGCTCGCGCTGTCTTCGTCGTCGCCGATGTGGGCCGGTCAGGACACCGGATACGCGAGCAATCGCGCCATGATGTTCCAGCAACTCCCGACCGCCGGGCTGCCGTTCCAGTTCGAGACCTGGGAGCAGTTCGAGGCCTTCGTCGCAGACCAGAAGACGACCGGGATCATCGACCATCTCAACGAGATCCGCTGGGACATCCGGCCTTCCCCGCATCTGGGGACCATCGAGGTCCGCGTGTGCGACGGCATGACCAACCTCGGCGAGCTGTCGGCGATCGTTGCGCTCATCCACTGCCTGGTCGTCGACCTGGACCGGCGGTTCTCGGCGGGCGAGAAGCTGCCGACGATGGCGCCCTGGCTCGTCCAGGAGAACAAATGGCGGGCAGCCCGCTACGGACTCGACGCCATCGTCATCCTCGACTCCGACTGCACCGAGAAACTCGTGACCGAGGACCTCACCGCTCTGCTCGAACGACTCGAACCGATTGCGCGCGAACTCGATTGCGTCGACGAGCTGGCCGGCGTCGAGCGCATCATCGCCCAGGGCGCGAGCTATCAGCGGCAGCGTGACGTGCATCGTCGCACCGGTTCGCTACGCGAGGTGGTCGCGTCGGTGGTCGCCGAGCTGGACGCTCCCTGATCTCAGTCGGCGCGAGATCCGGGAGGCAGGGCCCGGGCTCAGAGGGCCAGACCAATGGCGAGCACGACGATTCCGAGAGCGGGAACCACACCCTGCTTCAGTGCGGCCGCGATCTTGTCGGGGCTCGACAGCGCCAGCACAAGTGCCGCGGCCGCCATCGAGGCCGTGCCGGTGATGACGAGTGTTGCGCCGATCGCGATGGATCCGCCGATGGCAAAGGCGATCCCGACGAACACGGCGATCGCGAGGAACAGGTTGTAGAACCCCTGGTTGAACGCCAGTTCCTTTTGTGCGCTCGCCTGTTCCACCGTTCCGGTGCCGAACGTCGCGCGTGCGCGCGCGCTCGTCCATGCGATGGACTCCAGATAGAAGATGAAGACGTGGACGAGCGCCGCGATCGCGGCGAGCACCAGACCTGCGATGACCATTTCGTACTCCTCGTTGTCGACGGGCCCGTCGAAGAATAGTGTTCCGACCGGTCTAAAATACCGGAGGGCGACAACAGAGAGGTGGGCGGGCGACGGATGGGACGGATCCAGGAGTTCGACACGACCGCGGTCGTACGGGCCGCCCGCGGGATCTTCTGGCAGCGGGGATACGAGAGCGCGTCGCTCCCCGACCTGGAACGGGCGACCGGAATCGGGCGATCGAGTCTCTACCATGCCTTCGGATCGAAGCGGGGTCTCTTCGACGCCGCCGTACAGAGCTATCTCGACGAGGTGGTCCGCCCGCGGCTGCGTCCCCTGACCGGCGGCACCGTTGCGCCTGACGCCGTCGAGAACTACCTGAGCGGGCTGCGATCGGCGCTGACCGATGACACCTCCCCGGCGCGCGAGGGCTGTCTGCTCATCAACACCGCCGGTGCCCCCATCGGGCGCGACGCTGCCGTCACCCGGACCATTGCCGCCTATCGCGACGAGCTGCGGGGGGCGGTGGGGTCCGGTGTGCGGGCCAGCTCGCCCGCGCTTGATGACGATCGACAGGCAGTCCTTGCCGACGCCGTGACGGCCCTGGTCATCGCCGCACTCGCGCTCGTGCGGGTGGTTCCCGGGGAAGCCGCCCGGGGCATCGACACCGCGCTCGCGCTGGTCCGTGAGGCGCGAGGGGCGTCGGACGATCGGTCCGCAGTCAGTCCCGGTCCGGTGACTCCATGTCCCGCTGATCCATGAGCCCGTCGCGGGCCCGTTGCTCCTGGTATGCGAGCCGGCCGATCCGATGCGCCACGACGGGCGCGGTGATCAGGGCGAAGAGCCCGGCGAGAATCAGCATCCCGCTGTCGACGTTGTCGCCGAGCCGGAGCACGGCGCCCAGCAGGATGAGGAGCAGGCCGAAGGTCTGCGGTTTGGTGGCCGCGTGCATCCGGCTCAGGGTGTCCGGGAACCGGACGAGTCCGATGGCGGCGGTGACCGCCATCAGGCATCCGAGGAGCAGCAGCGTCGCGCTGATGATGTCGATGATCATGTCTGGTCGTCCCGGACTCGGAACCGCGCGATCGACACCGACCCGACGAAGCTGAGGAGGGCCAGGGCCACGATCGCCGGGACCACCGTCGAATCACGGCTGAACGCCGCCCAGGTCCCCAGGCCGCACATGCACAGCGCGATGAGCACGTCGAGTGCGACGAGTCGGTCGAGCGTGGTCGGGCCGCGCAGGATGCGGATCATCGTCAGCACCGCGGCGACGAGCAGCATGGCGGCGGCGATCGTCCAGACGTAGCTCATGAGTCACCTCGTTCCCGCTCGGGCTCGCCCTGTCGACGTTCCGGTTCGGTGTCGTCGATCGACCGGGCGTTGTCCACCGACCGGTCCACCGTGCGGACGTGGTGGAAGTCCTCGTCGATGCCGTGGAACGGACTCGGATGCCATTCGCTGTCCCGCTCGAACGCCTTGATGAACATCCGCTCGACGTAGGCGACCTGATCGTAGAAGGCCCGCACCTTCTTCTCCGAGCGGACGTCGAAGACGTGCACGTAGAGCATCCGGCGTCGATGGTCGATCTCCAGGACCATGGTGCCCGGCACCAGGTTGAGGTAGTCGACGGCCAGGGTCAGCACCATGTCGGACTTGATCGCGACGCGCACCCGTACCACGGCGCCCAGCGGTGGCCGGCCGGGACGGATGGCCATCCAGCCGATCTGCACACTCGACACGAAGAAGTCGACGATCAGACGGCCGACGAGCTGCAGTACCGACAGGGGATGGATACGGCCCTCGACCGGGACCCGCGGCAACGGCAGCACCGTCAGCACCAGGATCGCCAGCACGATCCCTGCGATCACATTGGCCCAGGACAGCGTGCCCCACAGCAGGACCCAGACGAACGTCAGCCACGCGATGGTCCACAACCGGACCGCGACCTCGCGGCCGTCGCTGCCCAGCCACCTGGGCACACGGGTGTGCGTGCGCAACCACACCAGCGCGGCGACGAAGTGCCAGAAGACGAACAGCAGCGACACGCGCCAGACGTTGATGACCAGGGACAGGACCGGTCCCTTGGTCGAGACGACCGGCGGCCGCCGTTTGGGCGCCGCGGATGCTCCGCGGGCGCGGTCGTCGGCCCGATCCTGCGCGCTCATCGGGTACCACCCACTCCCAGCACGGCGTCGACGTAGACGGCGCGGTCGACGACGTCGGTCGCCGCATGGTCGGTGAAGTCGAAGATCGGCCCGGCCCAGAGGGTGAGCACGAGTCCCGCGGCCACCATCGCCATCGTCGGCAGCACCATCATCACGGGCATCCGACCGACGTCCTCACGGTCGGAGAACGCGGCGTCGTCGGCGCTCTCGTCGATCAGCGCGGACGGGCCCTTGTCGGCGAGATCGCCCTCGGGGGCGTCGGCGCGCGGTCGCCAGAATCCCTTGGTCCAGATGCGGGCCATGACGTAGAGGGTGAGCAGGCTGGTGACCACCGACCCGGCGACGAGGATCCAGGCCAGCACGGACCCGTCCTGGGTGCCCGCCTCGAGGAGGGCGACCTTGCCGATGAAACCGGAGAACGGTGGGATGCCGCCGAGATTCAGCGCGGGCACCAGGAACAGGACGGCCAGCAGGGGGCTGGCGATGAGCCCGCCCAGGCGGCGGAGCGAGGCCGAACCGGCTTGACGTTCGATCAGGCCGACGACCAGGAACAGCGTCGTCTGCACGAGGATGTGGTGGGCGACGTAGTAGATCGCCGCCGACATCCCGAGGTCCGACGACAGCGCGATGCCGAAGATCATGTAGCCGATGTGGCTGACGAGGGTGAACGACAGCAGTCGCTTGATGTCGGCCTGGGCGATCGCGCCGAAGATGCCCACGAGCATCGTCAACAGGCCGGCGACCAGCAGCACCGCGTCCATCGTGCCGCCGGGGAACAGCAGCGAGTGGGCGCGCACGATCGCGTACACACCGACCTTGGTGAGCAGGCCGGCGAACACCGCCGTGACGGGTGCCGGCGCGGTGGGGTAGGAGTCGGGTAGCCACGTCGACAGCGGGAACACCGCGGCCTTGATGCCGAACGCCACGAGTAGCACCGCGAACAGCGCGTTGCGGGTCCCGTCGGGGACGTCGTCGAGGCGCACGGCCATCTCGGCGAGGTTGAGGGTGCCGGTCGTCGCGTACGCGAACGCGATGCCCGCGAGGAAGATCAGCGACGACACCATCGACACCATCACGTACGACGCGCCCGCGCGGACACGTTCGGCGCTCGCCCCGAGGGTCAGCAGCACGTAACTCGCGGTCAGCAGGATCTCGAACGAGACGTACAGGTTGAACAGGTCGCCGGCGAGGAACGCGTTGCAGACACCCGCGGTCAGGATGAGGTAGGTCGGCAGGAAGATCGACGTCGGCTGCTGGGCCGTGCCGTCACGGATACCCTGCCCGATCGCGTACACGACGACGCACAGCAGCACGATCGTCGAGACGACGAGCATCAGGGCCGCGAGCTGGTCGACGACCAGCGTGATCCCGAGCGGTCCGTTCGGGTAGCCCTTGTCTCCCCAGCCGCCGATCGCGACCGCGAAGGTCCCGTGGCGGTCGGTCAGGTACAACATCAGGCACGACGCGACGAACGCGACGGTGATGGCGACGATCGACACCGCCCGCTGGATCTTGGGGCTGCGGCCGAGCAGCAGCGAGACGGCGGCAGCACCCAGCGGCACCAGCGTCGGCAGCGTGATCAGGACGGGGATCCACGACTCCTGCGGGGTCATCGGTCACCCCCGTCCTCGTCGGCGTGCTTCTTCTTGTCCGGCCCGACCACGTCGCGGTCCGGCATCTCACGCTGGTCGATGACGTCGGGGTCGGCGTCGTCCTCGCCGGACCCGTCGGGAGGTGCGACGGCCGACTTGGGACCTACCTCGTCGGGACCGAGTTCGCCCGGCCCGTACACGTCCGGCCCGTCCTCGCGGGCGGCGGTCTGCGCCGAGGTCTCGGGATCGGGCTCCTCCTCCGCGCCGCCGATCTCGTCGACGACGTCGGAGTCCGTCGGCATGATGTCGGTCTCGTAGAGCGCGGCGTGCCGGGCGGCGGCCTCCTCCGCGGTGAGCGGATTGCCCTTGTCGTCGAAGTGATCGCCGGTCGGGGTGTCGGAGTGGGTCAGTGGATCGTCGCTGCGATCGCGGTCGGGTGCCGTCCCCAGCGATCCGCTCAAGATCTTGACGTCCTCCTCGTCGTCCTCGACGTCGTCGTCGTCCCGATTGATCACGAACAGCCGGTAGACCAGCGCCAGGACGAACGCGGCGACGCCCATCATGATCACGATCGCGGTCAGGACCATGCCCTGCGCGAGGGGATCGGCGTCGGACGCCCGGTTCTCCGACGACCGGCCCATGATCGGCGGGTTCCCCATGCCGCCCGACACGACGATGATCATCAGGTTGAGCGCATTGCCGACGAGCAGGAGCCCGAAGAGCATCCGGACCAGACTGCGTTCCATCAGCAGGTACACGCCGCACGCCGCCATCGCGCCGACGACCAGCATCAGCGAGAGATTCGTGGTCATCGGCTCACCTGCTCGCCGGTGGTACTCGCGGCGTCGTCCGCCGCGGTGTCGCCACGCGAGTTCTCGATGCGCGCCGCGGTGCGGGCGATCGTGGTCTCCACATCGAGACGCGCGCCGAGACTTCGCAGCACGTCCAGGACGAGCCCGACGACGATCAGGTAGATGCCGAGGTCGAAGAACAGGGCGGTCACGAACTTGATGTCGCCGAGGACCGGGACGGTGACCTCGAAGACCGCCGACGAGAGTGCGGGGGCGCCGAGGAACATCGAGACGATCGCCGTGGTCGCCGAGACGGCCAGGCCGGCGCCCAGGATGCGGCCGGGCTCGATCGGCAGCGCCTCACCGAGTTCGTAGCGTCCGCCCGCCAGGTAGCGGAGGACGAGCGCGAGACCCATCGTCAGGCCGCCGGCGAAGCCACCGCCCGGCGCATTGTGACCGGCGTAGAAGAAGTAGATCGACAGCACGACCATCGTCGGGAACAGCAACCGCGTCGTGGCCTCGAGAACCATCGACCGGTGGCGCGGGTCGCGCAGTCCGGAACCGAGGAGCCACGTGGTGCGGTCCGGTGGGACGTGATCGTCGTCGTCGCTGTCGTCCCCGTTGTCGCCGGCCTGCAACCGGGCGGCGTCGGCCACGCGTGGTGCCGCCCCGAAGCGGCGGTTGCGGAATACCATCGACGCGACGCCGGTGGCGGCCGCGATGAGCACCGACACCTCGCCGAGGGTGTCCCAGGCGCGGATGTCGACGAGCAGGACGTTGACGGCGTTGGCGCCGTGACCGTAGTCGTAAGCGGCCTCGGGCAGGTCGACGTGGAGCGGTTCGGTCGAGCGGGCGGACGCCGCGAACAACCCGATCAGGACCAGCATCGCGCCGAAGGCGAGTCCGATGAGGGCGCGCAGCGGCTTGAACCCGGTGGCGTGCCGCTTCTCCGGTTCGGCGGGCAGCTTGCGCAGTACCAGCACGAAGATGACCAGGGTGAGCGTCTCGACGAGGAACTGGGTGAGCGCGAGGTCGGGGGCGCCGTACAGCGCGAACAGCATCGCGCAGCCGTAGCCGGTGATCCCGACGACGAGCGTCGCGGCGAGGCGGTTGCGCAGCAGCACGGCGGCCAACGACGCGGCGACGATGCACCCGCCGATCACCAGCTGGACCGGCTTGGCGTCGTAGTCGATCTCCAGTCGGTCGCGAGCGCCGGCGAACAGCACGATGGTCGGCAGCAGGATCGCGGTGCACAGGATGACGCCCTGCGTCACCGGCAGTGACCCGCGCTGGGTGTTGCGCGTCAGCAGCAGCGACAGGGTGTCGGCTCCGCGCAGCGTCGCGTCGTAGATGCGGTCGGCGTTCACCAGCGGGCGGAAGCCGAAGACGCGGTCGCGGACCCGGCGGATACCGAGGAACAGCAGGGCGCCGCCGACGATGACGATGATCGAGAACACGACGGGAAGGCCGAACCCGTGCCACAGCGCGAGATGCTCGAGTTCGTGCCCGTACCCGTCGAGGGTCTCGGCGTACGGCTCGAAGAGAGCGCCTAGCTGCGGGCTGAACACGCCGGCCGCCACACCGGCCGCGGCGAGCGCCACGGGCGAGAAGTAGAAGGGCCACTTCGGCGGGTGCATCTTGGCGACCGCCGGACTCGGGGTGCTGCGCACCTTGCGGCCGAACGCGCCCCACAGGAAGCGGAGCGTGTAGGCACAGGTGATGATCGAGCCGACCAGCAGGATGATGTCGACGGCGTGGGCCTGCCACGAGACGAACGCCCCGGTCTCCCACACCGAGGCGAAAGCTGTTTCCTTGCCGACGAATCCGAGGGTGACGGGGATGCCGGCCATGCTCGCCCCGGCGACCGCGGCGGTGATCGCCAGCCCCGGGAGACGATGGCCGAGCCGGGCGAGTTTGCGGACATCGCGGGTGCCGGTGGAGTGGTCGATGATGCCGACGACCATGAACAACGACGCTTTGAACAACGCGTGCGCGACGAGCATCGCGATGCCCGCCATGGCGACGTTCGCGTCACCGATGCCGACCAGTACGGCCATGAAGCCGAGCTGGGACACCGTGCCGAACGCGAGGATGAGTTTGAGGTCGAGCTCGCGCAGCGAGCGCCATCCGCCGAGCACCATCGTCACCAGGCCGAGCCCCACCACGGCGATCTGCCAACTGATCGTCACCGAGAAGGCGGGGGCGAGACGTGCGATGAGGTAGATGCCGGCCTTGACCATCGCGGCCGCGTGCAGGTACGCGCTGACCGGGGTCGGTGCGGCCATGGCGCCGGGCAGCCAGAAGTGGAACGGGACGATGGCCGATTTGGTGAGCGCGCCGATCAGCAGCAGGACCACCGCGATGTCGACGTAGACGCCGGTCGGCGGTGCCGAGACGATCTCCGACAGCAGGTAGGTGCCCGACCGCTCGCCCAGCATGATGATGCCGACGAGCATGGCCAGACCGCCGAACGTGGTGACCAGCAGCGCCTGGGTGGCGGACCGTCGAGCCGTCGCGCGCACCCCGTAGAAGCCGACCAGCATGAACGAGAGCACGGTCGTGAGCTCCCAGAACACGTACAGCACCAGCATGTTGTCGGAGATGACGAGGCCGAACATGGCCGCGGCGAACGCGACCATCTCGCCGCCGAACACGGCGACGCGGGGACGGGCGTCGTCGAAGTAGTGGGCGCAGTAGCAGAGGACGAGCGCACCGACCCCGAGGATCAGCACCGACAGGATGGCGGTCAGGGTGTCGAAGCGGGTGGCGATGTCCATCTGGAGTGATGGGACCCAGCTGACCGTCTCGACCCGGGCGGCAGCCGCATCGGCCGGCGGCCAGTTGAGCACGACCCAGATCAGCGCGCCGAGGGGCGCCAGTGCGAGAACGTAGAAACCGCGGGTACCCATCCAGTGGATGACTGCGGGCGCGACGAGTGCGCACACTGCCAACGCAGCCAACACAGAGATCAAAAGGGCACTCCGTCTTTCTCCCGGCGGGGTGTCACGGGCGAACACCCGCGGTGGCTACTTTACCGTTGCCCGTATGTTCCGGTTCGACTGGCTCCGGCGTACCGCCGTCAGCATCGCCGCTGTCCTGCTGGTGTTCGGCCTCGTCGTGGGTTGTGCGGACGAGGAGCAGGCCGGCCCCGACGGCGTCCCGTTGCCGTCGGATTTCCCGGCTGCGCAGGTCCCGCTCATCGACGGTCACGTGCTCTCGGCGAGCGGCAGTCGCTCCGACGGTTGGGAGGTCGCGGTGCAGGGCCCGGCCAACGCGGGCAATCAGCTCGAGGCCGCGACCGAGACGCTCACCGAGGCCGGTTACGTCGAATCGCACCGTTCGACCGAGGGCGGACAATCGGTCGTCGTGCTGTCGGCGACCAAGGATGGTTCGACCTACTGGGTCCAGATCGGCGCGTCCCCGCAGGCCGCGGGCGGTGGGTCGTCGGTCTTCTATCTGGTCAACGTGGAGTAGGCATCGCACTAGCTCGTCGACCCGCGGTCGAGGTGACCGGACCGACTGTGATCGACGATCGCGATCGGGCATCGCGTGTGGTGCTGGGCGGCGCGCGCCACCGACCCCGCCCAGGTCGCGAAGGTGCTCCCCGCGCGCGGCCGGGTGACGACGAGCAGCGACGCCTGCGGAACCGCCTCGCCGACGGCCCTCGACGGGTTGCCGTTGACCAACTGCAGCGTCGTGTCGCGGTCGGGGAAGCGTCGGCGCCAGGGTTCGAGCAGCGCATCGGCTCGCGCGTACACCGCTTCGATCCGAGCGGGCGGGGCGTCGTCGGGGATCGCGCACACGATCGCCACGGGGTTGCCGGTGGCATCGGCGTACTCGAAGGCGGTCGACAGCGCGAGGTCGGACGGGGCGTCGGCATCGATGGCCGCGACGACCGGACCGCCCGTCGCGAGGTTGCCGTACGGAACCGTCACGACCGGGCATCGCGACCGGGCCGAGAGCGCGGAGCTGATGCTCCCGGTGGTGAGGCGTTCGATGAGGCCGGGTCGATGATGGCCGAGGACCATCAGATCGACCTGACCCGACAGCCTGGTGAGCAGGGGTATCGCGAAGTCGTGTTCGACGACGGTCTCGATGCGCAGGCCCGGATGCCGGGTGCCGAGACGGCCGGCCACCTCGGTCAGGTGGGCGGCCGCTGCCTGCCGCGTGGCGGTGACGTCGAAGTCGAGTTCGAACTCGCTGAGCGGTTGCAGCGCAACGGCTGCCGCGAATCCGTGAATCAGTAGCAGGCGGTCCCCGTCGCGGGCCGAAGCGGCCGCCCAGTGAGCGGCCGCCTCGGATTCGGGACTCAGATCGACCCCGACGGCGATGGTGTTCATCGGGCGCGGGTGGCGTCGCCCGTCCGCGTCTCGCCGGCGATGGCGTCGTCCGCGACGGGACCGACCGCCGCCGGTGCCACGGCTGCGGGCACGGCGACGTCGGCGACCGCCGCCTCCTGCGCGCGGCGCTCCTCGTCGCTGCTCATCGTCTTCAGCGCAACCTCCTTGATGAACGCGATGGCGATGAAGCTCAGGGCCGCCATGACCGCCGCGACCAGGAACACCCGGGCGGTGCCGTCGCCGTACGCGCCGCGCACGATGGCCGCGATCGGGGCGGGCAGTTCGTTCAGGTTCGCCAGCCCGGCACTGCCGCCGCTCGACGCACCGGCGCCGATGCCCAGCGCGCCGAGCCCCTTCGCGATGAGGTCGGTGACGTGGTTGGACAGGACCGCGCCGAGCACCGACACACCCGCGGCACCGCCGAGTGAGCGGAAGAAGGTGACCGTCGAGGTCGCCGCACCGAGGTTGTCCGGGCTGACGTTGTTCTGCACCGCCAGCACGAGGTTCTGCATCGTCATGCCCATGCCGCAGCCCAGGATGAAGAGGAACACGCCGACCACGACCATGTCCGTGTGTGCGTCGATGGTCGCGAGCAGTCCGAAGCCGATCGTCATCATCGCGGCACCGGCCACGAGGAATCGCTTCCACCGCCCGTACCGGGTGATCAGGTTGCCCGACACGGTCGCCGACAGCATCGAACCGATGACCATCGGCAGCGTCAGCAGGCCGGCCGCGGTGGGGGAGTAGCCACGTGCGATCTGGAAGTACTGGCCGAGGAAGACCGCACCGCCGAACAGCGCGACGCCGACGCCGACGCTGGCGAGGGTGGCCAGGGTGGTGGTGCGGTCGCGGAAGATGTGCAGCGGGATGATTGGGCTGGAGACCTTCGACTCGACGAAGATCGCCAGGGCGAGGAGCACGACACCGAGTGCGACGAGACCGTACGAGGTCAGCGAGGCCCAGTCGAAGTTCTTACCGGCCAGCGTCACCCAGATGAGCAGGGTGCTGACGCCCGAGGCGATGAGGGCGGCGCCGAGGTAGTCGATGCTGACCTTCTTGCGGACCACCGGGACGTTCAGCGTGCGCTGGATGACGAGTAGGGCGATGACGGCGAGCGGGACGCAGACGTAGAACGTCCAGCGCCAGCCGAGCCAGCTGGTGTCGACGATGACGCCGCCGATGAGCGGACCGGCGACGGTCGCGACGGACATCACCGCGGCCATCGGGCCCTGGTAGCGGCCGCGTTCGCGCGGGCTGAACATCGTCGCGACGACGATCACGACCAGCGCCTGCAGGCCGCCGAGGCCCAGACCCTGGATGACGCGGAAGCCGATCAGCATGTCGACCGAGGTGGAGAGCCCGGCGAGGACCGAACCCAGGGTGAACAGGAACAGCGCGCCCTGGACCAGCAGCTTCTTGCTGACCAGGTCGGCGAACTTGCCCCAGATGGGCGTGGTCGCGGTGGACGCGAGCAGGGTCGCGGTGATGACCCAGGTGTACTGGTCCTGGGTGCCGTGCAGGTCGGTGATGATCGTCGGCAGGGCGTTGGACACCACGGTCGACGACAGGAACGCGACGAACATGCCGAGCAGGAGGCCGATGAGGGCCTCGATCTTCTGACGATGTGTCATCGGCACGTCTTCGGCCGGCGCCATCGCGGACGCGGGTGCACTCATATGGCAAACCTCCGAGAAAGAGAGCTGCCCGCGACGAGGAGACGGGCGGGCGGCGAATCGGCGCGCGCGGTGGCGCACCCGATTGGTTGATTGATGCAACTATAAGTCGTGATGGTTGCAACCAACAACTATCGGAGGTTATTCCGGGTGTGTTCCGGGACTCACCCGGTGGCCGAGGGAGGCTCGGCGGTGCTCAGTCGAGCCGACGCTCGGCGTAGGCCTTGAGGTCGGCGACCTGCGCGGGATCGAGCGACGGCCGAACCCGCTTGCGGGCCTCCTCGACGTCGGCCACGGTGACCGCGGCGGCGTCGATGTCCCGGCGCATCGCCGACAGGGCGGCCTCGCGCAGCAGGGCCGAACAGTCGGCCGCCGAGTAGCCCTCGAGGTCGCCGGCCAACTCATCGAGGTCGACTCCGTCGAGCGGGACGTCGCGCCCGGTGGCGCGCAGGATGTCGCCGCGGGCGTCGGCGTCCGGCGGCGGCACGAAGACGAGCCGTTCCAGTCGCCCGGGCCGCAGCAGCGCCGGGTCGATGAGGTCGGGTCGGTTCGTCGCACCGAGCACCACGACGTCCTGGAGCGGTTCGACGCCGTCCAGTTCGGTCAGCAGCGCGGCGACCACCCGGTCGCCGACACCGGAGTCGGTGGACTGACCGCGGCGCGGTGCCAGCGCGTCGACCTCGTCGAGGAAGATCAGCGAGGGCGCCGACTCGCGGGCACGGGCGAACAGATCCCGCACCGCCTTCTCCGACGACCCGACCCACTTGTCCATCAGCTCGGCGCCCTTGACCGTGTGCACCGACAGCTGACCCGACGCCGCGAGCGCGCGGACGACGAAGGTCTTGCCGCAGCCCGGCGGGCCGAACAGCAGCACCCCACGCGGCGGGTCGACGCCGAGCCGGGCGAAGGTGTCGGGGTGTTGCAGCGGCCACAGGACCGCTTCGGTCAGAGCCTGTTTCGTCTCGACCATGTCGCCGACGTCGGCGAGGGTGATCGAGCCAAGCGCGACTTCGGGGGAATCCGAGCGGGACACCGGCCGGATGACGTCGAGGGCGCCGACGAGATCCTCGGTGCGCAGCGACGGCGCGGACTTCTCGGCACTCGCACGCGTCGCGGCGCGCAGTGCGGCCTCGCGGGCCAGCGCGGCGAGATCCCCGGCGACGAAACCGGGGGTGCGCGAGGCGACCGACGTGAGGTCGAGGTCGCCGTCGGTCGGGACGTTCGACAGGATCGCCGAGAGCAACCGCGCCCGGGTCGCGGCGTCGGGGAGGCCGATGACCAGTTCCCGGTCGCAGAGCGACGGGTCGCGCAACCGGGCGTCGAGGCGTACCGGTTCGGCGGTGGTCGCGATGAGTGCGATGCGGCCGTCGGCGATGCCGGAACGCAGTTCGTCGAGGATCAGTGCGGCGACGGGCTCGGGTTCGGCGGGTAACAGCGCGTCGACGTCGGTGATCAGCAGGACCCCGGCGGCCGCCCGGGTGCGGGCCACCGCGTCGGCGACCGTCCGCAGGCGGGTGTTGGCCTCCGTCGCGCCGACCGTCGGGCCGTCGATGGTCACCAGCGTGCGCGACGCGCACACCGAACGCACGAAGGTCGCCTTGCCGCCGCCGGCCGGGCCGGTGACCAGGACGCCGAGACGCGGTGTCGCACCGAGGGTGCGCAGCACCTCCGGCTCGTCGAGGGTGATGGTGAGCCACTCGGTGAGCTTGGTGATCTGGGAGTCGACGCCGACCAGCTCCGACACCGGCCGGACCGGGATCTCGGGCTCCCGGGCGGGCTCGCGGACCGGGCTGGGCGCGGCGGCCGGCCGCGGGCGGGAGTCGGACTCCGACACCATGCCGAGGGCGCCGGGGATCCGGGGTGACCCCGGACCGGTCCGGTCGACGAGGGGCGGCACCTCGCCCGCGGTCGTCGACCACAGCACGGCGGTGTTGGTCTGCACGCTCACCGGCGTCGACGCCGGACCGCCCGCGGGTGGCCCGGGCTCGGTGGCGGTGACGGTCAGCAGCTCGGTGGTCCAGGTGATCCCGACCGACCGGGCCAGGGCGCGCGTGGCCTCGGTCGCGGCGAGTTCGGGGCCGAGGTCGCGGGGGAGCAGCGAGACGGCGTCGCCGACGGACAGGACCTTCCCCAGCAGCGCGCGGCGCAGCGTCGACTCGGTGATCGACTGGGTGGCCAGCGCCGAACCGCTCACCACCACCCGGCTCGCGCCCTGCACCTCGACCGGCGCGAGGACGACCGCCGAGTTCTCCCGGACACCGGCGTTGGAGAACGCGATCTCGTCGAGGAGAGCGACACCCGTAGGCGCTGAGGCTTCGGTCGCGGCCACCACGGCCGCCGTGACCCGTGCGCCGGTGATCGACACCGCGTCCCATTCCCGCAGCGAGAGGGCCGTCAACACCTCGGGATGCACGCGGATGATGCCGCGCCGCGCCTCGGCCGCCGAGGGATTGTGCCGCGCGGTCAGCGTGAGGGAGGCCGGTGTGCTCATTCGGACTCGCTTTCGGTCGTCTCGCCGGGCGCGCCGACCACGGACCGGCCGGGGCCGGTGGGGCGGTTCAGGCCCATGCGGCCGAGGGAGTTGATGACCGGCCGACGGCGTCGACCTCCGGGCGACGTGGCACGCAGTGCCCGGCGCTGTGCCCGACGTTCGGCCGGCTTGTCGTCCCAGTGCTCGGGCCGGGAGGCGACCCAGCGGCGCGCGCGCCACGCGTACGGGATGTGCAGGACGTATCCGGCGATGGCGATCATCATCAGCACGTACGGGAAGGTCACCAACAGTGCCGCGGCCGCGGCGACCAGCACCAGCAGGCCGGCCACCGCGCGAGCCGGGATCGACGCGGTCTTCAGCGAGGACGTCGGGATGCGACTGACGGCCAGGAAGGCGACGAAGATCAGCCACCCGCCGACGGCCGGCAGTGACGTCCACCACCCGTCGCCGAACTGCTGCTCCAGCCCGATGGGCAGGAGCGCGCAGATCGCCGCGGCGGGCGCGGGGACACCGACGAAGAAATCCTTGGTGTACGCGGGTGCCTCATCGTCGTCGAGCAGGGTGTTGAACCTCGCGAGGCGCAGGACGATGGCGCAGCAGTAGATCAGTGCGAGCACCCAGCCGAGGTCATGCCCGTCGATGAAGTAGAAGTAGATGATCATCGCCGGGACCACACCGAAGTTGATCGCGTCGGCCAGCGAGTCGATCTCGGCGCCGATCCGGCTCGTGGCTCCCATCAGGCGTGCGACCCGACCGTCGATGCCGTCGAGGAACGCGGCCGCGACCAGGAGAGCCATCGCGGTGTCGACGTCGCCGTTGATCGCCGACCGCATGGCCGTCAGGCCCGCGCAGATCGCGAGGATCGTCAGCGACGACGGGATGACGATGCGGCTGGCCTGTGCCTGGCGCCGCAGACGCCGGCGCTCCGGCTCCCGCGGAACCGGATGTGTCTGTGCGTGCCGGCTGGCCGAGCGCGCGGTCGGGTTGCGCGCGGTGCGCGAGCCGGGGCGTCGCCGGCCGGGGTTCGTGCCGGGTGAGGTCATGTCGGTCGGGTTCACCGGGCCGGAGTTCACTGATCCAGGTACGCGAACGGGGTCTCGCCGCCGACCGCGCGCTGGCCGACCGAGACGCGGGGCCGGGTGCCGGCCGGGAAGTAGACGTCGACGCGCGATCCGAATCGGATGAGCCCGTAGGTCTCGCCGATCGTCAGAGAGTCCCCAACCGACGGCTCGCACACGATCCGACGGGCGACGAGACCGGCGATCTGCACGACCGCCAGCTCAGGGCCGGGCGTGCCGCCTGCGGCGGTGGTGCGGATGGTCATCGTGGTGCGCTCGTTGTCGCGGCTGGCCTCGGGGAGGTCGGCGGAGACGAACGCGCCGGGCGTGTGGGTCACAGTGGTCACCGTGCCCGCGATCGGCACGCGCTGCACGTGGACGTCGAAGATCGACAGGAAGGTCGAGACCCGGGGCAGCGGCTGTGTGCCCAGGCCGGACTCGGCGGGCGGGACAGCCTCGTCGACCAGGGCGATGGTCCCGTCCGCGGGGGCGACCACCACACCGGGTTCGGTAGGGGTGACCCGCTTCGGATGCCGGAAGAAGGCCGCGCACGCGCCGGCGGTCAGCGCGGCCGGCCGGGCGATCCAGCGGTGTCGACGCCCGAGGAGCGCGACGGCTGCAGGCGCGGCGACGAACGGCACACCCGCCGGATGGATCGGAGGGATGGTCTCTCGGGCCAGATCGAGAAAATGGGCGACACGGCCGGTGTCACCGGAGCCGTCCGGACGCGGACGTCGGGCCACGATCAACCTCCTCTGGCCTGTGTCCAGGCCGGGTAATGGTGTGCACCGCATCGCCGGGTGCATCGGCGTCCACTCTAGAGCGCCGCGACCGGAGACCTCGTCGTCAGCGCAGGACCAGCACGTCCACCAGGGCTCCCGCCTCGACCGTCTCGACGTCGGCGGGGACGTCGATGAGCGCGTCGGCCTCGGCGAGGTAGCGCAGGTGATGGGACGCCGGCGGGCCGATCGGGTCCACCCCGACCACCCCGACCACCCCGTCGCGAGGCCCGGCGTCGAGCACGCCGCGCAGGAACTGTCGTTTGCCGCGGGGTGAGCGGATGTCGGCACCGAGACGAGCTCGGATTCGTTCCCGGTCGGCGGGCAGTGCCATCGCGGCCCGCAGCGCGGGCCGGATGAAGACCTCGAAGGACACGAGTGCACTGACGGGATTTCCCGGCAGCGTGATGATCGGCACGCGCCGGCCGCGGGAGGAGGGGAAGTGGCCGCACCCCTGGGGCATGCCCGGCTGCATCGCAACCTTCACGAACTCGACGGTCCCGGTCGCCGACAGTGCGTCCTTGACCACCTCGAAGGCGCCGGCGCTGACACCGCCCGAGGTGATGATCAGATCGGCGTCGTCGGCGACCTCGTCGAGCCGCGCGGCGAAGTCCGCGGTGTTGTCGGGCACGAAGTGCAGGTGACGGCCGGCCGCGCCGGCCTCGATGACCGCGGCGGTCAGCATCGCGCCGTTCGACTCGTAGATCTGCCCGTGGCGCAACGGTTTTCCGGGTTCGACGAGTTCGGAACCGGTGGACAGCACGACGACCCGCAGCCGCCGGGCGACGGTGATCTCGGCGAGGCCCAGTGCGGCGAGCAGGCCGATCTGCGGTGCGCCGATCACCGTGCCGGCCGGCAGCGCCCGGGTGCCGGCCTCGATGTCGGAGCCGCCGCGCCGGATGTGCCTGCCGCGCTCGGGTGCGGCGGTGAACGTGACGGTCGGCGCCGCGGCGACCGGGCCCACCACGGCGTCGGTCAGTTCGACCGGGACCACCGCGTCGGCGCCCGCGGGCATCGGGGCGCCGGTCATGATGCGGTGCGCGGTGCCCGGCTCGAGAGTGAGGTCGTCGGTGCGGCCGGCGGGGATGTCCGCGGCGACCGGCAGGGTGACCGGGGTGTCGGCGCTCGCGTCCGCGAGATCGTCGGCGCGGACCGCGAATCCGTCCATCGCGGAGTTGTCGAAGCCGGGCAGCGACAGCGGGGCGTCGACGTCGGTGAACGTGGCGAGACCCAGCGATTCGGGTACCGCGACCTCCGACGGTTCGGGTGCGCCGAACAACGCCGCGACGACGCGCTGATGCTCTACGACGGTACGCATGCGCTCAGCATGCCAGGTGTCGACGGGGACGATGCCGCCGTCCCGGCTCGTGGCCGGGCCGTCCTGCGACGCCGCTGGGCGAGGACTACATTCGTGCGCATGGCGCTGGGTCTGCTGTTCGACATCGACGGGGTGATGGTCACCTCGTGGCAGGCGCTGCCCGGCGCGGTCGAGGCGATCGCCGATCTCGCCGACCAGGGCATCCCGCGGATGTTCTTGACCAACACGACGTCCCGCTCGCGTGGCGAGATCGCCGAGGCGCTCAACGAATGCGGTTTCGAGGTGAAGCCGGACGAGATCCTGTCGGCCGCCAAGCTGACCGCCGAACACGTCGCCGCCACCTATCCGGGCAAGCGCGTGTGGGTGCTCAACCAGGGCCCGATCGCCGAGGACATGACCGGCGTGGAGTTGACCGACGACCCGGCGTCGGCCGAGGTGGTGGTACTCGGCGGTGCCGGTTCGGTCTTCACGCACGCCACGCTGTCCAAGGTCCTGGAGATGATGCTCGACGGGATTCCGGTGATCGCGATGCACCGGTCCATGACCTGGTCGACGGCGGACGGCTTGAGCATCGACACCGGGGTGTACCTCGAGGGTCTCGAAAAGGCTTCGGGCGCAAAGATCAAGGCGATCGGCAAGCCCTCGCCGGTCGGTTTCCGGGCGGCCACCGAGGTCCTCGGTCTGGAGCCGACCCAGGTGGTGATGGTCGGCGACGACATGCACAACGACGTTCTCGGTGCCCAGGCCGCGGCGCTGATCGGCGTGCTGGTCCGCACCGGCAAGTTCCGCGAGGAGGCGCTGCATGCGTTGCAGCGTGACGAGTTCGGGCCCTACCCCGACCACATCATCGACTCGGTCGCCGACCTCCCCGAGCTCATCGGCAAGCTCAGCGGGACCTGATCATCAGTTGGACTCGGCGGCGCGCTTGATCTTGCCCAGCGTCTCGGCCATCCCGAGCTTGAGCTCCTCTTCGAACGACTCGGCGCCGCCGAAGAGCTTGTCGACGAGTACCGACGACACCTTGGTGGTCGACCCGTTGACCTCGCGCCGCTCGGTGACCGTGACCCCGGCGTCCTTCGGGGTGATGGTGTAGCTCCAGATGGTGTGGTTCTCCGCGACCCGGAAGCCGAGTTCCTGGTTCGGGGTGAACCGGACGACCTTGGAGGTGGTCGGCCACACCAGCGGGCCCCGGCGGTTGATGTTGATGGTCTTGGTCCCCAACCCGACGGTGCCGCCGCGGATGATCATCTTCTTGCACTGGGGGCTCCACTCGCCCATGCGCTTCAGATCGGAGATCACCGACCACACCTGCTCGGGCGTGGCGTCGATGTCGATGGATTCCTCGATGAGTGCTGCGGTCATGGTCGCTCACCCTATGGGCTTGTTGGCCGAGGGTCAATAAGCATGTTCGGGCGCCCGAGTCAACCCCGGAAAACGCCTGGACCAGCGATGTCGCGCCGAACTCAGACCAGCAGGGTGATCCCGATGACGGCACCGATGGCCAGGAAGACGGCGGCGGTGATCCACCCGGCGGGGTGTTCGTCGGCGGCCCGGCGGCCGGTGGTCACGGCGTCGTCGGGGGTCTCGTCACTGCGCGGCGCGCCGTCGAAGAGCAGCGTGCCGAGCTTCCCGGGTGTGAGCCAGTCGATCAGCACGAACGACCACATCATCACCGCGATCGCCAAGACCGTGTACGCGACGGTGTAGAGCAGCGCGCGCCACAGTTCCAGGAGTTCGGTGTCGATGACCGAACAGACCAGCACGATCGCGAGGCCGATGACCATCGATGTGGTCAGCAGCACCGCGTTGCGGTTGTGCTCGATCCACACCAGCTGCCGCAGCCGGCCCGGTGTCACCAGGTCGAGGGCGGCGAAGCCGAGGACGAGCACGGCGATCCCCACCAGGCTGAACGATGCCCCCGCGGCCAGGTTGTCCCGCAGCAGTTCCATCCGGCTCCCTCTCGCCTCGCATCGACATCAGCGGGCTGCCGCCCGACTGCAACACCTCGAGCGGGCTGCCGCCCGAAAGGACTTCAGCGAAGGCCTGCGCGCGAGAACGCGCAGGGCCTTCGCTGAAGGACAGTAGCCGGTATCAGCCGACGCTGAGCATGTCGTAGGTGTCGATGTTCTCCGCCAGGCGGGTCACATGGTCCGACGCGTCGCCCAGGGTGTGGCTGATCGCCGTCAGACGGCTCACGTAGTGGGCGATCGGGTACTCGGCGGTCATACCGATACCGCCGTGCATCTGGATCGCTTCCTGACCGATCAGGCGCGCCGAGCGGCAGATCTGCAGCTTGGCCCGCGACGCGATGATGGGATCGGCGATCCCGTCCGCCAGCGCCGACGTCGCGTAGAGGCTCAGGCTGCGGGCGAGTTCGAGCTGGACGTACATGTCGGCGGCACGGTGGGTCAGTGCCTGGAAGGCCGACAGCGTGACGCCGAACTGCTTGCGCGACTTGAGGTATTCGACGGTCAGGTCCAGGCTCCGCTCCATCGCGCCGACGGCCTCGGCGCACAGTGCGGTCTGGATGCCGACCTCGGCGTCGGCGATGGTCTGCGACGCGTCGCCGGTGCCCAGTCGCGTCGCCTTGACGTCGCTGAACTCGATCTGCGCGCCGCGACGGCGGTCGTGCGTCCGGTACGGCGTCCGGGTGATGCCCTGGGCATCGGCGTCGACGAGGTAGAGGCCGACGCCGTTGTCGTCGCGCGCCGACACGATCAGCTTCGCAGCGCAATCGCCATGTCCGACAAGGCTCTTGGTGCCTTTGAGGACGCCGTCGGCCGACGCGGTGGTCTCCACCCGCGCCTCCGGCCAGCGGTCGCCCGGCTCGGTGTGGGCGAAGGCCATCAGCAGTTCGCCCGACGCCAGCGCGGTCCGCAGCTCGGCGCGGGTCGCGTCGTCGGCGAGGCCGAGGAGCGAGCCGGGGACGAGGACCGAGTCGAGGTAGGGCTCAGGTGCTAGTGCGCGGCCGAGTTCGGTCATGACACTGGTGAATTCGACGGGGCCGGCGTCCATGCCGCCCTCGTCCTCCGGGAAGGTGAGGCCGAGGATGCCGATCTCGGCCAGCGACTTCCACACCTTCTCGCTCCAGCCGAGATCGGTGTCGGTGACCTTGCGCAGCGTCTCGACGTCGTAGGTCTTGGTGAGGACCTCGCGAACGGTGTCGCGCAGCATCCCCTGCTCTTCGGAAAGCTCGAAATCCATGGTGTTCCTTAGTGAAAGGTCGAAAGGTGCGGGGTCGGCGCTCAGAGGCCGAGGACGGCCTTGTCGATGATCTGGCGCTGGACCTCCGACGACCCGCCGTAGATCGTGACCTTGCGGTAGTTGAGGTAGGTCGGGGCGGCGAGCTGGGCCCATTCGGGGGCGCTCACCTCGGCGCTGCCGTTCGGAGCCGAGGCGTCGAGCTGGGCGACCGGGAGCGAGTCGGGGCCCGCGATGTCGGCGAGGAGCTCCATGGCGGCCTGCTGTAGCTGGCTGCCGGTCAGCTTGAGCAGCGACGATGCCGGGTTCGGCTTGCCGTCGGCCGACGAGGCGGCGACGCGCAGCTGGGTGAGCTCGAGGGCGAGCAGTTCGTTCTCGACCTCGGCCAGGCGGGCGGCGAACAGCGGATCGTCGAGCAGGGTGCCCTTGGCGGTCCGGGTCTGCTTCGCGAGTTCCTTGGCGCGGGCGAGCTTGGCCTTGGTGTAGCCGACGCGGGCGATGCCGTTGCGCTCGTTGCCGAGCAGGAACTTCGCCTGGGTCCAGCCGCTGTTCTCCTCGCCGACCATGTTCTCGGCGGGCACGCGGACGTCGTTGAAGAAGACCTCGTTGACCTCGTAGCTGCCGTCGATGAGCTGGATCGGGCGGATCTCGACGCCCGGCGTGTCCATCGGGAACAGGAACATGCTGATGCCGGCCTGCTTCTTGACATCGGGGTTGGTGCGCGCGAGGCAGAAGATCCAGTCCGCGAATTGGCCGAGCGTGGTCCAGGTCTTCTGGCCGTTGATCACGTAGTCGTCGCCGTCGCGGACCGCGCGGGTCTTCAGCGAGGCGAGGTCGGAGCCGGCCTCGGGCTCGGAGAAGCCCTGGCACCACCAGATGTCGAGGTTGGCGGTCTTGGCCAGGAAGCGTTCCTTCATCTCGTCGGAACCGAACTGGGCGATGACCGGGCCGATCATGCCGACGTTGAACGGCAGCATGTCGGGGACGAACGCGAGGCTCATCTCCTCGCGGTAGATGTGATGCTGGATCGGGGTCCAGTCCTTGCCGCCGTGCTCCACCGGCCAGCTGGGGGTGGCCACACCGTGCTCGTTGAGGATGCGCGTCGTGGTGACGAGGTCCTCGGGGTACTGGAGCTTGCCCTCTTCGCACCGCTTGCGGACGTCTTCGGGGACCTTGGCGAAGATGCTGCGCAACTCCTCGCGGAAGGCCTCTTCTTCAGGACTGAATTTCAGCTGCATGGGTTCTTCTCTACTCCTGTCGAGGGTGTCCGTACCCCGGGCGGTGTGGTCGAACTGGGGACCTCTGCCGTGTGCACCCAAGCTGGGGAAACCCAACCGAGCCACGAATGACTAAGCGCTTGCTTAGTGATAGGTTGCACTATGCCGCGCGGGCTGGATGCTGTCAATCACGGGCTCGTCGCGATGACCAGTCCGACCGTTCCGAGAAGGTGACCGTGGGCCCGTCTGCCGATCCGACGCCCGAAGTCCGGCCCGTGGCCGCCCGGGCCCGGCTCCTGCGCGCCGCCGTCGAGGCGTTCGCCGCCAAGGGGTTCAACGGGACGACCACGAGAGACATCGCCAACGGCGCGCAGATGAGTTCGGCGGCGGTCTACGTGCACTTCCGCTCCAAGGAGGAGCTGCTGTTCGAGATCTCCGACGCCGGGCATCGCGCGATTCTCGCGGCGATCGACGACGCCGACGATCCGTCGGCGTCCCCCGGCGACCGGCTGCGGGCGATCTTCCACGCCTTCACCGAGCACCACGCGCGCGAGCACGTGGGGGGTCGGGTGGTGAACTACGAACTCAACGCCCTCGCGCCCGACCATCTGGACACGGTGATGGCCATGCGTCGCGAGATCACCAGACGGGTGCGCGAGATCATCGAAGCCGGGATCGCATGCGGGGACTTCGATGTCGCTGACTCGCTCGCCACCACCAACGCGATGCTGTCCATGGGGATCGATGTCGCGCGCTGGTATCGCGACGGGGGGTCACTCTCGCCCGAGGAGATGGGGGGCTTCTACGCGGAGCTGGCCACGCGGATGGTGGGATGGCGACCGCCCGTCGGCGGGTGACTCAGCCCCTGCATGCCGGTTCCGGTTGCGACGGAGAGACTTCGACTGCGTTCCGGGCTGCGGATGCTGCCCGGCGGCGCACTGTCACCGCGAATACCGCCGCAATCATCACCATCGCGAGAACGTAACCGACGTAGCCGATGATGGTGTCGCGCAAACCGATGTGCGAGACGACGATCCCGGCGATCACGGCCGGGACGCTGAATGCGAGGTAGCTCGCCACGAACACCGACGAGAAGACCTGACCGCGCATCGCGGGAGGTGTCGCGGCGGTGATGTTGTCCATCGCGGAGAGGAAGGTGGCGGCCCAGCCCGAGCCGGCCACGATCGAACCGACGATGTAGAAGGGCAGGGATTCGATGAGGACCCCGGCCAGTGAGATCACCACGCCGGCGGCGAGTGCGGGGAATCCGTACGCAGCCTTGATCGTCGACGAGCGATCGGTGATGAACAGGGACGTGACGGCCGCGCAGGCGAAGAAGACGAACAGGATCGCGCCCGCCGCGCCGTGGTTGCCCACACCGAACACACGGGAGACCACCGACGACCCGAGCGAGAGATACAGGCCGCCGAGCGACCAGGTGGCGACGAGCGCGGGAACTGACGCCAGGAACACCGTGCGGACCTCGCGAGGCACGCGCACCTGCGGCGCGAGCGTGCCGGCCAGGTGCCGTCGAGAATCGAAGCCGATTCGCTCGCGGGTCTCCGGGACGACGAGAAGTGCGATCAGCAGTGCGGCGAACAGGCCGAGGATGATCTCGTAGATCAGCACGCGGGGTGCGGGTGCGTACTCGACGAGCACCCCGGCCACGGCGACGCCGCTCGCCAGGCCGATCGCCGGGGCTGCGCCGACGATCGTCGATCCGGCACGGGCCGAGGGCTGCAGATCGACCGTCGTCGCGGTCAAGGTGCCCATCGCCGCGCCGGTGGCCAGGCCTTGCAGGGCGCGCGCGGCGAGTAGGGTGCCGACGTCCTCGGCTACGACGAACAGCACCATGCTCGCGATGAGCAGGACGAGCGCGACGGCGAGGACAGGCCGCCGGCCGACATGATCGGACAGAGACCCGACCGTCAGGAGGCTCACCAGCATGGTCACCACGTACACCGCGAACACGAGCGTCAGTGTGAGCGCGGAGAATCCCCACAGTTCCTGATACACGGGGTACAGCGGCGACGGTGCCGCGGACGCGAACAGGACCATCATGTACGTCGCCGCGATCAGCCAGAACGCGCGATGTGGGTGCAGTGGCGCCACGAGGTCTCCTTAAAGCAAACAGGTTTGCATTCAGAAACTAGCCCGGACTGCGTTCCAAAAGCAATCAGCTTTGCAATAATGGCTTCCATGACGACGGCCCGCACCCCCGACAGCCCGATTTCTGGTGCTCCCGCCTCGCCGACCCGTCGTCCAGGTGGTCGTAGCGCGCGCGTGCAATCGGCGGTCTACACGGCAGTCGGTCAGCTCGTCGGGGCCGGACGCCGCGAGACGATGACGATCCCCGAGGTCGCCGAACTCGCCGGGGTGAATCCGACCAGCATCTATCGACGCTGGGGAACGATCGACGCGCTTCTCGGGGAGGTCGCCGTTGCGGCGTTGACGCAGGGCGAACCCCTGCCCGACACCGGCACTCTCGCCGAGGACCTGTCCGAGTGGGCGCAGATCATCGCCGCCGACATCGCACGCCCGAAGCGCCGCGCCTACCTTCGGGCGATGGTCGCCGCGCGCGAGGACATCGTCGAGGTCTGCCCCTGCTGGGAGATCCGGCGTGAGCACGCCGAACAGATGATCGCGCGGGCGCGGGACCGCGGCGAACCCACGCCGTCGGTCCGACAGGTGCTCGACCACGTGATCGCCCCGCTGTATCACCATGCGGTCTTCGGACTCGAGCTCGACGCCGATCATGCCGCCGGCCTGGTCGATGACGTCTTGTCGATGATCGGAGCTGCGCCGAGAAGGTAGGCCGAGACGATAGGGTCCCGGGAATGAAACACGTTCACGCGTTCACCGACGACGCACTCGGCGAGCACGACGCGGTCGGCGTCGCCCAGGCCATCGCATCCGGAGAGATCTCCGCTTCCGAGGCGGTCGAGGCCGCGATCGCGCGGATCGATGCCGTCAACCCGCACCTCAACGCCATCGCCTTCGACGATCGCGAGCGTGCGCGCAAACGCGCGGTCGACAACGACTTCCCGCTGGGATCGTTCATCGGGGTGCCGTCGATCATCAAGAACAACACCGACCTCGCGGGGCTGCCGACCTGTCACGGTTCGGCTGCGGTGCCCCAACGACCGGCGAAGGCCAACGAGGCGTTCACCAATCAGTTCCTGGCGAGCGGCGTCAATGTGGTCGGCGCGTCGACGATGCCGGCCTTCGGGCTGACCTCGACGACGGAGTTCGTCGACCGCGAGCCGACCCGCAACCCGTGGGACACCGACTACTCGTCGGGCGGCTCGTCCGGTGGTTCCGCGGCGCTCGTCGCGGCCGGTGCACTGCCGATCGCCCACGCCAACGACGGTGGCGGATCGATTCGCATCCCCGCCGCCATCTGTGGGCTGGTCGGACTGAAGCCGAGTCGCGGGCGCGTCGAGGCGTCGAAAGAGACACGGGACGCGCCGATTGACCTCGTGTCGAACGGGATCGTCAGCCGATCGGTGCGCGACACCGCCCGATTCCTCGCCGACACACAGGGTTTCCGGCCCGCGCCCGGGATGCCGCCGGTCGGGCTGGTCGAGGGGCCGGGGACCAAACGGCTCAAGATCGCGCTGATCACCGAGCCGCTGACCGGCTCGCTGCTCGACCGGGACACACAACGGTGTGTCACCGAGGCCGCCGAGCTGGTCGAGTCCCTCGGACATCGCACCGAGATGGTGCCGCTGCCGGTGGACCGGGACTACGTCCGGGACTTCATCGACTACTGGTCACTGCTCGCACTGGCGCTGGACCGATTCGGAAAACGGGTGGTCGACAAGGGCTTCGACCGTTCCCAGGTGGACTCGTTCACCCGTGGGCTCTCGCGCGGCGCGCTCCGGCACTTCTACCGGCTGCCCGGGGCGGTCCGCGGGCTGCGGAGGTCCACGGCCGCGATCCGCGGACTGCACGACACCTTCGACGTGGTCCTCAATCCGACCGTCGTCCACGCGACCCCGGAGATCGGATACCTCGATCCCGCACTCGACTTCGACGAGGCGATGGGCCGGCTGACCCGGTTCATCGCCTTCACCCCGGCCAACAACACCGCGGGCACCCCGGCGATCAGTCTGCCGCTGGGACAGACGGAATCGGGCATGCCCGTGGGCATCCACTTCGCGGCCGACCTCGGCCAGGAACGCACCCTCCTCGAGTTGGCCTTCGAACTCGAGGCGGCCCGACCGTTCGCGCGGATTCAGGATGCCTGAGATACGTAATCCGTCCCCGCGGTGACGTTTCCGTCGCGCTTATTGGATCCTATAAGCAAGGCGGAAACGGCACCGCGGGAGGCATCCCACACCGACTACAGACGCACCACCGAAGATCGGTGGTGCGTCTGTCGTTGCGGGTCGAGCGCGAGTTGGCTAGTGCTGCACGGCCTTCTCGGCGCCGATGCCGGTGAGGGAGCGAACCTCCATCTCGGCGTTGCGTTCCGGGGTGCCGTTGTCCGACGGGCTGGTCAGCGTGCCGACGATGCCGAGGACGAAGGCCAGCGGGATCGAGATGATGCCCGGGTTGGCCAGCGGGAACCAGGCGAAGTCGGCGCCGGAGATCATGGCGGTCGACGACCCGGAGACGGCGGGGGAGAAGACGATCAGCACGATCGTCGAGATCAGGCCGCCGTACATGCTCCACAGGGCGCCGCGGGTGTTGAACCGCTTCCAGTAGAGCGAGTAGACGATCGTCGGCAGGTTCGCCGCCGCGGCGATCGCGAAGGCCAGCGCCACCAGGAAGGCGATGTTCTGGCCGTTGGCGAGGATGCCGAGCACGATGCTGACGATGCCGAGGACCACGACGGTGTATCGCGAGACGCGGACCTGGTCGGCCTCACTCGCCTTGTTGCGCTTGATCACCGAGGCATAGATGTCGTGGGCGAACGACGCCGACGCGGTGATGGCGAGGCCGGCGACCACGGCGAGGATCGTCGCGAAGGCGACCGCCGAGATGATGCCCAGCAGGACCACGCCACCGAGTTCGAACGCGAGCAACGGTGCGGCCGAGTTCTGTCCGCCGGCGGCGTCGAGGATCTTGTCCGGTCCGACCAGGGCGGCCGCTCCGTAACCGAGGACCAGGGTGAACAGGTAGAAGGCGCCGATGAGGGCGATGGCCCAGACCACCGACTTGCGAGCCTCTTTCGCGGTCGGCACGGTGTAGAACCGCATCAGCACGTGCGGGAGGCCCGCGGTGCCGAGGACGAGCGCGATGGCGAGCGAGATGAAGTTGATCTGGCTCGTCAGTGACCCGCCGTACTGGGCGCCGGGAGCGAGAACGTCACGCGCGGCGACCTTTTCGCTGGTCGAGTCGGTCACCGCGTCCTGCGCCGCACCGAGGATCGACGACAGGTTCATGCCGAACTTGGCCAGCACGATGACGGTCATGATGCCGGCGCCCGCGATGAGCAGGACGGCCTTGATGATCTGCACCCAGGTGGTGCCCTTCATGCCGCCGATGAGCACGTAGACGATCATCAGCGCACCGACGACGGCGATGACGATGGACTGGCCGAGGCGCCCCTCGATGTCGAGGAGCAACGCGACCAGGCCGCCGGCGCCGGCCATCTGGGCGAGCAGGTAGAACAGCGACACCGCGAGGGTGGAGATCGCCGCGGCCAGACGCACCGGGCGTTGCTTGAGACGGAAGCTGAGGACGTCGGCCATCGTGAACTTGCCGGTGTTGCGCAGCAATTCCGCCACGAGCAGCAGCGCGACCAGCCACGCGACGAGGAAGCCGATGGAGTAGAGGAAGCCGTCGTAGCCGTAGACCGCGATGGCGCCCGCGATACCGAGGAAGCTGGCCGCCGACAGGTAGTCGCCGGCAATGGCGACGCCGTTCTGCGGTCCGGAGAAGCCGCGGCCGCCGGTGAAGAAGTCGGCGGCGGTGCTGTTGTTCTTGCTGGCCTTGATGACCACGAACATCGTGACCGCGACGAACGCGGCGAAGATGGCGATGTTGGCGGCCGGGCTGCCGACGGTCGCCGCGAGGACGGTCACGTCGGTGGTGGGTACGGCAGTGGTGTTCACAGTGCGGGCCCGCCTTCCATCTCGTTGCGGATCGCCTCGGCCTTCGGGTCGAGATTGCGATTGGCGAAGCGTACGTACATGCCGGTGATGACGAAGGTGCTGACGAACTGCAACAGACCGAGGATCAGGCCGAGGTTGATGTTGCCCCAGACCTGGGTCGCCATGAAGTCATGGGCGAAGGCGCCGAGCAGCACGTAGAGGGCGTACCAGATCAGGAAGAACGCGGTCAGCGGGAAGACGAACTTCCGCAGCGTCCGCCGCAGCTCCTGGAACTCCGGACTGGCCTGCATCTCGATGAACTCTTCGCCGGTCGGCGCGTGTGGCGCCGGTGGTGGTTGGTCGACGGTCGACACGTTTCCTCCCAGGGTGACGTGGCCACATGTGTGATGGCTCTACGGAACTCAGCCTGAATGAGGTGCAGATCACAGACAATCGGGTGGCCTGGGTCACACGCCGAAACCCGCCGTCCGTGCGCCGGACGGTCGGTGAGATCCGACGAACGGCGAACGGTCACCTGTCCGAACGGTCAGGTCGTCCGCTCGTCCGGGGCCCGTCCCGGGGTGCGATCGAGCCCCATCCCGACTCGTTCCGGGACGTGCATCCGGGCAAAGGTCCGTGCGAGGTCGACGGGTACCCGTCCCCGGGTTGCCTTGCTGACCAGCACCATCGTGCCGAACGCGAGTGGGACCGTCACGGCGGCCGGGTAGCCGATCACGACCGCAAGCCACCCGCCCAGCACGTCGTCGTCGACGACCCCGGCGATCGCCAGCATCGTCGCCGACCCCGACGACGCGCCGCCGACGACGAGTCCGGCGATCGCGCCGACGGCCGTGAGTCCACGCCACCAGATCCCGAGGACCAGCAGCGGGCACAGCGTCGACGCGGCGACGGCGAACACCAACCCGACGGTCCGGGACAGTTCCAGGGACGCGGCGGCCAGCGACAAGCCGATCGGGATCAGTCCGCCGATGACCGCGGCCACCCGGAAGTCGCGCACCCGGCCGCGCAGCAGGTCGGTGGCGAGCGCCCCGGCGACCGACACCAGCAGTCCCGACGACGTGGCGAGGAAGGCGGCGATCGCCCCGGCGGCGACGAGCGCGGCCAGGATCTGACCGGCGATCCCGCCGACCGCCGCGCTCGGCAGCAACAGGACCGCGGCGTCGGCGGTGCCGGTGATCAGCAGTTCGGGGACATAGAGCCGTGCGAACACCCCCAGCAGGATGGGGAACAGGTAGAACAACGACAGCAGTGCGATGACGGCCAGCGCGGTTCGCCGCGCCGATCGCCCGTCGGGGTTGGTGTAGAAGCGCACCAGCACGTGGGGCAGACCCATCACGCCGAGGAACATCGCGATGATGAGCGACAGCACCTGGTACAGCGGGTGACTGCCGCCGAAGCCCCCACCGGGGGCGATCCAGTCCGCGTTCTGTGCCGGCGCGCCCGCGACGACCGGGGTGGCCGCACCGGCGTCGAGGAAGATCGTCGAGCCCGCGGAGATGACGTGGGGTCCGGTGGTGTCCACCGGCGCGTCGTCGACGACGACCCCGTCCAGCGTCCCCGTGACCCGCACGCCGGTGGTCTCGGCGACGGTGACCGAGACGTCGGTGGTCACGTCGACGGTCGTCGCGGTGGTGATGCGCGGCGGCGCGGGTTCGCCGACGGGCGTGGGGTCCTGGGCGAAGACGCCGATCAGGACGAGCGCGGGAACCGCGATCGCGGTCAGCTTGAGCCAGTACTGGAAGGCCTGCACGAAGGTGATCGACCGCATGCCGCCGCCCACCACGTTCACGATCACGATCAGTCCGACGCCGACCACGCCTGCCCACACCGGTGCGCCGAGAAGGATGTTGAGGGTGAGTCCAGCGCCCTGGAACTGCGGGATCAGGTACAGCACGCAGACGACGACCACGACGAGCATCGCGGTCTTCCGTGCCGCCGGCGAGGCGAGGCGGAACTCGGCGAAGTCGGGCACCGTGTAGGCCCCGGAACGACGCAGGGGCGCGGCGACGAACAGCAACAGGCCCAGGTAGCCAGCGGTGAACCCGACGGGGTACCAAAGTGCGTCGGCGCCGTACTTCGCGATGAGGCCCGCCACGCCGAGAAACGATGCTGCCGACAGGTATTCACCGGACACCGCGGCGGCGTTCCAGCGTGAGCCGACCGACCGGGACGCCACCAGGAAGTCCGACGTGGTCCGTGAGAAACGCCCACCCCACGCGCCGACCGCGATCGTGGCGATGGCCGCGGCGAACAGGCCGATCGCGGTGAGGACGTGGACGTCGGTCGTCACGGCGGACCCGGTTCGGGCGCGTCGGACAGATCGTCATCCACGAGGCCCATGAAGTCGCGTTCGGCCTGCTCGGCGAGATGGACGTAGAGCCGTCCGGTCAGATACAGGAGTGGGAAGGCGAGCACTCCCAGCATCAGCCAGATGAGTCGAATCCCGAAGACGTCGGCGTCGGCGATCCCCGGAAACGCCCAGGCGGCAACGGGTATGGCGGCAGCAACGGTGAGCAGGGCACCCCCGAGCCGGAGGCCGAGACCGAGTTGGGCGCGCATGAGACCGCGGACGAGCGCGTCGCCGACCTCGGTCTGTTCCTGGACCTCGACGCGGGTGCGGACCATTCGCGCCCCGCGGCGGGAGGCGAGCACCACCCGTTCGCGCTGGGGCGGGTGCTCAGCCATCGTCCCGTGCGGTGGGGGAACGGTACTGGCGCAGCGGGCCCCGGATGAGGCGGTCCTTGAGTTCGCGGACCTGTCGGCGGCTCACGGGCAGCTCGACGGCCTCGGATGCGCCGTTCGCGCGGACACACACCACCGTGCCGCCGCCGACCGTCCGCAATCCGGTGACCATCGGCAGCGCGACGAGGTAGGACCGGTGTACCCGGGCGAATCCGGTTTCCTGCCAGCGGGATTCGAGCGTCGACAACGGGATGCGGACGAGATGTGCGCCCGAGTCGGCGTGCAGTCGGGCGTAGTCGCCGACGGCCTCGACCCAGGAGATCGAATCGCGCCGGACGAGCGAGGTCACGCCGCTCATCTCCACCGGGATGACCTCGTCCGATGCGGCGCGGCGCTCCGGTCGAACGGTCGGTTGCGCGGGCTCGGGTGCACGCTCTCGACTGTCGAGGCTCGCGCGGACCCGGTCGACCGCCTGGGTGAGACGTTGTTCGCGTAGGGGTTTGAGCAGGTAGTCGACCGCTCCGACCTCGAAGGCGTCGACGGCCCGGTCGTCGTGGGCGGTGACGAACACGATCGCCGGGGGCGAGGCGTATTTCGCGAGGACGCCGGCGAGTTCGAGTCCCGACAGGCCGGGCATGTTGATGTCGAGGAAGATCGCGTCGATGCGGTGCTCGTTGAGTTCGCGGAGGGCGCCGGTGGCGTCGGACGCGGAGCGGACCTCGGCGACGTCGTCCTGCCGGTTCAACAGGTAGCCGAGCTCGTCGAGAGCTGGTGGTTCGTCATCGACCGCGAGTACGACCAGTGCGGTCATGGAACACCTCCCGCCTCGACGACAGCCCGCAGTTTACCGCCTGGGAGTTCGGGCACCGCCGGAACTCGGGCGTTGCGTTTCACGCCCGGATGCCCGCGCGGAACTTCGGGACACGCATCCCCACCTTGGTGCCGGCGCCGACCGCCGTCTCGACGACGAGTCCGTAGTCGTTGCCGAACGCGGCGCGGAGCCGGTGGTCGACGTTGGTCAGGCCAACGTGGGCACCCTCGCTGTGGTCGAGGGCGTCGAGAGCGCCGCTGCGCAGGAGCTCCGGTTCCATGCCCACGCCGTCGTCCTCGACCGTGATGACACAGTCGGTGCCCTCGTCGGCCGCGACGATGGTGATGGTCCCGCCGCCCTTCGACGCCAGGCCGTGCCGGACGGCGTTCTCGACGAGCGGCTGCAACGCGAGGAACGGCACGACGACGTTCAGGACCTCCGGTGCGACATGCAGTTTGACGTCCAGGGCATTGCCGAAACGGGCTCGTTCGAGGGTGAGATAGCGGTCGATGTTCCGTAGCTCGTCGGCCAGCACGGTGTATTCGCCGGCGGCCCGGAAGGAGTACCGGGTGAAGTCGGCGAAGTCGAGGACGAGATCGCGCGCCCGGTCGGGGTCGGTCCGCACGAACGAGGCGATGGTGTTGAGCGCGTTGTAGATGAAGTGCGGACTGATCTGCGCGCGCAGGGCGAGGACCTCGGCGCGGTTGAGCCGTGCGCGAGAGGCGTCGAGGTCGGCGAGTTCGATCTGGCTCGACGCGTACCGCGCGACTTCGGCGATGGCGCCGAGCATCCCGGGTCCGGGGCGTCGCGTGGTGGCGACCACGAGGACCCCGACCCCGACGTCGTCGGCGAGGAGCGGCTGGGCCACCAGCGCGCGCACAGGCGACTCGGCGCCGCTGGGGTCGGTGAGCAGCACGCGCCGGAGGTCACCCAGCGCGGACGACGCCGCACGGTCGGCGTGGCCGAGCATCTCGGCGTCCCAGATGGCCTCGCCGTCCGGCTCGTGGGCCAGGCGGCTCGGTTCGCCGTCGTACAGTGCGACCGCTTCGGCGCCGGTCAGGGTGTGCAGGTGCGGCAGTGCTTCGCGAGCCGACTCCGCGGACAGTCCGGTGCGCAGTGAGCGGGCGGCGAGCGAAGCGGTGTGCAGGGCCAGATGAACTGCCCGCTCGGCCGGGGTCCGCACGACGCGACGGGTGCGGATCAGCGCGACTGCGCCGACGCACGCGAGCACGCCGAGGAGAACGAGAGCGATGGTCACGCCGCTAGACATCGATGCCCCGATCGGCGTCCGTGGTGTGCGCCAACGACGACACGGCGAGGTCGATGAGGGTGTGCCGGTCGGCGTGCCACTTGTCGGGCGGCAGATGGCCGTGGGTGTCAAGGTCGGTGAGGCCGTGGACCGCCGCGAAGAGCAGCGCTGCGTGGTGTCGCGCGGCATCGGCACCGACGATGCGACTCACGAGGGACACCAGGCCGTCCTGAGCGCGTGCCGCTGCGGGGATCGCCGGCGCGCCTGCCGGGGTCGCGAACATGAGCCGGTACAGGTGCGGCCGGTGCACGCCGAGGTCGGACAGCGCTTGCAGCGCCGATCGGACGGCATCCTCAGGCGACGGTTTCGGGTCGGCGGCGATGGCGTCGAGACCGTCCGCGACGACCGCCCATGCGTCGGTGGCGAGGGCCGCCAGCAACTCCTCTTTCCCGACGAAGTGGCGGTAGGCGGCCGAGCGGGAAACCCCGGCGCCACTGCCGACTTCGCGTAGGGTCACCGCCTCCGGCCCGCCGTGGTCGAGAAGTGCCGACGCCGCGGCCAGCAGTGCCTGCCTGGTGTGTGCCGCGCTCTCCGCTCTCGTGGTCATCACCCGACCTTACAGTTGACATCGTCAACCGAACGGCGTCTTCTTGTGTTGACAACGTCAACTCAAACGGCGGGAGCCGATATGACTCGACCACTCACCCCGAATCCGGACTGGACGCTGGTCATGACGGGAGCCACCCGCGGGCTCGGTCTGGTCGCCGCCCGGTCCATCGTGTCGACGGACCGGTCATGTCATCTCGTGGTACTCGCTCGCGGCGGCGGACCCGCGGGATTCGTCGACGGCTTCGGCGAGGGCGCCGGGCGCGTCGTCGCCGTCGACACCGATCTCGCCGACACCGCCGGGACGATGAGGGCGGCGGCGGAGATCCGGCGGATGCTCGACGACGCGACGTTGCCGCCGCTGCGCGGGCTGGCGGGCAACGCGGGCATCCAGTACCTCGACGACGAGCACGTCACCGCCGACGGACTGGAGGCGACCTTCGCGGTCAACGTACTCGCGAACCACCTGCTGATCGGTGAGCTCGTCCGACATCTGACCCGTGGCTCCCGGATCACCATCACGGTGAGCGACACGCACTTCGGCGATCTCCGGCACAACCTCGGGATGGTACCCGCGCCGCGGTGGACGAGCCCGGCACGCCTGTCCCGCCCGGGTGCGTTCGGGCGTGGCTCTTCTGACGTCAAAGTGGGTGCCTTCTCGCGAGCCTAACGCACGCAACGCCCAGTCTCACTTAGGTTTTGATTTGCGAAGAACAAGACCAAAGGGAGTGGGCGTTGCGCACTGTCAGAGTACTGCAGAAGTTGCTGGGAATCGAGCGTGCCCGTGTCGTGGGTGTCAGGTTCGATGAGGATGATCGTGGGCAGGTCATCGTGGTGACATTGGAACTGCACAAGAACGCACGATCACGGTGCCCGCAGTGTAAGAAGCGTTGCCCTGGATACGATCAGCCGCCGGCACCGCGACGGTGGCGACATCTCGACATGGGTGGCTGGCGATGCTTCCTCGAGTTGCCCGCCAAGCGCGTGGAGTGTCCTCGCCATGGTATGAAGACTGAGTTGGTTCCGTGGGCACGTCCGGAAGCGAAGATGACCAGGGCGTTCGACGACACCGCCGCATGGCTGTGTGCGCACGCCCCGATGACCGCGGTGAGTGCCTATCTGCGGGTTTCCTGGCGGACGGTGTCTCGTATCGTCGAGCGCGTGGTCGACGACCATGTCGGGTTAGCTAGACGGTTAAATGGGTTGCGGCGCATAGGTATCGATGAAATTGCTTATCGCAAGGGCCGCAAATACTTGGTTGTGGTGGTTAACCATGACACAGGTCAGTTGGTCTGGGCTGGTGAGGGCGCCAAGAAGGAGACCATTGAGCGATTCTTCGACGAACTGGGTGACGTGCGAGCACGCAAGATCACTCACATCAGCGCTGATGGCGCCGAGTACATCGGTGCGGTCATCGCCGAGCGGGCGCCGGGCGCGTACTGGTGTATGGACCCATTTCATGTGCTGCAGTGGGTCAATCAGGCGTTGGACCGATGCCGGTCTCGGGTGATGAGCCGGATAGCTGGCTTGTCAAAGGTGGAACGCG
>ERZ501064.10-NODE-10-length-57040-cov-10.985400_pt1 | contig 57040 bp, 45 predicted proteins | sample MGYA00510851_ERZ501064 | MGnify/ENA primary metagenome ERZ501064 (study PRJEB25958, sample SAMN03398529) | human skin metagenome | study: EMG produced TPA metagenomics assembly of the Human Skin Microbiome Metagenome (human skin metagenome) data set. | reverse complement strand
GACGGCAGGTAGGCGGTGACCCCCGGTGCGACGAAGATGAAGACGACGATCAACAGCGCCCCGACGACGGCGGCGAGTTGGGATTTGGCGCCGGCCTGTTCGGCCACCGGGGTGCGGGAGGACGACGCCGAGATCGCGAAGCCGCTCAGGAAGCCGGTGGCGATGTTCGCGGTGCCGATGGCCGCCATCTCCTGGCTGCCGTTGACCTGGTCACCCGCACGCGCGGCGAATGTTCGCGACAGCACGCTGGTGTCCGCGAACGCGATCAGCGCGATACCGACGGCCGGGCCGATCAGGCTGATGACGTCGTCGAGGGTCACGCCTTCCAGGGACGGCGACGGGAATCCGCGGGGCATCGCTCCGACGACCGGCAGGTCATCGGACCAGCCGAAGACCGCGACTGCGATGATCGAGGCCACCACGGCGACCAGGACTCCCGGAATGGCTTTGCGCCAGAACTTGAGTGCGAAGATCAGGACCAGGCACGACACCCCGATGACCGTCGGCAGCAGTTCGGCCTCCCCGGACGCGACACCCTTGACGATGTTGATCGCCTCCTGGATGACCGAGTCACCGTCGACGCTGAAGCCCAACAGTTTCGGCAACTGGCTGAGCACCACGACCAGTGCGATCCCGTTGAGGTAGCCGATGCGGATGGGTTTGGACAGCAGGTCGGTGACGAAGCCGAGCCGGAGGAGGCCGCCGATCAGCAGCACCAGACCGACCTCGATGGCGAGTACGCCGGCCAAAGCGATGCGCTCGGCGTCGAATGCTGCGAGCGGAATGATCGACGCCGCGATGATCGGGGCGAGCGACGAGTCGGGGCCGAGGACCAAGATGCGGGACGGTCCGACGACGGCGTAGACGAGCAGCGGTATGACCGTTGCGTAGAGACCGGTGACCGGTGGCAACCCGGCGACTTCGGCGTACCCCATGCCGGCGGGAATGAGCAACGCCGTCAGGACGATCCCGGCGACGATGTCACCCTTCAGCCATGACCGCTCGTAGCTGCGGAGCACTCCCAGTCCGGGCAGGAATCGTGAGACCGTTTCCGGTTGCATCAGGCGATTATGAGCCCTGGCGGCGGTTTCGGCCTCTCTTTGCCCAGTAGTTGTCGTGCCGTTTGCGATTGTGTCAGGCGGTGACCGCCCGGGGGGCGTGTCGCGGGTCCGTTGTCCGCGGCGGGATCACGGGCGACAGGGCCAGGGCGATGGTGCCGGTGACCGTGAGATGCGCGGGGGCTTCGGCGTGCAGGGTGCGACGATGCCGGGACAGGTCGACGACGGTGATGTCGACCATGGTCGCACCCGCCAGATGAGTCCCCGGGAAAGCGACATCGAGCAGTGCGGAGTGAAGCGGGAGGGCGGCGTCGACATGGACGACGACGCGTTCCCGGGCGACGATCGCAGACGTGACCCGGGTGACCAGCGTCGGGAACCACACCCCGGTCGGGCACAGGGATTGGCAGACGGGCTCGCCGTCGGCATCGAGGTAGAACGCGATCTTGCGGTGCAGCGATTCGGTGCGGAGGGACAGGTCGCCGGCGACGACGTCCGGTCCGACGGTGCGTAACGGTGTTCCCCACGTCGCGGTGTCGAACGATCTGGTCACGGTGACGCCTTTCAGAGAGGGCAGTATGTCGAACAAGGTCACCGCATCAGATCTACTCCGCATCATGTTGCTGCGGAACGCATCCGGGCGCTAAGAGTTCGTCAATTCGACTGCTGGCCGTCGAAGGTCTCGAGTGCGAAGTCGCGTGCCGCGTCGAGAGCTCCCGGCTCGACCCCCATCCCGGCGGTCACCAGCGCGCCCTCATGGAGGATGAACAGTCGCTGTGCCAATGTGTGCGAGTCGGGCACGCCGGCCTTCGTCGCGATCGAGGTGAAGAGGTCCTGGAGCTCGTGCTTCTGCCCGACGATGATCGAGAACGCGGGATGCCCGGGATCGCTGATCTCGGCGTGCGCGTTGATCATTGCGCAGCCCTTGTGGCCGCGGTCCTCCGACCAGTCCCGCGTGGCGTCGAAGATCGCCGCGAGTTGTGCGCTCGGCGACGCATCGGCGGCGTCCAGGCGGGACCGGAGGAACTCTTGCCAGGCGGCGTTGCGGGCACGCAGATACTCGACGACCAGTTGCTCCTTGGAGCCGAAGCGGTCGTAGAGCGTGCGTTTCGTGACGCCCGCGGCTGCCGCGATGGAGTCGACACCGACCGCGTGGATGCCGTGTTCGTAGAACAGTGCCGAGGCCGCGTCGAGGATGAGTCGGGCCTTGGGTGTCCACTCCACGGTCGAGAGTGTGGTCTCGGCAGTCACATGACAAAGACTACACCGATCGGTAAGGTCGTCGGCATGCGAACTTCACAGATCGGTATACCTGCGCGATGGGTGACAGTTGTCATGTCGGCGGTGTTCGTCGTCTGTTGGTCGTCGGGTTTCATCGGCGCGAAGCTGGGCGCGGGTGAGGCGCCGGTGCTCACGGTCCTCATGTGGCGATTCCTGGTGGTCGCGGTCGTACTCGGGGCCGCGGTGTACTTCCGGTGGCGTCGGCGTGGCCTCGCGCCGATGTCCGGGCGAGCGGTCGGTTCCCAGGTCGTCATCGGTGCGCTCTCGCAAGCCGGCTACACGGTCACGGTGTACTGGGCGATCGCTCTCGGCGTCAGCACCGGGACGACCGCACTCATCGACGGTGTCCAACCGCTCGTCGTCGCCGCACTGGCAGGTCCGTTGCTCGGGGCGGTCACCCACCGACGACAGTGGTGGGGTCTGCTCGTCGGGGCGGCCGGGGTTGTACTGGTCACCTGGTCGGACGCGACGTCATCCGCGGACGCGCCGTGGTGGGCGTATCTCGTCCCGCTGCTCGGTATGGCCGCGCTGGTTGCCGCCACCTTCCTCGAACGACGCGTCGTCGACCCGCCGTCACCCATGATCATCCTGGCGATCCACTGCGGCGTCTCCGCGGTGATCTTCACCGCGGCAGGCCTTCTCGCGGGGGTGGCGGTGCCGCCGGCCGACCGCACCTTCTGGCTGGCGATCGCCTGGCTGTCGATCCTGTCGACGCTCGGCGGTTACGGGCTGTACTGGATACTTCTACGACGGTCCGGCGTCACCTCGGTGAACACGCTGATGTTCCTGATGCCGCCCGTCACCGCGGTGTGGGGCACCGCGATGTACGGCGAACCCTTCGGCTGGGCAACGGCTCTCGGGCTTGCCATGGCCGGTGGCGCCACCTGGGTCGTGAATCGGGCGGAGTCGTCGACCAAGGTGCGTGACCGGCGCCGGGCTGCTGAAGCTGTGGGGGCATTGTGATCCGCCTGGCGGACCCAATCGCCCCGACTCACCCGGTGGGATCTGCCCGGCCGTCGTCGGCGCGCCAGGTCACCGTGACGGGAACCTGGTCGTCCCACGGCTGTCGCGTGACCAGGTCGGCAACGCGTACGTATCCGCGTTCGAACTCGCCGATGGCCGGGTCGACGAGTCGGTATTCCTGCGTCTGACGGTGGATCGGCTGCGCGTCGAGCAGCACGATCCGGACCTCCCCGGGCTCGAAATGACAACGCCGCTGTAGGGATTCGATGAGCTGCTCGTTGGAGAGATGCCCGTCGCCGAAGTTCCATCCCATCGCCGTGCTGCAGATTCGTTCGCCGTCGGTCAGTACATACTCCGACTCCGCAACGCCGTTCTCATCCGGCCCGCTCGCTCCGCTCCCGGCGCCGGCCATCGCTCGGTGCGCCAACGTGAACAGGGCCCGACCGTGACTGTTGAACGAGCGGAACGCATATCCCATGTAGAGCGGTATCTGGGCCGCTTCGGGGCTGCCGTAGAACCGTTCGAGCTGCGCGGCCGGCATCGACGCGATGGCGACGATGCCCTGTTCGATCTTCGCCGACGCGGACGGCTTGATGCACCACAGGCCGGTGTCCCAATTGCCGGCGTAGTAGCGCATGCCGGGCAGGAACGAGACCTTGCGCGGCATCAGGTTCCCGATGATCACCGTGCCGGCAGAAACTGCGAACAGCAGTAGCGGCCAGGGTGATTGGAGGTCGGCGAGTCCGATGTCGGGGTGACCCACGAAGATCGCCAGGATGCCGAACATCATGAAGACGTTCCACTCAAGCGGGACGCCCATCGGGATCGACGACAGGATGCCGAAATGGAAGATCAGCATGATCGTCGCCGCCACCGCGGTCACCCACCCGCCGTGGGAGAAGAACAGGACGAGCGGCACGAGTCCTTCGACCGCAGTGGAGAAGTGCGCGATCCATCGTGATCGACGGCCCGGCCGCAGGTCGTCGGGAAAGTCCTCGAAGAACTTCCGTTTGATCTTCGGGGAACGCCAGATCGGGTTGTTGGACATCATCGTCGCGATGACGAAGGGGAAGTGCTTGTTCAACTTCGACGTCGCTGCCCCGAGCCAGATGCAGAGGAAGACCAGCTTCGCGGCGACGATCATGTCGACCCCGCTGAAGAGGAACGCCACGGTGAACGCGCCGTAGACCTCACCGCGCGCCGCGAGGAAGACGGTCTTGTCACGCAGACCGATCGCCGCGAGCACACCCAGGACGGCCCAGATGTGCCAGCTGGGGAGGACTCCGACGGTCGTGTCCAGCTCCGGGATAGCGCCGGTACCCGGACTGAACAACGCTATGACCAGCAAGGCGAGTAGCGCGCCATAGAGGATGACGTCGACCGGGTTACGGGAATCGCCGGCAGTCAACGGAATCCGCGGCCATGGTGGCTGCCGGATGGTCTTCGGTCGCAACCAATACAGGATCGAACCGAGCGGCGGGAAGAACCGGTTGTTCAGCGGCCCGAACCCGCACCCGAGGCCCACGACCTCGAACAGCATCGTGTACAGCACGATCTTCTGGAAGACGATCGGCTCGTTGTACCAGTCGGCGACGTCGAAGAAGCCGTCGATCCCGGGTGTGCTGATCACGATGACCCAGCCGACAAGGACGTAGAGGAGGATCTTGCCGACGTAGAACAGGTGCAGCGCCACCGGTGTCCCGAACCCGACCTCGGCCCAGTGCCGCGCCATCGGCTTGATCTTCTCCGCGCGTGTGCCCTGACTCCAGGTCGGGAAGTCGATCTCCGGCGTGGTCTGCTTCAGGAATCCCATCGACCGAGAACCTAACAAACCAAGTGCTTGCTTGGTGCCGATTCGGTGACCCTGTGGAGAAACGTGGATGACATCCGATTCGGTGCAGACGTTGGAACCCGCCGCCGGCAGAATCGCCTAGCCTCGTCGTGTGGCAGCGTTCGATCAATTATCGCCCTCGGAGTCGAGCCTGCTCGTGTATTTCGACGTCGCGACGATAGGCCGAGGTGCCGCATACGCACAGCAGGGACGCGTAGCTCTCGAAGACTGGGACCCGTTATCCATGTCGGCGACCGGGACCTGCGTCGGTTCGAGTGGCGAACTGTACTCACTCGAGATCGAGTTCAGTGAGGGCGCCCGCGGATACGTGGTCGACGTCGCTGAATGCGACTGTCCGGTCGGTGCCAACTGCAAGCACGCCGTTGCTCTGGCGCTGGGGGTGATGCGTGCAGGACTCCTCGGTGCGTTGCCTCAACACGTTGGGCATGCATCAGCGCCGTGGCGGACGTTACTGGGCGACCTCGTCGCCGGTGCCACCCCGAAAGAGCCGGGATCGGCTCCCATCGGACTGCTCGTCGAGATCGACGATCCCGAGTGGATGAGCCTGAAGACGGTGACATTGCGCCTGGTGACCCCCGGCAAGAAGGGCAACTGGGTACGCACGGGGATCACGTGGAGTTCCATCGAGCCGGGACATGTGACCGAGTACTACAGGTCCACCACCGACCATCCGGCTGAGCACTTCGACCCCGTTCACCTGGCACGAGTCCGTGCCGTCCACCTTTGCGCCGGGGACAAACACCTGTACGGGACCTCCCAGGTTCACCGATTGGACCAGGCGTCCGCCGAGATCTGGACCGCTCTACGGGCGGCGGTCGACGATGGTGTCGTACTGGTGGCGCACAAGTCGACGGGCGCGAAAAAGGTCGAGTTGCTTCCACCCGCGTCGGCCGCGTTGACCGTCGATCGCGACGACGAGGGTCTCGTGGTGTCCGGCGGTGTCGACTTCCCGACCGTCGGGCCGTCTGCGGATGACGCTTTGATGCTGTTCGGCTCGGTACCTCACGGAGCGAGCCTGGTACGAGGCGGCACGATGTTCCTGGCGCCGCTCGTCGACGACGGGACGTCGAAAGCCCTCCGGGCACTGCTCGACGCCGGGACGATCAGGATTCCCGATACCGACATCGCGGAGTTCGCCGACGAGGTCCTCCCCGACCTCGCCGGTCGGATGTCCGTGACCGTGGCCGATGGCGCCGTGACCCGACCCGAGATCACCGGTCCCGACGCGGCAGTCACGCTTCGGGTCGCCGACGATGGCGGCGCGCACCTCGAGTGGGGTGTCGTCTACCGCGTGAACGGGAGCAGACGATTCTTCCCGTCCGGGCAGAGCTCTGGGTTCGGTGACGACGTGGCCGAACGTCGCCTGTGGAAGCAACTCCGTGGCCACCTCGAAGCTGCGGCTCGGGTGTGTGATCGATGGCAGATTCAGGTCGCCGGATTTCCGGGCAGCAAGTTCGCAGACGATCCGGAACTCGCCGAGATGAGTCGCGACAAGGCTCTCGCATCGGCATCGGTTGCGCTCCTGACCCGCCGCTACCGTTACTCGCCCGTCGACACTGCGCGGTTCGTCACCGAGGTCGCCCCGGAGCTGCGGGCTGACGGGATCGAGGTGGAGATCGTCGGCGAGCTCCCCGACTACCGTGCCGCCGAGGTCGTCCCCGAGATCGGTTTCGGTGCCGAACGGTCCGATGACAACGACTGGCTCGGCCTGTCGATCACCGTCGAGGTCGACGGCGTCGCAGTGCCGCTGCACCAGGTGCTGACGGCGTTGTCGAACGGAGCGACACACATGCTGTTGCCCGACGGGGCCTATTTCGTGCTCGACACCCCGGAGCTGCAACGCCTGGCCGAACTGGTGGCCGAGGCCCGCGCACTGGGTGAACTCGACCGCGGGCGGGTCCGCCGGGATACGCACAACGCCACTCTGTGGGACGAGCTGCTCGAACTCGGGACGGCCGACGACGATCTCACGAAGTGGCGCGAGCAGTTGCGTCGTCTGGCCGCCGCGACACCGCCGGCGCCTTGTCCGGTGCCGACCGGGCTGCGTGCGGACTTGCGTGACTATCAGAGGGCCGGCCTCGACTGGCTGAACTTCCTGTGGGAGAACAGAATCGGCGGAGTGCTCGCCGACGACATGGGGCTGGGCAAGACCCTCCAGTCCCTCGCGCTGATTGCGAAGGTCATCGAGGAGGAACCGCAGGCTCGCTTTCTCGTGGTCGCACCGACGAGCGTGATCTCGAACTGGGCGGTCGAAGCAGAACGGTTCGTACCAGGTTTGAGGATTGCAACGGTGACCGAGACGAGCGGACGGGCGAAGATCGCGTTCGCCGATCGTATCGCGGGAGCGCAACTGGTCGTCACCTCGTACGCGCTGATGCGCATCGGGATCGACGAGTTCACATCGGCCAGTTGGTCGGCCGTGTTCTTCGACGAGGCACAGTTCGTCAAGAACCACGCCAGCAAAGCTCATCAGTGCGCTCGCCGTCTTGATGCCGAGGTCAAGATCGCGATCACCGGCACGCCGCTGGAGAACAACCTGATGGAACTGTGGTCGCTGATGGCGTTGACCGTGCCGGGTCTGTTCCCGTCGGCGAAGACCTTCACGTCGTACTTCCGCAAACCGATCGAAAGTGGCACGGAGCCCGGGCGGTTGGCGTTGCTACGACGACGGATCCGTCCGATCATGCTGCGGCGCACGAAGCATCAGGTCGCCACAGACTTGCCCGCCAAGCAGGAACAGGTACTGTCGATCAGCCTGAACGCGAAGCACGACAAGCTGTATCAGACGCGCCTCACTCGGGAGCGGCAGAGCGTGCTCGGCCTGCTCGACGACTTCGACGGCAACCGGTTCCAGATCTTCCGATCGCTCACCATGCTCCGGCAACTGAGTCTGCACGCCGGGCTCGTCGACGAGAAGCACACCGACATCGACTCGGCCAAGATCGAGTTCCTCGTCGAGCAGATTCCCGAGCTCATCGCCGAAGGGCATTCCGCCCTGATCTTCAGCCAGTTCACCGGGTTTCTGAAACTCTTGGAAAGCGAGCTCGCCGGTGTCGGAATCGATTACAGCTATCTCGACGGATCGATGACCGCACGCCGGCGCTCCGCGGCGGTCAAACGTTTCACAAGTGGGTCGTCGAAGGTGTTCCTCATCAGCCTCAAGGCCGGCGGTTTCGGCCTCAACCTGACCGAGGCGGACTACTGCTTCGTGTGTGATCCGTGGTGGAATCCGGCGGCCGAGGCCCAGGCCGTGGACCGCGCCCATCGCATCGGTCAGACTCGTCCGGTCACGGTCTATCGTCTGGTGTCGGCGAACACGATCGAAGAGAAAGTGGTTGCGCTGCAGGAACGTAAACGCGACCTCTTCAACGCCGTCGTCGATGACGGCGACATGTTCGGTGCGGCCATCGACGCCGACGACATCCGCGAGTTGCTCGGCGGCTCGCCGGGGGTCTGACGAGCGAAGCCGCCTAGGGTCCGACGATGTGCGGCTCAGGTGGGTCGAAGCTGGGATTGTCCGGAAGCGGTGTCTGACCCAGACCGTCACCGATCTCCTTGATGGTCTTCACTCCCGACAGCTTCGACGCGCCGCGGCGGGCGAGCGAGTCGTCGTACCACTCGAACCACGGATAACCGTATCGCTGGTACTCGGTGATCGTCGGCGGAGCATGGTGCGGCGCGGACCCGGTGAGATCGTGCCATGCGTCACTGTTGACGATCCGCAGGGTCGCCTCGATGGTGTCGCCGACCGCCCAGTTCTCCCGCGGTTCGAGCGGACTGGCGATGGACTGGGTGATCGACCCACCCGCGCCGAGGCCCATCGCGGAGTCGGATGTAGGTGCGGGACAGAAGTTCAGGGTGCCGAGATCAGCCGGCGGCTCCGGTGTCGCGCGTCGAGCAGCCAGGCGCTCTTTCCATGTCGACGCGCGGAGTGGTGTGACCTGGATGCGTATCGCGCCGTCGTCGGACCCGACGAGCTGCTCCGCGGCGGTGTAACCGGAGCCGAGTGGCATCGCGACGAACTGACGGACAGATCTCTCGTCGACGCGGAAACCGTCGAGCCAGGGTTGTTCGGGTACCTCGAAATAGTCCTCGGCGTCGAAGTCCACGGTCTGCGCGAAATCCTCGCCGGTGATCGCATCGATCCCGCCGACAGACATGCGTACGAGGAACGGGTAGTCGGTCGTGGAGGTGAAGCGAAACCATGCCGCCTCGGCCTGCCACATGGGGAGCAGCGTGTCGGATTCGGACCAATCGGCACGCCGGCCTCGAAGTCTGCCTGCGTTCGTGAGGTGGAAGCGTCCCAGCCCGGGCGGTAGACCGTATGTGGCCTGGTCATCGGGGACGCGCAGGGTTCGCTGCACTGCGATGGACAGGCGGGCCTCGGCGTGGACCTCGGGGAATGCGAAGTCCAAACAGTCGTCGTCGATGGTCAAAGGAATAGGGGGCCTCCGCGGAGTCGGTTGTGGCTTGAGGGTATGCACGGGGTCCGACATCTTCAGGCGTGCGCTGTCCTGCACCGGAATCGGCCACCTCGTCGTCAACCGTGGTGTACTGGATTGATGATGTACGTCGTGATTGCCGTCTTCGTGGTGGTCATGGCGGCGGCCCTCGTCGTCTTGTTGGGAATGGCCATCGGCGCGTTCTCGACGATGTTCACGGACATGCGCGACGACCGACGCGCCCGGAGGTCGGCGGCACGGTTGCGGTCGGGCGATCCGGGCCCGGCGCGGGCGCCTCAGGAATCCCCGGCGGATCCGCTGGGCGACCTCGCTGACACACTTCGACTCGCACAGGCTCGACGCTGGGAGTCGTGTCAGGCAATCCGCGAGCGACTGGACGGCGATTCCACTGACTGTGGGAAGGCCGGTGCCGGCGGGTTCAGGCTCCGTGCCCTGGACATCTGGTGCGGTCGGTCGCCCGAGGGGATCGACGTCGGATCCGACACCGGCGCACTCGACCGCTTCGCATCCGACCCGATAGGCCAGATCGCGTGGACGACTGCGGCGGTTGCCGACCGCATCAGTGAACTACCCGCGTGGCGTCTCGACTTCTTCGATCGCCACTCCGTGCGCGTCGACCTGGGCGGTGAGGTCACCGCCATCGCGAGCGCGGCCGTCGGACTTCGCGACCAGTTCGCGCTGCTCGGCGAGGCGCCGTCTGGACACCTGGCCGCCGACCCGGAAGTGGTCTCGACCTTCGCTGACAAATCGCTCCTCCTTTCGGGTCGACTCGACGAACTCGTGCGGCGGCTCGAGGCGTTCACCGGGTACGAGCAGATCGTCGCGCAGATTCAGCACCGCCAGGAGAAGCAAGCATGGCTCGACCGTGTCGGTGAGATCGACGATTTCGAGCACGCCGTCGCCACCGAATGGGATCGGGCCGAGGCCGATCGGGTGCGGCACCTGGCCGACGAATCGGATGTGCTGGCCTCGATCTACCTCGATGAGATTGCGCCGCTGGTGAAATCGCTGAGGCGCGATCGACTGTAGGCTTCTGGCACCGTGATCACTGTGGGGCAGTGACGATCTGGAACAGCACTTCCCGTCGGACGACGAAGCCGAGCTGCTCGTACAGTCGGATTGCGCCGACGTTGCGGGCATCAGCATGCAGGATCGGGATGTCGCCGCGTGTCCGGATGCGGTGCGCCAGGTCGAGTACGAGCCGGGACGCGAGTCCGTGCCCGCGGTGGTCGGGATCGGTGCAGACGGCGCTGATCTCGGTGTATCCCGGTGGGCTCAACCGTTCGCCACCCATCGCGATGAGGCGGCCGTTGCGTCGGATCCCGACGTAGGTGCCCATCTCGATGGTCCTCGGCCGGAAGGGGCCTGGGCGGGTGAGTCGGACCAGTTCGGTCATCTCGGGCACATCCTCGTGCGCCAGTGTCACGGCTTCGTCGTCTGCTCGAGTGTCGAGTCCGGCGTCGATCATCTGCACGCCGGGCAGATACATCGTCGTATCCCATTCGGCGGGAGCTCGATTCGTGACCACCGGCAGGAACAGGGAGCCACCCGGACCGACGAGTTGGGCGGCGTCCGACCAGTCTTTCGCGGTGGGGGAGTCGGGCAGAGCCGCCATGGGGCATACGTCGGGGTGGTACCGCAGGGCCGCACCGTGGCGCTGCGCGAAGTGGGCATGCGGTCCGGTCAGGGCCGCGAGAGCCGGATTTTCGAGCATCGCGTGACCTGCGACGCCATGTTCGGATGTTCGTTCGTCGGTGATGCGGTCGGTCACACGGTGACGATACGCCCGCGCGGTGGGGGCCGGTGCTCGGGTGTCTTCGCACTTCAGGGTCGTCCGCCGAACCCAGGGCGTCCTGGCCCACGCAGCACCGTGACCCGCATCCAGGTCTCGGTGCCAGATAAGGGGACGTCAGGTCGAGGCTTTGTCGGACCCCTGGGCGAGTATCGACATATGACTGAATGGATACCGCTGATCGGCGGATTGGCTACTGCGTTGATCGGCGCGCTTGCTGTGACTGTGAAAGCGCGCGGCGACATGGCTACCAAGGGGAGCTGGGAGAGAATAATGCTGCTGATAGAGATCAGCGAGAAGCTGCCGGAAGGCAACCTGCGTCTTCGGCTCGACCAGTACAGGGATGTGCTCGTGCGCGGCGCACTACTGAGTTCCACCCGTGTTCGTGCCCGTTGGTTTCTTCTTCTGTTCGTTCCGGGTGGGATCCTCGCTCTCACCGGCAGCGGTATCGGACTCGCGGGAGTGATAGCCGACGACGCTGCAATGGAGTCGATCGCAATGTCGCTGTTCTGGACCGGTTTCGTAGTCATGTTGCTTGCGCTGTTCGTTCCGATGGCGCCGCAACTGCCGCCTGGGGCGCCGCGCCGCAAGGCCAACAGCGAATTGATTGAATTCAGAAGACAGGTTCTCGAGGATTTCCCGAACATCGAATCCGAGAAGGGCCTTTCGATAGCTTCGGATGTCCTCGCGGCGATGAGACGGTAAGTGGTGTAGCCCAAGAGTCTGAAGTTGGATCGTTTGATCACTGGATGACGATGCGCCCGGTTGGGTACGCGAGAATCCGATAGCCGACTCGTAGACCAGACGGTCGCCGAGTCCGAGAACTTCGGAGTCCTCAGGTCAGTACGATCTCCACTGGCACCGCGTTGCCGAGGGTGTGTCCGACAGGTGAGCTGGCCCGGACCTTGGCGTGCAGTTCGTCGAGCTTCTCGCGCGGTGCGTCGGAGTCGAGTGTGACTCTCGCGGTGATGGATTCGAAGCCTGCGTGACCTTCTGCAAGGCCGAGGAACACGTGCAGGTCGAGGTCGCCCTTCAGGTCGATTCGCAGGTCCTTTAGTTCGATGCCCGCAGTGGTGGCGTTCGCGGCATAGCCGACAGCCAGGCAGTTGCCCAGGGCGCCGAGCAACTGCTCGACCGGGTTGGGCGCCGTGTCGCCGCCACCGAGGACGGCGGGCTCATCTGACGCCACAGGCGGGAAGTTTCGAATACGGGCCTCGGATGCGAACGAACCGGTCCACCGGACGTGCGCGGCCCACGTTGTCTGTGCCTTGGTCGCATCTCCTTGGATCGCTGCGACCAATTGGCCGACGGCGTCTATGTCCACGTCGTTGAGGCGGGTGGCGGTCTCGGTCATGGTGCTCCTTCGACGGTCTGGTTGCCGACGAAGCTATCGGGCGCAGCTGAGTACGCCGACAGTCTGCATCACCGTGAGCGGAACACTTGGATGTTGTCGCAGCCAGGAGCATCCTGCACCACAGGGGTCAGTACCCCCGCGACCGCCAGACCTCAACTCGATGGCCAGACCTCGATCGAAGTCCAGGAGTCGAGATGAGGTTCGCCGGTGGCCGGGTCACCCAACGGACTGTTGAGTACAGACGCTGCGCCTGTCTACCAGGAGATCTCGATCTCCAGCTCGGACTCCTCGGTGCCCCGTTCGATCTCGATCTTCAACTGCACCGTGTCCGGGATGTCGACGCGCACTGTCTTGTTGTTCTCCACATACGACACTTCGTTGTGGCGTGCGATCGCGTCGGCGAGTTCGTGAATTCGCTTCGCTGCTTCTTCACGGGTGAGCTGTGTCTTGGTCTTGTGCTCGAACAGTTCGTCGCTCATCAGTCCATCTGAGCCCACCGCTGGAGCGCGGTCAAGCGTGTCGCGTGCCGAAGTCGAGAGTTCACCGCAGCTCAATGCGGTGGCAGTGGACGCGTCCAGTATATTGTTCAGCATGCTGAATAATATGGGTGAACGACGCGCCGTGCGTACGGCAGTGGAAGCTCGGGTGTGAGTGTGACACCCGTGGATCAGGTCTCGGTGCCGCTCGCACTGTTCGACTATGTGCCGGTCGTGCTGGGTGCGGTCGGAGCCTTCCTCGTCGCGCGACGCCTGGGGGCGGCGCTTGCGTACATCGGTGCCGCGATGATCTTCGCGGGTGGGTTTGCCAAGGCGACGGAGAAGCTCTTGTCGGCCACTGGTATCGCGGACATCCCGAGGCTCGCGGATGCCCTGTTCCCTGTGATGGGTTGCGGGTTCCTGCTTCTGGCCGCTAGCGCGTGGGGAGTCCGCAATATTGCTCTCGCGGCGCCCGTAGTGGGTGCGGCTGCCATCGGCGTCGCGGTACCGGATATCGCGGGCCGGTACCTGGTCGGTGTCATCGTCGGAGCCACCGCGCTGTACGCAGCTCTCGCGCGCGACGCATGGCGCGACCGAGATGTGACGACGGTGGCGTTTCTGGTGGTCTGTCTGGTGGGCACTTACACGTTGGGGCCGTTGGCAGGGCAGGAGCAGACGGTCGCGTTGCAGTGGATCGAGCAGTCGATCAACACGTTCAGTCAAGGAGCATTCGCTGTCGCGGCCTGGCGTCTGAGCGTCGGATCACGGAACAGAGTCTCGGTTGGGACGTTCGCCGAGGCGCAGCGAACACGTGTACCGAGACGCGGACCTAGGCGTTCCAGCTGATGTCGGTCCGCGCCAGTAGCGTGATGGTGTTGCGGTCCAGCCAGATTGGCGTGTTGATCGGCTGGGTGGCGTAGAGTCCGCGGCTCGCCGCGACGACGCGGTCGTACTGGCTCGGCCAGTTGATCTCGCTGGCGATGGCGTCGAGCGTGGGCCTCCCGCGACCAAGGGCGCGCCTCACGTGGGTCGGGGCGGGAAGCCGATCGGACTTGCTGGAGTTGCACACCTGGCAGGCCACCACAAGGTTGGTGAGTCCGTCGATACCTACGCGCGACCAGGGAAGGATGTGGTCGACGTGCCGGTTGCGCCGAATTGTGTTGCCGCAGTAGAAGCACACTGCCCCGAACTCGTCGACCAGTGCGTCGCCTGCTCGCTGCAGGGATACGCGGTCGGCGCCGAACAGATGGTGCGCTAAATCGGGGCCGTCGTCGAGGATGTACTTGTTCATGCGTCGAACGTCGTCGATCCAGGCGAGCTGAAAGGCCGGCTTGAGCAGCGGTGCCAAGCGGGCGAGCGCCGTGCATACGCCGGGGAACAAGGTCAGCTTGTCGCCGTGTGCGGTAACCACTTTCCGGGAGTCGGTCCCCATCCAGGAATCGTCGTACAGGAAGCGCGAGTTGGTGTCGCCTGATGTCAGGTTCTGGAGTAGTTTCAGCGGGTACCTCACCAGCGTGCGTTTGACTGTCGAGTGTGCGGCTCGATAAGCGTCAGAGTCGTGGGGCCCGCCGACTCTGAGCCCGCTCACCCGTGGCCCCACATTGGACGAACCCAGAGTCGCAACGACATTGAAGATGACTCCGCGACCGTCAGTGGACTGACGAAGTCGGTGACCGTCGAGCGGTCGCAGCTGTCGCGCGTACAGTTCGATGACGCGGTCGGTCAGGTCGTCGAGGCTGATGTCGACTTCAGCGTTTGCGTCGGCGGGAACCGACTCGACTGCGAGGTCCAACAGTGCGACGAGCACGGCCAGCTTGTACGTTGCCGTCCGCCTACCGCCCTCGAGAATCGCCACGAGTTTCTGCCCGAGCTCGAGCGGATCGGCGGGCGCGGACATGGGGTCGAGTCTATGTCGCTGCCAGCGGACGCATGTGCGCGACGACCTTCTCCCAGTTCTCGTAGTCCGGCTGCCCGAAGTGGATGTGCTCGCCCTGGAATTGCTCGACCCCACGCGCGGTCCGGTCGTCGATGATGTAATGGCCGAGATTCAGATTCTTGTGATGCGAGAGAATCAGGCGTTTGTAGGCGGGCGAGTCTTCGCCTGGACCGAAATGCAACTTCACCCAGAGCAGTTTCTCGGTCCAGGCCAGCGGATTGTCCCACGGTGCGGTGGACAGGATGTAGGTGTCGAACAGCCCGGACAATTCGTGAAACGCTTCGATGGCGCCGGGCATCGGCTCCATCAACGAGAAGATTCCCGGGACGTCATCGAGGTCGCCGTGGAACCGCTGCTGCTCGGCCTCGCTCAGTTTCGCGATGCCGGACTCGAAGTCGACGAGAGTGTTGTCCATGTCGATGTAGAGGACTTTCTTGGAAGGTGTGCTCATGGTTCCTCCTGTGGTGAGAATTGAACTGTCACATTGAGAGTGGGTCGCAGTCCCCGAGCGTCAGTCACTGTTGTGCTGGAGCCGCGGCTGCAGGTTGACGATCCTGTCACCGGCGGGCCTACCCCGTCGAACGGTCTGTAACCGTGGGGCCGGGTGAAGCCGGTCGTTGAGTCGGGGCAGCCCGTTGTCGACGAAGTCGAACCACTGGTAGAGCCCCGTGAACAGATGGTCGCGTCCGAAGCAGCGGGCGTCGACGCGTCGAACAGCCCAAAGGTCGGTTCCGTCGAGGACGAACTCGACGGTGGGGTAGTCACCCGCGAGATCGTCGAGTAGGCCCTGAGTGAATCGCGGGCGCCTGACGTCCGATTCGAGGTGCCCGAAGATGTCGATGCACGGAGCGTCAAGGGAGATGCCGATCGACGACGTGAAATGCGCTGTAGGAAGTGCGATGGTGGCGTCGGAACGGATGGGGAAGGACCCGCCGCAGAAGGTGGCGAGTTCGTCGCGGATCAGCAGGCGGAACCGATCCGGTCCGAGATTTTCGGGGTCGATCACCGGCGCCCGGTCTGGACGGGGCCGACCGACATCACAGATGAAGCTGGGATCCGGGACGTTCCAGACTTCGCGCAGCGTCTGCGCGGCGATCTCCGCCAAGGCGGCGGGTCCCTGGTGCCGTTCGCAGGTCAAGCGCCCGTCAGTTCGTTTCCGCCAACCGGACGTTCGAATGAGATCGTCCAAACCGGTTGTCTCACAGGCGATGGTGGCGTGCAATGACCCGTGTCTCCGCCGGCCGAATCGCAGAGCGAAGCGGAGGCCGGTGTTTTCCGTCGGCATGACGAAGACGATGTCGTCGAGTTCCATCGTTGCCAGCCGAGCTGTCAGCGTGCGTTCGAAGTGAGCCCACGCCGTTTCTACGGCTGCCTCGAAGGTGTCCTTGGCCATGGTTGTCTCCTTTCCGGCCACGTTCGACCTCGACGAGGACCCGAACGCGGGCGAGCTGGGGAGTGCTCTCGAATGGGAGCGGTGAGATGGTCCGCGCCGTAGCCGGCGCAGGATCACTTGACGCCCTCAGGATAGAACGCAGGTCCGACACTCTGTAGCCGGACATCGCGGAGAGGCTCTCGACCGAGAGCACCACGACCCACCGGTCAGTCCAACATCGATGATGTGTCAGACGGACCAGGCATCATGACCCCATGCCCCCGATCGACCTCCTGGCCGAAGCTGTTATGCGGATGAAAGCTGGTGCGCCACTCGCCAAGGTCACTGTCGTCGTGCCCGACCACGGCTCCGGACGGGATGTCCTCCACAGTCTGGCTCGAGCAGGGTCCGTGGCCAGCACTAGCGTTCTCACGCTTCAGCAAGTCGTCTCGAATCTCGCGGGTCCAACTCTCGCACCTCGCCTGGCACTCGCATATCCACTGCTGGAAGCCGCGATTGCGCGAGTCCTCGCCGACGTCCCGGGAGTCTTCACCGACGTCGCCGACCAATCCATCACGGCGCAAGCCCTCGCCGGCGCGGCTTGGGAACTCACCGCAATCGACGAGCCGCGGGTGGACTCACCGACGCCCCTGGTCGCCGACCTCCTCCGCGTATATCGCGCAGCGATCGAGCGTCTGATCACCAGGTACTACCTCCCGCACGAGGCGTATGCGATTGCAGTTGAACGTCTGGCCGACCTCGGCGCGGTGATCGTCTACCACCCTGTCAGCAGGACCCGCGCCGAGCAGAAGCTCCTGCGTGCACTCCAACAACACGGTGAGACCGTCGAACAGGCGGTCACCGTCTCGCCAACCCGGATCATCCACACCTCTGACGCCGACGACGAGGTCAGAGCCGTTGTCCGCCTCGTGCGCAAGCATCTGGCCGGGGGCACACCCGGCCACCGCATCGGCGTCTTCTACGGCAGCGATGACCCATACCTACCACTGCTCCACGAACACCTCACCGCCGGTCACATCGCCTTCACCGGGCCCGAATGCCACACGCTCGTCGACAGACCCACCGGCCGTGCACTACTCGGGCTGCTCAAGCTCGACCTCGACGGGATGCCGCGCCGCGAACTCTTCACCCTCCTCGCCGGGGGTGCAGTCCGGCGCCCCGAAATCGACGACGACCCGATCTCGCAACGTCGGCTCGAACGCCTCACCCGCGAGGACGAACCCATCGTCGGCGGCGCCGACTGGGAACGACTCACCCGTGTCGGTGCACATGAAGAGCATCATGCGATGGCCGTAGCGCTGTACACGTACGTCAGACAGCTGCAAGCCGACCTGCACGCCATCGTCGAAGCGCCCGACTGGACCACCGCGGCCGGACGGCTGGTTGCACTGGTCGACCGCTACTTCCGTACACCCACGCGCGAGGTCGCTGCGGCCGACTTTGCCACTACCCGGGCCGACTGCATCAGCCTTGCCGGCATGGACGGCATCGCACCGCCGCCGAACGCTGCGCGCGTTCTGGATGCGGTCAGCGTGCGCCTGACTGCGCACCGAACAATGCATGGAGACTCCGGCGCAGGCGTGACCATCGGACCGATCGCCGCGGGCGCCGGGCGCGACCTGGACGTCAGTGTCGTCATGGGCAGCGCTGAAGGGATCATCCCCGCACCCCGCCGCGACGATCCGCTGCTACCTGCAGAACTCACCGGCATCACCGCCCGCGAGCGTATGGAACGGCAACGTATCGCCTTTGCGAGTGCGGTCAGCACAGGGCGCACGGAACGGATCGTCACGTTCCCCCGCGGCAACCTGCGCGGTGGCGCGGAGAGGGTGCCGTCACGATGGCTCATCCCGGCGATGGGCGGACTGGCCGGTCGTGACGTCAATGTCGTGAACTGGCAACGCGAAACCGAGAACGTGGAGCCGATCGTCGCGGTCGAATCTTTCGACGTCGCCGCCCAGCGCGCCGACGACCGAATAGGTGCATCAGCCGCATCCGACACCGAATGGCGGCTCCGCGAGCTCGCAGCCGTCCCCGCCGATCAACGCCGCGGCGCCCTCGACGACCCGATCATCAACCTCGGCATGAACCTGCGCAGCGACCGCCTGAACGGCCGCTTCACCCGGTTCAACGGCAACCTGTCGACGGTCAAGGAGCTGATCACCACCTTCGACCGCCCGGTGTCGCCGACCGGTCTCGAACTCTGGGTGCAAAGTCCCTATCAGTACTTCCTCGAACACATTCTGCAGCTCCGTGCGCTGGGCGACCCCGACGAGGTCGCCCAGATCGACGCCCTCACCCGCGGCACTCTCATTCACACGATCCTCGAGCGCTACGTTCTCGACACCATCGACGGCGCCGAACTGGACCTCGCCCGTCTGCACCTCGTCGCCCATGAGGTACTCGACGAAGCGCAGGCCAACAGTCCCGGCTGGCTCGAGCAACTGTGGGCCAAAGACCGCGGCATCATGCTCCGCGATCTCGCCGACTGGCACAAGCACAACCGCGCCGACCAAGACGATGGCTGGCGCCCGACGCACGCTGAACAGACATTCGGCACCGACTCGGCAGCCGAGGTGTCACTGGCGTTCGGCGACAACAGAATCCGCTTCCGCGGCCAGATCGATCGCATCGACCGACACAGCGGCGGCCGCATCCGCGTCACCGACTACAAGACCGGCAAGGGTGACAAGTACAAGGACCTTTCCGACGTCGCTCCCACCAATTCGGGGCTACAGTTCCAGCTCCCCGTCTACGGACTGTTCGCCCGCACGCTAGGAGCCGACGTCGAGGCCCGGTACTGGTTCGTGACCTCCACAGGCAAGTTCGCCTCCATCGGCTATCCCGTCACCGACGACGTCATCGCGACCCTGATCGACGACATGGCCCTCGTCCACCGCTCGATTCTCGCCGGCCACTTCCCGCCCAAGGTCGAGGACACACACTGGGAGCTGCCGGTCATCGACCTCCTCGGCCGCGCCGGACTCCGCCGTGCCTGGGCTGCGTTGGAGGACGTTGACGAAATCGCCGACTATGTACGGAAGTACGGAGGCTGACATGACCGCACTCCCTCTTGCCGACCAAGCAGCCCGCGATCGGATCACCTCCGACACCGCCACCACCCTGTTCGTCGAAGCCGGCGCCGGCAGCGGCAAAACCCACTCCCTGGTCGGCCGCATCTGCCGGCTCGTCCTGCACGACGGCATCGAACTCGATCGGATCGCCGCCATCACGTTCACCGAGAAGGCCGCAGCCGAACTTCGCGAACGAATCCGAGTCGAGTTGGCTGAGCACGACACCGAACGTGCCCGCGGTGCCCTCGAACAGATCGACACCGCGGCCATCGGCACCCTGCATGCGTTCGCCGCCCGCATCATCAGTGAGCATCCACTCGAAGCCGGTGTACCCCCGCGCATCGCGGTCGTCGACGCGATGGGGTCGCAGCTGTCGTTCGAACGCCGCTGGCGACGCATGCGCACCCGCCTTTTCACCGACGCCGCGCCGCCGATTCTCGTCGACGCCATGGGCATCATCATGGCGGCCGGCGCCTCGCTCGATCAGATGCGCGCGCTCGCCGACGCACTCGACCGCAACTGGGACCGCCTCACCCTCGACGACAACCCACAAGGCATCGCTCCCGCACACATCGACCGCATGCTGTGGGAGGCAGACGCGATCGCCGACAACCTCGCCGATTGCCTCGACCTCGACGACAAGCTCGCGCAGAAGCTGACCGAGCTGCAGGAGTGGCGCATCCTTGTTGCGGCAGAACGCGATGCGACAGGATGGATACCTGTAGCGGCTCTCTGTCCAGGCCCGGGAAACGGTGGCGCAGGGAAGAACTGGCGCGGTGGGTCCGCTCAGGTCAAAGAGATCAAGACTCGAGTCAAGGCGTTGCGTGACGAGATCTGTCCCGACATCGTCGGCACCTATGTCGACGGCGCAGTTCGCGTGGTGGTGCGGCATCTGTCCGAGATCGTCCTCGACGAAGCGCGCGAGCGGCAGCGGAGCGGCCAACTCGAATTCCATGACCTACTCGTCCTCGCTCGCGACGTGCTCAGCAAGCACGCCGTCGCCGCGACCACCCACGAGCGCTACCAACGGGTGCTGCTCGACGAGTTCCAGGACACCGACCCGCTGCAACTCGAGCTGGCGCAACGTATCGTCGCCGGCACCGACGAAGCGGGCAGGCTGTTCACAGTGGGTGACCCCAAGCAGTCCATCTACCGCTTCCGCCGGGCCGACATCGCCGCCTACATGGCCGCGCGTGACCAGACCCCTGCCGCCGACGTCGTCCAACTGACGACCAACTTCCGCTCCACACGGCCGGTCATCGAATGGATCAACACGGTGTTCGGTCGGATGATCGTCGCCGACGGTCACGTCCAGGCGACCTACACGCCGCTGGACCCCGTGCCGAGCAGGCCTCGGTGGGACATCGAGTGGGGTCCGGAACCATTCGTATTCCCTGACAACGACGAGCCCGTCGACGATGAGGCTTCGCTGTCGCCGGCGGAGGCGATTCGAGCACGGGAGTCTCGCGATGTCGCCCGGATCATCGCAACGGCTGTCGACAAGGGCTGGTGTCGAGAGTCGCGAGCCGACGACGAGACCTACGAGCATGCGGCATTGACATGGAAAGACATCTGCATCCTCATCCCGTCGCGCACGGTTCTGCCCTTCCTGGAGAAGAGTCTGGATGCGGCAGGGATCGAATTCCGTTCGGAAGCATCGAGTCTCGTCTATTCGACGCAGGAGGTCCATGACCTGCTGGTGACCTGTCGGGCGTTGGCGAACACCGCAGACGAAGCGGCTCTCGTCGCGGCGTTGCGCACACCGCTGTTCGGTTGTGGCGACGACGACCTGCTGCGGTGGAGCACAGCGAACGGCCGATGGAGTATCCACGCCGACGCTCCGACCGAGGTGCTCGGATCCTCACCCGTTGCCGCCGCTTATCGGTACCTGCGCGAGCTGTCATTCGAGCTCGGTGACCTGAATCCCAGTGCCCTGCTCAGCCGTTTGGCGACCGACCGACGCGTCTTCGAGGTCTCGATGGATTCGCCCCGACACCGCGATGTGTGGCGACGACTGCGGTTCGTCATCGATCAGGCTCGCGCGTGGTACGCCGAGGATCGGGGATCGTTGCGCGACTACATCGACTGGGCCGACACCCAGGCCGACGAGAACGCGCGTGTGGCCGAGACCGTCCTTCCCGAGATCGGCGTGGACGCCGTGCGGATCATGACCATCCACGCCGCCAAGGGTCTGCAATTTCCGATGGTCGTGGTCGCCGGGATGAGCGGCGGATTCCGCACGCTGCCGGAGTCCTTGCTCTGGGATGCGAGCGGCACACTGCAGGCATGCGTGTCGAAGTCGGTGACGTCGAAGGGGTACAAGCCGGCAGCCGACGCGGAGAAGGTCCACGCCGAGGCTGAGAAGAAGCGACTCCTCTACGTTGCCTGCACTCGCGCAGAGAGTCACCTCGCCGTTTCCGGATACACGGGCAAAGGTGCCTCGTGGGGTGCGACGCTGGCTCCCGCGCTGGACGGTCTGCCGAACAGGGTGCCAGAGCTGATCGAACCGGTACGACGCGACGACGATCCGATCGAGCAGTTCGAGCGGCAGCCCTGGGATGAGTGGACAGCCGAGACGGCCGCAATCGAGGTGTCGTCGGCGTTGCGTGCGTCGTACTCGGCGACGCGGATAGTGCATGGTGATGATGCCGCCGAGGTTGCGCTGCTGGAACGCTACCGTGAAGCCGGTCTCTTGACTGTCACTGCAGGAGAGCGTGTTTCACCCGGCATTGGAGGCGTCGACAGCGGGGCTTCGCTGGGCACCGCCCTGCACGGGGTCTTGGAGCAGACCGAGTTAGGCGCGGTCCTCGACGAGACCTTCGAGGCGGTCGCCCGCCAGGCTGCTGCTGCCGTCGGCATCGTCGACGTCGACCACTTCGTCGCACTGGCCCGATCTGCACTCGAGTCCGAATCCGTCCATCGCGCGGCTGTCGGCGAGCACTGGAAGGAGATGCAGCTCGCGGGGCTGGGTCCCGATGGCACAACGGTGGTCGAGGGCATCGCGGATCTGGTCTACCGCGACCCCGACGGCGGACTCGTCATCGCGGACTACAAGACCGACGTCGGTGTCGCTGCGCACACGCTCGAGGCCTACTGGGCGCAGCTGGCGATCTACGCCGATCTGCTGCGAAAGGCGACGGGGGAGAGGGTCGTTCGACTGGAGTTGGTGTTCTGTCGGGTGGGAGCGGCAGCTGTAATAGCAAGGAGTGTCTGATGCGCGCCGGTATGGAATCGCGGGGATCAGCCCACGGCCGCAGTGGACGGACCGGTGGACGCTCTGAGTCCGATAAGTCTCTCGCGCCGGGGCGTGCCCCAAAGCTGGGACGTGCACGCAATGTCCAGATTACTGTCGGCGCGACGGTGGACAAACTGAGTCGGCATGGATCAATGATGGTGGGCACTACGGTAGGAAAATCGAGGTGGCATGATGCAGCCAATTTCTTTTTATGAGAAGGATCCTGTCAAGACCGACGACGCGTCGGTCTTACAGTTTCCGTTCACAGAGGCCAGCGACTATACCTTCGGCAACGAACCGACAATAGCGAAGGTCATTTATGTTAGACATCCACGAATCGAGGCGCGGCTAGTTCCCTATGGGCAGTACGACACGTTGGTCATGACGGACAAGTTCAACGAGGCTCTGCGAATCGTCCAGACTCTAGGGGCACACACTGTCGTCACAAAGAGTTTTCGCGGTGGCGTGTCGCGACTGTCAATTCGGGGACGAATTCCTCAGGCGGGAGGAGGATCTGCAGACCTCTCGAGGACCACTCGAGAAGAAGTGGCGTTCGAACAGTTTGGTACAGGGGGACCGCCTGTTGACCCGGGCCAGAGCGTCTATCCTGATGAGGCAGGCTTTGAGGCTGCTCGTCGTGCTGTGTTGCTGAATGGTGCTCGACGGGTAGCGATCAACATCGAGAGCCAGTCGGCGTTTCGAATGGACTCAGATATCGCCAACCGGTTGACGAAGATCGGGTTCTCGTTAGGCGCGAGTGCTGAACGAACTCAGGTCCGATTACTTCGGTTGGAGGCTGACTTCCCTGAGGAAGGGAAGCTGCACTCCCCTGATGCTGGTAAATTGGGGAGCCTGGTCGATCCAAAAGAGCCGCTCGATCCGGATGGAACATCAGAAGATGGTTCTCGACGCTGGCGCCGAGCTCGCTGATTGAGCACTAACTCGAACTCGTAGGGCGACATGGATCTGCCATTTTTTGAGAATGAACAGCACGGGTCAGCGGTTGAGCAATGTGCTTAACCGCTCCTCGTTGATGACATGGATTCGTTCGCCGCGACGTTTGCGTTCGCGGACTTCGAACAGCTTGCTTCCCTCGCCAACCCCTACCGTATTCGCCATATTGCCGGCCCGGACGAGGACTGTCGTCTTGTCGGTGACCGTGGATTGGACGGTTCCACCGGCGCGACTGATCATCTGCGCCAACTTGCGTTGCGACCCGGTGGCGAACCGACCTGTGAGCGTCACATGATGTCCCCGTATCGATTTCGGCCCGGACTTGTCTCTCATGTCGACATCTCGTAGCTGCCGAAGCGCCTGAGATGCTTGCAACCCGCTCACGTATCGAAGGCCGTGATGTGCGGTGGCGTGCCACATCCAACATTTCAGATCGTCGGGGATGTCCAAGTAGCGGATGCCGCCCACGTGACTGCTGTCGAAATCGTTGCCCGTCAGCAAGGTACCGGCTAGCAACCCGACCTGGTAGATGTCCACCCACGTTGCCCAGTTCTGTCGTTCGTCCATGTTGTTAGGGGAGTAGGCAGGGGTGTAGGCGTCGATGGCGGAGCGTCTGGGGGTCAGCGAATGTTTGGAAATACCGAAGTCGCCCAGAACGAGATGCCCATCTCGGATGAAGACGTTGGCGGGCTTGATGTCACGGTGAGTCACGCCACTTGCGTGCATGAGTGCGAGCACTTTCAACAGACGGCTGATCTCGCGACGGACTCGACCTGGAGTCCAACCGCGCCAGTCACGGTCGTCTGCCAGATCGGCGACGGTCCCTTCGGGCATGTACTCCGTCACAAGGACATAGCGAGTGCGCCGGCCCGCCCCGGTGCCGAACGCAAACGAATCGAGAAGCTCGACCACCTCCGAGTATCCGGACAGCAGGTTGCCGAAGTGTGCCTCGCAATGCCAGTCGTCAGCGGACGCACAGATCTTGACGCAGACGGTGGTGGCTTTGCGTTGTCCGCGGCCCGACATTGCCGTCGCGCGGTACACAGAGCCGTAACCTCCACCGGCGATGTACGCCTGAATACAGTACTTCCGGCCATCGTCGTTGGTGATCGTCTGACCTGGGCGGAGCCGGGGTGAAGTCGACGCCATCGTTCAACGATAGGCGTCGCCGGCAGACGTGAGACCGAGAATCGAGAACCTTCGCATTGGTACCCAAGCCATGAAAGTCGCTTGTCACACCCCCGGCGGCAACTCCCCGAACCTGAACACGCGGTCGAAGACCTGTACGAAAGTCGATGAGACCGGGCCACCCGTCGGATTGGCATTGGCGTCCGCGGCACGTGGCCAGCGGTAGGTCACGGTGACGCTCACCGGAGTGAATCCGCTGACCCGGGTGTGTCCGGTCGGGCGGTTGGTGACACCAAGGTACTTTCCGGGCCGGAAGAGCAGCACCACGGCCGGCGACGAGACGGTGCCGCCCGCGACGTCGAACGTCGCCCACATCAGGGACGGGCAGTTAGGCGCGCGATCCAGCGATCGCGCCATCGGTGCGCGACGCGCTACCCATCGCAGTCCGGGCTGCCCGAAAGGGGGACCGACCGCGCGGAGGCCGAGCTTGACCTCCGACGAATTCAGATCGAGGCATAATCCTTGCCCCGCTGTTCCGGCCACCGGTTGGCTCCGTTGCGGAGCAGCTGATGCTGCGGGCGCGGCCAGGGTGATGGTCAGTAGCGCAACCGCGACCACGATCAGTTGATGGACGGCACGTAGGCGTGAGCCGGACATGGTTGTCTCCCCTGGGAGCGTCGGACGGTGGATGCAGTTGCGAAGCTACGCCGGTGAGGCGCCGCGGTTGCTGGATTCGGCCGAGGCGGTCAAATAACTGCGATCGAAGACGAGCCGGCGTCCCACACGAGTCCGCGACCCCGTGCCGCCGGTAGTAGTTCGAGCACCTTCTGCTGTACCTCAGCGACCGGATGGCCGAGCAGGACACCGTAAGCGACAGCCACGCTGGGTGTTCGCTGGTGTCCGGCCACGCAGTGCAACAGCACGGTTCTGCCCTGGGCGCGCAGACCACGAACCGCGTCTGCGGTGTCGGCGATCACGAACTCCAGGTTCGGGTTGTCGGCTGGATCGTCGGAGTCGATCAACCGTGATTCGACGATGTCGGCAGCGCCCGCGAAGCAAGTCTGACGTCGACCGACCCGGCACATCGACACCACTGCGTCAGCGCCATGCTCGACCGTGGCGTGCGTCCCCAACAACACGCCGTCGTCGTACGGATGCGCCACCACCTCGGTGGCGACATGCTCCCGATAGCGGACGTCTTCGACGGTCGGCCATCCCTTCGGATCTGCGCGCCCGTCGCGCGCGGCCAAGGTGCCGAGGCTCACCAGGTCCCGCGCATCGCTCGGCCGGTCCTCCGGTGAGCAACCCTGCCGAGGCCAACCGTGTACCGCGCGCCTCCAGGACCAGGGCACCGCGCTTGCGCCCCAACGGGCACCGAGTAGACCGCCCGCGATTGCTGCGACGGTGTCCGTGTCGTTCCCGATGCGGATGGCGGTATCGAGCGCGTGCTGCAGGTGGCGGCACGGAACGTCGTCCGGGATCGGCGTCTGCATGATCGCGGCGACGGCGGCCTGGAGCGCGGTCACTGTGAAACCGTTGGGAGTGAACGTTTTCGGATCTGCGGTCGTCGCCTCGTCGAGCCATTGCGACCACCGCGACCTGCGGTCGGAGGGCAACAGGTCGAGGCCGGTGGACACATCGACCCGCCCGGTGAGCACGGCTGTGCGGATGGCTTCGGACCACAGCACACACGAGTCGCCGGCCAGCGGGTCGGCGTGGGTCAGCTCCGCTACGGCGCGGGTGGCGATCGCCAGTCGGTCCCGGTCGTGGAGGTGCGCCAGCGCGACCGGTGCGGTTCGCATGAGCGCTCCGTTGCCTGCCGACCGCGGATGTGTCTGCGCAAAACGCGCTGCCTCGTCCCGCATGAGGGACCCGACGCGCTCATCGTTCGAAGCTGACCCGCGTCGAACGGCGCTCAGCACCGCGCGGGTCTGTACTCCGACATCTGGTGGGTTGCCGTCGAACCAACTCAGAAAGTTCGTCGCGATGGCATCGATCGCGTCCTCAGAGGTGAGATCGGCGCCCTTGGCAGCAACGAGTGCGATCGCCATGGCCATCGACGTGTCGTCGCTCCACTCGCCGGGTGCGAAGTCGCCCAGTCCGCCGCCGAGCATCATCGGTCTCTCGTCAGAACCCAGACTTCTGCTTTCGAACTCGTACGGAACGCCGAGCGCGTCCCCGGCGGCTGTACCGAGGAGAACCCCTGCGGCTCGGTCGAGTTGGGCGATTGTGAGTCGACTCACGTGAGGTCCCTTCGGTCGGATGGGCGGGAACAAGCGGACATCCTCAATGGCGTCGGCCACGCTTGCGGTTCGTCCGGTGGTACGAGGCGCGCATCGCCTTGGATGCATACACGCTGTCCAGGGCGCCTGCGCTGATTCCGAAGCGGTCGAGCATCGCGATCTCGTCGGCGATGGCCGCACGGTCCTCGGGACGAGCCTCCTGCATGGCGTACTCGAGCTTCTGACGCGATCGTGCGAGGCGCCGCGTACCGCCGTCGATGTCGCCGGCCTCGTACGCTCGGGAGGCCTCCAGCTTGTCCTGCTGACCTTCTTGGTAGAGACGCTCGGAGTACACCTTCGGGTCAGGGACACGGCCTGCAGCCTCGTCGCCGGGGACGACGTTCACGACGACGGGCAGCGACACCGTGTGTTCCACGAGGGACGCGGTCTCGACGTAGCGCAGCTGCAACGTTGCCAGTTCGGTCAGGCCAAGGGCGGCAATAGAACCGACCTTCATGCGCAGCAGCAGTTTTCGTTCCTCGAGTGCGTAGAGATCACCCAGCTCGATCATCACCTCACCATCGCCGATCTGGTGTGCGGGAAGATCATTGAACAACGCGAGCTCTTGGACGCGCTGGTCGTATCGAACGGTCAAGGTGGCCGCTTGCGCCGACTTCGAGAGCAGGCCGTCGACCTCACCCGCGATGGCAGCACCGGCGGCATCCGGATTATCGGCGAACACATGATTTCCGTTGCCGGCGCGCGAGATCGCCGACAGCAACGTTTCGTCGTACCCGCGGCCGTAGCCCATGGTGGAGGTGACGATCCCTTTGGATCCTGCTTTCGCCGTGATGCCCGCGAACTCGTCGACGTCGCGGATCCCGCTGTTGATGTGACCGTCGCTGATCACCAGGACGGTCCCGCCGCGGATGCCGGCAGACTCGCCGGCGCGCCGTATCTCCTGCAGGCCGCGTAGATAACCCGACGACAAGTCGGTGCAACCGCCGGTTTCGATGGCCCTGATCGCGTCGGCGGCGCGCTGCTTGTCCATCAACGTCGAAGCAGGCAGCGCCACCTGGGCCGTGTCGTCGAACGTGACGACGCCGAACACGTCAAGCGGGTCGAGTTGGGCGACCACCCCGGCCAGCGCCTTCTTGGCGCCGTCGAGCGGCGCGCCGGACATGGAGCCGCTGCGGTCGAGAACGACCTGCAGGGCCGTCGGGGGCCGGTTCGCAGTCGGCGCCTCCGGTGCCACCAGCTCCACGAGAACCGTCAGCTCATCGGCGGATTCCAGGGCGACGACGTCGACGTCGAGTGCGGCAGAGAGCTTCATGATGCTCCTTCGGTGGTGAGGTGGGCGCGTGTGCCCTGGAGAGGTGAGGCCCGCGCGGACGGCGGGGAGGTGGGCCTTGAGACACCCTTTACGCAGTATTGCGATTAGTAGTTTGCGCGATTTCTCGCATAGTGTCAAGCGGTGGCTTCGAGATCGTCTGAACAGTTGACTGACTATCCGCGCCCCAACGTCGCCGTCGACATCGCCGTGCTGACCGTCGCTGCAGGTGCTGTGCACGTTGTCGTACAGCGGCATCCCGACTCGGGGCGCGTGGCTTTGCCAGGTCGGTTCGTGAGGGAGCGACGTTCGGTCACTGACACCGTGCGTGAGGTACTCGAGCTGAAGCTGGGGCTCTCGCCCGATCACGTTCATCCGCATCTTCTGGCGGTGTTCAGTGATCCTGATCGAGATCCACGGGGCTGGACGATCTCGATCGCGCATGTGGTCGCGTTGCGAGCCGACGACCTGGGTGGGGTGACCGGAGAACTCGTCGAGGTGACGCCGGACGGGGCTCTGGCTTCAGGGGAGCGGCTGCTGTACGACCACGACGCCATACTGGCAGCAGCCACCGACAATCTGCGCGAGCGCTACGAGGACAAGCCCGACCCGGACAATCTGCTGCGGGAGCCGTACACCCTGTCAGAACTGCGAGAGCTTCACGAGGCGATCCTGGGGCGACGCTTGATGCGGGATTCGTTCAACCGGCGGGTCCAGCCTCTGCTGGCGCCGCAGACCGACGGCGACGGAAACCCGGTCACACGTGTCGCCGGCGGCCGTCCGGCGCGGCTGTTCGCGAAGGAGGCGCCGCCGACGGCAACCTTCGGATGGCGGTTGCCGAGTGCGGATCCGCCGGCTTTCTGATGCGAAAGAGTCTTCAAATCGCTGGTCCCTACCTGCGAGTCCTGCGCCCTGGTCCTCAGTGGGGGCAGGATGAGTGACAGTCGAGGTGTCGACGTAGATGAACCGCCTGGTGGAAGGGGAACGCGGTGGTGACAGTACTTCCTGCGACTCCGCGATTCGCGGCGTCGAGTGAAGAGACTGTGTTCAAGGCGATCGTCGGACAGTTGCTTGAGGACGACCTGCTGATCGTCGGACAGCGCGTCACCGACCACGCGAAGGATCACGAGATCGATTTCCTCGTTGCCGTCGCCGGCGCCGGAATCGTCTGCGTCGAAGTGAAAGGCGGTGAAGTGTGGCACGACGGAACATCGTGGTGGCAGGAGCGGGCAGGGCAGTCTGCCAAACGTATCGACCCCGTCGGGCAGGCCCGCGGCGGCTGCTACGCACTGCGAGAGTTCGTCGAATCGGATCCGAGATGGACTCAGGGGCGGGTGAGATGGGATCACATGGTCGTGTTCCCGCACTCGGAAGTCGGGCCCGCGTTCGCGCTGGCGGACTGTCCGCGGTGGAAGATCGTCGACCGCAATCAGATTGAGCAGATATCGCCGCTGATTCGAGAGGTTCTGCTGCAGAAAGTCGGGAGCCTTCCGGTCCTCGACGGTCCCGGGATCGAGCAGCTCGCCACGGTGCTGAGCGGGCGTGGCCTGCCGCAGCGCGACGTTGTGGCCCGCGCGCTGGAGAACGAAGAGGTGGCCGACGCTCTGACCTCTCAGCAGGCTGTCATCCTACGGGCCGCCCATCAACTCCGTCGCGTCGAGATCCGGGGTGGCGCCGGAAGCGGCAAGACGTTCCTCGCCATCGAACAAGCTCGGCGTCTGGCGCGTGACGGACAACGTGTTGCGCTGGTGTGCTATTCACACGGACTCGCTTCGTATCTCGAGCGGCTCACCGCAACCTGGAGTCGCAAGGAACGACCCGCCTATGTGGGCGAGTTCCATGAACTGGGAATCACGTGGGGAGCCGCAAGCGGACCCGACGAGCAGGAGCGCACCAAGGCCGCGTCGGACTTCTGGGAGTACACGCTGCCGCAGCAGATGTACGAACTGGCCCAGGCGCTTTCGCCGGGCAGGCGATTCGACGCGATCGTGGTCGACGAAGCGCAGGACTTCGCCGACGAATGGTGGAAGCCGATGCTCGCCTGCCTGCGTGACGAGGACACCAGCGGGATCTTCGTGTTCAGCGACGAGGCCCAGCGTGTGTTCGCTCGGCAGGGGTCGCCGCCCGTCGACCTGGTGCCACTCGTCCTCGACCACAATCTGCGCAACACCAAACAGATCGCAGAGGCGTTCAAACCGCTCGTCGGACAACGGATGAGGCTCAACGGTGGCGACGGGCCGTCGGTCCGGTTCATCGCCTGCACGGCTGAGGAAGCACTCGGTGTGGCCGACGATCAGATCGACCCGCTGCTCGAGGACGGATGGCGCCCGGAAGACATCGCGCTGCTGACGACCGGCAGCCGACACGAGGAACAGAAGGCGCGCCAGTCGCAGGGAAACCGGGAGTACTGGTCGTCGTTCTGGGATGCCGAACAGGTCTTCTACGGTCACGTGCTGGGTTTCAAAGGTCTGGAACGGCGCGTCATCGTGCTTGCGCTCAACGAGGAGAAGTCGTGGGAGCGGTCACGCGAGCGGCTCTACGTCGGGCTGTCTCGGGCGCGTGATCAGTTGATCGTTTGCGGAGACCCGCAATTCGTTTTGGAGGTCGGCGGTCCCGAGGTGGCCCGGCGTCTCGTTCCATCAGGGGACGGAACGCGTAGATCTCGCTGATGTGTTGCCGCGCGCGAGCCGGACGGACGCCGAGACTTCACCTGCGCTTCACCAGCCATTGGAAGTGCTACGCCACGCTGGCGCCCATGGCCCGACCTCATCGAGCAGACCGTCCCACGTCCAGGCGCACGATTCTGCGGACTGCCGCTACGGGGGCGCTCCTCGTCCCGGTCGGGTCCGCGCTGGCAGCCTGCGGGTCGTCGAATCCTGGTTCGGCGACGCCGAGTCTGGTCAGAAACCGGCCGGTCCTCACCCACGGGGTGGCCACCGGCGAGGTGACCAGCGGAGGGGCGCTGGTGTGGGCGCGGTCGGACCGGCCGGCGACCATGATCGTCGAGACCGCATCGAGCGAGTCCTTCGGCGCTGCACGGAAATTCCGCGGACCGCAGGTGACGCCCGCCGGCGACGGGACCGGCCGACTGCGGGTGGCCGGCCTGGAGCCCGGCCAGACCGTGCACTATCGCGTCACCTTCGAAGGTGAGGACGGCGCGCTCTCCGAACCGGCGACCGGAATCTTCACGACAGCTCCGGTACGAGACGGCGACATCAGGTTCCAGTGGTCCGGCGACGTGGTCGGGCAGGGGTGGGGCATCAACCCCGATATGGGCGGGATGACCATCTTCGCCACCATGGCCGACCGTGATCCGCAGTTCTTCATCCACTCCGGCGACGCTATCTACGCCGACAACCCGGTCGAGGCGACTCAGGAACAGAACGACGGGAAGACCTATCGGAACATCACCAGTCCGGCGAAGGCGCAGGTGGCGCAGACCGTCGATCAGTTTCGTGGAAACTACGCGTACAACCTGACCGACGACCACTTCCGACGCTTCGTCGGATCAGTCCCGCAACTGGTGCAGTGGGACGACCACGAGGTCGTCAACAACTGGTTCCCCGGGGAGAGTCTCGAGGGGCAGGGCCGCGAGGGATACACCGAGATGAGCGTCGACGTGTTGGCGCGCAACGGACGTCAGGCGTGGCAGGAATGGCAGCCCGTCGAGATCGGTGCTTCGGATCGTCTGTACCGCAGGGTGTCATACGGTCCGCTGCTCGACGTCTTCATCCTCGACATGCGCAGCCACAAGGACCCGAACCCCGATGCGTGGTCGGGGGACAACGTCGACGGCTTGCTCGGTCCGGAACAGACCCAGTGGCTCATCGACGGACTGCGGGGTTCGACGGCGACCTGGAAGGTCGTCGCCAATGACCTGCCGCTGAGCATCGTCGTGGCGGACAAGAACACGACACCGCCGGACGGTCCGAAGGCAATGGAAGCGGTGGCCCAGGGTGATGCCGGCGATCCGCTTGGTCGTGAGATCGCGTTCTCTCGCATCTTGTCTCAGACGAAGAACGTCCGTAACGTGGTGTTCCTGACCGCCGATGTCCACTACACTGCCGCGATCTCCTACGAGCCAGACCGCGCCGGCTTCAAGGATTTCGCGCCGTTCTGGGAGTTCGTCGCCGGCCCGTTGCACGCCGGTGCGTTCCCGGAGAGCCCGTTGGACAGCACATTCGGTGCCGAATACGAATTCGTCCACGCGCCCACCGAGTCGAATGTGTCACCGGCGGAGGGGTTTCAACACTTCGGCGAGGTGACGATCGACGGCAGGACCAAAGTGTTGAGCGTGGATCTGGTCGACGCGTCGGGCAAGACCCTGTACCGAAAGGACCTCGAGCCGGCGTCGTGACGACCCGTTGACAGAGTGCGGGATTCGTCCCGGAATCCGGTACCTTTCCCGCACTTTGCGGAAGCGCTCACTCGCTCAGCGGCCGCAGGAACTCTCCGGTCACCTCGACAGCGGGTGCGGACGACCCGCCTCCGACGACGAGCGTCGCGAACGCGAGGTCCCCGACGATGCCGGCGAACCAGCCGTGCGGGTTCTTGTTGTCGCCGTACTCCGCCGTGCCGGTCTTTCCGCCGAGACCGGGGATGTCGCGGAGTGCGGTGGCCGTGCCGCGAGTGACCGTGTCGCGCATCATGCTTCGGAGTGCACGAGTGACGTCGCCCGGGATCTGTTGCGGTTCCACGTCTCCCGTCGTGTCCCTTCCGCGAACCAGGCCGGGGGTCACGGTCTCACCGCGCGCGAGGCTCGCCTCGGCCAGGGCGAGACCGAAGGGGCTGACGGTCACCGTACCCTGACCGATGCCGTTCTCGACCCGCAACGCTGGTGAATCGGCGCGGGGCACCGACCCGGTGACGGTCGTCAGGCCCGGAACGGTGTAGTCCGCGCCGATGCCGAACCGTCGTGCCATGGCGGTGAGCGCGTCGTCGGGCAGCCTGTTCGCGAGGGCGCCCATCGTCGTGTTGCACGAGCGCGCGAAAGCTGTTGAAAGTGCCACGGTCCCGAGGTCGAAGTCGTCCTCGTTCGGGATCGTCCGACCTTCGATTGTGGTGCGGCCAGGACAGCGGACCTGTGACGTCGGTTGCACGGCTCCGGCGTCCAGTGCTGCTGCGGTCGTGATGGTCTTGAACGTCGAACCCGGAGGGTAGAGCCCGGACAGTGAGACCGATCCCGACCTGTCGGCGGCATCGTTCTGCGCGACGGCGACGATGCCTCCGGTCGACGGTTCGATGGCCACGACCATGGCAGGGCGTCGTTCGCCGTCGACGGCGAGTTGTGCTCGGGTCTGGACATCGCGATCGAGGGTCGTGTGTACCGGTGGCGTGACACCGGGTTGCGCTGAGTCGACGAGATGAGTGGGTGTGCCGTCGGCGCCGACGATCTGGACGGACCACCCCGCCGTGGCGTCGATGTGCTCGCGCCAGATCTCCTCGAGTCCCGACATCGCCGGCGAATGCAGTGCTCTGGTGGCGCTGAGCAGCGCGCCTTGCTCGCTGAGCGCGACACCCGGAATCGACTCCACCGAGCGCCGGACGCGCCGGAGATCGGACTCGCGGAGCCGGATCACCGTGTGCTGCGGCGCATTGTTGCCTGCGAAGGCCGCGCGGATACCGGCGGCGGTCATACCGGGTTCGACGGGTCGGAGGGCGCGGGCGAGCATCTCCGCCGAATCGAGTTGCGCGCGTTGCAACGCGACCAGGGTGACGGCCTGCCAGGTCATGAGCGGCCGATCGTTGGTGTCGAGGACCGGCGTCCGGTAGGCGCGATCGTCGCTGTACGAGAACGATTCCCCGGCACGGAGTTGCCGGTGCAGGACGGAGGGCTGCCACCTTATCTTCCAGTGGGAATCCGACTCGGCGAGAACGACAGAGGTCTGATACTCGACGCTCCGATCGCGGATCTGCCAGCGATGGTCGAGTGTGCCGCTGACCTCCTTGTCGTCGACCAGGTCGGCCGCGACCGAGAGCTTGGGCGTGCGGCCCATGCCATCGAACATGGCGGTGATCGCCGCGCCTGCCGCGGTCGGATCGTCGGTGAGCGCCGCGGCTCTGGTGGCATCGCCCTCCTGCAGCGCGGCCGCGAACGACCGTAGCGCGTCCTCAGGTGATTCTGAGGACAGGAAGCAACCCGACATCGTGCCCACGATCGCCATACATGCACTCACCAGTGCCCACCATCGACGCATGACCCGAGCCAACCCATCGGGACGCCGTGATGCCAAGTTTCGGCACGCGATCGGCCGATAGCGGATCGCTATCACCGCTGTTGCCGGCGAGTTTCCGCTCAGTCGTCCGGTCTTCGGAGTTCGGTGACGATCACGCGGGCCACCTCTCCGATGGCGCGGTCGACCTCGGGTAGTGCCATCTCAGATCTCGCGCTCATCGTGAACACCGCGACCGCGATCGGCACTTCGCCGGGGAACTCGATGACGCCGATCTCGTTGCGAACGGCGACGAGCGTGCCCGTCTTTCCCGCGACGCTCACCCGGCGGAACGGAAACCCCGAAGCGAGGCGCGAGGTGAAGACCTGTTTCCTCATCGTCTGGCGAATGAACTCGCACGACGTCGCGGACGCTGCGCGATCGGTCCAGATCGCGTCGAGCAGCGTCGTGCAGTCGCGCGGTGTCGCGGCACTGGAGTAGGCGGCGTCGTAGGCGCTGACCGAGGCGTCGAAGTCGGGATCGGCCAGGGCGGCGAACGCTTCGGCGACGGTGCTCGTGCCGGTCTCCCGCTGCAGACGTGCGTGCGATTCGGCGACACCACCGACGATGCGGGTGTGCGTGAGGCCGAGGTCGACCAGGTCGTCGTGGATCTGCGGCAGTCCGATGTGGGCGAGTATGACGTCGGCGGCGACGTTGTCCGAGACGGTCATCATCGAGGTGGCGAGGTCGCGCCAGGAAATGGTGACCGGGTCCGAGAACAGTGCGAGCCCGGTCGGGCCCTGAGCCCACCGAGTGGGATCGACCGAGATCGACGCCGTGAGATCGATGTCGCCGCGATCTGCCATGCGGCACAGGGAGACCAACACCGCGAGTTTGTACACCGACGCGAGGACGACCGGGGTGTCGGCGTCGTGGCAGTCCTCGACCGGCGTCGGACCGATGGTCCGAACATGCACGCACCCCGAACACCCGGCGTCGGCGAAGGTCTCGTGGACAGCGCGGTCGAGCTGGGTGCGGACCGACTCGGGGAGGGGCGCCGACGAGCTCACGTCGCCTTGCCGATCCGGTAGAGGGCGGCGGTGACGACCTCAGCCACCTCGCTGAGGCCGGGTTCGCGGTAGACGACGCGAAGGCGCAGCGCGGTGGCGTCCGGTCCGACGGACAGGCAGCGAACGGCATCGACCGCGGCGAGGACTCCGCGATCGACGGTCAGCGCGAAGGCGTGCCCGGCGGCGACCGCGGCCAGCACTTGGTCGGCGGAGGTCACCGGATCGAGCTGCGGGTCGAGGCCGGACTCTCGGAGCCGGTCGATCAGCTGGTCGTGCGCAGGCGGGTTGAACGACCGTGGTGTGTGGCAGAAGTGCAACCCCGCGAGTTGACGCAGGCGCGGCCGGTCGGCATCTGCTGTCGGATGCGAAGCGGGCACCACGACGGAACGCTTGAGGACGACAATCGGGCCGGTGGTCAAAGAGCCGGTGACACACGGCGCTTCGACGACCGCAAGGTCGAGTGACCCGGCCGACACCTGTTCGACGAGATCGACCGTCGAGGAGCTGACCGTGTCCTGTCCGGACGCGACCCCGGCGATGCGGCGTGCTAGCGTGGCCGTGATCGTCGGGCCGACCAGTGATGGGGTACCCCAACGCAATACCTCGGTACGCTCGTGGAGCCGCCGGGCCTCGCCGACGAATCTCGAAGCGTCGTCGACGAGTAGACGTGCGCGCGGAAGCAGTTCGCGTCCGGCATCGGTGAGTTCGGCGCCGCGAGTGGTGCGTCGGATGAGTTGGAGTCCCAGCTGCTTCTCCAGGCGACGCAGACCCTGCGACACCGGCGGTTGTGTCATCTCCAAGCGCGCAGCGGCCTCGCCGAAGTGGCCCTCCTCGGCCACGGCGACGAAGAACCGCAAGTGCCTGATCAGATCCACGGGTTCCAGGATGGCATGGTCGACCCCGGGAAGGCTTCAGCTGGGAAGTGACCACACACAGCGCCTGACGTTGGGGCAGTATGCGTCGCATACCGGACCCAAATGCCCCAACTCGACGCGTGACCGTGCACGATCCTGCACAACTCCGCAGTGGTCGACGTTTTCGCTGACAGATCCGTTCCTGATCATCTGTCAGCGCAAGAACACCGCCGCCGCGTCGGCGAGGTCGAGTAGCGGCTGTGGGAAGACACCGAGCGCGACCGTCGCCAGAGTGCACAGGGCGATGCCGGTCGTCGTCAGCACGCTGGGTTTCACCACGTGCGGGGCGCCGGCGGTGGGAACGTCGTCGAAGAACATGGCGACGATGATGCGGACGTAGACATAGGCGGCGATGGCGCTGCTGATGACGCCGATGACCACGAGGACGCCGCCGCCGGAACCGGCCGCGGCGGCGAAGACGTCGAACTTGGCGATGAAGCCACTGGTCAGCGGGATGCCTGCGAACGAGAGCAGGTACACCGAGAACATGGCGCCCACCAGCGGGTAACGGCGCCCCAACCCCGACCACTGGGTGAGGTCGGTGGCCTCGCGGCCGGACAGGTGTGGGTTTCGCGGCAGCGGTGCCGTGCCGTGGATGGCGACTGTGCGGGCGGAGGGACCGGAGTCGGTGTCGGGCTCGCGGATGACGGCGACGGTGGCGAAGGCGCCGAGAGTGGTGAACGCGTAGGCGGCGAGGTAGAACAGCGTGGCGCCGAGTCCGGCCTCGTCGAAGGCGATCAGGCCGAGCAGGATGAACCCGGCGTGCGCGATGGACGAGTACGCGAGCATCCGCTTGACGTCGTTCTGGGTCACCGCCATGACCGAGGCGATGACCATCGACGCGATGGCCACCGCCCACAACGCGGGTTCCCACTGCTCACGCAGCCCCGGGAAACCGACGTAGAAGACCCGGAGCAACGCGCCGAAAGCGGCGACCTTGGTGGCGGCGGCCATGAACGCGGTGACCGGCGTCGGAGCGCCCTGATAGACATCCGGAATCCACGAATGGAACGGCACCGCACCCACTTTGAAGAGCAGGCCGACGGCGAGCAGCGCCAGCCCGATGAGTGCCAGTGTGGTGTCACCGCCGCTGTCGGCGGTCGCCGAGATCGACGCACCGATCGTCGAGAGGTTCAGCGAACCCGTGGCGCCGTAGACGAAGGCCGCTCCGAACAAGAAGAACGCGGACGAGAACGCGCCCAGCAGAAAGTATTTCAGCGAGGCTTCCTGCGAGATGAGGCGCCGGCGCCGGGCCAGTCCGCACAGCAGATACAGCGGGAGCGAGAACACCTCCAGCGCTATGAACATCGTGAGCAGGTCCCCACACGCCGGGAACAGCATCATCCCGCCCACCGCGAGCAAGGCCAGGGGAAAGACCTCGGTCGTCACCGCTCCGGCGCGGGTGGCCTCGAACTCGGCATCGGTGTTGGGTACCGAGGCACCCGAGGGGGTGAACATGTCGGCGTCCACCCCGCCACCGCCCGGGCCGCCACGCGTGATCGCGTCGTCTCCGCCGCCGACCCCGGCGAGCCTTCGCATAGTCACCGGTGCGACCACTCGCTCGAGTCGGCGCTCGGCCATGAACCCGACGGCGATGACCGCGATGATCAGCAGCAGCCCTTGTAGATACAGTGCCGGTCGGTCGATCACGACCGCACCCGACATCGCGAACTCGCCGTTCGCGCCATCGTGTGTCTGCGCGACCGCCACCGCGATCAGGGCACCCAATCCGACGACCAACCCGCCGAGCGCGAGCGAGAGTTGCAGGGGATACCGCAGACGACGCGGCGCGAACGCCTCGACCAGGACCCCGACGACCCCCACGCCGAAGACGATGAGCATCGGTGCGAGAGATGCGTATTCGACGCTGGGGGTGTCGATGGCGGCCAGCGTCATCGGACCGTCGACGAGGGTGGTCGATGTCATCAGTTGCCCTCCGGATCAGACTCGGCGACGGCCGGTTCCGGCGCCTCGACGCCGACAGTGGTGAGGGTTGCCTGTACCGCCGGATCGATCAGGTCGATCATCGGCTTCGGATACACCCCCAGCGCGATGAGCAGGGCGAGCAGCGGAGCGACGACCACGAGTTCGCGACCCGCCAGGTCCCGCATCGACGACAAGCGGTCGCCGGCCGGTTTCGTCGGCCCGCCCATCATGCGCTGATACGTCCACAGGATGTAGATCGCCGACAGGACGAGCGCCGAGCAGGCGATCACCGCCGCCACCGGGTAGCGGGTGAAGGTGCCGATGAGAACCAGGAACTCGCTGATGAACGGGGCCAGCCCCGGGAGCGAGAGGGTGGCGAGCCCGGCGACGAGAAAGGTGCCGGCGAGGACGGGCGCGACCTTCTGCACGCCGCCGTAGTCGGCGATCAGGGTGCTCCCACGACGTGATACGAGGAAGCCGGCGATGAGGAACAGTGCGGCGGTGGAGATCCCGTGGTTGACCATGTAGAGCGTCGACCCGGTCTGGCCCTGGTCGGTCATCGCGAAGATGCCGAGGATGATGAAGCCGAAGTGCGAGATGGAGGTGTAGGCGATGAGCCGCATCACGTCGGTCTGGCCGATTGCCAGGACCGCGCCGTAGACGATGCTGACGACCGCGAGTCCGCAGACGAGCGGCGCGAAGTACTGGGATGCGTCCGGGAACAGTTGCATGCAGAATCGCAGCATCGCGAAGGTCCCGACCTTGTCGATCACGGCCATCATCAGCACCGCCGAGGCGGGCGTGGCGGCGACGGCGGCGTCGGGCAACCACGAATGCAACGGCCACAGCGGCGCTTTCACCGCGAAGGCGAACAGGAAGCCGAGGAACAGGAGTTTGGCCAACCCGGTCGAGTCATCGATCTGTCCGCTCGCGACAGCTGCGGCGATGTCCGGCAGCGCGAACGTCCCGCCACCGTCTGGGCCCACCCCGTCCTGGGCGGTCACCACGTACAGTCCGATGACCGCGGCCAACAGAAGGAGTCCGCCGAAGAGGTTGTACAACAGGAACTTCACCGCGGCTGCCGATCGGTTGGGTCCGGTGCCGAACCCGCCGATCAGGAAGTACATCGGGATGAGCATCGCCTCGAAGAAGATGTAGAACAGCAGCACGTCGAGCGCGACGAAGCTCATCAGCACCATCGCCTCGGTGGCGAGGAACAGCGCCAGGTAGATGTGCGGGCCCTTCTGCGCGCGGCCACCCGAATTGTCCAGCGAGCCCGCCGACTCGGCATCGCGCCAGCCGGCCACGAGCAGCAGGGGCAGGAGCGCCGCGGTCAGCAGCACCAGGACGAGTCCGATGCCGTCGAGCCCCAGCGCATACCGCGTACCCAGCGCCGGTATCCAGCTGACGTCTTCGACGAACTGGTAGCGCTCCCCACCGGGATCGAAACCGGCCGCGAGACCGACCGAGAGGACGAGGACAGCCACGGACACCACGAGCGCGAACCATCTCGCCGCGGTCGCCCGGTGCGCCGGGACCGCGAGGACAAGGGCCGCGCCGACGGCGGGCGCAACCCAGAGGATGGTCAACCAGGGGATGCTCACAGGACGTTCACCGCCATCACCAGGGCCACGATCACGGTGGTACCCGCGAACATCGACAAGGCATACGACCGGACATAACCGTTCTGCCACCCGCGTATTCGACGCGACGCGCCGGTCACCGCATCACCGACACCACTGGTGAGCGCGTCGACGCCGTCGGACTCGACCGCGACGAGGCCGGCGGTGACCCGCTGACCCGGCCGCATCAGCAGCTCCTCGTTGACGGCGTCGCCGTACAGATCGCGGCGAGCGGCGACGGTGAGCACGGATACGTCCTCGGGCGCGGTCACCGGCACCGGTCGAGTCGCGTACTGACGGTAGGCGACAGCCACGCCGACGGCGACCACGAGCAGGATGATCGCCGTCATGGCCCACACCGGGACGAGATGGTGCTCGGTGTGTTCTCCGACAACGGGTTCGAGCCACGTCTCCAGCGATCCGCCGATGGCCAGCAGGCCGCCCGATGCAACGGAGCCGAGCGCGATCAGGATCATCGGGCCGGTCATGACACGCGGCGACTCGTGCGGGTGAGGTGCCGGCGCGTGCGTGCCGTCGTGCCAACGCTTCTCGCCGAAGAAGGTGAGCAACATGACCCGGGTCATGTAGAACGCGGTGATCCCGGCGCCGAGAAGTGCTGCGCCACCGAGGATCAGACCTTTCGCTCCACCCGCTCCGAACGCGGCCTCGATGATGTGATCCTTCGAGTAGAAGCCCGCGAACGGCGGCACACCGATGATCGCGAGATACCCGACGCCGAAGGTGACGAACGTGATCGGCATGAGGGCGCGCAGTCCGCCGTAGCGACGCATGTCGGTCTCGTCGTTCATCCCGTGCATCACCGAACCCGCACCGAGGAACAACCCCGCCTTGAAGAACCCGTGGGTGAGGAGGTGCATGATGGCGAACGCGTAACCCGCCGGACCGAGCCCGGCGGCCAGGACCATGTACCCGATCTGGCTCATCGTCGACGCGGCGAGCGCCTTCTTGATGTCGTCCTTCGCGCAACCGATGACGGCACCGAACAACAGGGTGACCGCGCCGACGACCACGACCCCGACCTGGGCGGCGGGGGCGAGGTCGAAGATCGGGCCCGAGCGCACGATGAGGTAGACGCCGGCGGTCACCATGGTCGCGGCGTGGATCAGCGCCGACACCGGCGTCGGGCCCTCCATCGCGTCGCCCAGCCACGACTGCAGCGGCACCTGCGCCGACTTGCCGCATGCGGCGAGAAGCAGCACGAAACCCAGTGCGGTGAGTGTCGTCTCGCCTGCCTGGGAAGCACCGTCGAACACCGCGGTGAAGGCCACCGAGCCAAAGGCGGCGAACATGATCATCAGGGCGACAGCGAGCCCGATGTCGCCGACCCGGTTGACGACGAATGCCTTCTTGGCCGCGGTGGCCGCCGACGGCTTGTGCTGCCAGAAACCGATCAGCAGGTACGACGCGAGTCCGACGCCTTCCCAGCCGAGGTAGAGACCCAGGTAGTTGTCGGCCAGGACCAGGACGAGCATGGCCGCGAGAAACAGGTTGAGGTAGGCAAAGAACCGGCGACGATCTGGATCGTGCTGCATGTAGCCGATCGAATAGACGTGGATGAGCGAGCCGACGCCGGTGATCAGCAGGACGAAGCACATCGACAGCTGGTCGAGGAGAAACCCGAAGTCGACCTGGAGCTCGCCCACCGGTACCCAACTGAACAGGACGTCCGACACGACGCGGTCGTCAGCAGATCGGGACACCATGCCGGTGAACATGATCAGCGCCACCGCAAACGACGCGATCGCGAGGCCCGTCCCGAGCAGATGCCCCCACCGGTCGGTGGCGCGACCACCGAGAAGGAGGATCGCCGCACCCAGGAGCGGCAGAGCCGGGATCAGCCAGAGCAATGACGCAGTGAGTTCGGCGTTCACCAATCCTCCTCTACCTCTTCAGCAGATCCGCGTCGTCGACCGACGCCGAGCGGCGTGATCGGAAGATGGTCATGATGATCGCCAGCCCGACCACCACTTCCGCCGCGGCGACGACCATGGTGAAGAAAGCGATGACCTGGCCGTCGAACGACTGGTTCATCCGGGCGAAGGTGACGAAGGCAAGGTTGGCCGCATTGAGCATGAGCTCGACGCACATGAACACGACGATCGCGTTGCGTCGCAGCAATACTCCGGCCGCGCCGATGGTGAACAGCAGCGCTGCGAGGTAGAGGTAGTTCTCCGGGTTCACCGGTCGGTCCCCGGGTCGTCGGCCGGGCGGGTGCGGAGCGTCCGCGCGGCCAGGATGGCGTTGACCGACAGGTCCGACGGCGAGCCGTCGGGCAGACGGGCCGGGACGTCGACCGCGTTGTGTCGCGCGTAGACCCCGGGTGTCGGCAGCGGGGTCAGGTTGACCCCACTGCGGAACCGCGCCTGCGACAGTTCTTTCTGGGTGAGTCGTGGGCCGAAACGCTCCCGGTGCGCGAGCACCATGGCGCCGAGCGTGGCGGCGATGAGGAGGGCTCCGGTGAGCTCGAACGCCCACAGGTAGCGGACGAAGATCAGCTCGGCGATGGCCTCGACACCGGCGTCGCTCTGCGCGGCCACGGCGCCGGGGTCGGTGGCACCGGTGACGACACCGACGGTGGCGCTGCCGATCCCGGCGATCAACAGGATCCCGAAGCCGACACCGAGCAACACCGCGGACAGTCGCTGGCCGCGCAGGGTCTCCCGCAGTGAGTCCGACGAGTCGACGCCGATCAGCATGATGACGAACAGGAACAGCATCATCACCGCACCGGTGTACACGACCACCTGCACCACGCCCAGGAACAGCGCCCCCTGCGCGACGTAGAAGACGGCCAGCACGATCATCGTGGTGGCCAGGAAGATCGCCGAGTAGACGGCCTTGGTGGCGAAGACGACACCCAGCGCACCGGCAACCGCGACGGCCCCGAGAACCCAGAACTGGATCGCCTCACCGGTGGAGGTGCGCACCACCTCGTCGGCGAGCCACAGGGTGCCACCGGGAGTCATGACCGCGACTCGCGTTTGGTCGGGACCGTCGGATCGGGCAAGGTCACGCGGCCGTCGGCGGTCACCTCGCCCCGGTAGTAGTTCTCCTCGGTGGAGCCCGGCGCCATCGCGTGCGGCGGCGCGTCGACGCCGGGCTGCAGCGGGGCCAGCAGACGGTCCTTCTCGTAGATGAGGTCGGCGCGATTGTCATCGGCGAGTTCGTAGTCGTTGGTCATCGTGAGCGCGCGCGTGGGGCACGCCTCGATGCAGAGCCCGCAACCGATGCACCGCAGATAGTTGATCTGGTAGACGCGCCCGTACCGTTCGCCGGGCGAGTAGCGCTCGTCGGGTGTGTTGTCGGCGCCCTCCACATAGATGGCGTCAGCCGGGCACGCCCACGCGCACAGCTCGCACCCGATGCACTTCTCGAGACCGTCGGGGTGCCGATTCAGTTGATGGCGACCGTGATAGCGCGCTGCGGTCGGCCGTTTCTGTTCGGGGTACTGCTCGGTGATCGTGGGTTGGAACATGCCGCCGAAGGTGACGCGCAATCCGCTCACCGGTTTCAGGAAGTCAGGCATCGGTGGTCTCCCTCACGGTGCTGGGCATCGGCGGCACGGGGAATCCGCCGGCCATCGGGTCGAACTCGTCGGGTGCGGCGGACGGGTCTGCGGAGTCCTGCGTCGGGTCCGGGATGTCGGGGACCCGCATCAACCGCCACACCGCGTAGGCGATGAGCCCGGTGACGACGAGTCCGGCGCCGGCGGAGACCAGCGCGCGGGTGAGGTCGGCGTCCTCGCCGGCGAAGGCGGCGCGGATGATCGCGACGACCATCACCCAGGTGAGAGAGATGGGGATCAGGACCTTCCAACCCAGATTCATGAACTGGTCGTACCGCAAGCGCGGCAGACTGGTTCGCAGCCAGATGAACACGAACAGGAACGCCCACACCTTGAGCGTGAACCAGAGAACGGGCCACCAACCGGAATTCGCCCAGTCGAACGTGCTCAGCGGCCACGGCGCCTGCCAACCGCCGAGGAACAGAGTGGTGGCGAGCGCGGAGACGGTGACCATGTTGATGTACTCGGCGAGCATGAACATGGCGAACTTCAACGACGAGTACTCGGTGTGAAACCCGCCGACCAGCTCACCCTCGGCCTCGGGCAGATCGAAAGGCGCCCGGTTGGTCTCGCCGACCATCGAGATGGCGTAGATGACGAACGAGGGCAACAGCAGCAACACGTACCAGTGGTGTTCCTGGGCGGCAACGATTCCCGACGTCGACATGGTCGCGGCGTCGAGGAACACCGCGGCGAAGGTGAGTCCCATCGCGATCTCGTACGAGATGACCTGTGCCGTCGAGCGGAGTCCGCCGAGCAGCGGATAGGTCGAGCCCGACGACCAGCCGGCCAGCACGATCCCGTAGACACCCACCGACGTGACCGCCAGGACATACAGCACCCCGACGGGGAGATCGGTGAGCTGCAACGGAGTCTGGTGACCGAAGACCGACACCATCGGCCCGAACGGGATGACCGCGAAGGCCATCACCGCCGGGACGACCGCGATGATCGGTGCCAGCAGATAGATCACCTTGTCGACGCCGGTGGGGATGATCCCCTCCTTGAGTGCGAGTTTCACGCCGTCGGCAAGGCTCTGCAGGATTCCCTTGGGGCCGACCCGATTCGGCCCGAGGCGGGTCTGCATGCGTGCCATGATCTTTCGCTCGAGCAGGATGGCGATGAGCGGATTGAGCACAAGGAACACGAACACGGCCAGCGCCTTGGCGACGACGAGCCAGATCGGGTCCTGGCCGAAGTCGTCGAGGGTCGGGAAGTCGGTGGCGAGGTTCACGCGGCACCCCCTGCGGCGTCGGTGGCGTCGACCGGGGCCGGCGCGAGGGCCACGAGGTCACCCTCCTGCGCGCGAAGCGTGGCGTGGACGTGCGAGCCGGGAGAGAACAGCGGGAGCCAGACGACCCGATCCGGCATGTCGGTGATCTCCACCGGCAGAACGATGGCGCCGTCGGCGGTGCTGACGCGCAGGAGGTCGCCCGACCCGACACCGGCTTCGGCGGCGGTCGACGGCGCGAGCCGGGCCACCGACGGACGGGCGGTGCCGGCGAGGTGCGGTTCCCCGTCTTGCATCCGGCCGTCGTCGAGCAGCGTGTGCCACCCCGCCAGAACCGCCTGGCCGGCAGTTGGGCCGGGCTGCGGCCTGTCATCGGCGTCGATGGGGGCCCGCCGGCCGGACCATGCGCCGATGCGTCGCAGGTCGATGTGGATGGTCGGGACGTCGGCGCACCGCAGGTCGACACCCATCTGCCGGGCGATCGCGTCAAGGATGCGGTGGTCGGACAGGTGGCCCGAGTCCGTCAGGGCGGTGGTGAAGCTCCGCGGGCGGCCCTCCCAGTCGACGAACGTGCCCTCCTTCTCCGCGACGGCAGCCACCGGGAAGACCACGTTCGCGCAGCGTGTGGCGGCGCTGCGGCGTTGCTCGAGGCTGACGACGAACGGTGCGGCGGTCAGCGCCTCGGTCGCCGCGACGGGGTCGGGGAGGTCGTCGACGTCGACGCCGCCGATCACCAGCGAGAGCCCGTGATAGCGCGCGGCGTCGATGATCCCGGCGGTGTCGCGTCCGGGCCGCGGGTCGAGATCGGTGCCCCAGATCTCCGACACCGCCGTACGGGCGTCCTCGTCGTCGAGTGGCCGGCCGCCGGGTAGCAGGCCCGGCAAGGCGCCCGCTTCGAGCGCGCCTCGTTCGCCGGCGCGGCGCGGAATCCAGGCCAGCCGGGCGCCGGTGCGGTCGGCCAGTGCCGCGACTGCGGCCAACGCGCCGGGCCGGGTGGCCAGCCGTTCACCGACGAGGATGACCGAGCCGGCGGGCCGCAGGTGCGCGGTCACCTCCTCCGATTGCAGCACCTGTGCCTCGCTGCCGGGAACGGACCGGAAGACCGCGGCGTCGAGTTTGGTGGCGCCGCGGCTCGCGAACGGGGCGACCGTCGCGACGCGCTGCCCGGCGGTGCGTACTGCCCGCCGGAGACGGAGGAAGACGATCGGGGACTCTTCCTCGGGTTCGAAACCGGCGAGCAGCACCGCGGGTGCGGCGGACAGGTCGTCGTAGGTGGTCGCGAGTCCGTGACCGGCGATACGCGCGGCGAGGAAGGCGGCCTCCTCGGTGCTGTGGCTTCGGGCGCGGAAGTCGATGTCGTTGGTGTGCAACACGGTTCGCGCGAAGCGGGAGTACGCGTAGGCGTCCTCCACGGTCAACCGGCCACCCGTGAGTACACCGACGTTGCCCGGTGAACGGGTCAATCCCTCGGCCGCCGCGCGCACGGCGTCGGCCCACGACACCTCACGGAGTTCGCCGTGCCGGTCCCGGACGAGCGGGGCGGTGATCCGGTCGGGCGACGACGTGTAGGCGAACGCCCATCGCCCCTTGTCGCAGTTCCACTCCGAGTTGACCTCGGGATCGTCACCGGCCAGCCGGCGCAGCACCTTTCCACGGCGGTGATCGGTGCGCTGGGCGCATCCACTCGCACAGTGTTCGCACACGCTCGGCGTCGACACCAGGTCGAACGGCCGGGCGCGGAACCGGTACTGCGCCCCCGTCAGCGCACCGACGGGGCAGATCTGCACGGTGTTGCCGGAGAAGTAGGAGTCGAACGGTTCGTCGGCGTAGATGCTGACCTGTTGTAGCGCACCGCGATCCGCGAGCTCGATGAGCGGATCACCCGCGACCTGTGTGGAGAACCGGGTGCAGCGGGCACACAACACACATCGCTCCCGGTCGAGCAGGACCTCCGACGACAACGGGACCGGCTTGGTGAAGGTCCGCTTGACGCCGTCGAACCGCGACTCGGAACGGCCGGCCGACATCGCCTGGTTCTGCAGCGGGCACTCACCGCCCTTGTCGCATACCGGGCAGTCCAGCGGGTGGTTGATCAGGAGGAGTTCCATCACCCCGCGTTGCGCTCCCGCCGCGATCTCCGAGCTGAGCTGCGTCCGCACCACCATTCCTTCGGTGGCGACGGTCGTGCACGATGCGAGCGGCTTTCGCTGCCCCTCGACCTCGACGAGACACTGCCGGCAGGCACCGACCGGTTCGAGGAGCGGATGGTCGCAGAAGCGCGGGATCATGATGCCGATCTGTTCGGCCGCGCGGATCACCAACGTGCCCTTGGGTACCCGGACGGCGCGACCGTCGATGGTGATGCCGACCAGGTTGTCGGTCGCGGCCGCCGGGTCGCTCCCGTGGGTGAGTGTCATCGGACGCCTCCTGCCCAGACGGTCGAGCGTGAATGGTCGAACGGGCACCCGTGGTCGAGGTGGGCGAGGTACTCGTCGCGGAAGTACTTCAGCGACGACACGATCGGGCTGCCCGCTCCGTCCCCGAGCGCGCAGAACGACTTCCCGACGATGCTGTTGGTGACATCGGCGAGGGTGTCGAGGTCCGCGGCGGTTCCGCCCTCGTGCTCCAGCCGGTGCAGCAGTTGCACCAGCCAGTACGTGCCCTCGCGGCACGGGGTGCATTTACCGCAGGACTCGTGTTCGTAGAACTCCGTCCACCGCAGGACCGCGCCGACGACGCAGGTCGTCTCGTCGAAGATCTGCAGGGCCTTGGTGCCCAGCATCGAACCGGCCGCGCCGACGCCCTCGTAGTCGAGCGGGACGTCGAGGTGCTCCGGCGTCAGCAGTGGTGTCGACGACCCGCCCGGTGTCCAGAACTTCAGCTCGTGCCCGGCGCGCACCCCGCCCGCCCGGTCGAGTAGTTGCCGTAACGAAACCCCGAGTGGTGCTTCGTATTGTCCGGGACGCGTCACGTGCCCCGACAGCGAGTAGAGGGTGAACCCGGGTGACTTCTCGGTGCCCATGGACCGGAACCAGTCGACGCCGTTGCGGATGATAGCCGGGACGCTCGCGATCGACTCCACGTTGTTCACGACCGTCGGACTCGCGTACAGTCCGGCAACCGCCGGGAAGGGCGGGCGCAGACGCGGTTGTCCCCGCCGGCCCTCGAGCGAATCGAGCAGGGCGGTTTCCTCGCCGCAGATGTAGGCGCCCGCGCCGGCGTGGACGACCAGTTCGAGATCGAAGCCGGATCCCAGGATGTCCGTGCCGAGATAGCCTGCGGCGTAGGCCTCGTCGACGGCGGTGCGCAGTCGACGGAGAACCGAGGCGACTTCGCCGCGCACGTAGATGAACGCGTGGTGCGCGCGGATGGCATACGCCGCGATGATCACGCCTTCGACGAGCGTGTGGGGCGACGCGAGCATCAGCGGCATGTCCTTGCACGTGCCCGGCTCGGATTCGTCGGCGTTGACCACGAGATAGTGCGGGACCGACGGGTCGGTCTGCGTGGAATCCTGCTGGGGAATGAACGACCACTTCATCCCGACCGGGAAGCCCGCGCCGCCTCGGCCACGGAGACCGGAGGCCTTGACCGTCTCGATGATGTCGTCGGGGGGAGTGGTCAGTGCGGTCGACAACGCTCGATAACCGTTGTGGCGCAGATAGTTGTCCAGGGTCCAGGATTGCGGTTCGTCCCAGTGGCGGGACAGGATCGGGGTCTCGGGGGGTTCGGGTTCGGGGTCGGGTTGTGGTGGTTGCGAGGTGGCTTCGACTCGGCTCCTCGCTGCGCTCGGTGCCGGCTCAACCAGCGGAGAAGGTGCCGGCTCAACCAGCGGAGAGGGTGGTTGCGAGGTGGCTTCGACTCGGCTCCTCGCTTCGCTCGGTGCCGGCTCAACCAGCGGAGGGGAGGGCTCAGCCAGCGGCGGGGGGGGCTGAACCAGCGGAGGGGCGCTCGGTGCCGGCTCAACCAGCGGAGGACGGGCCCCGGCGAGGTCGCGTTCGGTCTCGCGGAACGATCGCACGGGGCCGGTACCGCGAGCCGGGGTGACCTCGACACCGGCGCGAAGGTCCTCGATGAGCTCGATGGTCGACTCCGGGGTCTGGTCGTCGAAGAACTCCCAGTTGACCATCACCACCGGCGCGAAGTCGCAGGCCGCATTGCATTCGACGTGTTCGACGGTGATGCGGTGGTCGGCCGTCGTGTCCCCGGGTTCCACGCCCAGGTGCTCGCAGACCGAACGGAGGATCTCGTCGCCACCCAGGGTCGCGCACAGGGTGTTCGTGCAGACCCCGACGAGGTACTCGCCGGTGGGTGTGCGCCGGTACATGGAGTAGAAGGTGGCGACCGAGGCCACCTGTGCGGGGGTCAGATCCAGCTGTGCGGCACAGAATTCGATGCCGGCACGTGTGAGTCGGCCGTCGTGGGACTGCACCAGGTGCAGCAGCGGCAGCAGCGCCGACCGCGCCTGCGGATAGCGCGCGATGATCGGAAGCGCTTCTGCGGTCAGCTGTTCGATGACCTCGTCGGGGTAACCGGCCGGGCCGTCGAAGGTGATCGGTGGGACGGGTGCTCCGTGCGCCGGCGCCGACCCCTCCGGCGGGGGTGCGGTGCTCAGGTCCACGAACACGGGATCGGTCATCGGTCCACGCCTCCCATCACGGGGTCGATGCTGGCCACCGCCGTGATGACGTCGGCCACCATCCCCCCTTCGCACATCGCCGCGACGGCCTGCAGATTCGTGAACGACGGGTCGCGGAAGTGGACGCGGTACGGCCGAGTGCCGCCGTCGCTGACCATGTGCACGCCGAGCTCGCCCCGCGGTGATTCGACGGCGACGTAGCACTGGCCGGCCGGGACGCGCATCCCCTCGGTGACGAGTTTGAAGTGGTGGATGAGGGCTTCCATGGAGGTGCCCATGATCCGGGCGATGTGCTCGGGCGAGTTGCCCAGTCCGTCCGGTCCGAGCGCGAGGTCGGCCGGCCAGGCGAGCTTGCGGTCGGCGACCATCACCGGCCCCGGCCGGAGCCGTTCCAGACACTGCTCCACGATGCGGATCGACTCGCGCATCTCGCGCACGCGGATCAGGTAGCGGCCGTAGGAGTCGCAGGTGTCCTCGGTGATGACGTCGAACTCGTAGTTCTCGTAGCCGCAGTACGGCTCGGCGCGGCGCAGGTCGTGGGGGTAACCGGTGGACCGCAGCACCGGACCGGTGATCCCGAGTGCCATGCAACCGGTGAGGTCGAGATAACCGACGCCCTGGGTCCGCGCCTTCCAGATGTAGTTGTCGTTCAGCAGGTCTCCGAGTTCGTCCAGGCGGCCGGGGAGCTGTCGGATCACCTCGGCGACCCGGTCGATGCCATCCTCCGGCAGGTCCTGTGCGACACCTCCGGGGCGGATGTAGGCGTGGTTCATCCGCAGGCCGGTGATGAGTTCGAAGAGGTCGAGAATCATCTCCCGCTCGCGGAAACCGAGGAACATCGCCGTCACGGCACCGAGTTCCATTCCGCCGGTGGCCAGCGCGACGAGATGGCTGGAGATGCGGTTGAGCTCCATCAGCATCACCCGGATGACGGTGGCGCGTTCCGGGATGTCGTCGGTGATACCGAGGAGCTTCTCCACGCCGAGACAGTAGGCGGTCTCGTTGAAGAACGGTGACAAGTAGTCCATCCGGGTGACGAACGTGACGCCCTGCGTCCAGTTGCGGTACTCGAGGTTTTTCTCGATCCCGGTGTGCAGGTAGCCGATTCCGCAGCGGGCCTCGGTGACGGTCTCGCCTTCGATCTCGAGGATCAGGCGCAGGACGCCGTGCGTCGACGGGTGTTGCGGACCCATGTTGACGACGATGCGTTCGTCTCCCGGTTGCTGCTCGGCGCGGGTACGGACGTCGGACACGATCGAGTCCCAGTCCTGTCCCGACACGGTGTAGGTGTGCGTATGGGTGTCGGTCATCAGTTGTACGACCTCCTCCGGTCCGGCGGGTCGACGCGGGTTCCCTTGTATTCCACCGGGACTCCGCCGAGCGGGTAGTCCTTGCGCTGGGGGTGGCCCTCCCAGTCGTCGGGCATCTCGATCCGGGTCAGTGAGCGATGGCCGTCGAAGACGATGCCGAAGAAGTCGTAGGTCTCGCGTTCGTGCCAGTCATTGGTGGGGTAGATGTCGCAGATGCTCGGGATGTGCGGGTCGGCATCGGGCGCCGCGACCTCGAGACGGACGCGACGCCCGTGGGTCAGGGAGGCCAGCGGATAGATGGCATGGAGTTCGCGGCCCGGGTCGCCGGGATAGTGGACCCCGCTCACGCCGAGGCAGAGTTCGAATCGCAACGCGGGCGCGTTGCGCAGAGTCAGTGCGACGGCGGGAAGGTGCTGTCGTACAACGTGGATGGTCATCTCGCCCCGGAAGACCACGACCTTCTCGATCGCGTCGTCGTAGCCGTCGCCCATCTCGTCGAGCAGACAGTCGGCGATTTCGTCGAAATACCCGCCATAGGGTCGGGACGTACTGGGCGGCAGCGTGACCGGCCGGACCAGGCCGCCGTACCCCGACGTGTCGCCGGTTCCGGGCGGACCGAACAACCCGTGTCGGACGCCGATCTGCTCCGCGTCGTGCGGTGGGGGTGCCGGGTTCTCGGGGTCCTGATGGCCTGCGGGCGTGGTCATCGGAGCAACCCCTTCAGCTCGATCGTCGGGGTGGCCTGGAGGGCGGCACGTTCGGCCGCCCAGATGGCCTCCTCGCGATTGACACCGAGCGGCATCTCCTGGATCTTCTCGTGCAGCTTCAGGATGGCGTGCAGCAACATCTCCGGGCGTGGCGGACAGCCCGGCAGGTAGATGTCGACAGGGACCACGTGATCGACGCCCTGGACGATCGCGTAGTTGTTGAACATCCCGCCCGACGACGCGCAGACCCCCATGGCGAGAACCCATTTGGGTTCCGGCATCTGGTCGTAGATCTGACGGAGGACGGGGGCCATCTTCTGGCTGACGCGGCCGGCGACGATCATGAGATCGGCCTGTCGCGGCGACGCCCGGAACGCCTCCATGCCGAACCGGGCGAGGTCGTACCGTCCCGAGGTGGTGGCCATCATCTCGATGGCGCAGCAGGCCAGCCCGAAAGTCGCCGGCCAGAGCGAGCCCTTGCGCATGAACCCGGCCAGATCCTCGACGGTACTCAGCAGGAATCCGCTGGGGAGTCGTTCCTCGAGTCCCATGGGTGACCTCCTTGCCGTATCGGATCGGTGAAAAGCGCTCAGTCCCAACTCAGTCCGCCGCGACGCCACTCGTAGGCGTACGCGACGGAGACGTTGACGATGAACAGGAGCATGGCCATGAGGCCGAACCACCCGAGTGAGTCGAAGGCGACCGCCCACGGGTAGAGGAACACGATCTCGATGTCGAAGATGATGAAGAGCATCGCGGTGAGGTAGTACTTGACCGGTACGCGCTGGATCGAGCCGGTGGTCACCGTGCCGCCGGCGGTGCGTCGCGTCGGGTAGAGCAGACTCTGTTCGACCGGCTCGATGCCGCACTCGTAGGGCTCGAGTTTGGCGCGGTTGTACCGTTTCGGACCGATCGCGATGCCGATGAAGACGCTGAAAACGGCAAACGCCACGCCGATTGCCCCGAGGACCATGATCGGGACGTAGGCGTTCAAAGCGCGGACCCCTCCTCGCTTGTGGCGACCGGAAGGCATCTGTTCGGTGCGGCCGGCCCGGGTGTTCGTCCTATCCGTGCCGTCGGCCGATCTGGTCCGGCAGTACGAATGTGAGCTGCAACACAAGCCTAGGTGAGTGTGTGGCGCGAGTCACTGTTTTCTAGAGTTCGGCGTTTCCGATCATGTCGACGAACGCACGCGGAAGAGTGATCGGGTCGACGGGCAGGACGGCCACGGCGTCGGCGCGGGACCAGTCCGCGAGCCACCGGTCGTCGGCACGCCCGAGCAGGACGAGCACGGGTGGACAGGGATCGAGTTCGTCTTTCATCTGCTTGGCCAGGCCCATGCCACCGGCCGGGGTGGCTTCCCCGTCGGCGATCACGGCGTCGACGACGCCGGCGTCGAGCTGCGCGAACACCATTGGGGCGGTGGCGACCTCGATGTAGCTGACCGGTGGGATGCCCGGGTCGGGCCGGGTTCCGATCGCGCCGATGACCTGCGCGCGGGTCTGCGCGTCGTCGGAATAGACCAGCACCCGCAGGGCCCGCGCAGACTGGGAGTCGGTCACGGTTGGCATGCTACAACCCGGCACCCTCGCCGAGCCCTGGAACATGCGCGCGTCTGCACATCGGCGTCACGAGCGTGCGCCGCGCTCAGTGCTCGGTGGAGAACCCCGTGCGACGGCGGTGCACCTCGAGCGCGAACGTGACGAGCTGATCGATCAGGTCCGGGTAGGGCACGCCGGTCGCCTCCCACAGCTTGGGGTACATCGATCCCGGGGTGAACCCCGGGATGGTGTTGACCTCGTTGAGCAGCCAGCCACGGCCGGACTCCTCGTAGAAGAAGTCGACGCGGGCCATGCCGGTGCAGCGCATCGCGGTGAACGTTCTCGCCGCGAGCTCGCGGACCTCGGCGGCCGCCGCGTCGGACACCGCAGCGGGGATGACCAGCTGGGCGGCGCCGGTGACGTACTTGTCCTCGTAGTCGTAGAACTCGCTCCCGGGTTTGATCTCGCCCGGCACCGAGGTCTCGGGCGCCGTGTCACCGAGAACGGCGACCTCGATCTCGCGCCCGGTGACGGCCTCCTCGATGATGACCACGTTGTCGTATCGGAGCGCGAGATTCACCGCCGCGTCGAGTTCGGCCTCGTCGTGCGCCTTGGTGATGCCCACCGACGAGCCGAGGTTCGCCGGCTTGACGAACACCGGGAGCCCCAGCGCGTCGATCGCGCGGGCGGTGATCGTCTCCGGGTCGTCGACACCGTCGCGGAACTCGACCCAGCGGCACTGCGGGATGCCTGCCTGCTCGGCGACGATCTTGGCCATCGCCTTGTCCATGCACACCGCGGACGACAACACACCCGCGCCCACATACGGCAGCTTGAACAACTCGAGCATCCCCTGGATGGTGCCGTCCTCACCGTGTGGTCCATGGAGAAGGGGAAGGACGACCGTGATGGCCTGGTCCGCGTGACCACGCAGTTCGGTCAGCGGGTCGACGGCGGTTCCGGCGACCTCGAGGGTGTCGGGGAGTGGCGTGCCGTCGGCGATGGCGGCGATCGCCTTGTCGTTGCGCAACCACGTGCCGTCCTTGGCGATGCCGATGGGGACCAGGTCGTATTTGGCCCGGTCGGCCGCGGCCAGGACATGAGCCGCTGTGACCCGCGACACATCGTGCTCGGCGGAGACGCCACCGTAGAGAACCACCAGACGCAACAGCCGAGAAGACATGCCTGTCACGATACGGCCCCGTGCAATCGGGTTCTCGGCGTGTGCTGGGGACTCGGCTAGCGTGAGACCGTGCATTTCAGAGCAAGCGAGGTCGCGGAGGCCGTGGGCGGGGAGCTGCTGGGCCCCGACGTGCAGATCGACGGGGCGAGCATCGACTCGCGGAGTGTTCGGCCGGGCCAGCTGTTCGTGCCGATCGTCGCCGAGCGCGACGGCCACGATTTCATCAAGTCCGCACTCGACGGCGGGGCCACCGCCTACCTCACCTCGAGGGTCGACCCGGTCGGCGGGACCGCCATCCGCGTCGCCGACACCGCGCTCGCCCTCGCCGACCTCGGTCGAGCGGTCCGCGCCCGGGTCCCCGATCGCGTGGTGGGCATCACCGGCTCGGTAGGCAAGACCTCGACCAAGGATCTGCTCGCGGGTGTGCTGCGCACCACCTACCGCACCGCGGCGAGCGAGAAGTCGTTCAACAACGAGCTCGGGCTGCCGATCACCCTCGCCGCGGCCGCCGACGACGTGGAGGCGGTGGTCCTCGAGATGGGCGCCCGCGGCGTCGGGCACATCGACCTGCTGTGTTCCATCGCGAAACCGACGGTCGGCGTGATCACCCGCGTCGAGGGCGTGCACCTGGAGCTGTTCGGTGACATCGAGTCCGTCGCGCGCGCGAAAGGTGAACTGGTGGAATCGCTCCCGGCCGACGGGATCGCGGTGCTCAATGCCGACCATCGGTACGTCGCGGCGATGGCGGATCGCACCTCGGCGCGTGTCCTGCGCTACGGGCTGTCGCCGGACGCCGATGTGTACGCGTCCGACATCGTCCTGGACGACGAGTTGCGCGCGTCGTTCCGGCTGCACACACCGTGGGGTTCGACGGAGGTCCGACTGGGCGCCCGCGGTGAGCACCAGGTCCCCAACGCGCTGGCGGCGGCGGCCGCCGCCGGCGGGCTCGGGGTGCCGGTCGAGTCGATGGCGGACGGGTTCCTCGCCGCCGAATTGTCCGGTCTACGAATGGAACTCGCCACCTCGTCGCGAGGCGTCACGGTCCTCAACGATGCCTACAACGCCAACCCGACGTCGATGTCGGCTGCGCTGCGGTCGCTGGCGACACTCCCCGCGTCGCGTCGGGTGGCGGTTCTCGGCACCATGGCCGAACTCGGCGCCGACTCGCCAGACCAGCACCGTGCGATCGCACTGGAGGCCAGGGATCTGGGCATCGAGGTCATCGCGGTCGCCGAGGCCGACTACGGTGACACCGCCCGGCACGTTTCCGACGTCGACGGCGTGCCGGCCGAACTCGGCGACCTCGACGACGGGACCGCAGTGCTGGTCAAGGGGAGTCGGGTCGCGGCGCTCGAGCGCGTGGCGGAGGCGCTGCTGGACTGAGGGGGGTTTCGACAAGCTCAACCGGCGGGGGAGAGCTCAACCGGCGGGCATCAGTGGTGGAAGTGTGACCCGTCGCCCTCGCGTGGCATCGGGCTCTCCAGGCGATTGAGGAAGTCGACCTCGGTCCGGATGTCGGCGATGAGTGCACGGGCGAGGTCGTGACTCAGCCCGGCGCGCACGACGATTCGCTGCACGGTCAGGTCGGCGAGGTCGTCGGCCATCGGGTATGCGGGAACCAGCCAGCCCTTCATGCGCAGGCGGTCGGACAGGTCGTAGAGGTTCCAGTTCTCGCTGTGCCCGGCCTTCAGTTTCCAGGCGAAGACCGGGATCGTGTCGCCCTTGCTGACCAATTCGAGGCCGTCGATCTGGGCGATCTGTCCGGAAAGCCATTGCGCCACATCGAGAGAACCCTGCTGGACCTGGGTGAAGCCGTCGCGGCCGAGCCGCAGGAACACGTAGTACTGCAGCAGGACCTGTGCGCCGGGGCGGGAGAAGTTGAGTGCCAGGGTCGGCATGTCGCCGCCGAGGTAGGAGCAGTGGAACACCATGCTCTCGGGCAGTGCGTCGGTGTCGCGCCACACGATCCAGCCGACACCTGGATAGACCAGTCCGTACTTGTGGCCCGAGGTGTTGATCGAGACGACACGGTCGACACGGAAGTCCCATTCGAGGTCCGGCTGACAGAAGGGGGCGATCATCGCACCCGACGCGCCGTCGATGTGGATCTTCACGTCGAGTCCGGTGTCGGCCTGGATCTCGTCGAGCTTGGCCGCGATCGCGGTGACCGGCTCGTACATGCCGGTGTAGGTCTGTCCCATGATGGCGACGACCCCGATCGTGTTCTCGTCCACGTACTTCTCGAGCTCGTGACCGTCGAGGACGAGGTGGTCGGGGCTGATCGGTACCCATTTGGGCTCGACCTCGAAGTAGTTGCAGAACTTCTCCCAGCACACCTGGACCGCCGTCGACAGCACGATGTTGGGATTCTCGGTCGACTTGCCCTCGGCGCGGCGCCGGGTCTGCCAGTGCCGTTTGAGCGCGAGCCCACCGAGCATGCAGGCCTCCGACGAGCCGATCGTCGAGGTACCGATCGCGTTGTCGACGTCCGGGTTGTGCCACAGGTCGGCGAGGATGCGCCAGCACCGGTCCTCGATCGCGGCCGTCTGCGGGTACTCGTCCTTGTCGATCATGTTCTTGTCGAAGGTCTCCGAGTACAACTTCTTCGCCTCGTCGTCCATCCACGTCGACACGAAGGTCGCGAGGTT
>ERZ501064.8-NODE-8-length-57579-cov-9.447952_pt1 | contig 57579 bp, 39 predicted proteins | sample MGYA00510851_ERZ501064 | MGnify/ENA primary metagenome ERZ501064 (study PRJEB25958, sample SAMN03398529) | human skin metagenome | study: EMG produced TPA metagenomics assembly of the Human Skin Microbiome Metagenome (human skin metagenome) data set. | reverse complement strand
TCGACGCGCTCCTTCGTCGCTTGCTCGGCCCGGCGGCTTTCGCTCCTCGCACCTCCGGGAGCAATGGGCGGGTCACCACCGCTCCTGGAACCTCAGGGATGGGCGGGTCACCACCGCTTCTCCCGCACGGAGAAGCGGTGGCGGGACCCTCAGTCGGCCCAGAGCGTCGACGGATCGCTCGCCTCGGTGGTCGGGCCCGTGGGGGTCTCCGGCTTGGTGCGCGAGAAGCGCGGTGCCACCTGGGCCTGGGTCACGCCGTCGATGTCGACGAGGTTGGCGCGGGCGGCCATGTGGGCGTCGGCAGGTGCCTCGGCGAAGGTGAGGACCGGCGAGGTGCAGGCGTCGGTGCCCTCGAAGACCGCGGCCCATTCGTCGCGGGTACGCGACTTGAAGGTCTCGGTGAAGATCTCCTTCAGCTTGCCCCACTGGGCGATGTCGTTCTGGTCCGGCAGGTCGGCGTCGGTGAGTTCGAGGCCCTTGAGCAGCTCGGCGTAGAACTGCGGCTCGATCGCGCCGACCGCCATGTACTTGCCGTCGGAGGTCTCGTAGACCTCGTAGTACGGAGCACCGGTGTCGAGCATGTTCACACCCCGGGTGTCGCTCCACAGTCCGGTGCCGCGGAACGCCCACATCATCTGTCCCAGAACGGAAGCGCCGTCGACCATGGCGGCGTCGACGACCTGTCCCCGGCCAGACACCCCGCGCTCGAGCAGTGCCGCGAGCACACCGACGACGAGGAACATCGAACCGCCGCCGAAGTCGCCGGCCAGGTTGAGCGGGGGCACGGGACGATCGTCCTTGCGTCCGATGGCGTGCAGCATGCCCGTGAGCGAGATGTAGTTGATGTCGTGGCCGGCGAGGTTGGCACGGGGTCCGTCCTGTCCCCAGCCGGTCATGCGCCCGTAGACGAGGCCGGGGTTGACCTTCTCGAGGTCGTCGGGTCCGAGTCCGAGCCGTTCCATCACGCCGGGACGGAAACCCTCGAGGATCACATCGGCCTTGGCGACGAGGCCGAGAATGGTCTCCCGGTCGTTGTCGTCCTTGAGGTTGGCCTCGACGACGCGTCGGCCGCGGAGCAGAGCATCGGCGTTGCGGCCGGGCTTGGGCAGCGACCCCGGGCGCTGAACGCGCACGACGTCGGCGCCGAGATCGGCCAGCAGCATGGCGGCATGCGGACCGGGGCCGATACCGGCGAACTCGATGACCCGGATCGAACTCAGTGGGCCGGGCTTGCCGCTGTCGTGTGGTGTGGCACTGCTCATGGGTGTCGTCCTCCCGATCGTTGTTCGCGCACTGTGTCAGGTGTCACTGGATGCTCTCAGCATTCCACAACCGATCGAACGCTCGTCAGAGTGGTGGTTCGCGACATCTGGACGCGTTTTTCGCTCCGTTTTTCGGGCGAGACCGACACACTCGCAGGCACCATCGCTAGCATTGGTCGAATGACGGTGCCATCGGCGTTGGGGCAGTGCAACTGGCCAGACCTCGATGGGCAGGTGATCACCCTGCTGGTGCCCCTCGGTTCGGTCGAGCAGCACGGGCCCCACCTCCCGCTCGACACCGACACGCGTATCGCGTCGGCGATCGCCGAGCGCGTCTGCGGGCGATCGAAGGCCTCCGGGCTCCTGTGCGCACCGGACCTGAACTACGGCGCCAGCGGTGAACACGAGGGCTTCGCCGGGACCATCTCGATCGGACACGAGGCGTTGCGCGGCCTCCTCGTCGAGTACGGCCGCAGTGCGTGCCGATGGGCGGCGCGCGTGGTGTTCGTCAACGGACATGGCGGGAACACCCGGACGCTGATCGAGGCGGTGACCCGACTCCGCTACGAGGGCCGGGACGTCGCCTGGTTCCCGTGCGCTTTCGAAGGCGCCGACGCCCACGCGGGATTCACCGAAACATCTGTGCTGCTGCATGTTTCGCCGTCCGTCGTGGATCCCGACCGTGCCGTGGCGGGCAACCGGGAGCCGGTGGGGGCTTTGATGGGGGCGATGCGGTCGGGCGGTGTCGCCGCCGTGAGTCCCAACGGTGTCCTCGGCGACCCGGAGGGCGCGAGCGCCGAGACGGGGGCGGGTCTGGTCGACGGGGTGACCGACCGCCTGTGGGCCGCCCTGGAGTCGTGGCAGATCGACGATCTGGGGCGCCTGGGATGACGGCCCTCGACGACTCGGCCCCACGACGCTGGGCCGGGAACCAGGACGCGGACGACGCCTCCGCCCGGGACGACTCGGAGTCCGTCGAACCCGGAGCGCACTCGGACGCCGACGCGCCTCCGGGGACCGATCTGCCCGACGGCTTCCAGGTGCAGATCGACCTGCGCTGTGCCAAGGCTGGCGACTTCCGGTATCTGGTCGGCGGTTCGCCGACGCGGCTGCTGCGCATGTCCGACACCGCACTCGGGATGACCTCCGAGGACGGTCGGATCGAGGTGTGCGACAACGTGACCCGACGACTGGCGCGCGCACTGCTGGACGCGGGGATCGCCAATCCCCGGCCCATGTTCGGGCCGCAGCCGCAGGACGTGACCGTGGTCGTCCCGGTCCGGGACAACCAGGTTGGCATCGATCGCCTGCTCGACGCCCTCGACGGGCTGACGGTCATCGTCGTGGACGACGGCTCCGCGACCCCGATCGTGGCGGACCGGCGCACGGCGCGGGTCCTGCGCTTCGACGACAACCGTGGTCCGTCCGCGGCGCGCAACGCGGGTGCGGAGGCCGCGACGACCGACTTCGTCGCATTCCTCGACTCCGACGTCGTGCCCGACCCGGATTGGCTCACCATCCTGCTGACGCACTTCTCCGACCCCACGGTCGGGCTCGTCGCGCCGCGCATCGTCGGATTGCAGTCCGACGCGGCGGTGGCGTCATCGCTGGCCGAGCGGTACGAGAACGGGTGGTCCTCCCTGGACATGGGACCCGAGGAGTCCGCGGTGGCGCCCTCGACCCGGACCCCGTATGTGCCCAGCGCCGCGATGGTGGTGCGGCGCAGCGCTTTCTGCGGTTTCGACGAGTCGTTGCGGGTGGCCGAGGATGTCGACGCGTGCTGGCGGATGCACGCGGAGGGGTGGCGGATCCGTTACGACCCGGTGGCTCGTGTGGCCCATGAGCACCGCGCTGACCTGCGCTCGGTGCTCTCGCGTCGCTGTTTCTACGGCACCGGCGCCGCACACCTGGCCTCCCGGCACGGTGACCGGGCGGCGCCGATGAAGATGTCGGTTCCGATGGCCGCCGCGGTGGTGGCGTTGCTGTCGCGGACGCGGTTCGGTGCCGCCCTGGCGATGATCATCCTCACCCATCTGGCGGTTCGGATGCGGCGGCGACTGGGCGACCTGCCGTCGGCCCCGCTGGTGTCGGCGCAGATGACCGGACGAGCGGCCGGGTTCGGACTGCTACAGGCCGCGGACGCCATCTGCCGTCACTATTGGCCGGTGGCGGTGTTGCTCGCCCTTGTGTCCAAGCGTTTCCGCACCCTCGCCGTGCAGGTGGCGATCGTCGAGGGGGTGGTGTCCTGGGTCCGGGATCTGCTCGCCGATCCGACCAGTCCGCCCACGCTCGGCCCGCTGCGCTACATCCTCATGCACCGGCTCGACGACCTGGCCTACGGTGCGGGCCTGTGGCAAGGCGTCATCACCCACCGAGACCCGGAAGCGTTGCGCCCGGTCATCTCTCGATGACGACGACCGACCGGTCGCTCACCGCCGACGTCGTCATCGTCGGCGCCGGCAGCGCCGGATGCGTGCTCGCCGAGCGGCTCTCGCGGAACCCCGACCGTACGGTCGTGCTGCTGGAACGCGGTCCGGGAGGCCTGCCGACCCCCGCGGACCTCGAGCTGTCTCGGCTACCGATCGACGACGCCGCCCCGCATGCGGTCCGCCACGACACGAACCTCGGGGTGTCGGCTGCCCGCGGGTCGGCTCTGGGCGGTTCGTTGGCGGTGAACGGCGGGTACTTCCTCAGGTGGCATCGCGACGACTTCGGAACGTGGCCGGCCGGGTGGGGGCTCGACGCCATCGCCGATGCGTACAACGAACTGGACGCGCCCGGCGGCACCATGGGTGTCGAACCCGTCGCCGACAACGAACTCGGAGACGCTGGAACCGCTTTCGAGCGCTACTGGACGGCGCGGGTACCGGTCCGTCCGCTCGCGCAGCGGTGGCCGGTGGTCGGGCTCAACCGGGTGCCGATCAATCGGAGCGGGCTCGCGCGCCGCTCGGCGGCCGACGCGTACCTCGTCCCGGCGCTGTCGCGACCCAACCTCCGGGTCGTGACCGGTTGCACGGTGGACCGTGTGGCGTCGGCCGGGGGTACGACGGTGACGGGCGTGCACGCGGGCTCGCTCACGGTCGGCGCGGGCGAGGTGATCCTCGCCGCGGGCACCCTCGGCACCGCGGGGATCCTGTTGCGTTCGGAGTTGCCCGCACTCGACATCGGGGGTCGCGCAGGTGCCCGTTCGCTGGGTGCCGGGGAGCATCGAGGCCTGGCGGTGTCGTACGCCAGGCGGACACCGGCGGGGCCGGGCATGGTGTTGCCGACCGTGGTGCACACCGACAGCGGTCTCGAAATACGTTGTTATCGAGATGATTTCGCCTCGTACATTCGTGGTCTGCGCGCGTGGGGTCCAATCGTCGAGGTGACCGCGATGAGGCATTCGGCGGTACGGATCGTCGCCGACGGCGCCGCTGTACGGCTGGCGTTCGACGAGCCCGACCCGGCCACCGCCGTCGCGCTGCGGACGGCGGCCGCGGAGGTCGTGGAGATGCTGCGCGCGCCCGAGTTCGCCGACGTCGTCGTCCCGGGGAGCGTGCGGATCGCCGATCGGGCGGGGTTCTCCCAGCACGCGTGGGGGACGATGCCGATGGGCGTCCGGACCGATTGGCTCGGCGGGGTGTACGGGGTTCGCGGACTCCGGATCGTCGACGGGTCCATTCTGCCCACCAGCGGGCGCAGTGGCCCGCACGCGACGATCATGATGATGGCGTGCCGGATCGGTGATGTACTCGCGCAACGGTGAGGCGGTCGAGTCCGAACACCTCGCGGTTGCGGCCGGGTCTCTCTAGGGTGAGAGGCATGTCTGAGCCCACGCTGTCCGATCCGGCCATCCGCGACTTCCTCACCAGCGGCACGAAGACCGGGCACCTCGGATACACCGCCGCCGACGGTCGACCGCTCGTCGTCCCGGTGTGGTTCGTCCTCGACGGCGACCGGATCGCGTTCAACACCGGGGCCACGACTGCCAAAGGCCGTGCGCTGTTGCGTGATCCACGTGTCGTGATGGCGGTCGACCTGCCCGCACCGCCGTTCGGTTTCGTGCAGGTGCAAGGCATCGCGCGGGTCACCGACGACCTCGACGAGGTGCGTCGCATCGCGACGATGTGCGGGGCGCGATACATGGGTGCCGAGCGGGCCGAGGAGTTCGGAGCCCGCAACGGGGTCCCCGGCGAGCTGGGGATCTGGATCGAGCCGAGCAAGGTCATCGCGAGCCTTGATGTCACCGCATGACCGCACACATGCGTTTCTGACTCCGACGCTGCCCAAGCAGTGCTGGGGGTTCATGATCGGGTCGGCGCTGTTCGCGCTGGGGTCGGCCCCCGGGCTGGCACATGTGATGGGCGCCGGGTTCGCCAACAGCTGCTACTTCGTCGGCGCCTGGTTCTTCACCGCAGCCGGATTCATCCAGCTGATCCGCAGCGGTACCGTGGCCGAACTGCGGTCGTCGGCGCCCGGTTCGGTCATCCGTGCCGAATGGCTCACAGCAGCCACGCAATCGGTGGGTACGATCCTGTTCAACGTGTCGACCACGGGAGCCCTGGTCGCGCATACGATCTGGGGGGACCGGCACCTGGTCTGGACCCCGGACGCGGGCGGGTCCATCGCCTTCCTCATCAGTGGCGCGGTCGCCTTCGCCGGCTACACCCGCGCCACCGGACGCCGGTGGGATCTCCGCGATCGGGACTGGTGGTCGGTGCTGATCAACTGGATCGGGTGTGTCGCATTCGGGGTGTCGGCCGTCGGAGCGTTCGTGACCAAGGGTGGCGTCACCGCCGACGCGGTGGCCGCGACGGTCGGTACGTTCGTGGGAGCGATCTGCTTCTTCCTCGCCTCATTGGTCGTTCTGCCGAAGCGGCACAACGGGTCCGGCTGAGGGCTCGACGGATTCCCGGTCGGGCTGCGGCGCGTCGGCGTCCGCACGCTCGTCGACGGCGCTCTGGTGGGCCGAGAGTTCCCGGTCCAGCGCCGTGTCGAGGGCGCGGTCGAGTGCGGCGTGGGCGTTCTCGGTTCCGACGCGGCGCATCATCCCCAGGAGGTTCACCGCCCAGGCGACGTCGTCGTCGTTCTCCGGCAGCCAGCCCGGGCCCTTGCGTCGGTCCACCTCGTCATGCGCGGCAGCGAGCAGGATCTCGGCGGCCTCGTTGATCTTTGCGGTGAACCGTTCGTGGACATCTGCCAGCGCGGTGATCTGCACGCCCCGTCGCACGAGTTTCGCCAGGTTTCCGATGATGCGCGGGTCGATGGCCTCGTACACCCCATCGCGCGGGGTCTCGGAGATCACACCGGCTCGCACGAGAGCCGCGACCTGGGCATCGTCCAGCGGACCGAATCTCTCGTCGAGCTCGTCGCGGGTGATCTCCGGGCGTGACGTGCTCGACCAGTGCTCGTCGAGGATCTCGTTGAGCTCCAACGCATCCCCGATGCGGGCGCCGGGGTTCGTCATGAAGGTGGCGATGTGCTTGAGGGTGAACCCGCTCCCGAGCAGTTTGTTGATGGCCCGGAGGTTACGCAGGTGCTTCTCGGTGTAGATCGCGACGCGTCCGCGCCGCAGCGGCTGGGGGAGCAGCCCGCGTTCCTGATAGCCGCGGATGTTCCGGGTCGTGGTTCCGGACACGCGCGCCAGGTCGTCGATCCGGTACTCGGTCATCCCCTCACTGTAACGCTGCGGTGGCCGGAGTCCGAGCGTCCTGGTGAACGAGGATCCGGTAGTCGCGCAATTCGACGCGGCGCAGCTGATTGACGTACTGGATCGCGAAGCCGGGGTACATCGTCGCGTTGAACCCGTCGTCGGTCAGGTACCAGCTCTGGCATCCGGAGTTCCAGGTGGTCGAGGTCAGTCGACGCTGGATGTCCTGGTTGTATCGCTCCTGCGCCTCGGCGCGCACGTCGAGAGCCTTCCACCCGTTCTCGAGCAGCTGGGTCACCGCGTCGGTGATGTAGTCGATCTGGGCCTCCATGTAGACCAGAGCGGAGCTGTGGCCCGGACCGGAGTTGGGTCCGAACGTGAAGAACAGATTGGGATAGCCGGACACGGCGACGCTGCGGTACGCGAACGCGCCCCGGCCCCACTCGGACGCGAGGTCGCGGCCGTCGAGGCCGGTGATCGGGATCGGCGTCCCGGTCTTGGACACGTCGAACCCGGTTCCGAACACGATGCAATCGAACTGGTGCTCAACACCTTCGACGGTGCGGATGCCGCGTTCGGCGATGCGGGCGATCGGCCAGGTCACCAGTGTGCAGTTCGGTCGCTGGAGCGCGGGGTAGTAGTCACTGGTCATGAGCAGTCGCTTGCATCCCGCGGCGAAGTCGGGGGTGAGCTGCCGGCGCAGCCACGGGTCGTCGACCTGCGACCGCAGGTGCACTTTGCTGACCGCCTCGACGACGCGGGTCAGGGGAGTGTTCCAGACGACGCCCAGCGCCACCGTCTCGTGACCCCAGAACCAGAGTGAACGCGCCAGTCGCTGGGTGCCGGGCACCGCCCGATAGAGCCGCTTGGTCGTCGCACGGGTCCGCACGTTCGCGCGGGGCAGGACCCAGCCGGGCGTGCGCTGGAAGACCTTCACCGACGCGGCGGTCTCGACCAGCTCCGGCACGATCTGGACCGCGCTCGCCCCGGTGCCCACGACAGCGACCTTCTTGCCGGTGAAGTCGTAGTCGTGATCCCAACGTGCGCTGTGGATCTTGTGCCCCTCGTAGTCCTCGATGCCGGGGATGTCGGGGAAGGAGGCGTTCGCGAGCGGACCCGAGGCCAGGACGACGGCGCGCGCCCGTACCGGTTCGTGCCCTTCGTCGAAGGTGATGGTCCACAGACCGTCGTCGGCGTTGTACTCCATCCCGGTCACCGTGTGGCCGAACCGGATGTGCGGTCCGATCCCGGAGTCGTCGACCATCGACCGGATGTAGTCGAGGATCTCGGCACTGCGCGAGTAGGTGTGCGACCAGTCCGGGTTGGGCGCGAAGCTGTAGGAGTACAGGCGCGACGGGATGTCGCACGCGGCACCCGGATAGGTGTTGTCGCGCCACGTGCCGCCGACCCGGTCGTCGCGTTCGAAGATCGCGAGGTCGTCGATTCCGCGCTCCCGGAGACGGATCGCCGCGCCGATGCCGGCGAATCCGGCACCGATGATCGCCACCGAGGTGTGCATCGCCATCCCCCTCAGGCCGTCGGCTCGTAGGTGAGTTCCTGCGACCACGTGGGTGTTCGGTGGACCAGCCCGAACGGGATGCGATCGGTGAGCTTCACCATCGAGTCGGCGAACAGGTGGTAGGGCACGTTGCCTCGATTGATCACCGCCGCACCGTGGTACGCGACCACCTGGAACATGGGCAGGCGCCGCACGTACTCACTTCGATCTCCCACCGCCCGGTAGCGCTTCATCGCGCTGTACAGCCGTTCCTCGTCGACCCCCATCGCGACGATGTTGTCGCGCATCTTGTTCAGGAGCGGTACATAACTGAGAGCTCCGATCAGGAAGGTCGGCTTGACCCACCCGCCGACGAAATCGATCGTCCGTTTGCGCAACCCCGCGTGTCCGAGGATCTCCATCACCTCGAAGTCGACTGCGAGGTGCCGCGATTCATCGGAGTTGATCCGTCTGAACACCTCCTGGGCCACCGGGTCCTTGACCTCGTCGGTGATGAACTTGATCAGCGCGCCGTCGAGCGCGACCTCGAGCATCGGGATCACGGTTCCCAGAAAGGACAGGGACATGTCGTCGGAGTGTCGGTCGAGCCAGTTGATCACCAGCTGCACGTTGACATTCGGTGACGGGATCTCGTCGCCTGTTGCGTTCGGCCCGCTCGCTCCGCTCCCGGCGCCGCCGAGCATGCCCCACCTGCGCATCAGTGCCAGTTCGGCATTGGCATGCTTCTGTTCCTCGGCGTGGAAGTGTTCGTAGATGCTCTTCAGCGTCGGGGTCGGCGCCTTCTTGGCCATGGCCGCGAAGCCCCGTGCGCCGACGTTCTCGATCCACATCAGGTCACTCATGAAGGGCTTGAGCTTGGCGTGGAGGTCGGGGTCGATGAGCTCGGCGCCCGGTGCGTCCCAATCGATGTCGATCAGGGCCCATTGACGGTCCTTGATCTTCTGCAGCATGTTGTCGAGGTCGATGGACATGAGAGTGGTCCTTTCGAGTGGTCGGTGGGCTGAGGTCGCCGGGTCAGGACGACGGCAGGAGGCGGTTGAGGAGTCCGAGTCCGCGGACGTAGGACGCCGGGAAGTGTCGTTTGAGATGCCAGATCACGCGGGCGTCCAGTTGCGGCAGGACGTAGAGACGTCCCAGATCGTGGGCGTCGAGTGTCGATGCGGCCACGCCGGCCGGGGACACCCCGGTCCAGCGCATCAGCGTCCCGGCGAGATCCTGTGCGTCCGAGATGATCCGACCGTCGCGAGCCACGTTGGTCTTGACGAACGTGGGGCACAGAACCGTGACACCGACGCCGGCGGAGGCCAGCTCGGCGGCGAGTGTCTCGCTCAGCGAGACCACGCCGGCCTTCGACACGTTGTAGGGCGCCATCACCGGCGCCGCGGCGAAACCCGCGGCCGACGCGACGTTGATGATCCCGCCGCGGCCCGCTTCGCGCAGCATCGGTGCGAAGAGTTCGCACCCGTGCACCACACCCCAGAGGTTGATCCCGAGCGTCCAGTCCCAGTCGTCGAACCCGATGTCGCCGACCGGGCGGCCCCCGATGCCGACTCCGGCGTTGTTGACGACGAGGGTCGGTGGACCGTCGAAGGTGTCGCGGGTGAACGCCGCGAGCGAGGCCATCGCGGCCCGGTCGGCGACATCGCAGGTGAACGCATGGGCCACCAGCCCGGTCCGGGAGGTGACCAGCGACGCGGTCTCGTCGGCGCGTGTCTCGTCGATGTCGGCGCAGATCACCTCGCCGCCGCGCCGGCCGAGTTCGAGCGCGAACGCACGGCCGATCCCGCTCCCGGCACCGGTGACGAGCGCGCGAGCGTTCTGCGACACCGGATTCCGGAGGAACCGGCGCCGTATTCCGTCGACCGCGGTGATCATGACGCGTCCGCCTCGGTGAGTGAGGCCGAGGCCGTCGCCGGAGACGGCCGGTCCGCCGCCCGGTCGCCCAGGAACTCGGCCACCCGGCGCAGTGCGGCGTCGGCCTCGGGGCCGAGTCGGGGGAGGGCCTGGAAGACGTGCATCAGGCCCGGCCAGATCTCCAGCCGGCTGTCACCGCCGTGCGCGCTGAGTTGCTCGTGCAGGTGGCGGGCGTCGGCGCTGAGCATCTCGGCGCCGCCCGCCTGGATGAGGAACGGAGGAAGATCCCGTGCCGCTGCGAAATCCAGCGCGAGACGCGGGTCGTCGGCGGCAACGTCGCGGGTGTAGAGCGCCACCAGGCGGGCGGCAGCCGCAGCCGTGATCGCCGGGTCGCGCCGGATGCGTTCCTGGGTGCGCGCCAGCTCGAAGGTGAGGTCGATGAGCGGGGAGAACAGGACGACCGCGGCGGGTTGGGCAGCGCCGCCGTCCGCGCGTCGGAGGGTCAGATCGCAGGCCAGATGACCGCCGGCGGAGTCGCCGGCGACCACGATGTCGGCAGAAAGAAGCCCTGGCGGAGCAGCCACTCGAAGCCGTCGGCGACGTCCTCGGCGGCGGTGGGGAATCGGTGCTCGGGAGCCAGACGGTAGTCGACGACGAACACCGGTATCCCGGTCGCGAAAGAGAGCCGCGCGGCCAGCGACCGATGTGTGCGAGCCGAGCAGATGCTGTACGCGCTGCCGTGGACGTAGTAGATCGCGCGGCGCCCCCGTCGGACATCCGGTCCGAGAACCCACTCGCCGCGAATGCCGTTCTCGCGGACCGGATACACGGTTGTTCCGGATGGCGTACGTCCGAGCGTGCGCATGATCGCGGCGATGAGACCGCGCGAGAGTCGGATGCCCAGCGGATTCAGTGGAATCGCGCCGGTGAACGTGCCGAGCCCCCACCTCGTCGCATGGGCGGTCACGGTGGCCCGTGCCGACGCGCGGGTCGGCAGCGGGGTCGGAGTCGTGCAGGTGTGCATCAACTCACACCATCAGCAACCGTGCCATTTGTCAATGGCACAATGGATGCGTCAGGGGTGGGCGGTGGGTTCGGGAGCCGCACACACAGCAGACCGGGCCGCGCGAGATGCTCGCGCGGCCCGGTGGTTCACCGCCCGTCAGTTCCGGGTGCTGCCCCAGGGCACGGTGGACGCGGCTTCTGTGGTCGGCGTTCCCGCGGTCACGGGCTCCGCCGACATCACTTCGATGTCAGCGGTCATGCGAGCGAGCGCCGCGGGTCCGTAGATCAGGCGGGTCGGCACGAACTTCATCCCGAGCCAGTAGAGGAGCATGCCCATGCCCGCGCCGATGAACCACGTGAAGCTGGCCTGATACACGGTGCCGAAGATGACGACACCGATCGGGAGGATCGACGCGATGGCGGTGGCGCCGACGGCAACCGGGTTCCAGCCGTTGCGGTACCAGTAGGCGCCCTCGGGCCTCATGGTGAAGAGCTCGTCCACCTCGATCTTCTGCTTCTTGACGAGGTAGAAATCGGCGATGAGGATGCCGAACAGCGGACCGATGACCGCGCCGAGGGTGTCCATCGTGTAGTGGATCGCGGTCGGATTGTTGAAGAGGTTCCACGGCGTGATGAGCACCGAGCCGACCGCCGCGATCATGCCGCCGGTTCGCCAGCTGATCTTGGTGGGCGCGACATTCGAGAAGTCGAACGCCGGCGAGACGAAGTTCGCGACGATGTTGATCCCGATCGTGGCGATGGCGAAGGTGAGCACGCCCAGCACCGCGGCGGTCGTGTTGTCGATGCGATCGACGATGTGCACCGGATCGGTGATGATGTTGCCGTCCTCGTCGGTGCCGATGACCGTGACCGCCGCGGAGACCGTGCACACCACGAGGAGTGAGAAGAAGAGGAAGTTGACCGGCAGGCCCCAGAAGTTGCCCTTCTTGACCTCGCCGAAAGTGCGCCCGTAACGCGAGAAGTCACCGAAGTTGAGCATCGGACCGGAGAAGTAGGAGATCACGAGCGCGATCGCGCTGATCATCATCGTGAACGACGACCATCCCGAGAGTCCGTCGCCGACCGACAGGTCGAGACTGACGTTGTCCCAACCGGCCTCGACGACCAGGTAGGCCGCCAGCGCGATCATGACGACATACACTGCGGGACCGCAGAAGTCGATGAACTTCCGGATGGTTTCCATGCCGTTCCAGAACACGAACGCCTGCAGGATCCACATCAGGATGAAACCCGCCCAGCCGAGCGCGGACAGGCCGAGGAAACCATGCTGTTCGACATCGCCCCAGGGTTCGAGTCCGGGCCAGAACTTCAGCGCCAGGAGCCCGAAAGCGACTGAGGCGAGATAGGTCTGGATGCCGTACCAGACGACCGCGATCACGCCGCGGATGATCGCCGGGATGTTGGCGCCCTTGACGCCGAAGGAGACCCGGGTCGTCACCGGGTAGGGGACGCCCGCCATCTGGGAGGGCTTCGCGACCAGATTGCACAGGATGTTGACGGCCACGATGCCCACCACGAGCGCCACCAGCACCTGCCAGGCCGCGATGCCCAGCGCGAAGAGGCTGCCCGCGAACACGTAGCCGCCGACGCTGTGCACGTCGGACATCCAGAAGGCGAAGATGTTGTACCACGTCCACTTCTGTTCCTTCAGTGGCGCGAGATCGGTGTTGGTGAGCCGATCGTCGTAGGTGGACTTGATGACGCTCTCACCGGCGGCGCCGGTGTGGGACGTGGCCGCGGGTACCTGCGGTCCGGGCGTCCCGGAGGGTGGTGTGGACATTGGCGTTCTCCTGGTCCTGGTCAGCGGCCGGGGTCGGAAGTCATACGGGGAGCACGCTGATGGGAGAAATGTAAGAACGGATTGTTACCCCGCGATGAACGGGCAGATATATTTCGCCGGGGCTCAGTCGTGGCGGACGTCGAGGAGTGCGGCGGTCTCGATGACGGCGCTCTCGAGGCGCTGGTGGTGACGGTGTGCGACGTCGAGGACCGATGCGGTGTCTCGGTCGCCGAAGGCCGCGAGCAGGTCGGCGTTGTCGGTGTTGAGTGCCTGCTGGGTCTCGGCGGTCACCGATCTCATCACCTGGAACGGTTCGGTGAGATTCCAGGTCGCCTCGAACATGTTGAGCAGCCGCGGCATCGCGCACGGCTCGGTGAGAGCGCGATGGAACTCGCGGGAGATGTCGTGAAAAGCCTTGCCGTCGTTGTACTTCACCGCCGCGAGCAGCTCGATGTGGTGTGCGCGTGCGGTCTCCAGGGAGGACTCGTCGATCAGGCCGACCGACCGGGCGAGTGCTGCTTGTTCGAGAGTGCCTCGGACGAAGTAGATCTCGCGTAGCTCCTCGGTGGACAGCTGACTCACCCGGTACCCCGCTCCGGGGCGGTGCACCACCAGGCCTTCGCCGACCAGTGTCTTCAGGGCTTCGCGGACCGGGATCGGACTCACGTCGAAGGCGTCGGCGATCTCGCCCGGCGGGAGTTGGGTCCCCGGGGGCGCGCCACCGGACAGGATCAGTCGACGTAGTTCCTCGAGCACATTCGCACGTGTGTTGGGCGAACGCGTCTCGGCGAGCTGGGCGAGCAGGCGGTCGGTCATCCGCCTGTTCATCGAGACGACCGGTTCCGGGACGGGTGACGCGCGATCCAGTCGGCGACCGCCTCGGTGAGCCGATGTTGATTGTGCCGCTTGACGATCTCGTGACCCTCGTCGTCGAACATCAGCATCTCGGCCACGGCGCCGCGTGCCTGGAGTTCGGCGACGATCTGTTGCGACTCGCTCACCGGCACGTTGGTGTCGTGCGCTCCGTGGACGACGAGCAGCGGCGCGCGCACCGCGTCGATCCGGTGGATCGGCGACAGGTCGGCGAGGAGTTCACGGTCGAACTCCGGATGTCCGTACTTGGTGTAGGCCGCCACCGCGATCCACGGTTCGGTGTTGCGGAAGAACGACTCCAGGTCGCTCATGCCGCAGATGGCGATCCCGGCGGCGAACAGGTCGGGATGGAAGGTCAGGCATGCCAGGGTCAGATAACCGCCGTACGAACGGCCGGAGCAGTAGACCGCGTCGGGGTCGGCGATGCCCTGTCGACACAGGAACTCGGCACAGTCCGCGGCGTCGTCGATCCCGGCATACCGTCCGTATCGGTCGTCGGCGTGCGAGAACAACCGGCCGTATCCCGACGACCCGCGGACGTTCGCGGCGAAGACCGTGATCCCGGCGTCGACGAGGGGACCGAACAGGAACTGGTAGTCCGGGCGCGACTGTCCCTCCGGTCCGCCGTGGAAGTAGAGCAGGGTGGGGCCGGGCACGGCCGTGCCCGCGGCCCGCTTGGCGCGGAACAGGAAGCCGGACAACGGCATACCGTCGCGCGCCGAGAACTCCATCAGTTCGGGCCGGAGCAGACACGAGGGACCCTCGCCGGCGACGACGTCGTCGCGGACCGGGAACACCTGCCGGTTGGCGACATCCACGAGATGGACGAGGGGGGAGTGCTGCGGGCTCGACACCGTCACCGTCACCACCGACCCGGCGGCACTGATCGAGAGATCGGAGGCCACCTCGCCGGGCAGGTCGATGGGCGGGTGCAGGGTCTGATCGGGCAGGGTCATGATCTGCAACTCGCTGCAGCCCCGCACATTCCACAGCAGGGCGACGGTCGACTGGTCGTGGCTGACCGCGAACTCGTCGAGCCCGATGTCGACGCGCTGGGCCATCACCCGGAAGCGCACGCCGAACTTGCTGACCTCGACTCCCAGAAGCCGAGGGAACTTGGCGTCGAAATCGCTGCGCACCAGCGCCTGGACACTGTCGAGGTCGCGGGCCGGTTCGTTCGGGGCGGGGACGAACACCAGGGATGAGTGATCGAAACCCTGGTCGAGGAGATAACCCTGATCGGTGATCGCGCCCGGATCCTGCGGCAGCAGCGGGGTCATCGTGATCTCGTCGTCACCCGATTCGGGATGGCGGCGCAGCAGCAACATGTCGTGATACCCGCGCGGGCCCACCCGGACGAGGGTGGCACCCTTCCACGAGTCGATCAGCACGCTGCCGACGCGCTGATCGAGGGTGAGTGTCGTCCCGGTCCCCGGATGCACGCGGAGCGCGTGGGAGGTGCCGTCCTGATCGATGGCGGTGATCAGGACCCAGTCGGTGTCCCAGCCGACCAGGCCCACCGTGCCGAACGATCGCCCGTCGGGGCGGGTCGCGGCGATGCGATGGGCGGTGTCGTCGTCGGGATCGGTGGTGACGACCCACACCTGGTGGTGCTCACCGCCGCTCGGCGCGATCTCCACTGCGAGCCAGCGACCGTCCGTGGAGTGCACGACCTTTCGGACCGGACCGGTGGATCGGAGCTGCACCCAGCGCAACTCGCCGACGCCGTCCCGCGAGAGCGATCGCTGAGCGGCCCGCGGATAACCGGTGCCCTCGTCGACGATGTAGGCGAAGGCACTCCCGTCGGGGGAGAGCGAGGCGCCGTAGGTCTTCCAGCCGCGGTCGTCGAAACGCAGAGCGGTCACCGTCGGGCGTTCGCTTCCATCGTCTGCAACCACATCTCCAGCAGGGCGACCTGCCACAGCTCGTTGCCGTCGAGTCTCGTGCGGATTCCGTTGGGGTCGGCGAACAGTCGGTCGAGGGCCGCGGGACGGTACAGGCCGCGATCGCGGGCCGCCTTCGACCGCAGGGTGTCCGACACGAGATCGAGGACACCGCCGGTCAGATGGCGGATACCCGGCACCGGGAAGTACCCCTTCGTGCGATCGATGACCGCCGACGGCAGCAGCGCCCGGCTCGCCTCCTTGAGGACGCCCTTGCCGCCATGCGCGAGTTTGAGATCGGGGGGACACGTGGCGGCCAGTTCGACGAACTCGTGGTCGAGGAACGGGACGCGGGCCTCCAGACCCCAGGCCATCGTCATGGTGTCGACGCGTTTGACCGGGTCGTCGACGAGCATGACGGTCGTGTCCAGGCGGAGGGCGGCGTCGACGGCGGTGGCCGCGCCCGGTGCGGACTGGTGGGCCCAGGCGAATTCGAAGCTGGGGTCGTAACCGGCCTCGGTGAGGTAGTCGTCGGCGAGGATGCCGCGGATGTCGACATCGTCGCGGTCGAAGAACACGTCGGCGTACGCGCGCGTCGTCTTCTCCCGGGTCACGTCCAGCAGCGGGGGATACCAGCTGTACCCGCCGAGGATCTCGTCGGCGCCCTGACCGGACTGGACCACCTTGATGGACTTGCTGACCTCCTGCGACAGGAGATAGAACGCGACGCAGTCGTGGCTGACCATCGGTTCGCCCATCGCCGCGACCGTATCCGGGATCGCGGGCAGCAACCGGTCGGTCCCGATGTGGATCTTGTGATGGTCGGTACCGAAGGTGTCGGCGATGAGGTCGGAGTAGGCGTACTCGTCCCCCGATTCCCCGGCCGCGGAATCGAATCCGATGCTGAAGGTCGCGAGGTCGGTCTGACCCTGCTCGGCGAGCAGCGCGACCACCAGCGAGGAGTCGACGCCCCCGGACAGCAGCACGCCGACCGGGACGTCGGCGACCATGCGCCGGCGCACGGACGTCCGCAGCGAGTCGAGCAGCTCGTGCTGCCATCGCTTCTCGTCCCAGTCCCGGCGGTCGGGATGCGGTTCGAAAGCCGGTTCCCAGTAACGGCGTTCGGTGCGGCGTCCGTCGGGCTGGATGGTCATGACGGTGGCCGGCGGCAGCTTCCGGATGCCGTTGTAGATGGTGTGGGGTGCCGGGACGACGGCATGGAAGCTGAAGTAGTGGTGCAACGCCACCCGGTCGATCGAGGTGTCGACGTCGCCGGCGCGCAGGAGTGCCTGCACCGACGAGGCGAACCGGAGTCGACCGGGGGTGTCGGCGAGATAGAGCGGTTTGATGCCGAGCCGGTCCCGTCCGAGGGTGACCACGCCGGTGTCGGTGTCGACGACGGCGAACGCGAACATGCCCATGAAATGGTCGACGCAGTCGGGGCCCCAGGCATGGAACGCCTTGAGGATGACCTCGCTGTCGGCGTGGGAGAAGAACGTGTAGCCCTTGCCCTCGAGTTCGGCGCGCAGTTCGTGGTGGTTGTAGATGCAGCCGTTGAAGACCAACGCCAGGCCGAGTGCCGGGTCGATCATCGGCTGACTGCCCTTTTCGGTCAGGTCGATGATCTTCAGGCGCCGATGACCGAGCGCCACAGCGCCTTTCGAGAAGACGCCCGAGCCGTCAGGGCCGCGACGCGTCATCTCGCAGGTCATGGCGTCGACCGCCGAGACATCCGGAGCCGTCCCGTCGAACCGGATCTCGCCGCAGATTCCGCACATGGGTCGGTGGTCCTCCTCGTTAGCTGTCGTACTCCGGTGCCGCTGGTGCCCTGGTGCCCCGGGCGGAGGCATCCTCCCACCCTAGGAGCAGCCGGTCGGGACGGCACCCCGGGCGGGGCGACTACTTCGGCGTCACCCAGGTGGTGATGTCGCAGTGCACGACCTCGACGCCCTCGGTGTCGACGATGCTCACCGACACGGTGACGTCGGTGCCGGTGGTGATCGCGTCGAAGTCGACGGGGTCGGCCAGTCGCGCCTCGGCGGTCAGGCGCGTTGTGGCCTTCGTCAGATAGCTGGTCTGCATCGCCTTGGGAATCCAACGGTGGGTGGTGGGCGTGGTGGCCTCCATCAGCATCCCCATCGCGGCCTCGGCGAGGTTGCACGCCGCGATCGCGTGGAAGGTGCCGATGTGGTTGTGGACGCCGAACCAGTTGGGCGCGGTGACCTTGCAGTAGCCGGGCTCCATCTCCTGCACGAGAGGCAGGACGGTGCCGAAGTACGGGACCTTCGCGACCATGCCGAGGGAGAAGAGGACGTTGCCCAGCGGATTGGCGGGCAGCTTCTTGCGCAGGGCGAAGGTGGGGTTCGTGGAACTCATGGCGGTATCTTACTCATCGGTCAGGTAAGGTTCGGCCGACGGTCGCCGGCGCTGATTTGATCGTGCTCCCGACCTGATGCATACTGTTCGGGTTGCCTTGACCGGCGGACGCAGGTTGTGCCATGTGCCAGACCCGCGGTCGCGATCAGGTGAATGACTCCCAGGCCCGGTCTACGGGGACTGGGCGTGTAACGCGTGCCCCGATATCGGTTCACGGTCCCGACACGCCCGACCGCGGGTGCCGGAGCAAACCGGCTCGTACCAGGTGCGAGCCAACGTACAACGACAGATGAACAGCGTCGATTGCCGTATCTCACACGGTGGTCATGTGCTCAGCCGGCGAGAGGTCGGTCCAGATCACGCGGTGTTTGTCTGTCGAGAACAACTGACGGAAGAGGACACAGCGTGGCGGGACAAAAGATCCGCATCAGGCTCAAGGCCTACGACCACGAGGCGATCGACGCTTCGGCGCGCAAGATCGTGGAGACCGTGACCCGTACCGGGGCACGCGTCGTCGGCCCGGTGCCATTGCCCACCGAGAAGAACGTGTACTGCGTCATCCGTTCGCCGCACAAGTACAAGGACAGCCGCGAACACTTCGAGATGCGTACCCACAAGCGACTCATCGACATCCTCGACCCGACACCGAAGACGGTCGACGCGCTCATGCGCATCGACCTGCCGGCCAGCGTCGACGTCAACATCCAGTAGGACGGGGGCGAGATAACACATGAGCAATCAGAGTTCGACCAAGGGCATCCTGGGCACCAAGCTCGGCATGACCCAGGTCTTCGACGAGAACAACCGCGTCGTCCCGGTGACTGTCATCCAGGCCGGCCCGAACGTGATCACCCAGCTCCGCACCGCGGACCGTGACGGCTACACCGCCGTCCAGCTCGCCTACGGCGCCGTCGATCCCCGCAAGGTGACCAAGCCGGTCGCCGGTCAGTTCGGCAAGGCCGGGGTCACCCCGCGCCGCCACCTGGCCGAGATCCGCGTCAACGACGTCGCCGAGTTCGAGGTCGGTCAGGAACTGACCGCCGAGATCTTCGCCGACGGCGCGCTGGTCGACGTCACCGGCACCTCCAAGGGCAAGGGCTTCGCCGGCGTCATGAAGCGCCACGGCTTCGCCGGTCTGGGCGCCAGCCACGGTGCCCACCGCGTGCACCGCGCTCCGGGCTCGATCGGTGGCTGCGCCACCCCGGGTCGCGTGTTCAAGGGCATGCGCATGGCAGGCCGCATGGGTAACGACAAGGTGACCACGCAGAACCTCACCGTCCACAAGGTGGACGCCGAGGCCGGTCTCCTGCTGATCAAGGGAGCGATCCCGGGTCGCAAGGGCGGCATCGTGATGGTTCGCGACGCAGTGAAGGGTGGTGCCAAATGAGCACCGAGACGGCTACCAAGCTGACGCTGGACGTCAAGACCGCCGACGGCAAGACCAACGGAACCGTTGACCTGCCCGCCGCGCTCTTCGACGCCCCGGCCAACATCGCGCTGATGCACCAGGTCGTCGTGGCCCAGCAGGCCGCGGCACGCCAGGGCACGCACTCCACCAAGACCCGCGGCGAGGTCCGCGGCGGTGGCGCCAAGCCGTACCGCCAGAAGGGCACCGGCCGTGCGCGTCAGGGTTCGACCCGCGCCCCGCAGTTCGCCGGCGGTGGCACCGTCCACGGCCCGCAGCCGCGCGACTACAGCCAGCGCACCCCCAAGAAGATGAAGGCGGCCGCACTGCGCGGTGCGCTGAGCGATCGCGCTCGTAACGAGCGCATCCACGTGATCACCGAACTGGTCTCCGGGCAGAAGCCCTCGACCAAGTCGGCGCGTCAGTTCCTGGAGAGCCTCTCCGATCGCCGCAAGTTCCTGGTCGTCCTCGGCCGCGAGGACCTGACGGCGTGGCTGAGTGTCGCGAACCTGCAGAACGTGCTGCCGATCGCGCCGGATCAGCTCAACACCTACGACGTCCTGGATTCGGACGAGGTGGTGTTCAGCGTCGAGACGCTCAATGCCTTCATCGAGCAGAACACGGCGGATGCCAAGGCTGCCGTCGAGAAGACAGCAGAGGAGGCCTGACATGGCGACCGTTGCCGACCCGCGCGACATCATCCTGGCGCCCGTGATCTCGGAGAAGTCCTACGGGCTCATGGAGGACAACGTGTACACCTTCCTGGTGCACCCGGAGTCCAACAAGACCGAGATCAAGATCGCGATCGAGAAGATCTTCGGTGTCAGCGTTGCCAGCGTCAACACCGCGAACCGACAGGGCAAGCGCAAGCGGACCCGCACCGGCTACGGCCAGCGCAAGTCCACCAAGCGCGCCATCGTGTCGCTGACCGCAGACAGCAAGCCCATCGAGATCTTCGGGGGCTCGGTCAGCTGACCGGGGCGCCCAGAGAAGGACTAGAGACTCATGGCTATTCGTAAGTACAAGCCGACGACCCCGGGTCGTCGTGGGGCCAGCGGCTCCGACTTCGCCGAGGTCACCCGTGACCACCCGGAGAAGTCGCTGGTGCGTCCGCTGCACGGGCGTGGTGGCCGAAACGCTCACGGCCGTATCACCACTCGTCACAAGGGTGGCGGCCACAAGCGCGCCTACCGTCTGATCGACTTCCGTCGCAACGACAAGGACGGCATCAACGCCAAGGTCGCTCACATCGAGTACGACCCGAACCGCACCGCGCGGATCGCGTTGCTGCACTACGTCGACGGCGAGAAGCGCTACATCATCGCGCCCAAGGGCCTGAAGCAGGGTGACGTCGTCGAGAGCGGCTCGACCGCCGACATCAAGCCCGGCAACAACCTGCCGCTGCGCAACATCCCGACCGGTACCCAGGTCCACGCCGTGGAGCTGCGTCCGGGTGGCGGCGCGAAGATGGCCCGCAGCGCGGGATCGTCGATCCAGCTGCTGGGCAAGGAAGGCACCTACGCCACCCTGCGTATGCCCTCCGGCGAGATCCGTCGCGTCGACGTGCGCTGCCGCGCCACCGTCGGCGAGGTGGGCAACGCCGAGCAGAGCAACATCAACTGGGGCAAGGCCGGCCGTATGCGCTGGAAGGGCAAGCGCCCGACCGTCCGTGGTGTCGTCATGAACCCGGTCGACCACCCGCACGGTGGTGGTGAGGGCAAGACCTCCGGTGGTCGCCACCCGGTCAGCCCGTGGGGCAAGCCCGAGGGCCGTACCCGCAAGAACAAGGCCAGCGACAAGCTGATCGTCCGCCGCCGTCGTACCGGCAAGAACAAGCGATAACAGGAGGAGGTAAGAGAATGCCACGCAGCCTCAAGAAGGGCCCGTTCGTCGACGACCACCTCCTGAAGAAGGTGGATGTCCAGAACGAGAAGGGCACCAAGCAGGTCATCAAGACCTGGTCCCGTCGTTCGACCATCATTCCCGACTTCATCGGTCACACCTTTGCCGTCCACGACGGCCGCAAGCACGTGCCGGTGTTCATCTCGGATTCGATGGTCGGGCACAAGCTGGGCGAGTTCGCCCCCACCCGTACCTTCAAGGGTCACATCAAGGATGACCGGAAAGCGAAGCGCCGGTAATGACTACGCAGACCGATAATCCGACAGCAAAGGCGACCGCCAAGTTCGTGCGCGTCACGCCGATGAAGGCGCGTCGTGTCCTGGACCTGGTCCGCGGCAAGAACGTGGACGAGGCCCTCGACATCCTGCGGTTCGCACCGCAGTCGGCGTCCGAGCCCGTGTACAAGGTCCTGGCGAGTGCCGTGGCCAACGCGGAGAACAACCTGGATCTGGATCGCCGGACCCTGGTCGTCGCCACCGCGTTCGCCGACGAGGGCCCGACCCTCAAGCGCTTCCAGCCGCGCGCGCAGGGTCGTGCGTTCCGTATCCGCAAGCGCACCAGCCACATCACCGTGGTCGTGGAGAGCCTGCCGGAGAAGGCAGCCGGCGGCCGTGGCCGTTCGCGTCAGCCGAAGAAGAAGGGAGCCTAGTAGTGGGCCAGAAAATCAACCCGCACGGCTTCCGTCTGGGCATCACCACCGACTGGAAGTCGCGGTGGTACGCCGACAAGCAGTACGCGGACTACGTCAAAGAGGATGTCGCCATCCGCAAGCTCCTCTCCACGGGGCTCGAGCGGGCCGGCATCGCCAAGGTGGAGATCGAGCGCACCCGTGACCGGGTTCGCGTCGACATCCACACCGCGCGTCCGGGCATCGTCATCGGTCGCCGCGGCGCCGAGGCCGATCGCATCCGCGGCGACCTGGAGAAGCTGACCGGTAAGCAGGTCCAGCTGAACATCCTCGAGGTCAAGAACGCCGAGTCCGAGGCCCAGCTGGTGGCCCAGGGCGTCGCCGAGCAGCTGAGCAACCGTGTGGCGTTCCGCCGCGCGATGCGCAAGGCGATCCAGTCGGCGATGCGTCAGCCGAACGTGAAGGGCATCCGGGTCCAGTGCTCGGGTCGTCTGGGCGGCGCTGAGATGAGCCGCAGTGAGTTCTACCGCGAGGGTCGCGTGCCGCTGCACACGCTGCGCGCCGACATCGACTACGGACTCTACGAAGCCAAGACCACCTTCGGCCGGATCGGCGTGAAGGTGTGGATCTACAAGGGCGACATCGTCGGTGGACGTCGTGAGCTGGCCGCGGCCGCTCCGGCAGCCGAGGATCGCCGTCCGCGCCGGCCCAGCCGGCCCCGGCGTAGCGGTGCCTCGGGCACCACTGCGACGAGCACCGACGCCGCTCGCGCGGCCGAGGCCGCTCCCGCCGAGGCCACCGCTGGTGCGGCTGAGAAGCAGGAGGGCTAGGCCATGTTGATCCCACGTCGGGTCAAGCACCGCAAGCAGCACCACCCCAGCCTCAAGGGGCAGGCCAAGGGCGGCACCAAGGTGACGTTCGGCGATTACGGCATCCAGGCTCTGGAAGGCGCGTACATCACCAACCGTCAGATCGAGTCCGCTCGTATCGCGATCAACCGGCACATCAAGCGTGGCGGCAAGGTCTGGATCAACATCTTCCCGGACCGCCCGCTGACCAAGAAGCCGGCCGAGACCCGCATGGGTTCGGGTAAGGGTTCGCCCGAGTGGTGGGTTGCCCCGGTCAAGCCGGGTCGCGTGCTGTTCGAGATGACCTACCCGAATGAGGAGATCGCTCGCGAGGCCCTGCGTCGCGCGCAGCACAAGCTCCCCATCAAGACCAGGATCGTGACCAGAGAGGAGCAGTTCTGATGGCACTCGGAGTTGCTGCGAACGAGCTTCGTGAGCTCAACGACGCTGATCTGGTCGATCGCCTGAAAGAGTCGAAGGAAGAACTGTTCAACCTTCGGTTCCAGATGGCCACCGGCCAGCTCGACAACAACCGTCGCCTGCGGACCGTGCGTCGCGAGATCGCGCGTATCTACACCGTGATGCGCGAACGGGAGCTGGGCCTGGCGTCCGGACCGGATGGTGATGACGCATGAGTGAGGACCAGAAGGTGACCGAAACCCAGACCGAGGTGCGCGCACGCCGCAAGGAGCGCATCGGCTACGTGGTCAGCGACAAGATGCAGAAGACCATCGTGGTCGAGCTGGAAGATCGTAAGAGCCACCCGCTCTACGGCAAGATCATCCGGACCACGAGCAAGGTCAAGGCCCACGACGAGAACGGCGATGCCGGCGTCGGTGACCGCGTGCGGATCATGGAGACCCGCCCGCTGTCGGCGACCAAGCACTGGCGTCTCGTCGAGGTGCTGGAGAAGGCCAAGTAAGCCCTCTCCCAACGAGTTCTACCGTCACCGGCCCGTTCCCCACAGGGAGCGGGCCGGTTTCGTCGTATTTGGTCTCAACAGGGGATTGACCGGTCGAGCCGGACGGTGTGAGGCTGAGACGCGATGCCCACCACCGATCTCGCGAGCGGCGACACCCCCGCACGACCCGCGTGGGTGCGGCGCGCATTCGAATCGGATTCGGCGGAGCCGGATCTGGACCGCGTCCGCCGGGTGGGCGCCCGCTTCCTGGGCCTGGGTTTCATCGGTTACCCCGTGGTCTCCGCGGCGTCGATCCTCGCCTCGGCGCCGCTGACCGACGCCTGGTGGCCACCGCTGAGCATCCTGCTGTCGGTCGGACCGGGAATCCTGGTGATCGCGGCGACCTTTCGACCGGGCACGGCGTGGCTCACCCCGCTCGCCCTGACGACCTGGGCCGGGTACATCCTCGGCCTGGGTCTGTGGTTCGTGGCCTGGAACGGGACGACCCTGACGAATCCCGACGACTCGGCGCAGTGGATGGTCGCCTTCTGCGGTATGCCGAGCATGGTGCTGATGCTCGTGCGGCCGCGTCTCGCTGTAGCGGGTCTGCTCGTGTCGTCGACCCTCGCGCACATCTCCCAGCAGCTCGGCCGATTCGGTGAGGTGACTTCCGATGCGCCCGTGGAGATCCTGTGGTCGCTGGTGTTCACCGGTGTCTTCCTCGCGGTCGTGCTGGTCGCGACCCGCACCGGTCGTGAGCTCGACGAGACGCGTGAGGAGACCTACCGCACCGCGGCCAACGTGGCCGCGGCGTCGGCCCGCGAGGTGGAGAAAGAGCGGTTCGACGCCATCGTGCACGACCGGGTCATCGCCTCACTCCTGGCCGTCCGGCCGGGGCGTCCCGACGAGCGGCTCGCCGCCCAGGCCGCGTCGGCCCTCGACGAACTCGCCCGGGTACCGGGACCCGGGGATGCGGACACCGTTCCGGATGTCGAGGTGGTCCGTCGCATCAGGTCGGCCGCCGCCGACATCTCCGAACGATTCGACGTGGAGGTCGTGGGTGGCCAGAACGCCGATGACCAGGACCCCGGTGACCAGGACCCCGGTGACCAGGACGGCGTGGAGGTTCGGCGTGCCGAGCCCGCCTCGTATCCCGTCGAGGTCCTCGATGCGGTCGTCGAGGCGATGTCGGAGTCGTTGCGGAACGTGCTGCGCCACGCCGGGGACGATGCCGAATGCGCCGTCATCGTGCAGTTGGCATCCGACGCCCTGAGCATGGCGGTCGTCGACGACGGCGTCGGGTTCGATCCGGAGTCGGTGGCGGTCGGCCGGCTGGGAATCGCGGTGAGCATCCGCGGTCGTCTCGCGAGGCTGCCCGGTGGCCACGCGCGGGTGCACAGTCGCGCCGGGCGGGGGACCACGGTTCAGGTCCGATGGGAGCGGCCGTGAGACGAGAGTGTTCTCGCGGCGTCGACGACGCCGAACGCGGCGAGGTCGTCAATGCGTTCGGCATCGGGTCGCGGCCCCTGTGGCTGATGATGGGCGCGTTCGCATGCGGCTACTTCGCCGTGACGCTCTATGCCGACTCGTCCATCACCGGGTGGTGGCAGTGGACCGGGGTGTTCGCCGGTTTCGTGTTGTTCGTCGTGGCCGGGATGACGATCCTCGATTCGCCCGGTGATCCGCTGCCCGGGTCGACGACCTCCGTCATCGCCGCGATGACCGTCTCGGCCGTGGCCGTGACGCTGTTCTCGTTGCCGTCGCCGCCGTCGCACGTGATGCAGACCGGGCCGCCGATGGGGGCATCGGTGATCATCCTGGCCTTCGTCGCGGTGCGCGGTCGTCCCCTGGCGGCGTGGCTCGCGAGCGGTTGCATCAGCGTCATCGCGGGCGTGTGGGGCGCCGTCTCGACCGCGGGAGCGGTCTGGGGACTGTCGATCACCCTGCCGGGATACGCGATCATGATCATGGGGTCGCTGTTCTCCGTCATGCTGCGCCCGATGGCCCGCAACATCTACGAACTACGCGAGGCCAACGAACGTCAGGCGGCGCTCGACGCCGCCGCCGCTGCGGCCACCGAGGTGCGGGACCGACGTCTCGCCGCCCTCGACGAACGCGCACGCCCCGTCCTCACACGCATGGCGCGCCGCGAGACCTTCACCGCCGACGAGGTGGTCGCGGCCCGACTGCTCGAGGCGCAGTTACGCGACGGCATCCGTGCCTCCGGGCTCGACCTCCCGATGGTCCGGGACGCGGCGTGGCGGGCGCGTCAGCGGGGTGTGCGCGTCGTTCTGCTCGACGACGGCGGGCTGGCCGCGCTCGACGACGCGCACGCGGCCGTGGCGCGCGAACGGCTGGCGAACGCGGTCGCCGAGCTGCTGGACGAGGTCGAGGACGGCCGCGTGACGGTACGCATCCAACCACCGGGTCGCGACGCGCTCGCGTCGGTCGGAGTGGACGCGAGCCACGTCTCTCACCGGGTCGAGTTCCACCCCCGTGTGCTGGTCCGCACCGAAATCGGGCGCGAGGCACGTGCTGAGAACGCCTAGCGCACGGAGGGTCGACGACGGCGCCGCCACCGACGCGGAACCCATCGAGACCAACGCCGATCTGGTACGCGCACAACACTATGCGGCTCGCTTCGTCGGAGCGGGCGTGATCGCCTACTCCGCGGCGATGCTGCCGGTTCTGATCGGTTCGGCCTCGCTGACGGCTTCGTGGTGGCCGCCGCTCAGTGCAGCACTCATCGTCGGACCCGCGATCGCACTGCTCGTCGGTAGTTTCCGTCCGACGACGGGATGGATACTGCCGGCGGGCATCTGCAGCGCCGCCGGTTACCTCCTGGCGACGGCATTGTGGTTCGTCGCATGGAACCCCGACACCGCGGGCGGGTACGGACGGTGGCCGGTGTGGCTGGTGCAGTTTCCCGGCGTCCCCGGGCTCGCGTTGGTGATCGCGCTCCGGTTCGGCTCGGCGATCGGCTATCTCGTGGTGGCGACGGCGATGGTGCACACCGCCAATCAGCTGGCCGTGTTCGGTGGTGTCCGGGCGACGATGTACACGAGTACCGCCCTGACCATCGGGCTGACGGGGGTGTTCATGGCGGTGGGGATTGTGACGATGCGAACCGCTCAGAAGCTGGGGGAGACGCGCTCCACCGCGGTGCGGGCGGCGGAGGTGACCGCGTCGGCGGTCGCACGGGAAGCCGAACGCTCCCGCTATGACGCGTTGATACACGATCATGTGATCGCCTGCCTCCTCGCGCTGCGGCCGTCGACCCGGGACCAGCGGGTGGCCGAGCAGGCCCGACAGGCTCTCGGCGAGATCGACGCCTGGCGTCGCGGCGACCGCGATGTGGGCGGTGACGTCGTCCCGACAGAGTTGCTCCGGAAAGTCCGGCTGACGACCGCACAGATCGACGACGACGTGGAATTCACCGTCCACGTCGTCGACAACGGCCAGACCTATCCAGCGGAGGTCGTCGAGGCCGTGCTCGCCGCTCTGTCGGAGGCGATGCGCAACAGCGTGCGCCATGCCGGGGACCACGCGGAGCGGGTCGTCGGTGGTGAACTCGCGGCCGACGCGCTCTGGGTGGGCGTCGCCGACGACGGAGTGGGGTTCGACCCCGGACATCTCGACTCGTCGCGCTTCGGCATCGACGCCGGACTCATCGGTCGAATGCGCGCGATCGGCGGCGACGCGGAGGTGCGCAGCGCTCCCGGCCGCGGGACGGTGGTGAGGCTCTCATGGTCGCCGAGATGAGCGGCGCAGGCATCCAGGCGTCCGCCGCAACTGCTTGCGCGGCCGCCGGGACCGGCGGTCAGGACGACGACCTCTTCGGGTTTGGATCCCGCGCAGTGCTTGTCGCGCTCGTCGGATTCGCGGTCGCGTACGTGACAGTGACCGTCGGAACCGGCCTGCACATCACCTCACCCCGTCGATGGGCAGGCTTGATCGTGGCATTCGGGCTGCTGGTGGTCACGGCACGACGGGTGGTGCGACTCCCGGACGGCCGATGTGATCGACGGTCGGCCGTTGCGGCCGCCGTCGCGGTGCTCGCCGCGACCGGGATTTCGTGGTGGTCGCTGCCCGCCGAGCAGTACATGACGCTGCAGAACGGCCCGGCGACCGCAGGAGGAATCGTGGTGCTGACGCTCGTCGCGGTGCGTGGGCAGCCGGGAATCGCGTGGGCCGGCGCAGTGGCGATGAGCGTGCTGTGCGGGCTGTGGGGTCTCGACCGGGGCATCGGCTTCGTTCCCGGCGTGACGATCACCGTGTGGGCATACCCGGTTCTCGTCCTGTCGGCGCTGTTCCTGCTCATCCTCCGGCCGATGGCCGATCAGAATGCCGAACTGCGGGCCCGGTCCCTCCGGGAGGCGTTCGACGCAGCATCGACGGAGGCGGCCGCCGACGAGCGCCGGCGCAATTTCGAGGACTTCGAGCAGCGTGCGCGCCCGGTCCTGGAGCGCATCGCCGCAGTCGACGAGTTCTCGTCGTCGGAGATCGCCGAGGTGCATCTGCTCGAGGCCCAGCTCCGCGACGGCATCCGGGCACCCGACTGGGACACGCCCGCGATCCGGGATGCGGTGTGGGCGGCGCGAGCCCGCGGGGCGGTGGTGATCCTGCTCGACGACGGGGCGCTGCAATCGCTCGATGAAGACGACCGTGCTTCGTCACGCGATCGGATGGCGCGCCTGTTGCTCGATGAGTTGGCTGCCGACAACGAGCGGGTGACAGCCCGGATCATGCCGCCGGGCCGACCGGTGGCGGCGTCCGTGGTCGTCTCGTCGCGAGACTGCACGCGTCGGATCGAGATGACCGCAGAGGGCGAGGTGGTGCGGAGCGTCTCGGGCACGTGAGGACGAGATTCGGATCAGTCCGGATCAGGAGCGCAACCACTCGAGGACGGCCGGCGTCACCGGAGCGGTCGCGTCGGCGTATTCCGGGTGTTTCTTCAGGAACGCGGCCACCAGCGGGCACACGCCGACAATCGTGAGGTTGCGTGCGCGGGCGTCGTCGAGGGCTTCGCGCACCAGGATCGTCGCGAGACCGCGGCCGCCGAATGCCGGGTCGACCTCGGTGTGGAAGAACACCCGCTCGGTCGCCGGAGCGTCGTCGGTCCCGGAGACCCGGTCGCGGTACTCGGCGAAGCCGGCCAGTGCGACACCACCGGGCGCGTCGACGTGGATGTCGTAGCGGTGTTCGGCGGGGTTGTCGCGCACCGTGGTCTCGGCGCCGGTCTTGTCCGCGGTCATTACTGCACCGCCGCGATCGGGCCGTGCACGGACCAGGGGAAGTCGATCCACTTGTCGGTGGTCCGCCAGCTGTAGTCGGGGATCGTGATGGTGTGCGGCTTCTTGTAGAGCACGGCGTTGCGGACCTCGGCGACCCGGCCCTGCTCCTGGCAGAAATCGTTGACCAGTTTGAGGGTCTTGCCGGTGTCGGCCACGTCGTCGACGACGAGCACCCGCTGGTCGGTCAGACCGCTCGACTCCAGCAGCGAGGGCAGCATCACCGGTTCGGACAATGTCTCGCCGACGCCGGTGTAGAACTCGACGTTCAACGAGATCATCAGCTTGCAGTCCAGGGCGTAGGCGAGCGCGCCGGCCGGGATCAGGCCGCCGCGGGCGATGCCGAGGATGATGTCCGGCACGAACGCGTCGGCGGCTACCTGCTCGGCGAGTTGGCGGCAGGCGACGCCGTTGAGCTCCCAGGTGAGCACCTCGCGCTCGGGAGATGGAGTGGTCATGGGGACACTCTTCCAGAGCGCCCGCGGCGCCGGGAGCCGAGTGGCACACCGACTCGGGTCTTACGCCGAGGGGACGCGATGCGAACCGGGGCGCGAATATGGCTCGAAGGTTTCGGTGAAGAACCGGTTAATTGCTGCTATTCCCTTTCACCTCGACGAAAAAGAATGTCGGAAACACGCTATTTGATGTAGACGTTCGTGCATTTCTCGGTATCATTGCGGCCAATGAATACTGCGCTTCACAAATCTGATGCTCTTGCCGATTTGCAATCGTTGATCCATGTGTACTCGAGCAAGCATCATTGTCTGGCGCTTGCGGTCGTGTTAGGAGAACACAACCAAATCAACTTGCAAAAACGATTTCATGAATGCCCGCAAGGTGTACGAACGTTGGTCAGTGTCGGTCCGTATTTGGTGGTGGGGGCGTTGTGAGTACACTTTCGGTGATCGTTCCGGCATATAACGAGGCCGACACGATCAGACGATGCCTGGACCATCTGATCACCCAGACCAGGCACGTCGACGAGATCATCGTCGTCGACAACTCGTCGACGGACGCGACCGCGGCCATCGTCGACGAGTTCGCGGAACACAACGACAACGTCCGGCGCATCGTCGAGCCTCGGCCCGGGGTCATCCCGGCGCGCAATTGTGGATTCGATTCCGCCACGTCGGACATCATCGCAAAAACCGATGCGGACTCGTTCGTGCGGGAGGACTGGGCCGAGCGGATCGTGACGTTCTTCGATTCCGAGGAAGGACAGGCTTACGACGGTCTGACGGGCGTGGTACTCACCTGGGACGGTCCGTCGCGCGCACTGCAGCATCGTCTCGTGACCCTGACGCTGGGCGCATTGGCCGACGGGGGAAAGATCGGGGGTCTCAGCGGCCCTAATTACGCGATCCGTCAGGTCGCATGGAAACAAGTGCGGGATTCGCTGAGGTCCGACCCGGACATCTGGGAGGAACTCGACCTGAGTCTGGCTTTGTCCGACTGGGGCCTGATGATGTATTTCGACCCGCGCGTCCAGGTAGACACCTCGTGCCGACAGTTACGTCACTCACCGTGGCAGAACCGCTCCTACATCGCCGGTGGTGTACGCACGGCCGCGCGGCGGGGCGACGATGCGGCGGTGAAGGTGCTCCGGGTCGATCGGCCGTTCCGATTCTTGGGATTCACCGTGATGTGGTTGTTGTTCCGGCCTTGGGATGACGAGAAGCACAACTGGCGCCCCCACCGACTGCTCATGCCGCTCGAACGGCGCCGCGCCCTCGTCACCTGTGAACGCCGCGCCGACGACCGGTGACCGCGGTGATGGCGTGCGGCGGGTCGCGAACGCCCGCGTAACCTTTCCGCGCGGCCCGACGACAAATTCGTGAATGACGGACCGGGTCAAATTCGTCCGAAACGGCGAATCGTGCGTAAGTTTGTTGTCGTGGATGCCTAGCTTCAGATGGTCGTGCCCCGCCCTGCGGAGTCTCGGCTGACGAGCGGGCTGTCCGTGTTGTCCTGTCGTCGACGCGTAGAGGAAGACATGTCCGAGGCCAGTGGTCAGCGACCCTCAGTCGCGTCCTACGAGCCGCGTCATCAACGGCACGACCCGCCCCTTCCGCCACTGCCCGAGGACCCGTTCGTACTGCCGGACCCGGTAGCGGAGCAACTTCGGCGCTGGCGTGCCGAACGGGAGAGTCCCTCGACGCCGACCGCGGACGACGCGGATTCGGACGTCACCTCACCCAAGGGCCATACCGCAGGCCCGGCCGCCCGGGCCCCCTATCGCGCCGCACCGCCCGAGGACGAGGCCCTCGTCGGCGAGCGCCCTGTTGATGGGGTGCGTGGCGGCGGCGATGAACGGGCCGACCAGCGAGACTTCGCATCCCCGGATCACAACGGCCACGTCGTCGAGACGGCACCGTTCGATACACCGGCGCGGATGGTTCCGCAGTGGCATCGACCTCCGGCCGATGGGTCCGGATCGCCGACAGTTGACGTGCCGTCGCCGGAGCCGCCCCCGCCGACCACCGCGGCCCCATCAGGGCTCGCGATCGAGGCCAGGAACCTGCACAAGAAATTCAAGGACATGGTCGCCGTCGAGGACGTGAGCTTCACCGTCCCGGCCGGCAGCATCGTCGCGTTGCTCGGGCCCAACGGCGCGGGTAAGACCACGACGGTCAACATGCTTTGCACCCTGTTGAAGCCCGACGGCGGCACCGCCACCGTTAACGGTCACGATGTCGCACACGACGCGGCATCGGTCCGGAAGTCCATCATGCTGACCGGGCAGTTCGCCGCCCTCGACGAGGCCCTGACCGGCCGCGAGAACCTGGTTCTGTTCGGTCGTCTCCTCGGCCTCGACAAGTCGGCTGCCCGCGCCCGCGCCGACGAACTGCTCGACGCCTTCTCGCTGACCGATGTCGGCGGCAAGCGGGTCCGCGAGTATTCCGGCGGTATGCGCCGACGAATCGACATCGCCTGTGGACTTGTCACCGCGCCGCGGATCGTCTTTCTCGACGAGCCCACGACCGGGCTCGATCCGCGCAGCCGCCTCGAGGTCTGGTCGCTCGTGGAGAAGCTCCGCGACTCCGGTGTCACCATCCTGCTGACCACCCAGTATCTCGAAGAGGCCGACGTCCTGTCCGACAACATCGTCGTCATCGACAAGGGGCGGGTCATCGCCGAGGGAACGTCCGACGAGCTGAAGGCGTCGACCGGTGCGGCCTACTGCGAGGTCACACCCGCCGACCCCGCGGACCGTGCCCGGCTCCGCGACACCCTGGCCGATCTCATCGCCGATCACGTCCAGGGCGATGACGACCACTTCGTCGCCGTGCCCGCGCCGGACGGTCCCGAGACCCTCGTCGAGGTCATCAGGAGAACGGCAGCGGCCGACATCCCGCTGTCCGATGTCGCGATGCGGCGGCCATCGCTCGACGAGGTCTTCCTGGCGCTGACCGATCCGCGCCGGGACCGGAGTTCGACCTGACATGACGACTTCTGACGTACTGCGATCGGGGGCGATGTCGTCGGGATCGGTCACAACCGTGCTGACCGAGCCGCGCGTGCGGCCCGTCCAGCAGTGGTGGGCGCTGTCCGGTCGCGGGATCTCGAAGGTGTTCCGGGGCGGCGAGGTGATCTTCGCGTTCGTGTCCCCGGCCTTCCTCGCGATCTGCTTCTACCTACCGCTGCGCAGCATCGTCGAGGTCACGCCCGGGATCAACTACGGGCAGTTCCTGATGCCGATCATCGTGCTGCAGTCGGTGAACTTCGCTGCGTCCTCGGCGGCGATGCGTGCGGCCTTCGACGGCGTCCAGGGGATCAACACCCGGTTCCGGGTGATGCCGATGTCGCCGGTGATCCCGATGTTGGCGCGGACCGCGACCAACGGTGTCCTGCTGGTGATCTCGCTCGTCTGCGCGGCGGTGGCCTGCCTGATCATCGAGTGGCGTCCGGGCGGCGGTCTGTGGGGCACCGTCGGGCTGTTCGGTTTGGCGTTCCTGATCGGCGCCCTGTTCTCGTGGGCGGCCGACGGCCTGGGACTGGTGGCCGGAAGTCCGGAGGCCACCAGTCAGGCGCTGGCGCTGCCGACGCTGATCCTGGGCATGATGTCCACGGGGTTCGTGCCGCTGACCCAGTTCCCGGAGTGGATTCAGCCGTTCGTGCGCAACCAGCCGATCTCGCAGTTCGCGGATTCGATGCGCGCTCTCGACGCCGGGACCGCCACATGGCACCAACTGCAGCCGTCGCTGTGGTGGTGCGCCGGCCTGGCCGCGACCGCGCTGCTTCTGCTGGCGATCAGTACGCGGAGGGCGCGCTGATGAGCGCCGTCGACGTGAGCACGGCGACCGTCGGGGAACCGGGCGCCCAGCGACAATTCTTGACGACCGCAGCCACCGACGTGCCGCGGGAGTCGTCGTTCCGGGCGTGGTGGCACCAGAGTCTCCCGCTCGCCGGCCGACAGATCGTGGTGTTCGTCCGCGACGTCCCTACCCTGATGCAGGCGCTGCTCTTCCCAGCGCTGAGCATGATCATGTTCAAGGTCGTACTCGGCGACGCCATCGGGTCGGCAACCGGCCAGAACAGCGCCTATGGCACGGTGCCGCTGGTGATCCTCGTCGGTGCGATGTTCGGTTCGATCGCCTCGGCGACCCGCCTGAACCGGGAACGGGCCACGGGTCTGCTGGCCAGGCTGTACGTCCTGCCGATCCATCGGGCGGCCGACCTCACCTCGCGGGTGATGTCCGAGCTGGTCCGCATCCTCGTGACGACGCTCATCCTGCTCGCCGCCGGCCACCTGATCGGTTTCCGGTTCACCCAGGGGTTCGGATCGGCGATCGGACTGGTACTGGTGGCTCTCGCGTACGGCGCCGCGTTCGCCACCCTCACCCTCGCACTCGCCGTCAGCGCCCGGCCGGGAGCGCCGATCGTGCCCTATCTCGGACTGGCATCGAGTCTGCTGATGTTCTTCAATTCCGGTTTTTCGCCGATAAGCGCTTATCCCACCTGGCTGCAGCCGATCGTCGCTAATCAACCGATGACCCCGGCCATCGAAGCCATGCGTGCGCTGGCCGCGGGCGGTCCTCTCGCCGAGAATCTGGTGAAAGTCGCGGTTTGGACCGTGGTGATTCTGGTCATTTCCATCTATCCAGCTCTTCGCGGTTATCGAAAGGCCGCAAGGGACCGATGACCGCGAACCGATCCAGTGGCGTCCGGGTAACGAATGACGCTCGGTATGGCTTCAGCCGCGCCGACGTGGACCGCCCCACCATCGGCCGCGCGCACATCCACGCTGGTCAGAGTCCTATGCGCCCAGCGGGACGCCCGTCGGGGGCGGTTGTCTCGCCGGGCCTGGACACGCCGCGGCAGGTAACAAGGAAGGTGGCGTCGGCGATGGCATTCTCAGAGGCTGGCCCCGCATCCCGGTTTCATGAGACCCCCTCGCGTGAAATAGGATGGAGATTCTGTGTCGGCGTCCGATGTGGAGGGTCTGAACGATTACCAACGGCAGTGTCGTGAGGTCTAATCGACTGCAGGACTAGCGAGGGAGAGTTCAGAGGACGTGGCAATCGCCGATTACCGTGCGGGTACGCCGGGTGACGTGGACGAGACCATTCAGGTCCTCCCGCTCACCGCGGCGCAGCGCGGCATGTGGTTCGCCGAGTCGCTGTCGTCCGAGTACTCGGTCAACATCGCTCAGTACGTGGACATCCGCCACGCGCCGGGTGGACTGGACATCGACCTCTTCGCCCGTTGTTGTGAAGAGGTCGGGAAACTCGTCGAGTCGCCCTTCGTCCGTCTGACCGAGATCGACGGCATCCCCATGCAGTACGTCGACGTCGACTTCGATCAGACCGTCGACATCCTCGACTTCCGTTCCGAGGCCGACCCGGTCGCCGCGGCGATGGCGTGGATGCAGGCCGAGTACCGACAGCCGGTGGATCTCCTCACCGACCAGTTCATCATCGTCTCGATCCTGCTGATCTCCGACGATCGCACGTTCTGGTACAACCGCGCCCACCACATCATCATCGACGGCTATGCCGCGCTGTCGATCATGCGGCGCACCGTCGACCGCTACAACGCTCTCCGCCGGGGAGAGGAACCGCGCGACAAGCCGCCGGCCACCATGGCCGACATCGTCGCCTACGAGGAGGCCTACCAGGGCAGTACCCGGCGGCAGACCGACCGCACGCACTGGCTCGACCGCGTCGCGGACTTGCCGGAGCGGGTGACGCTGTCCAAGGTCGGCACCACCGGTTCGCTGTCGTTCGACAATGTCGTGGCCAGTGCAGCTCTCGACCCGGACCGGCAACGCCGGTACGAGGCCCTCGCCGGTGAGCTGAACAGTTCGCTGGCCGTCCTGATGACCTCGGCGTTCGGCGCGTTCCTGGCGCGCATGAGCAACCACGACGACATCGTCCTCAGCCTCCCGGTCACCGGCCGGGCCACCGCGAAGATCAAGATCTCCGGTGGCATGGTGTCCAACATCCTGCCGATCCGGTTGCGTGAGGTGGCCTCGAAGTCGGTGCGGGAGCTGATCCAGACCGCGCAGCTCGAACTGACCGGCGCACTGCGGCACCAGCGCTACCGCTCCGACGACATCCGCCGCGACGCCGGTCTCGATCAGAGTTCGGTCTCGTTCGGACCCACCATCAACATGGTGTTCTTCGACGAGCAGGTCGCCATCGACGGCACCGAGATGGAGTACCGGATCCTGACCTCGGGCATCCTCGAGGATCTGCTGATCAACCTGTACCAGTCGAGCCCCGGCGCACCGCTCGTCGTGGACCTGCACGGCAACCCACATCTGTACGCACCGGGCGAACTCGACGCTCTGCACCAGCGATTCCTGACGTTCCTGGACCGGTTCCTGTCGGAGGAGGCACTCGACACCCCCGTCGCCGACGTCGGCCTGCTCGTGGACACCGATCGCCGTCTGCTCGAGGCTCTTCCACAGCCACGACCGCGGGCGACCACGCCGACCCTCGTCGAGATGTTCGACGAGGTCGCGACCGCTCATCGTCACCGGGGCGCGGTCTCCGACGCCGGCGGCACGACCCTCAGTTACGCCGAACTCGCGAGCCGCTCGGACGCGATGGCGCGATCGTTGCACGCTCGCGGTATCGGAGCAGGCGACCTGGTCGGCGTCGCGACGGCGCGCGACACGAGTCTCGTCGTCGTGATGCTGGCCGTTCTGAAGGTGGGAGCGGGATACCTGCCACTCGACACCGGCAATCCGGAAGAGCGTCTGCGCTACATCGTCGACGACGCCGCGCCGGCGTGCCTGATCGTCTCCGACGGCGATCGGCCCGGGTGGGCGGGGGAGTGCGAGGTCGTCGAGGCCGGACATCTCCTCGACGAGGCGGGGACTCCGGAAGTCGCCGCGGTCCCGGTACCGCGCGGCCCGCGGACCCCGGAGGCGACGGCCTACGTCATCTACACCTCCGGATCGACGGGGGCGCCCAAGGGTGTCGAGATCGTTCATCGGAACGTCGCCACGCTGCTCGACGCGGCGTCGGCCGACTTCGAGTTCACGCCCGAGGACGTATGGTCGGTCTTCCACTCCTATGCCTTCGACTTCTCCGTGTGGGAGATCTTCGGCCCGCTGCTCACCGGCGGTCGTGCCGTGATCGTGGACCGAATGGTCGCCCGCGCGCCCGCCGAGTTCCTGCAGTTGCTCGCCGACGAGCAGATCACCGTGGCGTCCCTGACGCCTTCGGCGTTCAGCATCGTGGCCGACGTCCGGCGCCGGACGGGAACGTCGTTGGCGTTGCGCTACATCGTCTTCGGTGGCGAGGAGCTGCGCTTCGACGAGGTGCACAACTGGTACGAGGCGTTCGGTGACGAGATCGAACTCGTCAACATGTACGGCATCACCGAGACGACGGTCCACGTGACCTACCGTCCGCTCGATCCCGATCTGGTGCGCGATGAGAGTGCGAGCCTCATCGGCCGTCCGTTGAACTCGCTCGGCCTGCGGGTCCTCGACAACCGCCTGCGTCCGGTGCCCGAGGGTGCGGTCGGCGAGATCTACGTCGTCGGCGGACAACTCGCGCGCGGGTACCGCAACCGCCACGGCCTCACGGCGACCCGATTCGTCGCCGACCTGTACGGCACCGGCGAGCGGATGTACCGGTCCGGCGATCTGGGCCGGCGGATCGGTACCGACGTCCAGTATCTGGGGCGCGCGGACACCCAGGTGCAGTTGCGGGGATTCCGGGTGGAACTGGGCGAGGTCGAGACGGCGCTGCGCGCCGTCGACGGCGTCGCCGCGGCCGCTGCGGTCGTCACCGACGCGGCATCGGCCGGCGGGGCGAAACTGGTGGGATACGCGGTCGCCGAAAACGGTTGCGAGCTCGACGAAGCCGAAATCCGCGAGCAGGTCCGCGCCCATGTACCCGGATACATGGTGCCCGACATCGTCATGCTGATCGACGAGTTGCCCCTCACCGCGAACGGCAAGCTGAACCGGCAGGCGCTGCCCGCGCCGGTGTTCGCGCGTGACGAACGGGTCGCCTACGTCGCGCCGTCGACTCCGCGGGAACGCGAAGTGGTCGCCATCGTCGAAGAGCTGCTCGACATCGAGCCGATCGGGCTGCAGGACAACATCTTCGCCCTCGGCGCGGACTCGCTCACCGCTGCCCGACTGGCGTCGCGCCTGCGCACCGTCGTCGGGCTCGACATCAAGCTGGCCAACGTCTTCGAGAGCCAGAGCCTCGGCGACATCATCCGGGTCGCGACACCGGTGACCGACGACGCCGCCGCGCGCCGGCCGGAGCTCGTGCCGCAGCCGCGCCCGGACCGGATTCCGTTGGCCTTCAGCCAACGTCGTCTCTGGTTCATCAACCGGCTGGACCCGACCTCGCCGGCCTACAACATCCCGGGGGCGGTGCGGCTCGGCGCCGACGTCGACGCCGCCGCGCTCGCCGCGGCGATCGATGATGTCATCGCACGACACGAGCCGTTGCGGACGACGTTCCCCGACGAGGACGGGGAGACCTACCAGTTCATCCATTCGGCGCAGGCGGCGGCCGCGGCGCGGTTGTTCGACGTGGTCGACGTGGCACCCGTGGACACCGAACGCAGGCTCGCCGACTTCGCGGTGACCGGTTTCGACCTGAATTACGAATATCCGGTCCGCGCACGACTTTTCCGCTCTGTGGCGCCCGACGGAACGCTCGATCACGTTCTGATCGTCGTCATGCACCACATCGTCGGCGACGGTGCTTCGCTGGGACCGTTGATCACCGACGTCCTGACGGCCTACGCCGCGCGGCTCGCCCACGAGCAGCCCGCATGGCGCCCGCTGCCGGTGCAGTACGCCGACTACGCGCTGTGGCAGCGCGACGTCCTGGGGGAGACCACCGACGACACCTCGCTCATGTCGGCGCAACTCGACTTCTGGCGCGCCGAACTGGCGGGGATGCCCGAGCTCATCTCGCTGCCCACCGACCGTGCGCGGCCCATCCGGCCCTCCGGTGCAGGCGGATACGTCGACACCCTCCTCGACGCCGACACCGTCGTCCGGCTGCACGCGGTGGCCGCACAGCACGGTGTGACCGTCTTCGCGATCTTCCACGCTGCGCTCGCCGTGGTGTTGTCGCGTCTGTCCGGCAGCGACGACGTCGCCATCGGCACCGCCATCGCCGGCCGGGACGAGCCGGAACTCGCCGACCTGATCGGCATGTTCGTCAACACCCTCGTGCTCCGCACGCGGGTGCATCCCGACACCGACCTCAACAGTCTGCTGAGCGAGGCCAATCACACTCGCGCGCAAGCACTCAGCAACGCCGATGTGCCCTTCGAGCAGGTCGTGGACGCGGTGGGTGCGCGCCGTTCCACCGCGCATTCGCCGCTGTTTCAGGTCGAGCTGGTGATGCAGCACGATCAGGTCGAGCGGCTCTTCGAGGACGAGGCCGGCATCAGCCTCATCGACGCGCGGGCACCGTTCGCCAAGTACGACCTCTCACTCAGTGTCGTCGAGTACGCCGATACCGGCGACCACGCCGGTCAGATCTCGGTGGCGTTCGGGTATGCGCGTGACCTGTTCGACGAGAGCACGATCGAACGGTTCGCCGGCTACCTCCACGATGTGTTGGGGACGATCGCCGGCTCGCTCGGGCGTGACGATGCCGGACCAGCGCTGCGCGTCGATGATCTCTTCGCGTTCCCCGAGGCCGAGGTGCACACGGTCCGGGGCTGGTCCCGCGGCGCCGCACGGGAACTCTCCGCGCCTGATCTGTCGGCTGCGCTGCTGACCGGATATCGCCGGGATCCCGCCGCGGTGGCGTTGGTCTTCGCCGGCCGCGAGGTCACCTACGGCGAATTCGCTTCCCGTGCAACGGCGCTCGCACGACAGCTGATCGACGACGGTGTCGGTCCGGATGTCGCGGTGGCCGTGTGCATTCCGCGCTCGGTGGAACTACTCGTCGCGGTGCACGCCATCGTGCTGGCAGGTGGTCAGTACGTGCCGCTCGACACCGAGGCGCCGGTCGACCGCGCCGACTACATGCTCGAGACCGCCGGTACCCGGCGCGTACTCGTCGGACCGGGGCCCCGCCCCGCCGTGGTCGACGACCTCGCCGACCGCGTCACGGTCACCGTGGTCGACGCCGCGGCCGAGATCGACTCGGACGCGGCACCGCTCGCCTCGACCGAGCGTCGCGGGCCGCTCGGTCCGGAGAACGCCGCGTACACGATCTTCACGTCCGGGTCGACCGGACGCCCCAAGGGTGTCGTCGTGTCCCATCGCGCGATCGTCAACCGCCTCGACTGGATGCAGGAGCACTACACGCTCACCCAGCGCGACGTGGTGCTGCAGAAGACGCCGGTGACCTTCGATGTGTCGGTGTGGGAGTTGTTCTGGCCCTTCATCTCCGGATCTCGGCTGGTGGTCGCCGAGCCCGGCGGGCACGGGGATCCGTCGTACCTCGTGGACATCATCCAGGACGCGGACGTGACCACACTGCATTTCGTGCCGTCCATGCTGTCGACCTTCCTCGACGTCGTCGGTGCGGACCGGCTGGCCGAACTGAGCTCGTTGCGTCAGGTGTTCACCTCGGGGGAGGCATTGACCGCCTCGACCGCGAGTGGCCTGCGCACCGCGCTGCCCGCCGTCGGGTTGCACAATCTGTACGGGCCCACCGAGGCCGCGGTCGACGTCACCGAGCACAACGTCCGCGGTTCGGAGACGGTCGTACCGATCGGGCGACCGGTGCCCAACACGACGATCCACGTCCTCGACCACCGGTTGCGTCCGCTCCCGGTCGGCGTGCCCGGTGAGATCTATCTCGGCGGCGTCCAACTGGCGCGTGGATACGTCTCGCAGGGCCGGCTCACCGCCGAACGCTTCGTGGCCGACCCGTATGGGCCGTCCGGGTCGCGGCTCTACCGCACCGGCGATCTCGGCAAGTGGAGCCCCGCCGGAGAGATCGAGTACCTGGGCCGCAACGACTTCCAGGTCAAGCTCCGGGGTCAGCGCCTCGAGCTCGGCGAGATCGAGTCGGCGCTGATGTCGGTGCCGGGCATCGTCCACACGGCGGTCACGGTCGCCGACCTCGCCGCCGGACAGAGCCTGGTGGCCTACTACTCGCCCGACTCCGTCAGCCCGGCCGAGGCCCAGTCGCATCTGACCGGGACGGTGCCGGAGTTCATGGTGCCGACGATCTGGATGCCGCTGTCGGGCATGCCGCTCAACTCGGCGGGCAAGGTCGATCGAAAAGCGTTGCCCGCGCCGGTGATCGAGACCGCCGAATTCGTGCCCGCGAGCACCGCGACCGAGCGGGTCATCGCCCGGGTGTTCGCCGATGTCCTGGGCGTGGACCGGATCAGCGTGGCCGAGTCGTTCTTCGACCTCGGCGGGAACTCGTTGAGCGCGACCAAGGTCGCGGCCCGGTTGTCGGCCGACCTCGAGGTCGACATCCCCGTCGCCGCGGTGTTCGACGCGCCGTCGGTGCGCGCGATGGCGACATTCGCCAGCGACCACGGAACTCCCTCGCGCCGGCCACGTCTGGTGGCTCGCACGCACGGGGACCGCGCGCCGTTGTCCGCCGTACAACGCGGCATGTGGTTGATCAACCGGGCCGATCCGGCGTCGCCGGCCTACAACGTCGCGATGGCGCTGCGCCTGTCGGGACAGTTGGACACCGACGCGATCGGAGGCGCCATCGAGGACCTCATCGACCGCCACGAGTCGATGCGGACGCGCTATCCGCTGATCGACGGCGAGCCGATCCAACTCGTGCTCGACCGGGACGCGGCACTCGAATTGCTCGAGCGCAGCGTCGTCGACGTCGATGGCGACCCCGTGCCGGTGATCGCGGAGTTCACCGGCCGTGGCTTCGACGTCACGATCGCCCCGCCGCTGCGGATGATGTTGCTGCGACTCACCGAGACCGAGCACATCCTGGTCTTCGTCGTCCACCACATCACCGCGGACGGCGCCTCGATGCTGCCACTGGCCACCGATGTCATGACCGCCTATTCGGCGAGGGTGGCCGGCCGCCGGCCGGAGTGGCAGCCGCTCGCGGTCCAGTACCTGGACTACACGCTGTGGCAGCAGGAGGCACTCGCCGTCCCCGGGCCCGACGGGACGACCGAGGCGGACCGACAGCTCGCCTATTGGGCCGACCGGCTCCACAACGCGCCGGCCCGGCTGGAGTTGCCGACCGACCGTCCCCGCCCGCGAACGCCGTCCTTCGTCGGCGAGGAGGTGCGCTTCGACATCGACGGCGGCCTGGTGCACAAGCTCGAGGCGGTCGCGCGCCAGCACAACGCGACACTGTTCATGGTGATGCAGACCGCACTGGTGGTGCTCCTGAGCCGGCTGACCACCCAGCGCGACATCGTGATCGGCACCCCGTTCGCCGGGCGGGGTCAGCCAGAACTCGACGGCATGGTCGGCATGTTCGTCAACACCCTGGCCCTGCGGTCGCGGCTGCAGGACGAAGAGAAGTTCGCCGAGCTCCTCCAGCGGGTCCGCGACGAGGACCTGGCGGACATGGCGAACGCCGAGATCCCGTTCGATACGATCGTGTCATCTGTTCTCTCCTCGCCGCCCACCAGTTACAACCCGATCTATCAGGTGATGTTCGCCTACCAGAACTTCACCATCCCCTCGCTCGACATGGACTCGATGACGATCGCACCGGTATCCGAGCAGTTGACCCCAGCCAAGGTGGATCTCCAGCTCACGTTGTTCCCGAACGACTTCGGTGCACCGGCAGCAAAGGACGCTGATTCAATGACGGGCCAGTTGATCTACGCCGCCGACATCTTCACCAAGAACACGGTCGAGAGCTATGCGCAGCGGTACCTGCGAGTACTCGAGGAGGTGTCGGAGAACCCGCAGGTGCTGGTGGGCGACATCGACATCGTCACCGCGGCCGAACAGGCGGCGGCCGGTGACATCGCCGACGCCGAACGCGCCGTCTCGCTCCCCGATCTGGTCGCCCGTGCCACGGCCGCACAGCCGGATGCGGTGGCGGCCGCACATCAGGATGCGCAGGTAACGTTCACGGTGCTGTCGTCGATCAGTGATGCGATGGCTGCCGCACTCCCTGACCCGGACTCTGCCCTCACCACCGCGCTGATGAGCTTGTTGCCCGGCCTCGCGGTATCGGGGCCCGACGCACTCGGTGACGTACTGGGAGAGCTCCGCACCAACGCTCTCCGGGTTCTGGATGGCGCGCCGTGACCGGAGGCGGGTCCCGCGGGAACGAAGCAGTGCAGTCGACCAAAGGAATGACTCAGACGTGACCGATGTCGATTCAACGGCCTCCAACATCTCTCTCACCTGGGGCTCGCGGCCTTCGACATTGCACCTGATCGCCTTCTCGGCCGGCGTCGCACCCTCCGAGACCGCCTACGAGGCGGCGTCCGGTCCGGTCACCTTCGGTGAGCTGTACGCACGCGTCTCGGCAACGGCCCAGATCTTCATCGCGCAGGGGCTCGACACCGAGGCAGCCGTCGGCGCCGGGGTCACCCAGACCGAGGCCGCCGCCGGCCGCGCACCCGCGGAGATCGCCGACGCCACCCGGCGCGCGATCGGGCTGATCCGAGAGCGGGCCCTGGAGCTGATCGGCAGCACCGACCTCGGCTCACTGCCCGGTCTCGTCCGTTCCGCGGTGGCCCGCCACGCCGACCGGCCCGCGGTCAGCGACGCGACCGGCACCGTACTGTCCTATCGCGAGCTCGACGATCGTTCCGAGGTGCTGGCCGGCGCACTCCGCGCCATCGGCGCAGGTCCGGGCGGCCTCGTCGGCGTCGCGCTCGCGCGCCGTGCCGAGCTGATCGTGGCCCTGCTCGCCGTCCTCAAGACCGGGGCGGCGTACCTGCCTCTCGACCGCTCCCAGCCGGTTGCGCGCGCGCAGTCGATCATCGACGACGCCGCGCCGCTGCTGGTGCTCGCCGACGCGGAACTCGCCGCGGCGTGGGACGTCATCGACGTGCGGTTCGCGGCGCCCGAGGAGTTGGCAGCCGGGACTCCTCAGGGAGCGGTGAGAGCGCAGCCCGAACCCCTCGACGAGCGGCTGCCGGCCTACCTGATCTACACCTCGGGTTCGACGGGCCGGCCGAAGGGCGTCGTCGTCTCGCATCACGAGGTCGTCGCGCTGATGAAGGCCGCGGCGGAGGAGTTCTCGTTCGGTCCGGACGACGTGTGGACGCTGTTCCACTCCTACGCGTTCGACTTCTCGGTCTGGGAGATCTGGGGACCGCTGGTCACCGGCGGGCGCGTCGTCGTGGTCGACCAGGACACCACGCGCGATCCGGACGCCTTCGTCGAGCTGCTCGAGTCCGAGCGGGTCACGGTGCTGAGCCAGACGCCGTCGGCCTTCTACCAGCTCATCACCGCCCAGCGGCAGAAGCAGGCCTCGTTTGCGCTGCGCTACATCGTGTTCGGCGGTGAGGCGCTGAGTTTCGAACAGGTCCGGCGGTGGTTCGACGACAACCCGGCCGACGGTGCGCAGCTGGTCAACATGTACGGCATCACCGAGACCACGGTGCACGTCAGCTATCGCGCGCTGGACCGCGACGCGGTGTCGGCGGGTGACGCGTCGTTCATCGGACGGCCGCTGTCGTCGCTGGACATCCACATCCTCGACTCGCGGCTGCGGCCGGTGCCCGAGGGCGTCATCGGTGAGATGTACGTCACCGGAACGCAACTCGCGCAAGGTTATCTCCGCCGGGCCGGCCTCAGTGCCACGCGTTTCGTCGCGAACCCGTTCGCGCCGAACGGTTCCGGTGACCGGATGTACCGGACCGGCGATCTGGCGCGCCGCGTCGGCGACGACATCGAGTACCTCGGTCGGGGCGACGCCCAGGTCCAGCTCCGCGGATTCCGTATCGAGTACGGCGAGATCGAGGCCGCACTCGTCGGTGTCGACGGGATCGCGGCGGGTGCGGCGAACGTCGTGGACCTGCCCGACCGTGGCGAGATCCTCGCCGCCTACGTGGTTCCCGAGCCGGGCGCCGAGGTCGACGAACAGGTCGTGCGCCGCCGAGTCGCGGCCACGGTGCCGGAGTACATGGTCCCCGACGTCGTCATGACGGTCGAGCGGCTGCCGCTGACCCAGAACGGCAAACTCGATCGCGGCGCACTGCCGCGGCCGGTGCTCGCGTCGACGACCGAGTTCGTCGCGCCCGAGAACGACACCGAGGCGGCCCTGCGGGACATCTTCGCGGAGGTACTGGGTCTCGAGGACATCAGCGTCGTCGAGTCGGTGTTCGACGTCGGTGGCAACTCGCTGCTGGCCGCCCGCATCGTCGGCCGCGCCGCGGAGACGCTCGGTGTGGACCTCACCGTCCGTGACCTCTTCGACGCCCCGACGGTTCGCGACCTCGCACTGGCCGCGGCGTCGAAGCGCCCGGGGTTGCCCCCGATCGAGCCCGTCGCCGACCGTCCGGACCGCATCCCGCTGTCGCTTGCACAGCAGCGCATGTGGTTCATCAACCGGTTCGACCCGGCCTCGCCCGCCTACAACATCCCGATGGTCCTGCGGTTGTCGGGCGACGTGGACGCCGACGCGCTGCGTGCGGCGTTGCTCGACGTCATGACGCGCCACGAGGTCCTGCGGACCACCTATCCCGAAGCCGACGGCGACGCCTATCAGCTCGTCCACGAGCCGTCGGCAGCGGCTGCGATGCTCGACTGGCGCGAGGTGCCGCAAGCGGCGCTGCCGCAGGTGATGCTCGGCGGGTTCGACCTGGTCGCGGAACTGCCGGTGCGCGTCGGCTTCTCCCGGATCTCAAGCACCGAGGCGGTCCTCGGGATGGTGGTGCACCACATCTCGTGCGACGGCGAATCCCTGGCGCCGCTGGTGACCGACCTCATCACCGCGTACACCGCACGGGTCGCCGGGCGTGCGCCCGCGTTCGAGCCGCTGCCTGTCCAGATGGCCGACGTCGCGCTGTGGCAGCGTCGGGTGTTCGGCGCCGCCACCGACGACTCCTCGCTCATCGGGGCACAGCTCCAGTACTGGGCGCGGCAACTCGACGGCGCGCCCGACGTGCTCGAGCTGCCCACCGACCGCCCACGTCCGGCCGTGGCCTCACAGCGCGGTGCACGCGTCGAATTCAGTGTGCCGCAGGAGGTCTCGGAGCGCGTTGCGCGTCTGGCCCGCGATCGCGGGCTGACCCCGTTCATGGTCGCGCATGCGGCGCTCGCGGTCCTGCTGTCGCGTCTGTCCGCGACCGAGGACATCGCCGTCGGGACGCCGATCGCCGGTCGTGGCCAGTCGATCCTCGACCCGATGGTCGGGATGTTCGTCAACACGTTGGTCCTTCGGACCGGCGTCGACTCCTCGGCCGGCTTCGACCAACTGCTCGACGACGTCCGCCGCACCGATCTCGAGGCCTTCGCGAACGCGGACATCCCCTTCGAGGCGGTCGTCGAACGGGTGAACCCGCTGCGCACCGAGGCCTACGCGCCCCTCGCGCAGGTGTGGCTCGCCTTCGACCAGTCGGCCATCGCCGACCTGGCCTCGCAGACGTTGACGATCGGCGGGGGGACGATCGGCGAGGCCGGCGGCCTGGCCGTGACCCCGGCCGAACCGGACGAACTCTCCGCGCGCGTCGACCTGACCGTCGGCATCGCCGACAACGGCGACAACTGGCAGGGCTCGGTGCTCTATGCGACCGACCTGTACGACGCCGAATCGGTGCGCCTGTTCGCCGATCGGTTCGTCCGCCTTCTCGACGCCCTGACCGCGGACCCGGGTGCGCCCGTCGGCGATGCCGAGCTGATGACCTCGGCCGAGCACGAGGCGATCGAACGATGGGTCGGTGCGGCTGACACCGACGCCGGTCCCGGGCAGGTCGTCACGGTCGCGGATGCGCTGGCGGACTCGTTCGCCCGCAACGCGTCCCGCCCCGCCGTTCGCGCGGGCGGGCGCACCTACGACCATGCCGAGTACGGGGCGCTGGTCCACGCGTTCGCACGACGACTGCTCGAGCAGGGTGTCGGGCCGGATGTGGCGGTCGCGGTTGCCGTTCCGCGGTCGGTCGAGATGCTCGTCGCGATCCACGGGATCGTGCTCGCCGGCGGAACCTACGTGCCGATCGACCCGGAGGCGCCGGCCGAGGTCGTCCGCCGGCAGCTGGCGCTGTCCGGTGCGTCGACGGTGGTCGTCGCCGGGGCACGTCCGAGCTGGGCCGAGGCCGCGTCCACCGTTCCGGAAACCTTCGTCACCGTCGATCTCGACGCGCTCGCGACCGCTGCGTCGGCTCCCCTCACCCCCGCGGATCGTCCGGTGGCGCTGCGCGCCGGGCACCCGGTCTACACGCTGTTCACCTCGGGCTCGACCGGACAGCCCAAGGGTGTGACGGTCACCCACCGGGGCCTGCACGACATGCTGTCCTGGTTCGGGGCCTACACCGGTGACCCGGCGGACGAACGGGTGCTGGTGAAGACCCCCTACACCTTCGACGCCTCGGTCTGGGAGCTGTTCTGGCCGTTCGTCGCGGGCGCCACCGCCGTGGTCGCAGCACCCGACGGCCACCGTGATCCGGCGCATCTCGCCCGCGTCATCGCCGACGAGCGGGTCACCTCCGTCCAGTTCGTGCCATCGCTGCTCGCGGTGTTCCTCGACGAGAGCTTCGATCCCGCCACCGGTCTGTCCTCGGTGCGTCAGATCTTCACCGGCGGTGAGTCACTCACCCCCGCGGTGACGCAGCAGACGCTCGCGGCCGCCCCGCACGCGGTGGTCGTCAACCAGTACGGGCCGACCGAGATGACGGTGGACGCGACGATCCGGCCCCTGGTCGAACCGGTCGAGGTCGTCACCATCGGCCGCCCGGCACCGGGCGTGACGGCCCGGGTCCTCGACAACCGCCTCCGCCCGGTGCCGCCCGGCGTTCCCGGCGAGCTGTACCTGGGTGGCGCGCAGATGGCCCGCGGGTATGCCGGCGCGCCGGCGCTGACCGCCCAGGCGTTCGTCGCCGACCCGGCCGGCCCAGCGGGCTCGCGGTTGTACCGGACCGGCGACCTCGCACGCTGGCGCGCGGACGGTGAACTCGAGTATCTCGGCCGCGCCGACTTCCAGGTCAAGATCCATGGACAGCGCATCGAACTCGGCGAGACCGAGGCAGTCCTGTCCGCCGCGCCGGGCGTGGTCGCCGCTGCTGCCGCGGTGACCACCACCTCCGCGGGTGATGCGCTCGTCGCCTACCTGACGGGCCATCCGGGCGACACCGTGGACGTCGACACGGTCCGCGCCTTCGCCGCGGAACGGTTGCTCACCCACCTGCGCCCGACACTGTGGGTCGTCCTCGACGAGATGCCCCGTAACGCCTCCGGCAAGGTCGACCGGCGCGCGCTGCCGGCGCCCACCGTGTCCGAGTCCGAGATCGTCGAGCCGACGACGCCGGCCGAGCAGGCCCTGGCCGCTGTCGTCGCCGAGGTCCTCGGGGTCGAGCGGGTCTCGGTCGTCGACTCCTTCTTCGATCTCGGCGGCAACTCCCTGGCCGCGATGCGGGTCGCGGCCCGCGCCGGTGCGGCGCTCGGCGTCGAGGTCAGCGTCCGCGACCTCTTCGACGCACCGAGCGTGCGTGAGCTCGCGCAGCGCGTCGCCGACCGCGTACCCGGCCTCCCGCCGGTCACCGCGGTACGCCCGCGCCCGGATGAGATCCCGCTGTCCTATGCGCAGCAACGCATCTGGTTCATCAACCAGTTCGACACCAGCTCGGCGGCCTACAACATCCCGATCGCCCTGCGCCTGCGCGGCAAGCTCGACCTCGCCGCGCTGCGTGCCGCGATGGTCGACGTCGTCGAGCGTCAGGAAGTGCTCCGCACGGTGTTCCCGTCGATCGACGGCGCACCGCGACAGGTCATCGGGGACGCCACCGGTGTGGGCGCCGAACTCGACTGGGCTGTCGTCGACGAGGAATCCGACCTGTTTGCCGCCGCCGGCGCGGGTTTCGATGTCGCGGTGCAGCGACCGATCCGCATCCGCGTGCATCGCGTCGACGACCTCGAACACATCGTCCTCATCGTGATCCACCACATCGCCGGCGACGGCGAATCGATGCGGCCGCTCGTCACCGACGTGGTGACCGCGTATGTCGCGCGCTCCCAGGGCCGTTCGCCCGACTTCGCGGAGCTGGAGGTGCAGTTCGCCGACGTCGCGCTCTGGCAACGTCGTGAGCTCGGTTCGATCGACGACCCGGATTCGCGGGTCTCGGCGCAGGTCGACTACTGGCGCACCGCGCTGGCCGGGCTTCCCGAGGTGCTCGAACTCCCCGCCGACCGTCCGCGTCCGAAGGTCGCGTCGATGGCCGGCGCCGAAGTCGGTTTCGAGATCGACTCGGCGACAGCAGATCTCGTCCGAAATCTCGCCACCGAGCGTGGCGTCACCGAGTTCATGGTCATCCATGCGGCACTGGCCGTGCTGCTGTCGCGACTCTCGGCCACCGACGACATCGCCATCGGCACCCCGATCGCCGGACGCGGCGACGCCGCCCTGGATCCGCTGGTCGGCATGTTCGTCAACACCCTGGTTCTGCGGACCGTGGTCGACCCGGCGCAGCGGTTCGCCGACCTTCTCGACGCCGTGCGGGTCACCGATCTCGACGCCTTCGCCCACGCCGATGCCCCCTTCGAGGCGGTCGTGGACGCACTCGCGCCGTCACGTTCGGAGGCCTTCGCGCCGCTGACGCAGATCCTGCTGACCGTCGACCCCACTCCCGCGGATCCGTCCACTCTCGTCGCCGACATCGACGAGCTCGCGGTGGAAGTGGTGGAGACCGAGGAGAACTCGGCCAAGGTGGACCTGACGGTCGGACTCCGCGGGGGTCGCGCCGGGTCCTGGATCGGCCGGGTCAACTACGCCACGGACCTGTTCGACGAGGCGACGGTCGCGCGGATGATGGATCGATTCGCGCGGTTGCTGCACGAGCTGGTCACCGACGCGACCGTGCCGGTGGGTGACGCCGACCTGTTCGACACCGACGAGCGCGAGCTGCTGACCCCCGTGGGCCGTCAGCCCGCGACGCCGGCCGTGCCGCTGGCCGAGCTGTTCGCCGCCGCGGTCCGGCGCGGCGGAGCGGACCGGACCGCGGTCGTCGACCCCGAGCGGTCATTGACGTACGCCGAGCTCGATGCCGCGTCGAACCGGCTGGCTCGTCACCTGCTGGATCGGGGCATCGGCCGCGGCACCCTGGTCGCGCTGCTCATCCCGCGGTCGGCGGAACTGATGGTCGCGATCTGGGCGGTGGCCAAGACCGGGGCCGGGTACGTACCGATCGACCCGGATTACCCGGCGGATCGCGTGTCGCACATGATCACCGATTCCGGTGCGCGGCTCGGGCTCACGCTCGGCGACGTGGCCGGGCCCGGGATTCCCGGCAGCGAGTGGCTGGAACTGGACGCGCCGGAGCTCATCGAAGCCGTTGCGGCGGCCAGTGATTCGCCTGTGACCGACGCCGACCGGCCGAGCGCGGTCGGGGCCGACGACACGGCCTACGTGATCTACACGTCCGGATCGACCGGTACGCCCAAGGGCGTCGAGGTCACCGCGGGCGGCCTGCGCAACTTCGGCGTCGAGGCCGCGGAGAAATCCGGCATCACCCCGGACTCACGCGTCCTGGGTTTCGCCTCACCCAGTTTCGACGCCTTCGTGCTCGAGTATCTGCTCGCCTTCACCGTGGGTGCCTCCGTCGTGTACCGGCACCGCGACGCGGTGGCCGGTGCACCGCTCGCGGACTTCATGCGCGAGCACCGCGTGACCCATACATTCCTCACCCCGACAGTGCTCGCCTCCCTCGATCCGGCCGACCTCCCGGATCTGCACACCGTCTACGCGGGCGGTGAGGCGGTCCCGGACACCTTGCGTGACCGCTGGGCACCACTGGTGCGCTTCCAGAACCTCTACGGACCCACCGAGACCACGATCGGTGTCGCGATCGGCCCGCCCATGCGGGTCGAGGAACCGGTCCTCGTCGGACCGCCGATCGGCGGCGTCGACCTGCTGGTGCTCGACTCCCGGCTTCGCCCAGTTCCGGTCGGGGTGGCGGGCGAACTGTACGTGAGCGGCCCGGCCCTGGCGCGCGGCTACCTCGCGCGCCGCGGTCTGACCGCGGAGCGCTTCGTCGCCAACCCCTTCGGCGCGCCGGGCGACCGGATCTATCGCACCGGGGACATCGTCCGCTGGGCCCGTGACCGCGACGGGTCGCTCTCGGTGGACTATGTCGGTCGTAGCGACGACCAGATCAAGCTTCGCGGTCTGCGTATCGAACTCGGCGAGATCGAGAGTGCGCTCGGCGATCACCCCGCGGTGGCCTCCGCGGTCGTCGTCGGCGTCGACTCCGACGGCGGGCTCGCCGCGAGTGGACAGTCGGTCGTCTCGGCGCTCGCCGCCTACGTGGTGTTGCGCGACGCAGTCGACATCGCCACGCTGCGTGAGCATCTCGCCGACCGGTTGCCGTTGTTCATGGTGCCGGCCGGGATCGTCGTGCTCGACGCACTGCCGCTGACCCCGGTGGGCAAGCTCGATCGTCGGGCACTCCCCGCGCCGACCATCGAGGTCGACTCCGATCATGTCGACGCCGAGACGCCGGTCGAGCAGCAGCTCGCCACGATCATCGCCGGACTCCTGGGTCTTGAACGCGTCAGCGTCAGCGACTCCTTCTTCGCCCTCGGCGGCGATTCCATCATGTCCATTCAGGTCGCTTCGGCCGCGCGGGCCGCCGGGATCGATGTGTCGCCTCGAGACATCTTCGAGCACAAGACCGTTCGGGCGATTGCCCGCGCCGTCGGCGCCCGTGGCGAGCGGGTGCCCGCCCTCGAGGAACCGGCCGGCGGCGGGATCGGCCCGATGGCCGTGCCGCCGGTGGTCTCGTGGATCCTCGATCAGACCGACGTGGTCACCGACTTCGCCGATTTCTCCCAGTCCATGGTGCTGACCGCGCCGGCCGGACTCACCGTCGAGATCGCGCAGGAACTCCTCGCGCAGGTCGTGTCCGTGCATCCGATGCTCGCCGCGGCCGTCGAATCGGGGCCGGATGGTGAGTGGCGCATGCGCACCGGTGTCGCGCCACTGGTGCCCGGTGCGGTCACCGCGCTCGCTTCTCCCGCGCTCGTCGGCGACCCCGGCTTCTCCGACACCGTCGTCGCGGCCTTCGAGGACGCCTCCCGGCGCCTCGACCCGACCAGCGGGAAGCTCGTCGCGGCCGTTCTGGTCACCGCCCCAGACGCCGCCGCACGGCTCGTCGTCGTGATCCACCACCTGGGCGTCGACGCCGTCTCGTGGCGGGTCATCATCGAGGACCTGCTGACCGCGTGGGCGCAACATCAAGGCGGTCAGGCGTATTCGTTGCGACCGGAGGTCACCTCGGCGCGCGCCTTCACCGCCGCGCTCGACGCCCAGCGGGCCGGGCGATCCGACGAGTTGCGCTATTGGCTCGAACGGTCGCCGGAACGGGTCACCGACCTTGGGGCGGAGGTCGACCGCGCGCGTGACCGCATGTCGACCACCGAGACCGTGGTGCACACGGTCGGCTCGTCGGTGACCGAGGCGCTGCTGACGTCGGTGCCGACCGCCTTCCGCGGCAACGTCAACGACGCTCTCGTGGCTGCTCTGGCGCGCGCTGTCCGGTCGTGGCAGCAGGCCCGGGGCATCGCCGACGACCGGCCGGTGACCATCCTGCTCGAGGGTCACGGCCGATATGAGGAATCCCTCCTGCACGGAACCGATCCGCGGACCGTGGATCTGTCCCGGACAGTCGGGTGGTTCACGACCATCGCGCCCATGGCAGTCGACGTGCGCGGTGACTCCGTCCACACGGTCAAGCTCGCCAAAGAAGAGCGGGTCGGCCAGCCCGACAACGGGATCGGTTACGGACTCCTCCGCTACGGCGACACCGAGCTGTCCCGGCGCCCGTTGCCGAGCATCGGCTTCAACTACCTCGGCAACGTCACGGGGACCGGGGCCGGCGGCGAGAACGCCTCGGACGTGGGCGAGACGGGCATGCCGTTCCTGCCCGACCCCGCCGCACCGCGCCTGCCCGGCACGGTCACGGGCGCCATGGTCGTGCCGAACCTGCTGAGCATCAACGCGGGAACCGCGATCGGCGACAGCGGTCGCGAGTTCGTCGCGGGATTCACGTTCCCGCGCGGCGCGATCGACACCGAGGCGGTCGACGACCTCGCGCGGCGCTGGGACGCCGAGCTCGCGACCATCGTCGACGAGATCGCCCGCGTCGGCGATCCGGGACTCTCCCCGTCGGATGTCCTCGGTGCGCGCGTCACCCAGGACGATCTCGATCACCTGGCCCGGCGGTATCCGGGCGCCGACGTGTGGCCGCTGTCGCCGCTGCAGCGCGGCCTGCAGTTCCAGGCCGAACTCGCCGCGGCGGGCCGCGAAGCCGGGGCGGTGGACGTCTACACCGCGCAGGCGGTTCTCACGCTCAAGGGCGAGGTCGACGCCACCCGTCTCGCCGAGGCCGTGCGCGAGGTCTTCGCCCGCCATCGGGTACTCCGCTCCAGTTTCGTCCGGGTACCCAGCGGCGAGGTCGTCGCGGTGGTTCCGGAGACGGTCGAGATCCCTTGGCGGACAGTGGACGCCGATAACGGCGACGACGCGATCGACGCGGTCGCGCAGGTCGAACGCGCGACGCCGTTCGACCTCGAGTCCGGCCCGCTCATGCGGTTCGTCCTCGTCCGCAGTGGCACGCGCTCGACGCTGGTCGTCACCAGCCACCACATCCTGATCGACGGCTGGTCGAGCCCGCTGATCATGGCCGACCTGTTCGCGCTGTACGCCACCGGTCAGACCTACACCGGCACCGTCGCCGCCGAATCCGGGGCTCGGGGAGACTACTTCGACTACCTGCGGTACATCGCCGCCTCCGACACCGAAGCGGGACTGGCGGCCTGGCGGTCGGTGCTGTCCGCCGTCGACGAGCCGACCCTCGTCGGCTCCGGCCGCGAGGCGACCTCCGATCAGCTTCCGCGCGATCACAGCGTGCTGCTCCCGGCCGAGATCACCTCCGCCGTCGACGACCTCACGCGCGCACGGGGAGTCACCGTCTCGACGGTGATGCAGTTCGCCTGGGCGGTGCTGCTCTCGCGCATCACCGGCCAGCGCACGGTCGTCTTCGGCGAGACCGTCTCCGGACGTCCGGCCGATCTGGACGGCGTCGAGACGATGGTCGGCCTCTTCATCAACACCTTGCCCGCGGTCGCGGACGTCGACCCGGGCGCCCGCGCCACCGACGTCCTCGACGCGCTGCAGGCCTCGAAGGTCGCGGTGCTCGACCACCAGCACCTCGGACTGCCCGAGCTGACCGCACTCGTCGGTCGCGGACAGCTGTTCGACACCCTCGCGGTGCACGAGTCCTATCCGGTCGACGCCCAGTCGCTGAAGCAGGGGGCCGACGCCGGCGGCATCGGGATCGAGGACCTCGACGCCACCGACTCGACCCACTACCCGCTGAATCTGGTGACCGGCGTGGTCGGCGACCAGATCGAGCTGAAACTGAAGTACCTGCCCGCCGCCTTCGACGAGCGACAGGTGGAGGTGTACTCGGATGCGTTGATCCGCATCCTCACGACCCTCGTCGCCGACCCGGCCACCGAGGTCGGGGCCATCTCCCTGCTCGACGACGCCGAGTACCGCAGCGAGCTCACGCCGCCGGTCACCCGGACCCGCAACACCGACGTCTCGCTCGCCGAGTTGTTCGCGCGGGCAGCGCGCACCCACGCCGACCGTCCGGCCGTCACCGACACCACGTCCACACTCGACTACCGCGAGATCGACGAACGTTCCGCCGCGGTCGCCGCGGCCCTGCGTGCGCGGGGAGTGTCCACCGGCGATCTCGTCGCCGTGGCGACCTCCCGCGGCGTCGATCTCGTCTCCTCGATCCTGGGTGTGTTGCGTTCCGGCGCCGGCTATCTGCCGCTGGACACCACCAATCCGGTCGACCGCCTGCGTTTCATCGTCTCCGATGCCGCGCCGAGCGCGGTGATCATCGACGACACGACCGCGGACTTCGAACTGTGGTCCCAGTTGGGCACCACGCCGGTGGTGCCGGTCGCGCAGCTGATCGCTGAAGGTGCCGCTGCGACTCCGGAACCGGTTGCGGTTCATCCCGATTCGCGTGCCTACGTGATCTACACGTCGGGTTCCACGGGCCGGCCCAAGGGTGTCGAGGTCACCCACCGCGACGTGGTGACCCTGATGGACACCGCCGCAGATGATTTCGACATCGACGAGACGGACGTGTGGACGATGTTCCACTCGTACGCGTTCGACTTCTCGGTCTGGGAGCTGTGGGGACCGCTGCTGACCGGTGGCCGCTTGGTCCTGGTCGACCGGGATCTCGCGCGGGCGCCGGAGGAGTTCCTCGATCTACTCGCCCGCGAACGGGTCACCGTGCTGAGCCAGACGCCGTCGGCATTCTACCAGCTCGCCGAGACCCGACGACGCCACGACACCCCGCTGTCATTGCGCTACATCGTGTTCGGCGGCGAGGCGCTCAGCTTCGAGCAGGTGCGGCGCTGGTTCGACGATCATCCGGACGAGACCACGACGCTGGTCAACATGTACGGCATCACCGAGACGACCGTGCACGTCAGTTTCCGGCCGCTCGACCCGCACTCGGTGGCGGCCGACGACGCGAGCTTCATCGGCCGGCCGCTGTCGTCGCTGGCCATCCACGTGCTCGACGACCGGCTGCGGCCGGTCCCCGAGGGTGTCGTGGGCGAGATGTACGTCACCGGTGGGCAACTGGCGCAGGGTTACCTGAAGCGCGCCGGGCTGTCGTCGACGCGTTTCGTCGCGTCACCCTACGGCGAGCCCGGAACCCGCATGTACCGCACCGGCGACCTCGCCCGTCGCGTGGGTGACGACATCGAGTACCTCGGGCGCGGTGACGCGCAGGTCCAGTTGCGTGGCTACCGGATCGAGTTCGGCGAGATCGAGGCGGCGCTGCTGGCGGTGCCGGGTGTGAGCGCGGCAGCGGCCCGTGTCCTCGACATCCCCGGTCGCGGTGAGCAACTCATCGGTTACCTGGTCCGCGACGAGCAGGACGCGGTCGACGCGACCGAGGTCCGGCGCATCGCCGGCCGCGCGGTGCCGTCGTACATGGTCCCCGACCAGATCATCGACGTCGACACCCTGCCGCTCACCGCGAACGGCAAACTCGACCGCGACGCCCTTCCGGTACCCGACTCGGCCACCGTGGTCGAGGAAATCGTCGCGCCCACCGGCCCGCAGGAGACCGCGGTCGCGCAGGTCTTCGCCGAGGTGCTCGGTGTCGACGAGATCGGGGTCACGACGAGCTTCTTCGACCTCGGCGGCAACTCGCTGTCCGCGACCCGCCTCGCCTCGCGCGTCGCCGACGCACTCGGTACCGAGGTGTCGGTGCGAGACGTCTTCGAGGCACCGTCCGTCCGGGATCTGGTGGACGCCGTGTCCGGCCGCGGAAGCACTCTGCCACCCGTGGTGGCGGTGTCGCCCCGCCCGGAGCGCATCCCGCTGTCGTTCGCTCAGCAGCGCCTGTGGTTCATCAACCGGTTCGAGCCCGCGTCGTCGACCTACAACATCCCGATCGGTCTGCGCTTGCGCGGCGACCTCGACACCGACGCGCTGCGCGCCGCGGTGACCGACCTCGTCGCACGGCAAGCGGTGTTGCGCACCACCTTCCCCGAGGTCGACGGCGTTCCCCACCAGCGCATCGACGGCCCGGACCAGGTCGACCGACTGGACTGGGCGGTCGTCGGCTCCCAGGCCGAGATCGAGTCCGCGGTCACCGACGGCTTCGACGTGACCGCCGAGTGGCCCATCCGCGCACGCCTGTGGCCGGTGAGCGCGGGAGAGTTCGTCTTCGTGGTGGTCGTCCACCACATCGCCGCCGACGGCGAGTCGATGAGACCGATGCTCGCCGACCTCATCACCGCCTACGGTGCACGCGCCGCGGGCCGGGACCCGGTCTTCGCGCCGCTCGAGGTGGAGTTCGCCGACTACGCGATCTGGCAGCACGACGTCTTCGGCTCCGCCGGTGACCCGGACTCGCGCATCGCCGCGCAGCTGGACCACTGGGTCCAGCGCCTCGCGGGAGCACCGGACGTCCTCGAACTGCCCACCGACCGGCCGCGTCCGGCGGTGGCGTCGCAACGCGGCGCTCGGTTCGACTTCGACATCCCGGCCGAGATCGGGACCGCGATCGAACGCGTGGCCGCCGAGCGGGGCGTCACCCCGTTCATGGTCGTTCACGCAGCACTCGCCGTGCTGCTGGCGCGGCTCTCGTCCGACGACGACATCGTGGTCGGTACCCCGATCGCCGGCCGTGGGCGGGCCGCTCTCGACCCGCTCGTCGGCATGTTCGTCAACACGCTGGTGCTCCGGGTCCCGGTCGACGCGGGCGAGTCCTTCGAGACCCTGCTGGACCGGGTCCGGACCACCGACCTGGATGCCTTCGCGAACGCGGACGTCCCGTTCGAGACGCTGGTGGAGAAACTCAACCCGGTCCGCACGGAGGCGTTCGCCCCGCTCGCCCAGGTGAACCTCACCTTCGACCAGTCGGCCTCGGCCGACTTCGCGATCGACGCCGAACAGAGCGGTTCCATCGGCGATCTGGGCTTCGAGCCCCTTCCCCCGGCCGCACCGGGTGCGAAGGTCGACCTGAACTTCGCGATCGACCGGGGAGACGACGGGCGCCGATGGGCCGGATCGGTCATCTATGCCACCGACCTGTTCGACGAATCCACGATCGACACCCTCACCCGTCGACTCGTCGCCGTGCTGACCGGAGTCCTGAGCGCGCCGTCGCGTCCTGTCGGTGACGCCGGGCTCGTGCTGCCGGACGAGTCGTCGCGTCTCGACGACTTCGCGACCGGCGCCCGGGTCGAGGTGGGACCGCCGCACACCGTGGCCGACCTCGTGGCGTCGAACGCCGCCTCGGCTCCCGAAGCCCCTGCGGTCATCTTCGCCGACCGTGTGGTCGACCA
>ERZ501064.6-NODE-6-length-58614-cov-6.391468_pt1 | contig 58614 bp, 58 predicted proteins | sample MGYA00510851_ERZ501064 | MGnify/ENA primary metagenome ERZ501064 (study PRJEB25958, sample SAMN03398529) | human skin metagenome | study: EMG produced TPA metagenomics assembly of the Human Skin Microbiome Metagenome (human skin metagenome) data set. | reverse complement strand
CCGCGCCACGAGGCCGGGTCGACCTCGGCGGTCAGGCCGCACGCCTGCATCGTCTCCAGTGTCGTTCTGTTGCAGACACATCCGCCGGCGAAGGCGCGCCAGGGTCGCAGCAGCAGGTCCTGGCATGCCGCCAACCATCGTGATCGCGCTCGGACGTGTTCGATGAACAGCAGCCGCCCCTGCGGAGTGAGCACCCGCGCGATCTCTCGCAGCGCACGCTCGGGTTCGGCGACGGTGCACAGCACCAGCGCCACCAGCATCCACTTCATCGGCAGATCGCGCTCGGTTTTTGCGCCCCCCCCCGCCGGGACCGCGCCCGCCCCCCCCGGGCGCCCGGCGGGGGGGGGGGGCGCGGGGGCCAGGGGGCCCACGACGCTGGACGCGGACGACGTCCGCGCCCAGATCGCCGAGCAACATCGCGGCGTGCGGCGCCGGTCCGACACCTGCTAGTTCGAGTACGCGAATCCCGCCGAGCGGTCCGCGCGCCGAAGTTGCGCCGTCAGTCACTCGAGGGGAGTGGCTTGGCGCTCTTGACGTCCAGCAGCTTCCCGTCCAGCGACAGGCTTCCGGTGCCGGGCTTGGTCACCAGGATCTCGACGGTGTCGTCGGCGTCGACGTAGCGTTTGCCGATCTGGGTGCCGCCGTCGAGGCCCGCGGCGGGGCTGAGCCCGGCCACCGGTGACTGCGTCACATCGATCATCGGCTGACCCCCGCAATCGAGTGCTGCCTCGCCTGCCGGCGCCTTGATGATGATGACCTGGGTGCCACAAACCTGGCTTTGTAGACGACTTCCGGTCTTGAACACGGTGTCTCCGTTCTCTTGCTGATCGGATCAGGTGGTGTGCACGCGCTACGCGTGTGCGGTCGCAGGACGATCGACGATGTCCTCGACGACTTTCTTGCGCAGTATCTTTCCGGTCGCGGTTGCCGGGAGGTCGTCGAGGAAGACCACCCTGTCCGGTGTCCGGGAACCACGGAGGCGCTCGCGTACGTAGGTGCGCAGTTCGTCGTGGTCGGGCGAGGAGCCCGCCTCGACGACCACGGCGGCCACGATGGCCTCACCCCAATGAGCATCGGGCACACCGACAACCACCACCGAATGGACCGCGGGATGCTGTACGAGTACGTCTTCGATCTCGGCGGGTGCAATGTTCTCGCCGCCACGGATGATGGTGTCGTCGTTGCGCCCCACGATGAACAGATACCCGGCGGAATCGGTGTATGCGAGGTCCTTTGTGGGAAACCAACCTTCGGCGTCGAGGACCGACCCGGCCCCCATGTACTCACCGGAGACCTGCGGTCCACGTACCCACAGCTCGCCTTGCTCGCCGTCGGCCACCGGGAGGCCGTCGGGGCCACGCAACTGGATCTCGATCCCGGGCACCGGCCGGCCGACGGAGCCCAGGCGTGCCTGGACGTCGCGATCGTCGCTCTCCATGGCCGCGCGATGGTCGTCGGGACCGAGAAGGGCAATGGTCGAACTCGTCTCGGTCAGTCCGTACGCATTGACGAAGCCCGCCTGGGGGAACGCGCGTAGCGCTGCTTCGAGGGTGGGGCGCGGCATCCGTGCCCCACCGTAGGACAACGATGCGAGAGCGGGAAGGTCGGCCGGCGCACCCGCGAGGGCATCGACGATACGGTCCAGCATCGTCGGCACGACCATCGCCGAGGTGGCGCCCTCGCGGCGGGCGAGTTCCACCCACCCGTGTGCGTCGAACTGGGGAAGATAGATCATCCGCCGGCCCGCGTAGACGTTCGTCAGGATCGTGCCCATCCCGGCGATGTGATAAGGCGGAACGCTGATCAGCGCGCCCTCGTTGTCCGCTGCGGAGCCGTATTCCACTGTGCTCATGACGTAGCTCAGCAGATGGCTGTGTCGCAGGATCACACCTTTGGGGGCGGAGGTGGTCCCGCTGGTGAACAGGACGATGGCCGGATCGTCGGGGTCGACGTTCGCGGCCGGCAGGGGGTCGGCGGCAGCGGCCCGCGCGGCCGTCGCGAACTCCTCGGTGGTCGTCACGTTGTGATCCGACGACAGTTCGGACACGTATCTCGGGTCTGCCACGACCAATGGAGAGCGGGTGCGCGCGATCAATTGCTCGAGTTGCGCGGCGGCCAGGCGGTAGTTCACCGGGACGAACGGGACATCGGCATGGGCCGCGGCGAACAGCAGCACCGGGAGTTCGAGTCCGGATTCCCCGAGGAAGACGACGTTCTCGGCGCCTGCCTGCGTGATGACGGTCGCTGCGCCGGTGACCAGTTCACCGAATTCGGCGTAGGTCAGGGAGGCTCCGTCGACGGTGATGGCCGTCTTGTCGGGGTTGCCCGACAAGGCCATGTCCAAGATCAGCGAGATGCTCATTCAAGACTTCCAAATCTCTCGTGTGAATGACGTGGGTCACTCCTGCACGGAACCATAGTAGATCATCTGACACCCTGTCCATGCAATGGCCGAGCCGAGTCCCTGACGCGGATGCGGCGAATATTTGCCCAGTTCAGAATCCATCATCGCAAGATGGGGGTGCCGAAGCCTGCTCGGTCCGGCCGCGATCGAGCGAGTCTTGAATATCGGTGATCTGACATCTAGGGTCAGTTTCGAACGTCGACAGGCCCGACGAGTTCGCAATCGAAAGGTGGCCGAGATGGCGCTTGCCATATCCTCCGAACACATTGACCTGGCCGACGCCGCCGTCGGCCATCTCGCGCGGCACGGTGTGCGTGCGGCTGCGCGGGCCTCTCTGGACGGGGCTGTCGAACTCGAGACCTTCTGGTCGAGCACTGCAGACCTCGGTTGGCTCGGCTTGCACCTACCGGAAGAGTACGGGGGCTCAGGCTACGGCATCGCCGAATTGGCCGTTGTCCTCGAGGCGATGGGGCACGAGTTGGCTCCCGGCCCGTTCCTGTCGACCGTGGTCGCGTCGGCCGTGATCGCTCACGCGGGCGACGAGGATCTCCGCGCCGAACTCCTCCCGGGTCTCGCCGACGGTTCCACGACAGGCGCTGTGGGGCTCGCCAATGGATTGTCCCGCGACGCCGACGGTCTGATCAGCGGCCAGGTGCGCGCGGTGTTGTCGGCACCTGAGGCAGACCTCCTCGTGCTTTCCCTCGGCGACGACCTCGTCGTGCTCGACAAGGCCACAGCCGGCGTCGAGGTCGCGGCGGCCGAGGCCCTCGACACCACTCGCGGTATCGGCACGGTGTCGCTGACCGCAGTCGCGGTCCCGACCAACCGTGTTCTGCGCAGCGCGAGTCGGGCGGGCCGCAGTGTCCTTCGCGTCCTGGCCGCCGCAGAGGCGATCGGCGGCGCGCTCGCGTGCCTCGAGATGGCCACCGATTATGCGAAGGTCCGCGAACAGTTCGGACGGTCCATCGGGTCATTCCAAGCGGTCAAACACCACTGCGCCAACATGCTCATCGCCACCGAGGCGTCGATCGCGGCCACCTGGGACGCGGCGCGTGCGAGTGACATCGACGGCATCTGGTTCGCCTCGGCGGTCGCTGCCGCGTACGCGGGCCCGGCCCAACTGGGCAATGCCCGGATGAACATCCAGCTGCACGGGGGCATCGGGTTCACCTGGGAACACGACGCCCACTTGTACTTACGCAGGGCGACCACCGTGGCCGCGATTCTGACCGACGGCGTCGATCCGCTCGCCGACATCGTCGATGCGTATCGTGCGGGGCAGGCGCAGGGCGCGTCGTTCGACCTGCCACCAGAGGCCGAGGAGTTCCGCGCGGCTGCACGCGCCGAGGCGCAGGCCGTACGATCCCTGCCCGAGGGGCAGCGCCGTGACCACCTGGTCGACAGCGGATACCTCGTGCCGCACTGGCGTAGGCCCTGGGGACGCGAGGCCGGAGCGATCGAACAACTGGTCATCGAGGAAGAGTTCGAGGGTATCGACCTGCCCGATCTCGGGATCACGGGTTGGGTCAATCTCACCATCGCGCAGGTGGGTTCGGATGATCAGCGAGAGCGGTGGATCGAACCGGTACTTCGCGGTCGCGACCAGTGGTGCCAGCTGTTCAGCGAGCCCGGCGCGGGTTCGGATGCTGCTGCTGTCCGGACCGTCGGCAAGAAGGTCGACGGCGGTTGGCGCGTGACCGGCCAAAAGGTCTGGACCAGTGTCGCTCTCGAATGTCAGTGGGGCCTCGCGACCGTCCGCACCGATCCGGACGCCTCGAAACATGCGGGTGTGTCGATGATGGCGATCGACCTCTCGTCCGAGGGAGTCCAGATTCGTCCGCTCCGCGAGATCACCGGTGAGGCGCTGTTCAACGAGGTCTTCTTCGACGACGTGTTCGTTCCCGATTCCGATGTGGTCGGGGAGGTGGGCGAAGGATGGAAGGTCGCCCGGGCCACTTTGGGCAACGAGCGGGTTTCCATCGGCGGCGGCAGCGGTTCCATCGACTTCGGCGTCGCGGAACTGGTCAAGTTGCTGGACGGGACCGGCGCCCGTGACGCGGAGCATCGGGTCGGCGAGATGATCGCCGAAGCCCACACACTGCGTCTCCTCAATCTCCGCCAGGCCGCCCGAGCGGTCATCGGTGCCGGACCAGGACCCGAGGCGAACGTCACCAAGCTGATCAAAGCCGAACACTCGCAACGAATCACCGAGCTGGGCATCGACCTGGCCGGTACCGCCGCGGTCACCGGAAACACTCCCGGCCTCACGTACGCCTACCTGTTCGCGCGTTGCCTGACCATTGCCGGCGGCACGTCTGAGATCATGCGCAACACCATCGCCGAACGTCTGCTGGGCCTGCCGCGCGAACCATCGGTTCGATGACCCCCTCCTTGCCGCTCGTCGGTATCACGGTCATCAGTCTCGAGCAGGCGGTGGCTGCGCCGTATGCCACTCGTCAGCTGGCCGACCTCGGCGCGCGGGTCATCAAGATCGAGCGCCCCGGGGTCGGGGACTTCGCCCGGGGTTACGACGAGACGGTGCACGGGGATTCGAGCTACTTCGTCTGGCTCAACCGGTCCAAGGAATCGTTGACGCTCGACCTCAAGAGCGAGGTCGGGCAGCGGATTCTGCGCGAACTGCTCGCAGATGCGGACGTGTTCATCCAGAATCTCGGTCCGGGGGCAGTGCGCCGGATGGGTTTGGGTGCCGACGACCTCGAAGCCTCGCATCCCGGTCTGATCGTCTGTGAGATCACCGGTTACGGAGAGGGGCCGTGGCAGTCGCGGAAGGCCTACGATCTGCTCGTCCAGGCCGAGGCCGGTCTGATCGCGGTGAGCGGGACCGAGGACGAGGCCGCCAAGGCGGGGATCTCCGTGGCCGACATCGCGGCCGGGACCTTTGCCTATTCGGGTATCCTCGCCTCGCTGTACACGAGGGCGACGACGGGCCGCGCGCCCGCCGTTTCGGTGTCGCTCTTCGAGGCCCTCGCGGAGTGGATGGGTTCCCCGATGTACTACTCCCGGTATGGAGGCACCGCTCCGCGTCGGACCGGAGCCAGGCATGCGACGATCGCGCCGTATGGTCCGTTCACCGCCGGTGATGGCGGTATCGTCCTGCTCGCCGTCCAGAATCAGCCCGAGTGGCAACGACTTTGTGCGGAGGTCCTCGGCCTGCCGGAGTTGGCGGATGATCCCAGGTTCACCAAGAACCCCCTGCGCGTGCTCAACCGGGAGGAACTGGAGGCGATCATCACCGCCGCGATCCAATCCCTCACGGCGGACGAGCTGGAAGACAAGCTCGAGGCCGCGGGTATCGCCAACGCCCGGACGAACACCATGGTGCAAGTGTGGGACCATCCGGTGCTGGCCGAACGCAAGCGGTGGCGCACCGTGCGCACACCCGGCGGACAGATCGGTGCGTTGTTACCGCCGGCTGATCTGAGGGGGGTCGATCCCCGGATGGATCCTGTTCCGGCACTGGGCGAACACAGCGAGAAGATCTTGGGGGAACTGGGCGTGGACGCGGCGACGATCGATCAGTGGCGGCACGCGAACATCGTGTGAGGCAGCGGTGAGCTGTGGCGGTTGCCTCCCGGCGCGCCCTACCCCATCGCAGACAACAACGGATCGAGTCGCTCGCCGGTGAGCGACTCGATCCGTTTGTTGTGTGGTCGTCAGGGTCCTATTTGGGCTGGAACCGCAGCGCTCCGTCGATGCGAATGACCTCGCCGTTGAGGTAGTCGTTCTTCGCGATGTGCTCCACCAGGGCGGCGTACTCTGACGGGCTACCCATCCGAGATGGGTAAGGAACCGTTGAACCCCAGTACTTTTCGGCCTCCTCCCGTTCCATCTTGAAGGCCGGTGTGAAGAAGGTGCCCGGTGCGATGGCCATCACGCGGATGCCCTGCTTGGTGAGGTCGCGCGCGGCAGGCAGCGTCAGACCGACGACGCCGCCCTTGGCCGCGGAGTAGGCGGTCTGTCCGATCTGACCTTCGAACGCGGCGATGCTCGCGGTGTTGACGATGACACCACGGTTGCCGACCTCGTCGGGCTCGTTCTTGGCCATCGAGGCGGCGCCGAGTCGCAGGACGTTGAAGGTCCCGTTGAGGAACAGATTGACGTACCACTGGAACTGTTCGAACGAGGCCGGCTCACCGTCGCGACCGACCACGCGTGACGCGCCAGCGGACCCGCCGTGCGCGTTGACGACTATCCGAAGGGGCGCAAGCTCGTTGGCGACCGCGAGGGCCGCGTTGACACTGCTCTCGTCGAGCACGTCGGTGCTGACGTAGCGCACGTGGTCACCGAGTTCGACTTCGAGGGCCTTGCCTTTCTCATCGTTCAGGTCGGCGATGACCACGGACGTACCCGCGGCGGCCAGGGTGCGAACCGTGGCCTCTCCGAGACCGCCGGCGCCACCGGTGACGAGCGCGGATGCGCGACTGATATCCATCTGAAGCTTCCTCTCCTGCTGCGGCATTCGGTCGAATGCCGATCAGACCACCCGTAATGAGTTCCCTCAAAGATGACATAGTCGTCAGAAGTAGTCAATGACGGACGGGTCCCAGGCTTCAGATGTCGTGTAAAGCAACGCTTCTGGCGAAGCAACTTTCCGACCATGGGTCAGAAGAGCACCGACGAGTCCGGTCTCAGGGGTCAGGCCAGATGGCTGAAGAATCCGCGCCGGATGCACGCGATCAGGAGATCGGCGGTCTCGTCCTCCGACAGCGGAGGTGACTGTTCCCGCGCGGCCTGCGGAATTCTGGCGACCAGTGAGCGGAAGATGATGGCCGCGACCACGGGGTCGAACGGATAGTCACGTCGCGTCGCGACGAGGTCGGCCACCATCGCCGCATCCATGGCCGCCTGCCCGCAGACGCCGAGTTGACCCACGATGTCGTTGTCCGTGGTCTGCTCGTTCCACGCCCCGATCGAACCCGAGTAGCGCCTCATGAAATCGTCCAGGCTGCGGATCCAGGCACGGAGCTCTGTGGTGTCCGGGTCGGTGAGATTGATCTTGCTCAGGCGCTCGGCGTGATCTATCGCCAGATCGGCGGCTTCGATGCTGATGGCGACCAGGAGGTCCTGCTTCTCGCTGAAGTACTTGTAGAACGTCCCGCGGGCGAGTCCGGCCTCTTCTACGATGTCGTCGACGCTCGTACGGTGATATCCCTTGAGCTGGAACTGCTTCGCGCCGGCATCCACCAGAGTGCGCACGGTGTTGATCGCACGCTTGCTCAGATTCGCGGTCCGGTCCTCGACGGACAGGCCGACGGTCGAAGGCAGCGGAGGCACCTCGATGACCACGTCCTCGGGCGGCGTCTCCAGAGGAATGCTGTTGAGGACGGACGACGGGGTCTCGGGGAACAGCAACAACTGCAGGTAGACAGACAGCGAGTCGACCACCGCCTGGGTGTCTCGACCGTAGGTGCGATCAGTGGCGAGGAACAGGTTGATGCGGTGCACGATCGCGATCATCGCCATCGCGGCCACCCGCGGTTCGATTCCCTGCAGGTCCGAACGCTCGAGCCTGTCGGTGACCAGCTTTGTGTAGGCCGACATGAAAGTGTCGATCTGCGGCCGGACGGAGGTGTCGGACATGGCCACACTCGTCCACTGCACGAACATCGTGGAGTATCGGTCGAAGACCCAGCTCCACTCGCCGAGCCACCAGTTGAGGTTGTCGAATCCGACCTTGGTCGGGCCCAGCGGGCCGATACGCCGCGCGACCCGGAACAGAGCCCGCCCGCACACATCCAGGAGTTCGAGGAAAATCTCGTCCTTGCCGGGAAAGTACTGGTAGAGCGTGGCCCTCGAGATGTCGGCCTCTTTGGCGATGGCGTCCACGGAGGTGTTGAAGAAGCCCAGCCGGCCGAACAGATCCAGGGAGACCTCGACGATCTTGGTGCGTGTGTTCGCGCCCCGGCTGCCCACCTCGGGGCTCGACGGGCCATAGCTGGCCCTGCGCGTTATCGGCGTTGCATCTGACATGGGAGTTCAGCCTAACCGCTGATCGCCACAGCGGACGACCGACCGTCCCGAAACGGCACGATCGTCTTCGTCACGCTGCCACATGTGGTACGACGAAATCGGCCGATCCGGCGATGGCGACCGCGCCATTCTGCCGGGTGCACGTCAACTCGACGGCGGCAATGGTCTCGCCGCGGGCGTTCTCGGTGATCGCGGTGACCGCGCCGGTGCAGGTCAGGACATCGTCCGGCCATACCTGTTCACGGAACCGCACACCGTAACGGCGTACGTTCTCGGCCCCGAGCCAGTCGGTCGCAAAGGTCGCGAGCAACGCGGACTGGTGCATTCCCTGCGAGAACACGGACGGGTTCCCGGCGCTGCGTGCCATGGTGTCGTCGTAGTGCATCGGGTTCAGGTCCCCAGAGGCTCCCGAGTACCGGACGAACATCTGACGGGTCAGCGGTCCGAACTGTCGAGGCGTGGCGGTGCTTCCGACGGTGAGGGCGGTCATCGGGTTGCTCCTCGGGCAGCGCGTTCGATGAAAGTTGCGGTGGCCTGGGCGACCAGATCACCGGTTCGGTCCCGGAACTCGGTTCTCACGACGGCGAATCGCATCTGACCTCCCCGCTTGCCGGGCTTCTCGTATCGGTCGACGATGCGCTCCTGCGCGATCAGGACGTCGCCGACCCTGGGGGGAGGGCCGACGAACGTGTACTCCTGCTCGCCGTGTAGCAGTCGTCTGCGGTCGAAACCGACGTTGATCCGTACTCCCGCCGGTGCCCACTGCGCGGCGTTGACGAGAAATGTCGGTGGGATGATCGCGTCGGGTCCCTGATAAGCGGGGTTGTCCGACTGCATCGCGGCGGCGAACTCGCGGATCTTGCCCTGTTCGATCACCATCTCCCAGGGTTGGCCGGTGGTGCCGACCGGCGACGGTTCAGGCGGTTCGCTGTTGGTCATCTGGTTCTCCAGTGCTCAGTTCGGTGAGATATCGGTCCACGAGTCCGACGACGGTGGTGGGATACCTGCGGGCGATCTCCATGTCGAGACCGTCTCTGGCCAGCAGGATGGCGAGACGGTTGTTGATGAGCGACAGCACAAACGCTGCCAGCAGTTTGTAGTAGCCGATGTCGCCGTCGACTCGTCCGCCGAGTTCGACGTATCGACGGAGAGTCGCTTCGCTGTCGAGGATACCGGCGGGGCGGATGAAACCGAGTGCTTCACAGAGGAATTCCTCGAACATCAGCCACCAACCCAGATCGATCTCGGGGGGTCCGGTGGTTGCGGTCTCCCAGTCGAACAATGCGGCGACCGACATGTCGTCGGCGAAACACATGTTCCCGACACGAGCATCACCCCACACCACGCCTTCGCGGTCGGTGGTCGGCGCCCCGGTCATGATGGCATCGAACGCGCGCGCCAGGGTCTCCGCGCCGACGGCGAGATCGGGGCGAGCCCACTCGTACCAACGTCGGAGGTTGTCGAGATAGCGGGCGAGCCCGGTCGACCCGGTCGCGGAAGCTTCGCGCAGGAAGTCCAGCACGTCCGGGTCGTCCACCTGATGGACGGCCACCAACGACTCGATCGCGTTGTCGTAGAGGAGTTCTCGCTCGGGAGTCGAGAGCTCGGTGGTCCAACCACGCTTGTGCCAGCTCGGCACGTCCGAAGGCGTGCGGCCACGGACACGTCGCATCAGATAGAAGGGGGCGCCGAGGATCGAGGAATCGCGTTCGATGCACACGATCTCCGGAACCGCGACGCGCGCCGTCCGGCCCAGCCGTTTCATGATCTCGGCCTGGCGGGGTGCGTCCGGAGTGGTGAACAACTGGTGGTCCGATGCCTGCATCCGCAGTACGAGGTCCGCGCGTCGCCGGTTTCCGGCCGGGTCCGTCCACGTCGCGGTCAGGAATACCGTCTTGCCCGAATAGCCCGCATCCGGCGCCGAGAGATCCGAGATCTCGAAGTCGGTGCCGTCGGGTGCGATGCGCGGGGGAAGCCAGGAGTCGAGAACCTCGCGTGCATCGCCGCCGAGGTCACCCCGGGTCGGTGTGTAGACCATACGAATTCCATTCCTCCGGCCCGGGCGCCGCCGCGAAACTCGGACTGCCACGCCCTTTCATAAAGTGACCAACACTGTCAGAATAGGCCCATGACCGACGAAAAAGCCAACTTTTCGGGGATCGCGTTCGATCCTGCGCTCGGGACCGGGCGACCGCCTCGGCCGGCGGTGGGTGCGTACACGCTTCCAGGGCGCGTACCGGATCCCCGGCCGGTGATCGGCCAGGCGGTCGAGGCCGAGCGCCTGGGCTTGAGCACACTGTGGCTCAGCGAGCGGTGGGGCACGAAGGATTTCGGTGTCATCGCCGGGTCGATCGGCCAGGTCACGGACACGATCGAGATCGCCTCGGGGATCACTCATTTCCAGTCCAGGCATCCGGCGATGCTCGCTTCGATGGCGATGACGGCCCAGGCGATGTCGAATGGACGGATCGTCATCGGGATCGGCCGCTCGGTCGACGCGATGTGGCGTGCGGTCGGGCTACCCCCATCCACGAATGCCTCGATCGTCGACTCGGCCGAACTGTTCCGACGGCTGTGTCGCGGCGAGAAGGTCACATACGACGGACCGGCCGGCAGATATCCCTCGCTACGCCTGGCCGATGTTCCGGACCAGCCGGTTCCGCCGTTGGTGTTCGCCGCGATCGGCCCCCGGGGGCTCGGCATCGCGGGCCGGTACTTCGACGGGGTGCTGTTGCACCCGTTCCTGACACCGGAGGCCGTCGCCCGATCGGTCCGGGTCGTCCGTCAGGCGGAGAAGGATGCGAAACGCGCCTCCGGCAGCGTGCGGATCTACGCCACCGTGGTCGTGGCCTCCGGCCTCGACCCCGCCGAGGAACTGGCCGTGATCGGTGGCCGTGCGGTGACGTACTACCAGATCCCGGGGTTCGGCGAGCAGCTGGCGAAGGTCAACGGATGGTCGGTCGAGGATCTGGACGCGCTCCGTGCGCATCCGCACCTGCGCGGTGTCCGGGGGGCGGCGGATTCGGTTCGGACACGCGAACAGCTCACCGAGGTGGCGTCCTCGCTACCCGAGGAATGGATCCGGTCGGCGTCCGCGGTGGGTTCGGGGACCGAATGCTGGCGGACATTCGATCGGTACCGCGATGCCGGCGCCGACGAACTGGTTCTGCACGGTAGTACGCCCGATCAGCTCGGACCGCTGTTCGGCAGCGCCGAGGGCGCGGTACCGTCGTTGGTCTAGGGTGACATTACTGCCAGAAATACGGACGGGCCGATGGGTGATCACGACATCGTGGCTGCCACGCTCGCAGAGCACAGTGAGAGGTTGTACGTGTACGAATTCGAAGGCATGTACGTATCGGGAAAATGGAGTCCGACATCGGGGCCGCCGATCGAGGTCCGTTCGCCCGCCGACGGCGAATTGCTCGGACGGGTCGGCGAGGCGACCGCGGCCGACGTCGCCGTCGCGGTCGAGGCCGCCCGGACGGCGCTCGAGCATGGCCCGTGGCAGTCCAGCACCGCCGCCATCCGCGCACAGGCGATCACCGCCCTGGCCGATGCGATCGGAGCACGGACGAAAGAGTTGGCCGACGTCGTCTCCGCCGAGGTCGGGTCACCACGGAAGTGGACGACCTTCGGGCAACTGGCCACCGCCCTCGGGGTCTACCGGGCCTGTGCGGCGATCGTCGAGGACTACGAGTTCGAGGAGAGACGCCCGTCGGCGACGGGTGGCGAGGTTCTGGTGCGTCGACTCCCGGTCGGTGTGGTGGGAGCGATCGTGCCCTGGAACGCACCGTTGTTCACCGCCGCGTTGAAGATGGCTCCGGCGCTGGCCGCCGGGTGCACGATCGTCCTCAAGCCGTCACCGGAGGCACCGCTCGCCCTCTCGATGCTGGCGGAGTGCATCGAGGAAGCCGGTATCCCGGCGGGGGTGATCAACATCGTCTCCGGTGGTGTGGCCACGGGAGCGGCGCTCGTCGCCCACCCTGGTGTGGACAAGATCAGCTTCACCGGATCGACCGCTGCCGGAAAACAGATCGGCGCCGCGTGTGCGCAGGACGTCCGTCGAGTGACCCTCGAATTGGGAGGCAAGTCGGCCGCTGTCGTGCTGGACGATGTCGTGGTCGACGCCACCCTCATCAACGGACTGGTCACCGGCGTGATGGCCAACAACGGGCAGATCTGTGCCGCGCAGACGCGGATCCTGCTGCCGCGCAGTTGCTACGACGAGATCCTCGAGCCGTTTGCGGCAGCAGTCTCGGCGATGCGCATCGGTGATCCAGCAGAACGTGACACCGAGGTGGGACCGGTCATCAACGCGGCGTCCCGCGACAGAATCGAGAACGCGGTGGCGGGCGCGGTCGACGCCGGTGCTCGCCTGGTCGCCGGCGGTACCCGCCCTGACGGTTTCGACAGCGGTTCGTATGTCAGCCCGACTGTGCTGGCGGACGTCGACAACGACATGGCGATCGCCCGTGACGAGTTGTTCGGGCCGGTTGCGGTGGTCATCGCCTACGACGACGAGAACGACGCGGTCGCCGTGGCCAACGACTCGGAGTACGGACTCGCGGGTGCGGTCTGGTCGGCGGATCCGGTGCGGGCAAGCCGGGTGGCGGCGCGTATCCGAACCGGTTCGGTGTCGATCAACTCAGCGGCGCCACTGGACTTCGGGAGTCCCTTCGGTGGTTTCAAGAAATCAGGTATCGGACGCGAGGGTGGCCCGGAAGGCATTGCGGCATACCTCGAATCGCAATCGATCATCCTCTGACGTCTCGTCGGAACGTAGTGTGGAAGGACAATAAATGGAGACCAAGGCCGCGGTTCTGTGGGAGCGCAACACAGCTTGGCAGATCGAGACCATCGAACTCGATGCCCCGAAAGAACAAGAGGTGCTCGTCGAGCTGCATGCCTCGGGGATGTGTCACTCCGACGAGCACATCGTGACCGGCGACATGCCGTTCCGGTTGCCCTGTATCGGCGGGCATGAGGGTGCGGGTGTGGTGAAACAGGTCGGCTCCCACGTGTCGTGGCTACAGCCGGGCGACCACGTCGTGTTCGGATTCATCCCGTCCTGTGGACGGTGCCCGTCGTGTTCCAACGGGCATCAGAACCTGTGCGATCTGGGTGCCAAGATCTACAGCGGGAACCAGATCCAGGACGATACGGCGCGCCATCACACCAAGGGGGAGGACCTCGCGCTCGCCTGTGGCGTGGGTTCTTTCGCCCACCACACGGTGGTCAACGAGGCGAGCTGCATCAAGATCGAACCGCACCACCCCCTGGACCGCGCATGCCTACTCGGTTGCGGATTCATCACCGGATGGGGATCGGCGGTCTACACCGCCGACGTCCAGCCCGGCGAGAACGTCGTCGTCGCCGGGGTCGGGGGCATCGGAGCCGCGGCGGTCCAGGGGGCGAAGCTCTCCGGGGCGCGGACGGTCACCGTCATCGATCCGTCGGAGTACAAGCGGGAGATCGCACTTCGGATGGGTGCCACACACGTGGCCGAATCGTGGGAGGACGCCCGGGGTGTGGTCGCGGAGGCGACGTGGCACCGGGGAGCCGACAAGTTCATCTGCGCCATGGGCGTGGGCGAGGGACGTCTGGTGGCAAAGGCCCTGGCGATGACGGCCAAGCGCGGGCGGCTCATCGTCACCAACATCCACCCGATGCTCGAGCGCGAGATCTCGGTGAACCTGATGGACCTCACCCTGCAGGAGAAGCAGATCGTCGGCAGCCTGTACGGTTCGGCCAATCCGCGCGCCGACATCCCGAAGGTTCTGGAATTGTGGAGCGGTGGGTTCGTCGACCTCGACGCGATGGTCACACGCAGCTACCCGCTCGAGGGCGTCAACGACGGCTACGACGACATGCGCGCGGGTAACAACGTGCGTGGCATCCTGCGTTACCCGGCTGCCGACGCGCCAGAGGATCAGTCGTTGGAAAAGGCTGCTGCCGGCGTGTGATCCGCTGTTCCTTCCACGCTCGAACAGCCGGTGTCAGACGAACAGAAGGGGAGGACGCCGTTCGGCGTCCTCCCCTTCGTCGGCTCGGACTAGAGGATCGCGCCGCTCACCTTGTAGTCGATGATCTCCTCCATGGGCAGTCCCAGCTCCTCGAGCACCGCGTCGGTGTGCTCACCGTGGGCCGGCGCACGGGTCAGCTCGCTGGGCGTCTCGTTGAACTGGATCGGGGTGCTCACCAACTTGTAGTCCACGCCGTTCACGTCGGTGAGGTCCGTGATGTAGCCGTTCGCCAGCACCTGCGGATCGGTGACGACCTCACGTGGTGTCTGGACCACCGACCAGGACCCGTCGATCTTGGCCAGTTCGGGCTTCCACTCCTCGAGCGTCCGTTTGCCGAATGCGTTGCTCAGGACCTCGATGACCTCGAGCCGATTCTCACCGCGCTTCGCGTGGTTCTCGAACCGGGGGTCGGTGATCATCTCGGGGATTCCGAGAACGGTGACGAGTTCGGGCCAGTAGCGGTCCGACTCGAGCATGACCAGCGAGATGAACCGACCATCGGCGGTCTTATAGGTGTTGACCAGCGGGTTCGCGGCCGTCGCGGGAGTGTGCTTGGGGTACCGCTCCATGTTGAACGCGTGCGCGCCCGCGATGGTCGCGCCCATCGACCATGCACCCATCGCCAGCAGGGAACTGTCCACGGTGAGGGCTTCGCCGGTGCGTTCGCGATGCAGGAGTGCGGTGGAGACGGCGCCGGCCAGGGTCAGGCCGCCGAGAACGTCGCCGAACGCCGGACCCGGCATGGTGAGGCGGTAGTCCAGTTCGTCCGGGCTGATGTTGTCGGCAGCGCCGCCGCGACTCCAGAACGAGGTCATGTCGTACCCGCCGCGGTTCGCTTCCTCGCCGCGCTGGCCGCTCGAGGAACCGCGAACGTACACGATCTTGTCGTTGACCGCCCGAACGTCCTCGACGTCGAGGCCCAGCTTCTTGCGGGCGTCGGGACGGAAATTGGTCAGGAATACGTCGGCGGTGGCGATCAGCCGCATCAGCAGGGCGCGTCCCTGTTCTGACTTGAGATCGATTGCAACGCTGCGTTTTCCGCGGTTCGGGAGTTCGAACATGTGATTGACCCCGCCGGCCGGGATCAATCCCGACGTCACGAGCCCGCGCTGGGGATCACCCGACTCGGGATGCTCGATCTTCAGTACGTCCGCGCCCCACTCGGCGAGGATCGCGCCCGCCACCGGCACATACGTCCAGGCCGCCACCTCGACAACACGAATTCCGTTCAGCACACCGACCACGTCAATTGTTCCTCTCGGTCCTGACTCGATGGGCCGCGACTGATCGTCGCCGTGCCCCATCGGGCTATATCTGACTAAGTGTACACGAAAATACCCGCGTTTTGTGTCGCGTGTCACTACGAAGTTGGACTCTAGATTGGCAGGTGGATGCGAGATCCACCCCTGCGACCCGATCCTTGAGCCAAGTTGGCAAATCAATATCTGACACAGTGGTGATGAATGCTAACCTGAGACCGGGGTGACCGCCGTCACGCGCGTCGCGCAGCTGCCGGCCGCCCGGACAACAGTGATTTTCGGAAGGACGAGCAGATGTCTAACGAGGCAGGTCGGATTCTGCCGGAGGTGACCCCGGAATCGGAGGCCTTCTGGACCGGAGGATTCGACGGTGAACTCCGCATATACCGATGTCGAGACTGTCGAGGCTGGATTCACCCGCCGGTCGGGGCATGCTGGCGATGCCGGAGTCGCAACGTCGGACCAGAGGCCGCGTCCGGGCGTGCACGAATCGCGTCCTTCACGGTCAATCACCACCCCTGGCTTCCCGCTTTCCCTCCTCCCTACGTCATCGCGGTGGTCGAACTCGACGATCAGCCCGATGTCCGCCTGACCACGTGCATCGTCGGCGTCGATGTGAATGCGGTCGAGATCGGACAGCCGGTCGAGGTCGTGTTCGAGTCACACGACGATGTGTCCCTGCCCTTCTTCAGGCCGTTGGCAGCATGAGTTTCGTGGACGACAAGGCGGTCATCAGCGGGATAGGTCAGTCCGAGATCGGCCGGCGGATCGGGCGTTCGGGTATCGACCTGGCGCTCGAGGCCGCCGAGCGCGCTGTGGCCCACGCGGGCCTGACGTTCGATGACATCGACGGTGTCGCAAGCTATCCGGGCCCGGTACAGGCGGAGGGCGGGTTCGTCGGTGCGACCACGCACGATGTCCGCGATGCCTTCGGGTTGAGGACCAGGTGGCACGTCAGCGGTGTGGAGACGTCGGGCCAGATAGGCACGCTGCTCGACGCGGCTGCGGCAATCTCTTCGGGCCGCGCCACACACGTGCTGTGCTTTCGGTCGGTCTGGGAGGCCACTGCCCAGGCATCTGGTCGCGCCGCCGCGCTGACGGGCAAGGCGATGCGTGCGTCGGGCCATGCGGAGTTCCGGATGCCATTCGGAGCCGCCTCCCCGGCCAGCTGGATCGGCATGTACGCACAGCGTTACATGTATGAGTTCGGCTTGACCAGAGAGCATCTCGGAAAGTTGGTCATCAACGCACGCACCAACGCGGCCCGGAATCCGAACGCCATCTACCGCAAGCCGATGTCGATGGTCGACTACTTGAACGCGCGGATGATCTCGACTCCCATGGGATTGTTCGACTGTGACGTCCCGTGTGACGGAGCGACCGCGATCATCCTGTCGCGGCGAGAAGAGACGGTTGGCCTGAAACAGACACCGATCACCATCGAAGCGGCAGGCTCGGCGCTCTACGAGCGACACTCCTGGGACCAGCGAACCGACCTCACGACGATGGCCTCACACGACGCCGCCGCGTCGATGTGGGAAGGGACCGACCTGACCCCGGCCGATGTCGACTTCGCAACGCTCTACGACGGATTCAGCTACCTGTGTTCGCAGTGGATCGAAGCGCTCGGCTTCGCCGAGCACGGCAAGGTCGGGCAGTTCCTCGACGACGAGGGGTACTACGCGATCGACGGCACGTTGCCGATCAACCCCCACGGTGGGCAGTTGTCGGCGGGCCGTCTGCATGGTTACGGGTTCCTGCACGAGGCCTGTACCCAATTGTGGCGGCAGGCCGGAGATCGCCAGATCAAGAAGGACCTGTCGGTGGCCGCCGTGGGGATCGGCGGGGGTCCGGAGGCGGGTTCAATGCTGCTGAAACTCGGTACCTGATCGGGACGGTTCATCCGACGTCGTTGGTGTCCACCCGCAATCCGGGTGGACACCGACGACGTCAGTTGCTGTGCGCGGGAGACGAACTCAGACACCGTCGACCGACGTAGGAGTACCCGACTGCGAACCCGGGGAAGTCCGGTCATGATGCCTGATCCGCCGGGGCAGAGCGAAGGGGTTGGACGCAATCAGCCGCTGCTCCCTCTCAGTGGGACCCCGCCGGCGGCATCGACGTCCGGATCGCTCCCCGGCACCAACCGCTTGGGGTGACATCAATGTCAGTTCTGAGCTGCGTTCGACCACCTCGACGTTCCAGATTCTTTGCGCGAATGCCGGATTTCTCCGAGAATAACTTGACTCTTGTGACGCCTGTCACTAAAGTGACATAGTGTCAGATATGGGAACGATGCCCAGGTTCACAGTGGCCTGTTCCCCCCCTTGTAGCCCGTCATACGTAGCAGGAGGCGTTGTGCCGCTCCAGGATTACATGCACTTGATCTCGGTCGACGATCACTTGATCGAACCGCCAGACGTCTGGTCGACCAGGTTGCCGAAGAAGTTCCTCGATGAGGGTCCGCGGATCATCGAGATGGACATGAGTCAGCAGCAGGGGGACGAAGGTCTCTCGGCGGCCCTGCTCAATGCCGCACGCGGCGAGGGCGGTCGGGCCGCGAAGAAGAAGATCGCGGAGGTGTGGTCTTACGAGGGCCGCATCTACCCGAACATCGGACTGAACGCGGTGGCCGGCAAGAAGCCGCAGGAGTACGGCATGGACCCGACGCGCTACTCGGACATGTTGCCCGGCTGTTACGACGCCAAGGCCCGCGTGGCCGACATGGACATCGATGGTGTGCAGGCTGCCCTGTGCTTTCCCTCGTTCCCGCGATTCGCCGGCACGGTCTTCCTGGAGGGCGAGGACAAAGAACTCGCCCTGCTGTCGGTGAAGGCATGGAACGATTTCCACCTCGACGAGTGGGCGGCGGCGGCTCCCGACCGGATCATCCCGCTGATCATTCTCCCGCTGTGGGACCCGCAGGCCGCCGCGGAGGAGATCTACCGCTGTGCCGCCAAGGGGGCCAAGGCGATCACTTTCCCGGAAAACACTGTCACGCTGGGTCTTCCGTCGTTCTACACCGACCATTGGGACCCAGTGTTCCGCGCGGCCGAAGAAACCAACATGCCGTTGTGCATGCACTTCGGTTCATCGGGTCGGGCCCCGATCACGTCGCCTGAGGCGCCGATGGCGGTCATGATCGCGCTATTCGGCACGAACTCGATGTATGCGACCGCAGACCTCCTGTTCTCGCCGGTCTTCTACAAATTCCCCAACCTGAAGATCGCTCTGTCCGAGGGCGGGATCGGCTGGATGCCGTACCTGCTCGAGCGAATCGACCTGACCTGGGAGAAGCATCGCTGGTATCAGAACGTGAACAAAGAGGTCCGTCCCTCGGATCTGTTCCGGTCGAACATCTACGGCTGCTTCATCGACGACCACGAAGGTGTTGCCCGTCGCCACCAGGTCGGTATCGACAACATCACCTGGGAATGTGATTACCCCCATTCGGATTCCAACTGGCCCAACAGCCGGCGGTACACCGAGAAGCTCCTCGCCGAGGTTCCCGATGAGGAGGCCCACAAGATCGTCGAACTCAACGCGCGGAAGTTGTACAACTTCCCGCGCACCGAGGCCGCGGCTCGCTGAGGACTCGATCATGGCTCATGGCAAAGACATCGACGCAGCCGACTGGGTCGATCAGGATCTGCTCACCAGGGACGAGTCCCGGGACCGTCTCGAGGAGGAGATCGAGTTCGAACGGAACAAGCTGAACGAGCTCCGATCCGGACCAGGTAACGAGGATTCGGTCGAATTGGCGAGGCGCAGACTGGTTGCCATGGAGAACCTGAGGGACTCGCTGTGACTGCACCGGGCACGCGGTTGCGCGGCAAGGTCGCTCTGGTCTCCGGATCCACCAGGGGCATCGGACGGTCGATCGCTCAGCATTTCGCGGCGGAGGGAGCGAAGGTTGCCGTCACGGGCCGAACTGTGGAGCGCGGCGAGAAAGTCGTGAACTTCATCCGTGACGCCGGCGGCGACGCCGAGTTCTTTCCGCTCGATGTCACCTCCGAGGACAGTGTGCGGAACACGATAGACGCGGTCGTCTCGCGTTTCGGTGGACTCTCGACGCTCGTCAACAACGCGGCACCGACAGACGTGGTCGCCACGACGGTCAAGCCGTTACATGAGTACTCCACCGCGGAGTGGGACTCGATCATGACCGGGACCCTCACCGGCAATGTGTTCTGGGCGTCGAAGTACGCCTGGCCGCACCTGGTCTCGGCCGAAGGAGCATCGATCCTGAATGTCTCATCCGGTCAGGCGATCGCAGGTTTCAAGGGGTTCGGAGCCTATGGCGCAGCGAAGTCTGCGGTGACGAGCCTGACGCGGTCACTCGCCGTCGAAGGTGCGGCGGATGGGATCCGGGCGAACTGCATCCTGGTCGGCCGCGTGGTGTCCGGACGCGGAGATTCAGGTCACCACACCGGTGGCGGACGGCTCACCCGCATCGGCAATCCGATGGATATCGCCTATGCGGCAACCTATCTCGCCTCCGATGAATCGGCCTTCGCAACTGGTTCGATGCTCACCGTCGACGGAGGGTTCTCCATCAACGGTGACGCGGTGTCCGATGCGGAAGCGGCAGCGTTCGCCACCAACTGAGGCTCGACGCCATCACCCCGGCAGCCGACGGATCACGTCGGCAGCCGGGGTGATCCGCGTCAGCATCGCCAGCATGTTCGTCACCATGTAGTCGTGACTCTCGGCACTCGTACCCGCTGTGCAGTCCTCTGCGAGAACGACGTCGTATCCTCGGTTCACGCCCTCGAGCGCCAAGCCGGGAAGCGCGACATCTGTGGATATGCCCGCGAGCACCAGCGTCTGTACACGCTGCAGTCTCAGCATCGCATCGAGATTGGTGCCATAGAACGCCGTCAGACCGGTCGCGCGTGAGCTGACCAGATCTGTCGGTTCGGGACCGAGGTCCGCGGGGATGACGATGTCGGGACTTCCCTCCACCATCATTCGACCGCGGATGGCCAGTTTGCTCAGATAGGAATTCGGCAGCATCCCCATCTGGTCGGACCGGTGGGCGATGGTGCAGTGAACGACGGGCAGCGACCGCGCTCGGAAGGCGCGGGCCAACTCTGCCGTGTTCCGGACCAGGCCGCGGACGGAGGCCTGCTCGGCGAGCCCGGAGAACAACCCCGGAGGCGGGTCGAGCAGCCCCTGCTGGCACTCGCTGATGACCAGGGCGGGGGAGCTGTATGGAGTCATTCTTCCTCCGTGACTCAGGTGACGTTGAAGCCAGTTAAGATCTGGAGTGGTTGATCAAAATCGTGTGAAGATGCAGTTCAAGGTATTTGCCAAAACATGACACGAATGCCAGAATAGCTCCAGCATAACTACCAGAGGCGGTGCCCATGATCGAAACCGACGAGATCGCGTCGACCCCGTTGCATGACCTTTCCTGGTGGCAGCAGTCCCCGGCCGAACGAGACGCGGAGTTCGCGACGCTGCGCCGCGATCGGCCTCGGATGTTCGTGCCGCTGGGCCCAGCCGAGGAGGGCCGACGCCCCAAGGGGTTCTGGGCCCTGACCACATACGAGGACATTCTCGAGGTGAGCAGGAGGCCCGAGGACTTCTCGTCGGGCATCGGTGGGACGCAGATCTTCGATCAGCCGGCCGAACTCCGGGAATACCGCGGTTCCATCATCGACATGGACAACCCCGAGCATGCGCGGCTGCGCAAGATCGTCTCGCGCGGGTTCACCGCGCGGAATCTGTCCGGGTTGCGCGACGAGATCGAGGAGACGGTCAGCGAGATCCTCGACGAGATGTCGCAGACCGGCGAGGCCGACTTCGTCGAGGAGTTCGCGTCGTTGTTGCCCCTGCGCATCATCGACAATCTGCTCGGAATCCCGCGTGAGCACGAGAAATTCATCCTCGAGGCCACCAACACGATCCTCGGCGCATCGGACCCCGAGTACATCGAGGACCAGTCCGCCCGCGGTATCGGCAAGGCGGTCACCGCCGCGAGCGAGGGACTGATCGCGCTTCTCAACGATCTCGCCGAGGACCGGATAGCCGATCCGCAGGATGATCTGATCACCAAACTCGTCGCCGCGGACGACGAGAACCTGACACCCCAGGAGATGGCGAAGTTCTTCATCCTGTTGGTCGGCGCGGGTAACGAGACCACTCGCAACGTGATCTCGCACGGCCTGCACGTGCTGACCCAGCACCCGGATCAGCGGGATCTGTGGTTGTCGGATTACGAGGAGTACGCGTCCACGGCCATCGAGGAGATGCTCCGGTGGGCGACACCGGTCATCCACTTCCGCCGCACGGTTGCCCGGGACGGGGTGATGCTGGGTGACCTCGAATTGTCCGAGGGCGACAAGGTGGTGATGTGGTACACCTCGGCGAACCGTGACGAGACGATGTTCGACGATCCCTATACCTTCGACATCACCCGAGATCCCAACCCACATGTGGCTTTCGGCGGTGCCGGTGCCCACTTCTGCCTGGGCGCACATCTCGCAAGGCTCGAGCTCGACGTCGCCTTCCGGATGCTGTTCGAGCGCTATCCGGACATCAGGTCGGTGGGCGAACCCGTGCGGTTGCGGTCGAACTTCCTCAACGGGATCAAGCACCTTCGTGCCGAGTACACCCCGGTGACGAAGTGACGGAACTCGCCGACGTGCGTGCCGACGAGGACGCGGTACAGAGTGGGCTGACCGACGGTGTCCTGACGATCCATCTGAACCGTCCACAGGCGGCAAACGCGCTTCGGCCCGATGATCGCGACGCGCTCACCGAGCTGTTCCTGGATGCGAACGCCGACCACGAGGTTCGCGTCGTCGTCCTCCGGGCCCGCGGGAGACAGTTCTGTGCCGGAGCGGATGTGGTGAAACTCGCCGATGGGCATGCCAAGAACGTGAAGCGGGCCACTGGGCCGATGAAGACCATCATGGGTGGTGCCCAACGTCTGATCGCATCGGTGCTCGACTGCAGCAGACCCGTGGTGACCGTGGTGCAGGGGGCCGCTGCCGGAATCGGCGCTCACCTCGCCTACGCCTCGGACCTGGTCGTGGCGACCGACAATGCGTACTTCGCCGAGTCCTTCGTCAAGCGCGGCCTGGTCGTGGACGGAGGCGGCGCGTACCTCCTCCCGCGGCGGATCGGAATGCAGAAGGCCAAGGAGATGGCGTTCTTCGGCGACAAGCTCTCCGCTCAGGAGGCATTCGACCTGGGCCTGGTGAACAGGGTGGTGCCGCCGGAGGATCTCGAAGCCGCCGTCGACGACTACGTCGGACGACTGGCCGTGGCGCCGACGAGTGCGGTGGGATTGACGAAGCGGTTGTTCAACGAGTCGCCCGACGTGGACCGAGCGGGATCGTTCGTCACCGAAGCCATGGCTCAGGAAATCCAGTCGTACTCGCTCGACGCCCGCGAGGGCGTGTCGGCCTTCGTGCAGAAGCGCCCACCGGAATTCGTGGGGTGGTGAGATGGCCGACACCGAAAAGCCGGCGGGGGTCCGGCCGGCGAAGCCCCGCGCCGACATCCCCACCGTCGAAGCCGCGACCACACCATATTGGGATGCCGCCGCGCAGGGCACACTACTCGTGGCCAGATGCGGGGACTGCGGAAAGGTCCACCACTACCCGAGGCCATTCTGTCCGTTCTGCTGGGGCGAGAACGTGACCAGTTTCGAAGCCAGCGGTCGAGGGACGCTGTATACGTACTCGACCGTCTACATGAACGACCTGCATCCGTTCAAAGAGCGGCTGCCGTACGTCGCAGCGATCGTCGAACTCGACGAGGGTCCGCGGCTGATGACGAACATGGAAGACTGCGAGCCCGCAGACCTCGAAGTCGGGGTGCGGGTGACCGTCGGCTTCCGTCCCATCACCGACGAGTTCACGGCCACGATCTTCCGTCCGGCCTAGGTCTCTCGACCGGCAGGGCTCGTGCGGTCGAAACATACACAACGCAGAGGAGTATCAGCACCATGAGCGGATTGCTCGACGGCAAGGTGGCTTTGGTCACGGGATCCGGACACGGAATCGGGCGAGGCCACGCGCTGGAACTCGCCAAGCACGGCGCGACCGTCATCGTCAACGACCTGGGTACCTCCCTGGATGGTCAGGGCACCGGCAAGGTTGCCGACGAAGTCGTGCAGATCATCGAAGACCGTGGCGGCAAGGCCATCTCGGATTTCAGCGATGTCGGTGACGAGGAGTCGGTCGATCTGCTCGTCGAACGCGCCTATTCCCAGCTGGGCCGCCTCGACATCGTGGTCAACAACGCCGGTATCGTCCGCGACAAGGCGATCTGGAACATGAGTGTCGACGATTTCGACCTGGTGATGCGGGTGCACGTGCGGGGCAGCTGGCTGACAAGCCGAGCCGTGGCCCGGAAGTGGCGTCAGGAATCCAAGGACACCGGCGCCAAGGTCTACGGGCGGATCATCAACACCACCTCCGGTGCCGGACTCCAGGGCCACTTCGGGCAGACGAATTACAGTGCGGCGAAGGCGGCCATCGTCGGGCTCACGCAGACGCTCAGCCTCGAGCTCGCATCGACCGGCGCGACCGTCAACGCGATCAGCCCGGGTGGGCGCACTCGCATGTCGGCCACCATCGCCGGCGCCGCGGCGCCGATCGAACCCGACGAGCGGTCCGAGGACGAGTTCGACCCCAAGGATCCGTCTCTTGGTTCGCCGGTGGTCGCATGGCTCGCCAGCCCGGAGGCCGGACACGTCAGTGGACAGGTCATCAAGGCACTGGGCGAGAACATCCAGTGGTTGAAGGGTTGGACCCCCGTCAGTGCGGTGTCAAACGGCGGAAAGCGCTGGGACGCCGAGAAACTCGGTACTGTCCTGGGTGTCGACCTGTTCGGCACGCGCGCCTCGGGGTTGCGTCTGGGCGGATAGTCCACGCACCCACCGCGACGACCGCGCCTGCCCTCTCGGACAGGCGCCGTCGAGTGGTCCATGCCGTCGGGTTCCGCCGGCCCGTCCAGGATGAGCTACCTCCGCATCATCCCGCTTGTCACGGTGGGCCCGCGTCCGAGGGGCGGATTCTAGCGATCCCCGCAACACCCTGGCTTTCAGGGAGTTGCGGGGATCGTGGTTTCTGCAGAGTTGAAGGATCGGTTCTTCGAGGCGCTGGATCGCGAAGGCGGGAGTGTCACGGTTGCCGCTCGTTGTGTGGGTGTCAATCGCAGTACTGCGTCTGGCTGGGTCCGTCGAGCCGGGTTACGCGGGCGTGGCAAGCCGGGGGCTTCTGGGCATCCCGGGCGCGCTCGTTATGACGAGTTGCGGGCGGCTGGTGTTCGTCGTCGCGACGCCGCCCAGCAGGTGGGCGTCAATATCCGGACTGCGCAGGATTGGGATCAAGGGATACGCAAACGTGCTCACGCGCGCCTTCATCCCGATGGTCGCCGCATCGACTACAAGACCGGTATGACGACCTATGACTCAGCGGGGCGACGGCCGTCGGTGGCCAAGATCGAAGCCCAGTTGCATCCTCGGTTCCTGAGCTTGTCTGAGCGTGAGCAGATCGCTGACATGCACCGTGCCGGCGACTCGTTGCGCGAGATCGGACGCCGGTTGGGGCGGGCGGCGTCGACGATCAAACGCGAGATTGATGCGTACTCAGTGTCAGGGGTATACCGTCCCTGTCGGGCTCAAACAGCCTGGGCGAGTGCGCGTTTACGGCCGAAGGAGTCCAAACTCGTCACCGTTGGGCCGCTTCGGGATTACGTCCGCGACAAGCTTGCCCAGCAGTGGTCTCCCGAACAGATCTGTCACGCTTTGATCGTCGAGTTCCCCGATGACAAGGCAATGCGAGTGAGTACCGAGACGATCTACCAGGCGATCTACGTTCAGGCCCGCGGCGGGTTGCGCCGTGAAGTCGCCGACGCGTTGCGCACCGGACGCACACGTCGTAAGCCTCGCCGGTCTCCAGAGCGCCGCGCATCCCGGTTTGTCGACGAGATGGTGATGATCTCCGATCGGCCGGCTGAGGTCGAGGACCGGGCGGTACCGGGCCACTGGGAGGGTGACCTGATTGTCGGTACCCATTCGGAATCGGCCATTGTGACGCTTGTCGAACGCACGACTCGCTACGTCCTGCTCGGGCATCTGCCTGGCGGGCATACAGCCGAGGAGGTTCGCGACGTGCTGATCCCGCTGATCGGTTCTCTACCCGAGCATCTGCGGGGGTCGTTGACCTGGGATCAGGGCTGTGAAATGGCGGCGCACAAGCAGTTCAGCATCACCACCGGTGTGTCGGTGTACTTCTGCGACCCGCATTCACCATGGCAGCGCGGCTCTAACGAGAACACCAATGGTTTACTGCGCCAATACTTCCCAAAGGGAACCGACCTGTCGGTACACAGCGCCGAGGACCTCGAACTCGTCGCCCAAAGACCCAACGGCCGACCACGCAAAACGCTCGACTGGAGAACACCAGCCGAGCGCCTGCGTGATTTACTTGTGCCAGTCTAACCAACGGTGTTGCGAGGACCCCTAGAATCCGCCAGGAGCGCTCCGGGCCCTGATGACACCGGGATAGCGGCACCGATCGACCCGTGCTGTGCCTCAGGCGATATCGCAAGTCGGCACCGACGGTCGTCTTCCTGGTGCGTCGGAGTGTGCCGGACATCAGACCGACTGCGGCCGGCGATCTCTCGGCTTCCCGCGCAAGAACCCCGATCTCCCCGCTGGATACTGGAGCACGACTCGATTTCGGGGTTCGCGATCGCCCACGTGCCGCACGCTGCGCAGCCCCGAAGTCGATGTGGCGAACCGGATTCCGGTGGCCGTCGGTGACGACGTCCACGCTGTCGGTCAGAAAGCGGGGGACACCGTCGCTTCCCATGGCGCACGGTCGATTGATTCCGGCTGGTCGGATATGTTCCGTGTCCTCCGTGATGGCGAATGGAGTTCGCCACCACGGAGGACAGTCGTCTCCCAGACGGAGGAGATCAATCGTCGATGACCTTGATCGCGCTCATCGGACAGCGACTGGCGCCGTTGCGCGCCGCGGATTCCATGCCGCCACCGACGGTGAAGTCGGCGTTGGCCGCGTAACCGTCGTCATCCAGTTCGTACAGGTCTGGTTCGTGAAGCGCGCACATCCCGTGCGCCTCACATTCGTCGAGAGCGATGTGGACTCGCATCGTGAACTCCTCAAGGGGTCGTAGCGGGCTGCAGGTGACCCGGAGCTGTCCGGGTCTCGGTCGATCACGTGTTCCGAGCGTTGGCTGGCGGGGTACGTGACGGCGGTGGATTCTCGACGAGAAGATCTCGCAGGCGAGTCCGGTCGGTCTTGGCCATCGCCGTCTGGGGGATCGTGTCGACCAGCACGAGATGGTCGGGCGATTTGTAGTCGGCCAGCAAGGACGTCGTCCACTCGCGAAGTTCGTCCAGTGTGGGTGGTCGATGGGGATCCGCGGGTACGACGAACACAACGCCGATCTCACCGATCACCGGCGCGCCGTGCCCCACGACAGCAGCGTCGAGTACCAGAGGGTGCCGCGCAATCGCCTGCTCGACCTCGACCGGATGCACATTGAAGCCACCGCGGATGTACATGTCACCGGACCGGCCTGCCAGCCGGAGATTGCCCTCGGGCGTGAACGTGCCGAGGTCGCCGGTGAGCAGGTAGCCCTCGGAATCGAAAGCGGCAGCTGTCAACTCCGCATCGCGCCAGTACCCGCGCATCACACAATCACCCTTGATGCGGACCCGTCCGACCTGACCGGGAGGGAGAACCGCCCCCTCGTCGTCGACGACTTGCACAGTCATCCCGTTCTGTGGGCGCCCGACGGTCCGGGTTTGGACCTCGGGCGGATCAGCCGGGTCGGTTCCGCAGACCGTCGGTGACTCGGTCATGGCGTAGCGGACGACCAACGGAACCCCGATCAGTTCCGTCGTGCGCTCGACGAGTTCGGGTGACGCCGGTGCGGTGGCAACGACGCCGACCCGGAGATCGGGGAACGAACCCCGATCGAGACCGGGTAGTTCGAGCAGCTTCGCCCATTGGGTGGGGACTCCGCCGCCGACCGTGACGTGTTCGTCGGCGAGCGTACGAGCCATACCGGCGGCCGTCCACGGCGCCGGTGGAATGATGAGGGCTGTGCCCCAGAGCAGTTGGTCCCACAATTTAGACATGTAGCCGGCATGCGAGAACGGCGTAGAAGTCATGCGGCGGTCATAGGGGGCACTCATGATCCCAGCGGCCTGTGCCGACGCGGCGAGGTTGTCGGCGTCGAACCAGGCTCCTTTCGGCAAACCGGTTGTCCCGCTGGTGAAGATGATGGCGACCGGGTCGCTACGATCGACATCGACGACCGGGGGTTCTCCTGGATCGGAGTACCACGTTCTGAGCAGCCGCAGGTCGACGACGGGCACCCCGCACTCCGGTGGTTGGTTCGACGCATGAACGATGAGCGCCGGCGCGGACACCCTCAGGATGGCTCCGGTCTCTGTCGGGCCGAGCCTTCCGTTGACGCCCGCGGTGACGGCGCCGAGCATCGCGGCGGCGGCGTAACAGGTGGCGTAGTCGACACCGGACGGGAGCATCAGGGTGACGACATCACCCCTGCCGACGCCCAACGCGGCGAAGTGTGCGGCCACCGAACGCGCCCGGGACACCCACTGGGCGAAGGAGACCCGCGACCCCGGCTCGACGTAGGCGTCGCGTTCGCCGTGGAGTTCCGCAGCTGCTTCCAGCAGTTCCCGGGTGTTGGCGAAGGTGTCCTGCAGGGGCGGTGCGATCGCGGGTACGGCTGAACTCCGAGCGCTCACGGTTCTTCCGATCCGAGCAAGACCGTGCCGCTGGAACAGAACCAGCCTCCGGTACCGCTGACGCAGGCGATCTTCGCGTCCGGGACCTGTCGTGCACCACCCTCGCCGCGCAGCTGCCTGGCTGCTTCGACGAGTAGGAAGAGTCCACGCTGACCGGGGTGACACGCGGACAGGCCACCCCCGTCGGTGTTGGTCGGCAACGCACCGCCGAGACGTAGGTTCTGCTCGGCGACGAAGGCGCCACCCTCTCCTTTCCCACAGAACCCGAGATCTTCCAGGCTCAGCAGGAGCATGTAGGTGAATGCGTCGTAGATCTCCGCGACGTCGACATCAGACGGGCGCACACCGGCGCGTTCGAAGGCAAGTGGGCCGGTGACCGCGGCGGGACCCACGGTCATGTCTTCCCACTGGCTGGTGAGCATGTGGGAGGTGGCGTCCGCAGAACCCAGCACCCAGACCGGTGGTGACTTGAGATCGGGCACCCGATCCTCGGCCACCAGGATGATCGCTGCGCCGCCGTCGGAACGGATGCAGCAGTGCAGCTTGGTGAATGGATCGGCGATCATCGGTCCGGACAACACGTCATCGACGGTGATCGGGTCGCGGTACATCGCCTCGGGGTTGTCGGCGGCGTTGAACCGGGCCGACACCGCGACCTCCGCGAGCTGCTCGATCGTCGTACCGTACTGATGCATGTGACGCCGTGCGGCCATCGCGTATTTCGAGATCAGCGTGTGGCCGTATGGCGCGTCCCACTGCAGTGGGCCGCGGGCACCCCAGTTGATGTTGGCTCCCCGCAGCCCCTTCCGGATGTCGGCGCGGGCGGTGGACCCGTAGGTCAGCAACACCACGTCGGCGTGACCCGCGGCGATCGCGTCGGTCGCATGGGAGACCATGACCTCCCAGGACGCACCGCCGACGGAGGTCGAGTCGATCCATCGCGGTCTGATGCCCAGATACTCACCGACGTCGGTCGGGGGCAGCGTGCCCTGACTGGTCGATCCCAGCCCGTCGATGTCGGCGGGGCTCAGACCGGTGTCGGCCAGCGCCCGACGGCTGGCCTGGGCCATGAGCTCATACGCGTTCTTGTTGTCGACCTTGCCGACATCGGAGAGCGCGACACCGGCGATGGCGACCTTTCGATTCACTGTGCGGCCTCGAGGTCGAGCAGCTCGGCGAGTACTCCGGAGGCGCCTGCGAACAGATGCTTGTAGACGATGGCGCGTTTCAGATACAGGTGGGCGTTGTGTTCGAACGTGTAACCCATCCCGCCGTGCACCTGGATACTCCCGCTTCCGTTGCTCATAGCGGCCTGTGCCGCGACCGTCTTCGCTGCCAGGATCTGGAACTCGGTGTCCGACCGGCCCGCCTTGAATGCCGTCGCCGCGAAAAACGTCTGCGCCGTGGCGGACTCGGCCCGGACTGCCATGTCGACGACGGCATGTTTGATGGCCTGGTGCACGCCGATGGGCCGTCCGAACTGTTCGCGGGTCTTCGCATGCTCCACGCAGATCTCGGTGATCGCCTCGGCCAGGCCGGCGAGGTAGGCCGAGGCGAGGAGCTGGGGGCGACCCCAGATCCACTCGCTGCCGGCCGGCAGCCAGGCGGTGACATCGCCCGCCGTCACCGTTGCGGTGGCCAACCGCGTTCCCGGGTCGACCGATTCGGCCGGTGTGACGTCACCGAACTCGACCAGTTCGATGAGCGCGGCACCGTCGCGGGTGACGAGGAGGGCATGGCTCGCGCCCGTGCAATCCAGGAGGTCGAAGGACCCCTTGAACCCGTCCGCGCCGATCTCCCCGTCGCCGCGGAGTTCCGCGAGCCCGACCATCGCGGTCCCCGCGGCGATCTGGTCGACGAGCTCGAGGTGTCCGGTCGCCGCGGCGACCCTGGCGCCGAGCGTCGACGCCAGGAAGGGCCCGACTGCGAGATGCTTGGCCAACTCCATGACCACCATCACCTCGTCGTCGATGCCCTGACCGAAACCGCCGAAATCCTCGTCGAGACCGAGAGTGAGCAGACCGAGTTCGGCACCGCCGCGCCATATCTCGGGGTCGACGGGTGACGCGTCGTCGCGATGAACGCGGATCTCTTCGACCGGTGGTCGCGAAGTGATGAAATCCCCTGCGGCGGCGACCAGCTCGAGCTGGTCGCCGGATGGGAGGAGGTTCATGGTGTACTCCTTGCTCAGCGCGGGAGTCCGAGGACCCGGTCGCCGACGATGTTTCGCTGGATCTCGGACGTCCCGCCGCCGATGGATTGCGAGAACGCGTACAGATAGTTGCCCACCCAGCCGTTCTCGTCCCAGCGGGAGGTGCTGCGCAGGGCGTCGGTTCCGATGATGTCCAACGCCAGTTCCGCGACCTGCTTGGCCAGGTCGGCGTAGAACAGCTTCAGCATCGACCCCTTGGGGCCGGGCGTATCCGTCTGCATGCTGCGGCAGATGCCGACGTAGGTCATGGCTCGCAGTGAGGTCACCGCGGCGCGCGCTCGCGCCAGTCGTCGTGCGATCTCGTCGTCGGCGATCGCCGGACGGCGTCCGTCGGGACCGACATGATCGCGGGCGAACTCGATGAGGTCTTCCACGACCTTGGCCAGACGGACCTGATTGGCCGTGAACGCTGTCCCGCGTTCGAACGAGAGCGTGGACATCGCGACGCTCCATCCGTCGTTCATCTCACCGACGACGTTCGAGAGCGGAATTCGTACGTTGTCGTAGAAGACCTCACAGAACTCGGCGCCGCCCTCGATCGTCTCGATGGGGCGGACCTCGATGCCCGGACTGGTCATGTCGCAGATGACCCAGGTGATGCCCTGGTGCTTGGAGCCGGTGTTGTCGGTTCGCACCAGAAGTTCCTGGTAGTCGGCAATCGTCGCGAAGCTTGTCCAGATCTTCTGTCCGTTCACGACGAGGTCATCCCCGTCGATCACCGCCCGGGCGCGGAGGGCGGCGAGATCCGAACCTGCTTCGGGTTCGGAGAAGCCCTGACACCAGATCGATTCACCACACAGAATCCGCCGGAGATGAGAACTCTTCTGCGCGTCGTTGGCGCGGGTGATGAGGGTGGGCCCCGCGTGCGACAGTCCGACGAAGTTGGCATCGATGCCCGGGAATCCCCGCGCGGCGTACTCCTCATACCAGATGAGCTGCTGCAACAGTGTCAGTCCGCCGCCGCCGTACTCCTTCGGCCAAGCGATACCGGCCCAGCCGCCCTCCCACTGGGTCCGCTGCCACGCAGTGTCGTATTCACGAATACCCTCGGCATCCCGGGGCCGGGGCTCGGAGGGTTTGTTCTCGTCGAGCCACGTACGCACCTCGTCTCGGAACTCCAACTGTTCGGTGCTGAAGTCCAAATCCATGTGGGGACCTTTCCTCGTCGTGCGAGACGGGACTCGCAGTGACACTATTGTCAGATCTTGGGAACGCAGAGTCAAGTGTCATGCGGAGTGGGGCGGTGCCGCGTACTGCTTGGCGAGGGCTTCACTGCCGCGGGCGAGGATCGTCACATCCGCGCCGACCAACACGAAAGACGCGCCGGCCGACATGTACCGACGTGCCACCTCCGGGTTGAAGGCGTTGACTCCGGCGGCCTTTCCTGCGGCCTTGATCTGCGATAAGGCTTCCTCGATCGTCGCCACGACCTCGGGGTGCTCGGGCTTGCCCAGGTAGCCGAGCGACGCGGCGAGATCGGCGGGCCCGATGAACACGGCGTCGACACCATCGACGGCGACGATCTCGTCCAGCTGGTCGAGTGCGCCGGCGGTCTCGACCTGCACGGTGAGCGACACTGCGGCGTCTGCGGTGATGAGATAGTCAGAAATGCGATTCCAGCGGGAGGCGCGGGCCAGTGCGCTTCCCACCCCGCGGATGCCCTCGGGCGGATAGCGGGTCGCGGCGACCAGGGCGCGGGCCTCGTCGGCGGTCTCGACCATCGGGACGATCAGATTGGTGGCCCCGATGTCGAGGAGTTGTTTGATCACGCTCGGGTCGCCGGTCGCCGGACGTACCAGCACCTCGACGGGGTAGGCGGCGACCGCCTGCAGTTGTGCAAGCGTGGAGCGGACGTCGTTCGGCACGTGCTCCAGGTCGAGCATCAGCCAGTCGAGTCCCGCGCCGGCGCAGATCTCCGCGCTGTAGGGATTCCCCGACGCGATCCACATCCCGATCCGGGGATGCTCGCCGTGCAACTGCCGGATCCAGGGGTTGCGTTCGCCGGTCATTCGGGAGCCTCCGGGGCGAAGTGGATGGACACCGTTCCGAGCGGTCCGTAGTCGGCCACGAACGTGTCGCCGGGTTCGGCGAAGACCGGCGCGGTGAACGACCCCGCGAGGATCACCTCGCCCGCGCTCAGTGCGACTCCGTGGGGGGCGAGACGATTGGCCAGCCACGCGACACCGTTTGCCGGATGGCCGAGCACCGATGCGGCGACCCCGGAGTCCTCGATCGAGCCGTTCCGTAGGAGAAGAGCCGAAACCCAGCGCAGGTCGACGTCCATGGGCGTCACCACGCGTCCGCCCAGGACGACCCCGGCATCTGCGGCGTTGTCGCTGATGGTGTCGACGATGGTCCGGCGGTGGCCGGACTCCGGGTCCGTCATCTGCACACGCGCGTCGAGGATCTCCAGCGCCGGGGTCACGTACTCCGCTGCCCGGAGAACGTCATAGAGGGTGATCCCGGGCCCGGAGAGGGATTCGCCGAGGATGAACGCCAGTTCGACTTCGATGCGCGGCCGGATGAATCGACGGGCCGGCACGATGCCACCGTCGTCGAAGAACATGTCGTCGAGCAATACGCCGTAGTCAGGTTCGGTGATGGACACCGCGCGCTGCATGACCTTGGACGTGAGGCCGATCTTGCGGCCGCGCGACACCGCGCCGTCGGCGACCTTCAGCCGGATCAGCTCGCGCTGCACCGCGTAGGAGTCCTCGATGGTCATCTCCGGATGCTCGAGGGAGATCTGCCGGATGGGGACCCGTGTCCTCTCCGCCTCGTAGAGGCGGCGTGCCAGGTCGGCGACGTCGGTGTCGCCCAGAGTCGTCGTCATCGGCGAAGGAACTCCACTGCGGTCGGGTTGAACGCGGCCGGGTCCTCGAAGTGCGGCCAGTGCCGGACCGCGGGCATCTCGAACACCTCGGCACGCGGGATCAGATCGGCGACGATGTGAGCAGTGCTCTGGTACTCGCCCTCGTCCTTGCCGGAGGCCACGACGAGCGTGGGCGCGGCGATCGTGGCCCATTTCTCCTCGGGGATGAGATTGCGGTCGCGCGTTTCGGCATCCTGCAGGATCAGCAGGTGATCGATCGTGGTGCGGGTGTCCTCGCGGCGGTAGATCGCCTGCCGCAGTGCGATCAGGTCGGGGAGTCGGTTGGCCTCATCGGCGATGAGGTGTGCGAACACCTTGTGGAGTGATTCCCAGCTGGGATTGTTGACGGCCTCGGTGCGCTCGGCGCGGATGCGTGCCATGTTCGACGCGGTCGCGATCAGGCCGGCGGGCGACATCAGGATGACCTTGTCGACGCGGTCGGGATGTTCGGTTGCGACCGCGGCCGACACCCACGCGCCCAGGGACATGCCGATGAAGTGCGCCGACGCCATGTTGAAGTGCGTCATCACCCCGAGGACCTGTTCGACATAGACCGCGATCTCGTAGTCGTAATCGGGCTTCTCGGAAAAGCCGTTGCCGACCATGTCGATCGCCACGCAGTGGAAATGTTCCGACAGCGGTCCGAGATTGGGCGCGAAGGTCTCCCAGTGGCCGCCGGTGCCGTGCAGCAGGATGGCGTGCGGTTTGTCCGGGGAACCGGCCTCGGCGTATCGGGTCCGTATCCCGCCGATGTCGACGAAACCCTGACGGAACTCCAGTTCGCGGAGGTAGGTCCAGATGCTCCGGTACTCGCCGGTGTCGGCCGCAGGGGTGGAAATCGTTGTCTCGGTCATGCTCGGGCCTCCATCGTGATCGGGTGAGGTTTCCACTATGTCCACATTAGATGGATGTGCCTGTGGTGTCTTGAACTGGGCCGACATGGAACTCAGAGCGGTTTGGTCTTCGATCCATGGGATTGTTTCTGACACCGGTATACGATATGACTATGAGGCGGGATGACCGCAAGGGCAAGTGGGTTCTGTCGAGTTGGCAGCAACTCTTCGAGAATTCAGCGGAGCAAGGTTGGGCGAGACGGGTCGTCGATGACTATGACCACACATGAACGTGCAGAATCCGGTGGCGACGAGCGCCGCGTGCGGCGTCGCGAACTCGCATCCCTGATCAACGAGTTCGCGGCGGTACGCCTGTCGCTGGATTCGACCGGCAACGGAGACCGGTTGCTCGTCGAAGACCTCGAGAGCGACGACCACATCTTCTTGTCGCCCTTGGAGCTCGTGAGCCTGTGTCTGGCGACGCCCGACGATCGCGAGGATTGGCTGCGCGTCGGAAATTACCGGGACGAGCGTCGTGACCGTTCACTGGGGCCACGGCCGGAACGGTCGTCGTGAGCGCGTCGATCGTGGGCCTGGGGATGACCCCGATGTCTTTGCGCCCGGGGGACAGTCCGCTCGAGCTGGCGTGTCAGGCGAGCCGGAATGCGTTGGCAGACGCGGGGATCGAGATCACCGACATCGACGGATTGCTCGTCGGTTCGTCGCAGGGTGTACGCCCGGACCGACTCGGGGTCGGATTCGCGTCCTCGGGTGGTTTCTCCGGCCTCCGCCTGCTCGAGCATGTGGAGATCAAGGGGGCCACCACGATCGCGATGATCCAGCGTGCCCAGTTCGCTGTGGAGAGCGGCAGCGCGCGAGTGGTGATGTGCGTCTTCGCCGACGCGCCGCTCGTCGCCGGAAAGGCCGCCGGCTCGACCTATGCACACAGCGGCGGCCACTCCGGTTCTCGGGGACTGGAGCGCGCCGGCGGCGTCCTCGGGTCCGTTCCGACCTACGCCCTTCTCACACAGCGGTGGTTGCACGTCAACGCGGGTACACCGGAAGATCTCTGTGCGGTGGCGACCACAGCGCGTGCGTGGGCGGTGGACAACCCGGATGCGGTGGTCCGCGCCCCCCTCGATGCCCAGGGTTACTTCGACAGCCCGATGATCTCCGAGCCGCTGCGGCGCCTCGATTGCGCACGCCCGGTCAATGGCGCGGTCGCGGTCATCGTCAGCGCAGACCCGGCGGTCGGACACGCTGTGCGGGTGAACATCCGCGGAACCGGGCGCGACCATCCGATCCGGCATCGGCGGGCCGGGGCCGAGTCTTGGTTCGGCGGGGGCAGGCGCTGTGTCGACGATGCACTGAACGCCGCCGGCATGACGCGCGACGATGTGGACACCGTCCAGCTCTACGATCCGTTCTCGGTCGTCACGTTGATTCTGCTGGAAGAGTACGCGCTCACCCGTGGAGCCCCGGCGGGACAGTTCGTCCGCGAAGGCCACACCGGGCGCGGAGGGAACCTGCCGACGAACACCGGCGGAGGGCAGTTGTCCGGGTTCTATCTCCAGGGGATGACCCCGCTGGCCGAGGCACTCGTTCAGCTCCGCGGCGACGGCGACGCGCGCCAGGTACCCGATGCGACAACAGCACTCGTCGGCGGGATCGGTGGTCGACTGGATCACCACGCCGCGCTGGTCCTGGAACGTGCAGCATGACCGTCGTCGATGACTGGCTGCTCGATGACAGCCTTGCGCCGGCGGTGGCGGGTGACCCGTTGGAACCCCTCTACGCCGGGGCCGCGCGCGGCGTCCTGGTGCTCCCGTTCTGTGCTCGGTGCGCGATCCCACTCGATCTCGAACAACACGTCTGCGACCGTTGCGGATCCGGCCGGATCGACTGGGCCGAAACAGTTCCGACCGGGGTCGTGCACTCGTCGACCACCATGCACCGCCTCGAACCGGGATTGGTTGCAACGACCGGTCCCTATCCGATCGTCGACATCGAACTCACGGGCGGACATCGCCTCATCATGACAACGGTCGACTGGCAGGCCGATTCGCCGCAGATCGGTGACGTGGTCGACATCGGCTTCAGAAACTTGGCCGGAGTAGCGATCCCGGCCGCGCAGCCCAGGAACACCACCGATACGGAGGCCCCAGATGACAACCGCTGAGTCGAAACACGGCACGGCTGACGACTTCGACGTGTCGAAGATCGTCCAGGACGATCGCGTACACGGTTCTGTCTACACGTCACCGGAGATCTTCCAGCGCGAGATGGACACCATCTTCCGGACCGGATGGGTCTATGTTGCCCATGACAGTGAGGTCAGTGAGCCCGGTGACTACCTGACCCGCCGGATCGGCAGCGAGCCGGTCGTCGTCGCGCACGGCAAGGACGGAGAGATCCGGGTGCTGCTCAACCGGTGCTCGCACCGGGCGAACAAGCTGTGCAATGCCGAGAAGGGCAACGCCAACGCCTTTCGGTGCCCCTACCACGGCTGGACCTTCAGCAACACGGGTTCGCTGACCGCGGTTCCGATGAAAGAGGGCTACGGCGAGGCATTCCGCGCGGTCCGGTCCGAGCTCGGGATGGCCGAAGCGCCCAGGGTGGACAGTTACGGCGGGTTCATCTTCGCTTCCCTGGCTGCCGACGGTCCATCGCTCACCGAACATCTCGGGGGTGCCGTCGCCGCCTTCGATCGCCTGCTCAACCTGTCGCCGACCGGGACGATCGACCTGCGCGCCAACTGGATGAAGCATCTGCACCACGCCAACTGGAAGATGGTGGTGGAGAACAACGTCGATGGCTATCACGCATTGTTCACCCACGCATCGGTCTATGACGCTATTCGACCCGCGAAGGTCTCGCACATCCCATCCAAGACCGACGTCGTGGTCCGCGACATCGGTGACGGACATTCCGAGATCGACTACTCGGCGGAGTATCGAAAGCTGGACGAGGAGTTCATCTGGTACGGCCGGATACCCCGGACCAAATTACCGAAGTACGTTGCTGCGCTGGAGAAGAAGTACGGCGAGGAGAAGGCGCACGATTCGTTGGTGGTCGGACCGCCGCACACCCTGATCTGGCCCAACCTGTTCCTCGCCGAGATGAACGTCATGTACGTCGAGCCGATCGGCCCCGACGAGACGATCGCGTACACCACCGCGGCGCTGATCCCGGGACAGGATGAACTCAATCTGCGTACACTCCGCCGGTCCGAGGGCGCCATGGGCCCAGCCGGATTCCTGATCGCCGACGACGGCGAGATCGGAATGCGCAATCAAGCGGGACTGGCGGCCAGGGATCCGGAATGGCTGCGGTTGTCACGTGGCCTGGAAACCGATGTGACCGACGAGACCGGCATCGTCAACAGCGACAAGAGCGCCGAGACACCTCAGCGCGGTTTCTACCGTCAGTGGGCAGATGTCGTGGGACAGGAGATCAACCGATGAGCACACTCGACGAGACCGACGTACTGTCTTCGGCACTGCAGCCGCTGCCGGCGCCGTCCCCGGAGATCGCGAGTTTCCTGTCCCTCGAGGCCAGGCTGGCCGACGAGGCACGCTACTCGGAGTGGGAATTGCTGTGGGACGACGACGCGCTGTACTGGGTGCCGATGCACCCCGACGACGACCCGGCAACCAACCTGGCGTACATCTATGACAACCGTCGCCGGATCAAAAGCCGAGTAGCACAGTTGAACACCGGCAATCGACACTCGCAGACCCCGCCGTCGGTGATGCGGCGTCTGCTGACCAATTCCGAGGTCCTCGACACCACCGACGACACGGTCACGGTGGGATCGAATTTCGCCCTGTTCGAATATCGTCACACCCAGCGTGTGTGGGCTGGGAGGGTCATCCACAAGGTCCGCCGGCACCCCGATGGACTCAAGCTCGCGGGCAAGACTGTCCACTTGATCAGTGCCGGGGGACCAGTCGACACTCTCGCCTTCCTGATCTGACGCCGTCGGATCTCCATTTCCCCATCCCAGTCTCGCGGAGGCTCAGTCCTTCGCGCCGAAGTACCTGTGAGGCAACGTGCTTGTAGGTGACATCTCGAAGAACAACGCGCGCCGATACCCGAACAAGCCCGCGATCGTCGAATCAGGGCGGACCCATACCTGGGCCGAGGTGGACGAGCGGGCCCGCCGGCTGGCCAATCACATGTTGGCCGCCGGGCTCCGCAAGGGCGATCGGGTGATCGTCATCGCGCGCAACTGTATCGAGTGGCCGGAGATCACCTTCGCGTTCGCGAAGGCGGGCCTGGTCACCGTCCCGGTGAACATCCGGCTCGCACCGGACGAACTGGCGCACGTGCGTGACGATTCCGGTGCCACCGCGGCGGTGGTCCACACCGATCAGGTCGACCGCTTCGGTTCCGAGTTGAGCGACCTGGCGGTGGTCCTCGAGATCGGTGGCGACACGGTGGGGAACGAGTACGAGGCGGCGCTGGGGGCGGCCGCCGCCCACGATCCGACACCGAAGTCGTTGCGCCCGGACGACATCCAGTTCATCTTGTACACGAGCGGCACCACCGGCCGGTCGAAGGGCGTCATCAACACGCATCGTGGCATGCTCGCGCAGGCCGTCGACACCACACTGGTGACCGAGGCCAACCGCAGCGACATCTTCCTGGCGACGACACCCTTCTTCACCGCCGGCGGGATGGTGCGCACCCTGACGTGGACGTATCTGGGGCAGACCATGATCATCCACAAGCGATTCGATCCCGAGGCGGTCATCGACGAGATCGAGCGCAGTGGCGTCACGTTCACCACGTTCATCCCCACCATGCTGCAGCGCACTCTGCGAATACTGGAAGAGGGTGCGGCCCGCGACATGTCGAGCCTGCGCCGCATCAGCTACGGCTCGGCACCGGTGCCGCCCGGGCTCGCGAAAAGGGCGATGGATCTGCTCGGATGTGACCTGCAGCAGCGCTACGGCCTGACCGAATGCGGCGGCCAGGCGACGATCCTCACCCCCCAGGACCATCGCGACATGGTGGCGGGCAAGACGAGCATCCTGACGTCGTGCGGCCAGGAGACCCCGATGTGCTCGATCCGGATCGTCGACGCGGACGGCAATGAGCTACCGACCGGTGAGGTCGGCGAGATCGTGATCGTGAGCGAGGCCAATGCCGTCGGCTATTGGAATCGCTCGGATCAGACCAGGCAGACGTTCCGCCGCACCGGGTTGTGGTCGGGCGACCTCGGGTACCTCGACGCCGAGCGTTACCTGCACGTCACCGGCCGCAAGACCGACATGATCATCTCGGGCGGATTCAACGTCTACCCGGCCGAGATCGAACGGGTGATCGGTCACCACCCGGCGGTGGACATGGTCGCCGTGGTGGGAGTCTCCGATCCGGAGTGGGGCGAGACGCCGGTTGCGGTCGTGGTTCCGAAGGGGACGATCGACGAGGATGCCCTCAGGACCGAACTGACCGCGCTGTGCCGCGCCGAACTGGCGGGTTACAAACAGCCGCGACGTTTCGAGTTCTGGTCCGAACTCCCCCTCGGGCCCGCAGGCAAGATCCTCAAGCGCGAGGTCGCCGGTTCCCTGGTGGCGTCGCAGGATACGGTCTCGACGTCGCAGGGGCCGGTGTGACCACTCCGCAGCGCACACCGGTCGTCGGTGTCGCGGGGGCTGCCAACTACTGGGATCTCCTGATCGAACGTGCTCGCCTGAGTCCGAACCGTGAGTTCGCAACTGACGAGCACGGCCGCCGGGTCACCTTCTCAGCCCTCGTGGACCTCGCCGAGTCCACCGCGGCCGCGCTCCACGAGCAGGGTGTCCAGGCAGGCGACGTGGTGTCGTGGCAACTGCCGACCAGCATCGAGGCGATGGCGCTGTCGTTGGCCCTGGCGCGGATCGGCGCGGTGCAGAATCCCATCATCCCGATGTTGCGGGAGAGTGAGGTCGCATTCATCACCGAGCAGGTCGGCGCCTCACTTCTCATCGTGCCCGACAACTTCCGCGGGTTCGATCACGCCGCGATGGCGTCCGCGATCGCCGGTCGAAACGAGCGGCTTCGGATCCTGGTCGTGACAGACGAATGGATCAGCGGGGACGCCACGCAACTGCCGACCCGAACAGACCGTGACGATGACGCGGTGAGCTGGATCTTCTACACGTCCGGAACGACCGCCGCGCCCAAGGGAGTCAAGCACTCGGACTCCGGATTGATCTCCGCGGCAAAGACATTCGTCACGAATGTCCAGGTCACGGCCGATGAGCGTTGTGCGGCGTACATCCCGATCACCCATGTCGGCGGCATCGCCCACGTCCTGAGCAGTCTGTTGGTCGGGCACACTCTCATCACGGCGTCGGCATTCGTCCCCGAGCACAATGCGGATCAGTTGATAGCCGAGCGCGCGACGCTCATCGGTTCGGGCCTGCCCTTCACCACGGAGTATCTGCGCATCGCGCACGAACGCGGTACCGCGCCGCTGTTCCCGAACGCGCGGGCAACTCTGGGAGGCGGCTCGGGCCGGCCGGTCGACCTCAGCCGGGCCGCGGCGGAACATCTGGGGGGCGTCGGCATCATCTCCGGCTACGGGATGACCGAATGCCCGTACCTCACCTGGGGGAGCCCCGACGACACCGCCGACGAACACGCGCGTTTCGAGGGCACGCCGGGCTCGGGCGGCCGGGTACGGATCGTCGGGCCGGACGGATCGGGGTTGCCGACCGGTGAGGTCGGGGAGATACGAGTACTCGGGCCACAACTCTTCAAGGGTTATGTGGATTCGGCGCTGGACGCGTCCGCGCTCGACGAGCAGGGGTACTTCCGCACGGGGGATCTCGGATTCCTGAACGCGGCGGGCCGTCTCGCGGTGACGGGACGGATCAAAGACATCATCATCCGCAAGATGGAGAACATCTCCGCACGCGAGGTCGAGGAGGCCCTGATCGACCATCCTGCGATCGCCGACCTCTCGGTGATCGGTATGCCCGATGAGGAAACGGGCGAGCGTGTGTGTGCCGTCGTGGTCCCGTCCGACTCGAGCGCACCACCCGACCTCGGATCGCTGCACGAGTACCTGGCGACGACCACCCTGAACAAACGCAGATACCCGGAACAGATCGAAGTGATCGCTCAGATCCCACGCAATTCCCTCGGCAAGATCAACAAGTCGCAGCTACGTGAGGAACTCCTCGCGTCCCCGGTGCAGAACGGTGTCCACCATGACGTCTGAGAACAGCTATAGCACCGTGGAATTCGAGATCGACGACCATGTCGCGACGATCACGCTCAATCGTCCGGACCGGCTCAACTGCTTCAACGAGGTGATGACCGGCGAGATCGCCGAGATCTGGGGGCGTGTCCGCGATGACGACGACATCCATGTCGCGGTGCTACAGGCAAACGGCGACCGGGCCTTCTGTACCGGCGTCGACGTCGGCGAAGGCCCGTGGTGGACTCATGTCAACCGGTTCAACCAGGAGGATCCCGGCGTGCTGCTGGGGCCCAAGCACCACCGGGTGTGGAAGCCGGTGGTCTGCGCCCTGCACGGGATGGTTGCCGGTGGAGCGATGTATCTCGTCAATCAGTCCGACATCGTCATCTGCAGCGAGGACACCAACTTCTTCGATCCCCATGCCAATGCCGGGATCGTGTCCGCGCTGGAGCCGATGGGCATGCTGTCCCGCGGTGTTCCGCTGGGCGACGTCTTGCGCTGGGCCCTGGTCGGAAGCGACGAGCGGATCACCGCCCAGACCGCGCTGCGGACCGGACTCGTCAGTGAGATCACCACACGCGACTCCCTCCGCGAACGCGCGCAACAGCTGGCATCCGAAATTGCCGGCCGGCGACCGGAAGCCATCCAGGGAACGGTTCGGGCGATCTGGGAGTCCCTTGACATGACCCCGACCACCGCGCTTCGCACCGGCCTGTCGTACACGCAGATCGGCAACCCGGGATCGGGACGCAGCGACTCACGGAAGAACAGGCGTGAGCCCCGATTCCGCTGACACCCGACAGGTTCGTTTAGGAGTGCAAGTGACCACTGACCAACTCACCGAACAGATCGCGACCGTTCCATTGCTCATCGGAGGCGAGGAGGTCACGGCCGAGTCCGGCAAGACTTACGAGAGCATCGACCCGTTCACCGGCCGGCCCTGGATTCGGGTGCCCGACGCCGGAGCCGTCGACATCGACCGTGCGGTGCAGGCCGCTCGTGATGCGCTGTCGGGCCCGTGGGGCGAGCTGACCGCCACAGCTCGTGGCAAGCTGCTCTGGCGACTCGCCGAGCTCATCACCCGCGACGCCGACGAACTGGCCGAGCTGGAGGTGCGCGACGGCGGTAAGCTCCTGCGCGAGATGTCCGGGCAGATGCGCGGACTCCCCGAGTACTTCTACTACTACGCGGGTATGGCGGACAAGCTCGAAGGCAGCGTCATCCCCACCGACAAGCCGAACTTCCTCGTGTACACCACCCATGAGCCGGTCGGTGTGGTCGGGGCGATCACGCCGTGGAACTCCCCGCTGCTGTTGCTGGCGTGGAAGCTGGCGGCGGGACTGGCCGCGGGGTGCACGTTCGTGATCAAGCCCAGCGACCACACCCCCGCGTCCACGCTGGCGTTCGCGAAGCTGTTCGCGGAAGCCGGTTTCCCGCCCGGCGTCGTCAACGTCGTCACCGGTTGGGGTCCCGAGACCGGGGCCGCGCTGGCTTCCCATCCCGGTGTGGACAAGATAGCGTTCACCGGTTCCACCGGTACCGGGATCCGCGTCGGTCAGGCCGCCGTGGCGAACATGACCCGGTTCACCCTGGAGCTCGGTGGGAAGTCGGCTCAGGTCGTGTTTCCCGACGCGGATCTCGACGCCGCGTCCAACGGGGTGATCTCGGGCATCTTCGCCGCGACCGGACAGACCTGCCTGGCCGGGTCGCGGTTGCTGGTGCACGAGAGCGTCGCCGACGACCTGATCGCAAAGGTCGTCGCACGCGCCTCGACCATCATCCTGGGCGACCCGAAGGATCCCCGGACCGAGATGGGCCCGGTCTCCAACGAGCCGCAGTACCAAAAAGTGCTGTCGCACTTCGCTGCTGCACGCGAAGAGGGCGCCACCATCGCCTACGGCGGGGTGCCGGCCGGGGAACTGGGTGGCTATTTCGTGAAGCCGACGGTCCTGACCGGCGTCACCGCGGACATGCGAGCCGTCTCCGAGGAGATCTTCGGACCGGTCCTGACGGTGTCGACATTCGCCGACGAGGCCGAGGCGATCGCGTCGGCCAACTCCACGGAATTCGGTCTGGCCGGCTCGGTCTGGACCAAAGACGTGCACCGCGCCCATCGGGTGGCGGCCAAACTGCGAGCGGGCACGATCTGGATCAACGCGTATCGCACGGTCGCTCCGCACGTACCGTTCGGCGGAGTCGGCGCGAGCGGTATCGGCCGTGAGAACGGTATCGACGCCGTCGCGGACTTCACCGAGACCAAGGCCGTCTGGGTAGAACTCAGCGGCGCCACTCGCGACCCCTTCACGCTCGGCTGAGGCCGCGCACACCGAACGAAAGATTCAGCCATGTCAACAATCGAAGCCGTCATCGTCGCCGGAGCACGCACGCCCGTCGGCACGTCGTTCAAAGGGACCCTGCGTGACACCACGGCGATGGAACTCGCCGAGGTGGTTGTCGCAGAGGTCCAGAAACGATCAGGCCTGGCCCCCACGCAGATCGACGACATCATCCTCGCCGAATCGAACTACGGCGGAGGTGATGTCGCGCGGCACGCGGCAGTGGTCACCGGAATGACCCGGGTCCCCGGGCAGGCCGTCAACCGGCACTGCGCGGGAAGCCTGACCGCGGTGGGAAACGCCGCAGCACAGGTCATCTCCGGTGCAGAGCGGGCGATCATCGCAGGGGGCACCCAGTCCATCTCCACCAGTCCGATGCAGTCCTTCCGGACCCCCGGCACCGTGGACGAGTTCACCCAGAAATGGATGCCGCCGACCCACCCGGACAGCGCCGAGGCGCCGAACATGGACATGTCGATCACGGTCGGCTGGAACACCGCCGCCGAACTCGACCTGACCCGTGAGGAGATGGATGCGTGGGCGTTGCGGTCGCATGAGCGTGCCATCGCGGCGATCGATTCGGGCGCTTTCGTCGACGAGATCGTTCCGGTGTCGGCACGGCAGCAGGACGGGACGTTCGTCGAGTTCGCCACGGACGAGCATCCCCGTCGTGACACCACCGCAGAGCGGCTGGCCGGTCTCAAACCACTTCACCCCGAGATCGAGGGCTTCTCCATCACCGCGGGGAACTCGAGCGGGATCAACGACGCCGCAGCCGCTGTCCTGGTGGTCGGCTCCGACCTCGCGGCCGACGAGGGCCTGGAGGTGCTGGCCTCGGTGAAGGCCTGGGCGGCAACGGGTATCGATCCGGCCCACACCGGTCTCGCCGTGCTCGACGTCATCCCGAAGGTCTTGGACCGCGCCGGAATCGGCGTGGCGGACGTCGCGCTGTGGGAGATCAACGAGGCATTCGCGGCCGTCCCCGTCGCGGCGTGCAAGAAGCTCGGTATCAGCGCCGACATCGTCAACGTTCTGGGCAGCGGGTGTTCCATCGGTCATCCGGTGGCGGCGTCGGGTGCGCGGATGATTCTCTCGCTCATCAACGAACTGCGCCGTCGCGGAGGCGGTTACGGCGTCGCCGCGATGTGCGCGGGTGGTGGTCAGGCCGGTGCGGTCGTCATCGACGTCCCGGCGCCGGCGAACAGGTAGTCCTTCCCCGAATCGAACAAAGGAAAGTCATGACCGTAGACACCGATGCTGCGAACAAAGTTCTCAGCGGACTCCGGCCGTTCCCAGTCGCCATCACCACCATCGATGGGGGCTTCGCCAACGGCCTGATGTCGCTGTCAGCCGGCGCCGCCAGTATCATCCCGGATGCTCCGCGGGCGACCGTGAGTCTGACCAAGTACAACATGACGCATGACATGCTGCTGAGTTCCGGCGTTTTTGCGATGCATATGCTCAGCGCCGGTGACGACGAAGTCGATGCTTCGATAGAGATCCTGATGACCCTGGGCGGAAGCTCGGGTCGGGACGGCGACAAGATCGGCAAACTCCGGACCAAAGAAGGTGTCACGGGCGCACCGATCCTCCTCGATGCCCACAGCTACGTCGAATGCCGGGTGATCGGCTCGCTCGACGTGCAGGAGAGCACCATCTTCGTCGGCGACGTGGTCGCCTCCGAGGTGTTCAGCGAGGCGCAGCGGATCAAGATCGGTGAGGCGTGGGGCAAGCTTCCTGCAGAATGGATTGAGCAGTACGACGCCAACCACGTGCCTCAACTGCAAAGCGCCAAGGACCACCGTTTCGGTCAGAAGGTCTGAGGCCATCCGTGACTGTGGAAATCGAAACCGAGACCGGGGCCGGAGGTCCGCCGCTCGGATCCTGGGAACTGCCCGACGAGTTGCGGATGCTTCGTGAGACGGTTCGCCGGTTCATGCAGCGCGAGGTTCATCCTCTCGAGGCAACGCTTCCCCATGACACCGCCGGGCTTTCGCGAGATCAGCTGATCCCGCTGCAGGACAAAGCTCGTCGTCTGGGGCTGTGGGCTCTGCAGACTCCAGAGATGTATGGCGGCGCCGGCCTCAGCGTGCTCGGTCAGGTGGTGGTGGCCGAGGAGGCGTCCAAATGCCGTATGGGAGCGTTCTTCCCAGCGCTCGGCGCCTTCGGCGGCAATCCTCCCAATATCATGTTCAAGGCGTCGCCCGAGCAGTTCCAGAGATTCGCACAGCCGATCCTCGACGGCCGGATGACCAAGGCCTACACCGCCATCAGCGAGGCGTCAGGTGGGTCCGACCCGGCCCGCGCGATCACCCTTCGAGCGGTCCGCGACGGTGATGAGTACGTTCTCGACGGCAGCAAGATGTGGACCTCCCATGCCGAGGGGGCGGACTGGGGAGTGGTGTACGCACGGACCGGCGAAGGCCGTGCCGGGATCTCGTGTTTCATCGTGGAGAGGGGCACCCCTGGGCTGACGTTCAACCGGATAGGGGTGATGGCGTCGTTCGCGCCTTACGAACTCCACTTCGACAACGTGCGGGTGCCCGCGGCGAATCGCATCGGTGCCGAGGGTGGTGGGTTCGCACTCGCCAGCGACTTCCTCGTCTACAGCCGAATCCTGTACGCCGCCGGCCCGATCGGAATCGCGCAGGAAGCACTGAACTCGGCGTGTCGGTGGGCCAAGGGCCGAGAGGTCTTCGGTGGCAGGTTGTCCGACAAGCAGGGAGTCGCCTGGATGCTCGTCGACGCCGAGGTGGAACTGCGTGCTGCCCGGTTGCTGATGTATCAGGCGGCGTGGAATGCCGATCTGGGCCGAGACGTCAAGGTCGACGCCTCCATCGCCAAGATGTACGGCACGGAGGCGGCCTACAAGGTCATCGACACCTGCATCCAGGTTCATGGTGCGCTCGGGCTCTCCGATGAGTTGCCACTCGAGCGGTGGTTTCGTGACCTGCGAGTGAAGCGTCTCGGGGAAGGCGCCACCGAGGTCCAGCGCTTGGTGGTCGCACGGGAACTCTTCAGATGAAGGTGTGACATGGCGGAGGGTGTGAGATGGCGTTGAAGTTCAACCTGATGTTCCCCATGCGGGCGGTAAAACACTATCGCGAGTGGATCGGAGACGGCAGCCTCGGAGAGGTGGCCAAGTGCTGCGAGGAGGCCGGATTCGACGGCTTCTCGATGAGCGAGCACCCCTACCCCGACCGTGAGTGGCTGGCTCGAGGTGGTCATCACGCGTTCGACCCGTTCGTGTCGTTGGCGGTGGCCGCCGAGGCGACCAGCCGTATCCGTCTGCTCACCTACGCGATGGTCGTCGGATATCGCAGCCCGTATCTCGGCGCCAAAGCCGTTGCCAGTCTGGACCTTTTATCGGGCGGGCGGGTCACACTGGGACTCGGTGCCGGTTACCTCGAGACCGAGTTCGACGCGCTCCGGGCCGACTTCAGCGGCCGGGGCAAGCTCTTCGACGAGGCCATCGATGCCATGCGGGCGACCTGGCGTGGTGAGGAGCACGAGGGTCCGGCGTACGGCGCGGCGGGACACATCGCCCTGCCACTACCACAAACCGACGGTGGTCCGCCGATCTGGATCGGGGGAAACAGCCGCGCCGCTCGGCGACGGGTGATCGACAAGGCCGACGGCTGGATGCCGATCGCACAGCAGGCGTCGACGGCCGCGATCACGAGGACGCCACCCCTGGAGGACATCGGGGCCCTTCGCACGCAGATCGGCGAACTGAACAGGTTCCGAGCATCAGCAGGAAAACCCGACGTCGATGTCTCGTTCGTGCCTTTCGAGAAAGAAGTGCTGCGCAGGGACGGAGCCGCAGCTTTCGTAGCCGCCGTCGGGCCCGAACTGGCCGCGTACGAAGATGCCGGCGTCACGTGGATCACCATCGAACCGACCAGCCGCAGTTTCACCGATTTCCAGACCGACCTCAGCGTGCTGAGCGAAGGGCTCGTGCAGCGGCACGCGTTCCCGGCGTAAGGAGTCCGAATCATGACCCACGTACAGGCCCACGACATCGACGCATTCGTGGGCATGATCGAAGCCTTTCGAGACCTACAGGCGACTTTGTGTCTGGTGGCCCCACCGCACGAGGCGGCAGCGGAGATGACCGCGGCGATCGAGGATCTGACCGATCGGCTCCGGCACTTCGAGGTGGCCGAAGGGCAGCGCACGGCCAGAGAACTGGGCATGCAGGGCCTCGGGCACCCGATCCTCGTGCCCTATGAGTCGACCGACACCTCCGACGACTCCATGCTCGGTTCGGTGACGTTCGGTTTCGCCCACATGGGCAGCACCGACACGGTCCACGGCGGAGTGATCACCCTCCTGTTCGACGATGTCCTGGGAATGTTCGTGAGTCGCAAGGGACAGCCGGACTCGCGTACCGCGTTCCTCAAAGTCGATTATCGCAGCGCCACCCCCGTCTGCCGTGAACTCCGGGTGACCGCGACCATCGACAGCATCGAGGGGCGCAAGACCTTCGTGCGCGGCGCGCTGCTCGACGGGGACGTAGTGTGCGCCGAGGCACGAGCACTGTTCGTCCGGTTGCCATCCGGTCGGTCGTGACCGGTGCCGGCGAAGTCGAGCGAGGAGATAACTGATGACATTGGAGAATTCCGGTGCCCTGGTCACCGGAGCGGGGTCCGGTCTGGGACGCGCGATCGCACTTCGCCTCGCGAAAGACGGTGCGAACGTGGTGGTCTCGGACATCAGTGACGAAGGTGGTGCCACGACCGTGGACAGCATCCGCGCGGCCGGGGGGAAGGCGACGTTCATCCAGGCGGATGTCTCCGATGCCGACAGCGTCGAGGCGTTGATCTCGCGATCCGTCGAATACCTCGGGGGACTCGATCTCGCGGTGAACAATGCGGGGATAGCGCACACTCCCGGTGATCTGCACGAGTTGTCGATCGCCGAGTGGGATTCGGTGATGGGCGTCGACCTCCGAGGCACGTTCCTGTGCATGCGTGGCGAACTCGCTCACATGGTCGGCGCCGGGCACGGCAAGATCGTCAACATGGCATCGAACGCGGGCGCCAAGAATGCTCCTGGTATGGCTGCCTACACCGCCGCCAAGCACGGCGTCGTCGGACTCACCAAGAACGCCGCGCTGCAGTACGCGCGTCGGAACATCCAGGTGAACGCGGTCGGTCCCGGCACGATCCTGACCGAAGGGATCATCGCCTTCGGCGCCGACCAGCAGGAGAAGTGGGCCGATCTCATTCCGGTGGGTCGCATGGGCAAGCCCGAAGAGGTTGCGGCGGCGGTCGCCTATCTCTTGTCGGACGAGGCGGGGTTCGTCACCGGACACACCCTGCTGATCGACGGCGGACTGATGTGGGATTGACGTGCCCACGAGGAGGCCGCTCGGCGGGCGCGGGATCAGGCGCTCGTGAAGCCGTTGCGTACCAGAGCGAACGCCTCCGCCAGTAGTCGGTCCGGTCGGGCCTCATCAGATTCGGCCCACACGGTCAGCGGTCCAGCCGGCACCGAAGAGGCTCTGGGTCAACAGCTTGGGTGAACAGGTCGTCCTCACCGCGGTCTGAGAGAAACTCGACCGTCGAATCGTGCCCGTCAAGGCCGACGTGCGCAACCGCGCTCAACTGAAGTCGGCGCTCGACGAGGGACTGGCTTCGCTCGGCCATCTCGACATCGTGGTCGCCAACGCCGGAATACTGCCGATGGCCATGGGTGACCCGCACGCGTCAGATTTCGTCGATGCCGTCGACGTCGACCTCGTCGGTGTGATGAACACTGTCGCGGTGTCGATGCCGCACCTGGGCTCGTATGCATCGGTCGTGATCACCGGATCGACGGCGGCGATGTTGCCGAACACGACGGACAATCCGGCGATGGGGCCCGGCTCGGCCGGGTACGGGTGGTCCAAGAAGACCCTGGTCGGTTATTCCGAGCAGCTCGCACTGCACTTGGCCTCGGAGTTCATCCGCGTGAACGTCATCCATCCGACCAACGTCGACACTCATCTGTTGCACAACGATGGTCTGTATTCGGTGTTCCGCCCGGATCTGGAACATCCGACGCGCGAAGAGGTCGAGCCCGCCTTCGCGACGTTCCAGGCAATGCCCATCCCGTATGTGGACACCGTGGACATCTCCAATGCCGTGCTCTTCTTCGCGTCCGACGAATCCCGTTATGTCACAGGCCAGCAACTGCGTGGCGATGCCGGGTCGCTCCTGAAGTTCCCGGGGGCCCCACCAGCATGTAGTCCTTGTCGGGCAACGGGACAGAGAGTCCGACAACCAGGTCGTGTGACCGACGGTACTGCACGACAGCCCACGCGGGCGCTGACCCGAGAGTCGTCAGCGCCCGTCGTGTGCTGTCTGCGAACGGCCGTGCTCGAGGACTGATGCCGTCGACTGGGCGACGGCGGCCACCTCGGCGGTCCAGGCCCGGTTGGTCTCGGCCTCCCGGGTGAGGGCCTCGACGATCCCGTCGTCGGACAGCCCGTCGTAGAGCGACCAGATCTGTTGCAGTGTGGCCGAATCGGCTGCGGTGAAGGCTTCGGCGACGGCCAGTCCGCGGTCGTGCAATGCGGTCGGCTCGACCACCTGGTTCACCAGTCCCCAGGCCAGGGCGGTGGCGGAATCGAGATACTGCCCGGTGGCACTGAGGTGCCGGGCTCGCCGAACTCCGACGGCTTCGGCAAGACGGCCGGTCAACCCACCGCCGGGGACGATCCCGATGCGAGAGTGGGTGTCGGCGAACCGCGCGGTGGTCGACGCGATGAGAAAGTCGCATGCGAGCGCGAGTTCGAATCCACCCGTGACCGCCGGCCCGTCTACGAGGCCGATGACCGGCGTGGCGCACACGGCGACGCGGTCGATGCAGTTCTCGGTCTTCTCGCTCCCGGAGAAACCCCTGGCGGACAGCTCTTTGAGATCCATGCCGGCGCAGAACGAACCGCCCGCGCCGGTGAGCAGGATGACCGCCACGCCGGGGTCGTCGTCCGCGTCGGCAACAGCGGCCATGAGTTCCCGGTTGAGGTCCTGCGACAGGGCGTTACGTGCTTCGGGACGATTCAGTGTGACGGTGCACGTGGAACCGGAATGTTCGACGAGGACCAGGTCGAGGGCAGCCATGTTTCTCCTGACTCTAGGGCAGTAGGATCGTATCGTGTTCGTGTGCAACAAAATCCATGGTTGTGCGAATCTCGGCTGCGGCTGGCACGATGGTGCTTGATCGATGCGGGCGACGACGGATCGCACCAGATGAAGGGGGTGCCATGGCTACCGACAAGGTCTCGCACGACCGGGTGACACTTCCCGGCGGAGGACTCGAGTTGGCCGCCGACCGGTGGGCCGGTGGTGATTCCCGCGGCGTCGTCGTGCTGTTGCACGGCGGCGGGCAGACTCGGCATTCCTGGCGTACGGCCGGCGAACGACTTGCGATTCTGGGATGGACGACCTACGCCGTGGATCTCCGGGGTCACGGCGACAGCGATTGGGCGCCCGACGGCAATTATGGTCTGTCGGGGCACCTCGATGACCTGATGTCCCTGACATCCGAGATTCGTCGCCGCGAACCCGGACAACCGTTGTCGCTGGTGGGAGCGTCTCTGGGGGGCATTGTCTCGCTGATCGCAGCCGGTGAGAACAGGGGACTCGCGCAGGCGCTGGTCCTGGTCGACGTGGCCGCGAAGATCGAGGAGTCCGGTAGTGCGCGGGTCCGTGACTTCATGCGGAGTGCGCCCGACGGCTTCGACAGCCTGGAGCAGGCATCGGAGGCGATCGCCGCGTACAACCCGCGGCGCCGCCGGTCCGGCAGTCTCGAGGGCCTGAAGAAGAACCTGAGGCTACGAGGGGAGCGGTGGCATTGGCACTGGACCCTCGCAGTCTCGATGTCGAAGACTCTGCCGACAGTCCCGAGCACCCGAACAGCCAAGTTGTCTATGAGCGTTCGCGAGCCGCCGCCCGAGACGTCACCTGCCCGTTCCTGCTCGTCCGGGGACGGATGTCGGACGTCGTCTCCGACGCGGGAGTCGCAGAGATGCGGGTTCTGATCCCGCATCTCGAGGTGGTCGACGTCCGCGAGGCGGGCCACATGGTCGCAGGAGACGACAATGACGTCTTCTCTGCCGGCCTGGCGGACTTCCTCGACCGTTCGGCTGTCGACGTACGCCCTTGATCCAGGCCGACGGCCTCTACGTTGCTCGCCGAGGGTCGCTTCAAACGACGGTGAGTCTCGATTCTGACATGCTGAATTCCTGATGCAAGCGTTTTGGCGCTCTATTACGGCTCATCAGTGCGGAATCGAGGCCACCGTCGATGACGGTCCGGTTCACACCAGATCATTTCTGACAGTGATATACATGATATGACCGTGATCACATGCAAGCGATGGAGAGAGAGGGACCACATGGGTTCGAAGCAAGAGGCGCCGGTTCGCGAGGTCCTGCGCATCCTCGACCTGGGCGACTTCCGGCCGAATCTGGAACGGGTGACCGCGTTGTTCCGCGAGGATGCCTGGTATCAGGTCGGCGTGCCTGCGCGGCAGGCGATCCAGGGGCGTGATGCCATCGCCGGGGAGCTCGCCCGTCAAGCCGACGACTACAAGGACTGCGTGTGCGAGGTCCTTACGGTCGTGTCGGACGACCGCTACGTCATCACCGAGCGGATCGACCATGTCACGATGCTGCACAACAACGTTCGCGTGCACAACCCGCTGTTGGCGATCTTCGAGATCGATGACGATGGACTCATCGTCAACTGGCGGGAGTATTGGGATGCCCTCTCCTTGTCGCACCGGATCGGCGTCGATCCCGAGCGGATGCAACAACTCATGGGGATCACAGACACGACCGTGGAGGCCGGGCGATGATCCTGACTTCTCTGGACATCGACGCCGACATGTTTCTGCAGGGCACCGGCTGGGCGCTCAAGCCCCAGGGCGCCTGCAAAGGTGAAGTGTGTGTGCCCCTGCTCAACTCGAGTGATGGCGACTCGGCCGATGTGGACATCGTTTCCATCGCCGAGCGGCTCGGGATGGGTCTGGTGAAGGACGAACGGGTTGATGTATGGGCACTGGGCCCGGAATCGACGATCACGGGCCGGTCGCTTACGACGGCGGTGGCTCCGGAATTGGAACTGCCGCAACTCAACGGGACCCTCTTTCGACTTGACTCCCTGCTGGGCCAGAAGACCGTCCTGGTGGCGTGGGCATCGTGGTGTGGGTGTCGGGAAGACCTGCGCCTGTGGCGGGAGCTCCGTGACGAACTGCATCCGTCCGGAGTCGAGGTGGTGACGGTTGCCCTCGACACCGGCGGCGCCGAGGCAGCGCGTCCGTGGATCGAGAAGGCCGCTCCGTCACACCCGGCACTGATCGACCGGACCCACATCCTGGGAGCTCGTTTCGGTGTCACCAACGTCCCCAACGCGATGTGGGTCGACGAGCAGGGGGTGATCGTCCGACCGGCTGAGCCGGCCTGGCTCGAGAATCCGCACGAGAGTTCCGAGGTCGCCGCACAATCGCTCGACGAGATGCCTGCGGACCACCGCGCGGTCAGGTCGGAGATCGCCAAGATGAGGATCGATTACGCGCTCTACCCGGCCATGGTCCGTGACTGGGCAGCACACGGTGCCACCAGTCGCTATGTCCTCGATCCCGATCAGGTCATCGAGCGATCACAGCCGCGGTCCGCGAACGAATCGCTGGCCGCTGCCCATTTCGAGCTCGGTGAGTACTTTCACCGGCAGGGCGACCACGGAGCGTCGATCGATCACTGGCGCGCGGCGCACCGTCTGCAACCAACGAACTGGACCTACAAACGACAGGCCTGGAATCTGGAGGAGCCGGATTCGGTGCGGACCGTCGAGGCCTACGGTTCGGGATGGCTCGACGACGTTCGCGCACTGGGTGCCGAGTCGTATTTCCCGCCCCTGCGTCCCTGATCTGGGCGATGACCGCAACCCGGATCTGGATCAGCCCCGAGCCGGAAGCGGTTGCTCCTCCGGCACATTCGACGATCCGCGACGCGAGGGGATGGTCAGTGTGATCGCCATGCCGACGAAGGCGGCGGCCGCGGCAACGAGGAAGCACCAGGTGAACGTCGACTGGTCGGGCACCTCGGTGCCGCCGAGCGAGATCGTGGCACTGGCCAGGATCAGTGCCATCACGGCGGAGGCGACGGTGGTGCCCAGCGAACGCATGAGTCCGTTGAGTCCCACGGCGGCACCGGCTTCGGTGGCCGGCACCGATCCCATGATCAGGGTCGGCATCGCCGCGTAGCCGACCCCCACACCGATGGCACACACGATCGAGGCCAGCATCAGCTTCCAGGCCGCGTCCATGAGGAAGAAGGCGAGCAGGTAGCCGCATCCCAGGATGGCGGCGCCGATCGCCAGGGTGATCTTGGCGCCGATCCGGTTGATGAGGATGCCCGAGATGGGCGCGAAGATCATCATCATCAGCCCGCCGGGCGCCATCCACAGCCCCGCGGCCAGAAGCGACTGTCCTAGACCATAACCGGTGGCCTCCGGGAGGCGCAGCAGCATCGGCAGCACGATGGACTGGGCCATCATGCCGAAGCCGATCGCCGCGGCGGCGATGTTGGTCAGCAGGACGGCGGGCCGTGCGGTGGTGCGCAGGTCGACGAGCGGCTCACGCTGGCGCAGTTCGAAGAATCCCCATCCGATCAACACCAGGATTCCGCCGATACCGAGTCCGAGTGTGGCGCCGGACGTCCAACCCCAGTCGTTCGCCTTCGAGACGGCGATGAGGAAGGCGGACAGTCCCACGGCCAACCCGATCGCGCCGGGGACGTCGATGCGGCCGCCCGCGGCGTCGTTCACGCGCGGGACCAGGACGAGGACCGCGACCGTGACGAGGACGCCGAGACCGGCTGCCACGTAGAACAGGGCGTGCCAATCCCAGGTCTGCACGATCCAGGCCGCCAGCGGTAGGCCGATCGCACCGCCGACGCCGAGCGTGGCACTCATCGCGGCGACGGCCATCGAGGTGATCCGGGGCGGAGTGATCTCACGGATGAGGCTCATACCGACGGGGATGAATCCCATGGCCAGGCCCTGCACGCCGCGTCCGATGATCAGCGGGATGAGCGAATCGCCCAGCGCGCAGATCAGCGAACCGACGGTGAGCAGCACCGCGCTCACCAAGAGGACACGCTGCTTGCCGAACATGTCGCCGAGGCGTCCGGCGATCGGCATGGCCACGGCGGCGGCGAGCAGGGTCGCGGTGATGATCCACGATGCGTTGCCGATCGATGTCCCGAGCAGACGGGGCAGGTCGGGCTGGATCGGGATGATCAGCGTCTGCATCAGCGAGGCGACCAGGCCGCCGAAACACAACACCACGACGCTGCCGATCGCGCCGGCGGGTGCCTTCTCGACCGCGTCGGACGCGTCGTCGGTCAGCTCGGGCGCGGAACCTCGTACTTGGCTCATGGGGGAGACCTCCTTCGAGGTATGCAGCATACATATGTAATGTACACAAGCAAATCGGACAGTAGGTTGTCCATGTCGACAGATGGAGGAGAGATGTCGGAGGACCATGCGCCCTGGCAGTCGCCGGTGCATCGTGACCTGGCGCAGGAGTTGCTGCGGATGTCGCGACGTCGCAGCCTGGTGCATCCCGCCGTCGGCCTGGAACGCTCGGCCTTCGCGATCCTCTGGATTCTCTCCGACGGTCGGCCGCGGACGTTGCGGGAGCTGACCGCCGACCTCCAGCTCGAGCAGTCGACGGTCAACCGGCAGGTCAACGCCGCCATCAAACACGGCTACGTCGAGCGGTTCGAGGTCGAGGACTCGTTGTCGAAGTTGATCCGCCCGACCGAGGCCGGGCGAGAGGCGTTCCGGCGCGACGGCCTGCTGCGTGCCGAACGGCTCGAGCAGGTCTTCGCCGATCTGGCCCCGGGCTCGCCGCAGGCCCTGCTCCACGAGCTGCGTGCCTTCAACGACGCCTACGAGCGGACCCAGCACCGGCACGGTGCGGCCGATGAATCCGACCGCGGGAAAAGGGGATTGGCGTGACCTCGGCCGGCACATACGTGGTGACGGGCTCGGCGTCGGGGATGGGTGCGTCGGTGGCCGCCGCCTTGCGCGCGGACGGTCACACCGTGATCGGGGTCGATCAGCGCGATGCCGACGTCGTCGCCGATCTGTCGACACCCGAGGGCCGACGCCGCGCGGCCGACGAGGTCCTCGCCCGATCCGGCGGGCAACTCGACGGGGCCGTGCTGGCCGCGGGCATGGGCCCCGCGGCCGGGACGGGAGCGGATGATCGTCGAGGTCAACGTGTTCGGGGTGACCGAACTGCTGACCGCCTGGCGTCCGGCGCTGGCCGCTGGGGCGAAGGCGAAAGTGGTTGTCTTCGGTTCGAATTCGACGACGGTCACGCCGCTGGTCCCCAAATCCGCCATCCGACGCCTGCTGGATGGCGACCCCGAGGGGGCCGTCCAGGTGATCCGACGCCGGCGCGGCGTCACGGGCCCGGTGGCGTACGCGTCGTCGAAGATCGCGGTCACGCAGTGGTGCCGCCTGCACGGGACGGCGACCGAATGGGCCGGTGAGGGCATCCGGGTCAACGTCCTCGCTCCCGGGCCGGTCATGACGCCGCTGTTGCAGTCGCAACTCGACGGTCCGCAGGCCGGGCACGTGAAGTCGTTTCCGGTTCCGGTGCGCGAGTACGGAACTCCTGACCAGCTCGCCGCCTGGGTCATGCTGATGCTGTCGCCGGCGGCGGACTTCATGGCCGGCGCGGTCGTCACCGTCGACGGTGGAACCGACGCCTTGATGCGCGGACGGGACTGGCCGTCGCCGCTGCCAAAGCGGGTCATACCCCGGTTCCTGTGGACGATGTTTCGTGCCCCCGACAAGGGTATGGTCGCCGAGTACTAGAGGCCGGCCCGTTCGAGCGCCTCGTCGAACTCTTCCGACGCCTGCTTCTCGCTCTTGCCGTCGTCGAGCGCCTGGCGGTAGACGGCGAACAGTTCCGCGCCCCGCTCCACATAGGCCTGCGTCCATCGCTCGGCGTCGACACGCCAGTAGCCGATGACGTCGTACGACCGGCGGTCCCAGCGAAGATTGCCGCGCAGGTGCTTGCGGATCGCACGCGACTCCGCCGCCTCGCCGGCGAACCAACAGTATGCGCCCGAGGTCGGCAGGGTGAGTCCGCAGACCGTGTCCGCGAGACGGCTCGGCGTGCGGGAGTTGCCGCCGACCAGCGTGATCAGCTCGACGTCGCGCTCGGGCAGATAGGCCAGTTCGGTCGGGGCGGGCACCTCGACCACGGCGGTGACACCGTCGGTCGACGGCAGTTCGTCGAGGATTCGGGCCAGGGCGGGGAGTCCGGCCAGATCGGCGGCGAGGATCAGGCGTTCGACGCCGGCGGGTGGTGCGTACCAGCACCGCGCGTGCGTCATCACCACGTCGTGCCCCGCTTCGGCGCGCTGGGCCCACAGCGTTGCAGGGCCGGCGGCATGGATGACGAAGTCGACGACCATGGTGCCGGCGGAGTGGTCGACCGAGCGGATCGAGTAGTTGCGGCCGTCGGGCGCCGGGTCGGTGTCGTAATAGGCCCACGTGCCGTCGCGACATTCCATATCCGGTGTGACACGCTCGGGGTCGTGTGGGAAGTAGATGCCCACGGCTTCGTCGGCGCCGCCGGGCAAGCCGAGTCCTGGCAGATCGTTCACGTCGAAGACGATGCGACGCAGATTGGGCGTCAGGTCGGCGACGTCGGCAACGCGTGCTCTGGAATAGCCCATGAGGTAACCCTAACCTGAGTCGGGCTGGACCTCAGTTACTAGGATATGCAACCATCGGAGAACTGTCGGTGTGGAGAGGAGTTCGCCCGTGTCGGAACCATCGGTCTTGACGGAGGAGAACGGGTCGGCGCGGTCGCTGATCCTGAACCGTCCGAAGTCCATCAACGCGATCGATCACGAGATGGTCGGCTCAATGGCCGAGCACCTCGCGGCCTGGGCCGCCGATGACGCGGTCGAGGCCGTCGTTCTCTCCGGCGCCGGTGAGCGGGGCCTCTGCGCCGGTGGCGACATCGTCGCCATCCATCGCGACGCGTCCGCGTTGAGCGGTAATCCCGAGTCGACCGATCGTGACGCCGAGCAGTCGCCGTCGGCGAGGTTCTGGTTCGACGAATACCGTCTGAACGCGCTGATCTCGGGCTATCCCAAGCCGTATGTCGCGATCATGGACGGCATCGTGATGGGCGGCGGTGTCGGGGTCTCCGCGCACGGCGACATCCGCATCGTCACCGACCGTACGAAACTCGCGATGCCCGAGGTGGGTATCGGCTTCGTGCCCGATGTCGGTGGTACGCATCTGCTTTCGCGCGTTCCGGATGGGCTCGGAACCTACGCCGGCCTCACCGCCGGTCACCTGCGCGGCGCCGACGCCATCGCGATGGGCCTGGCCGATCACTTCGTCCCGTCGGAGTCGCTGCCGGCGTTCCTCGCCGTGATCGGCGAGTCGGGAATCGAGGCGGCACTGTCCGCGCACGCCGTCGACGCGCCGGCTTCCGAACTCGCCGAACATCGCGGATGGATCGCGGAAGCGTTTGCGGCCGATTCGGTCTCGGAGATCGTCGAACGATGCCGCGCGGTGGGCTCGCCCTTCGCGGACAAGACCGCCGACGCGATCGAGGCGAAGAGCCCGACTGCACTGGTCGTCACCCTGCGTTCGCTGCGCGAGGCAGCCGGCGACGCGACCCTGGAGGACACC
>ERZ501064.2-NODE-2-length-78560-cov-8.360678_pt1 | contig 78560 bp, 77 predicted proteins | sample MGYA00510851_ERZ501064 | MGnify/ENA primary metagenome ERZ501064 (study PRJEB25958, sample SAMN03398529) | human skin metagenome | study: EMG produced TPA metagenomics assembly of the Human Skin Microbiome Metagenome (human skin metagenome) data set. | reverse complement strand
TTCCTCGCCCCGGAGGACGGCGGCCTGGAACTCCTGCTCAGAAATCTCCATGAATCTCGCTCCACTTGGGGCAGAGGACGGGCAGATGCGCGGCCAGCTCTTTCAGGATGCGCAGCTCGTCATGCCGTGAGAACCCGTAGCTTTCCCGCAGATGCGGCGGGCCGTCCGGGCAGTTCAGCACGAAGACCGCCTCTCCCTCGGCCCCGATGACGTGGACATGAGCGGGGCGATGATCGGCGGGGTAGATGACCACCCGCAGGCCATCGAGGCGAAGAACAGTCGGCATGGCTGCACCTTACCATAAACCCAAGCGGTTGGGAATGGTTTCCACGGAACAGCCGTAACCGTTACGCTGGAACGTCCAGCGTCATGCTGATCGTCCCCATGATCCTGTCGGTTTCAGCCAGAATCTTCAGGATGCGCTGGTAGTGCTTCACGTCATCGAAGCTAAGGGCGCGGCCCTTGCGGTCCTTCAGCCATTTCTGGGCGGGCTGGTAGCCGCCGATGAAGAAGCCCCAGGACACCTCAGGGGCGCTGTCGAAATACTGGGTGGCGTTGATCCAGACGCGGCCATCCTCGAAGCGGGGCTTATCCACCACGTTGTCGCCGTCGCCCGTGAAGGGATAGGGCGTCGGGCCGATGGCGGCGGGGTCCATAAGGTGCAGCTTGCGCAGCTTGGCGCCCTTGGCCGACACGTCCGGATTGTTCGACAGCACGGCGATCTTGGTGCGGTGGCCGGCCTCGCGGGCGATGGCGGCGATCTGCACCTGGCCGTCGGCGATCTCGGGCACCTCGAGGGAGAACAGTTTGCGCACCAGGTTCGGGTGGGTCCGGGACAGGGTGATCTGCGGACCGCGGGGTCCGCGGCTCACGCCGACGACGTAGCACTTGATCCGGTCGCCGTGGGTGTAGACCTCGCCCGGCACCTGCTCGGCCGGCGGGATGATGCCCTCCGTCGAGTTGGCGTCGCTGCCGATCTGGACGACGACCATCCCGCGCGCGTTGGCGCGCGAGTCCTGCTGCACGACGCCGCCGACGATCTCACCCTCGTGGGCGACGAGGTCGCCGAAGTTCTTCTCGTTCTCGGCGTCGCGCAGGCGCTGGAGGATGACCTGCCGTGCGGTCGTCGCCGCGATGCGGCCGAATCCCTCGGGGGTGTCGTCCCATTCGTGGACGACGTTGCCGTCCTGGTCGACCTCCTGCGCCATCACGCGGACGGCGCCGGACTTGCGGTTGACGTCGACACGGGCGTGCGGTGCAAAACCGTCGGTGTGGCGGTAGGCCGTCAGCAGAGCGGTCTCGATGGCGGTGATGACGGTCTCGATCGAGATGCCCTTGTCGGCCTCGATCATGCGCAGGGCGGCGATGTCGATGTTCATGTCGTCGATCTCCTATTCACTTGTCGTGTTCATTTGTGGTGTTCAGTTGTCGCGCGGCCGCGGGGGCGCGGCGCGCTTCGATCTCGTCGGGTTCGAGGCCGCACAGTTCGAGCTCGCGGACGCTCGGCTGAGAGAAATCCACCTGCACCACGGCTTGGGTCACCGAGGCGAGGTCGACGGTCTCCACCGCGATCCGCCCCTTGTGGTTCGCGACCACCTCGACCGCCGGCGCCGGGTCGTCGAGCAGCCTGCCGATGCGTCCGGCGACGGTGCGCGGCTGCGATCCGGGTCCGCCGTCGACCTCCACGACGACGCGCCGACCGGTGTTGCGACGCCAGTGCCGGGGCAGGGTCAGCGGGCTGTCGACGCCGCGCGAGGTGACCTCGAGTACGTAGGCGAGGTCGGCGAAGTCGGGCGTGGCGTCGAGGAGGTCGGAGATCTCGGTGCTGAGTTCGGCGAGGACGTCGAGGTCGCTGCCACCGTCGCGGTCGACCACGATCGACAGTTCCTCCTGGCCGTCCCGGCTGCGCACCGTGATGTCCTCGAGGTCGAATCCCCGCTCGGCGACGAGCTTTTCGACGAGTTCGCGCACCTGCGTCGGGCTGATCGGCATGCCACTCCCCTCGTCTTCAGTTGTCGGGCCGTGCCGGGTGTCGCACGACGTTGCTCCGAACATCCTAGTGGATCGATCGCGCGGAGAACTGCTGGCATGATGTCCCGGGTGAGCATGCCCCCGATCGAGCGACGGACCCTGCGGCACCCGATCGACCGGCGCACCGCCTTGCGCGGCGGACTCCTCGCGGGCGCCGTCGTCGTCGGTGCCGGGGCGGCCGGCGTCGGACTGACCGGTTGCGATTCGTCGCCCTCCGCGGAGACCCTGCTGGCCGAGAGCCTGGTGCCCCTGGTGCGCTCGGCGTCCGCGGACGAGAGCACCGCGCGCGCCCTGGTCGCCGTCGAGCCCGCCTACGCCACCGCACTCGGTGTCGTGGCCGATCAGCGCGCCCAGCACGCTCGCGCACTGCGCGAGGAGATCATCCGGCTCGACCAGGAGGTGGCGGCGACACTCGACCGTCCCGCCACCTCGGCGACCGCCTCGACATCCCCGGCGGGTGCCCCACCGGCGGCACCGTCCCTGGCTCGACTGCGCGTCGATCTCGACGCCGCGGCCGGGCAGGCCCGCCGGGTCGCGCTCGGCGCCGCCGGGTACGCAGCCGGGCTGACCGGGTCGGTCGCCGCGGCGGTCACTTCGATGCGAGAGGTGCAACTGGCATGACGTCCCCCGTGAACACACCGGCGTCGAACTCACCGGCCGCGCAAGCAGATCCCGACGACCCGTTGGTCGTCGCCGCCGAGACCGAGAACGCCGCGATCTTCACCTACGGCGTCATCACCGCCTTCGTCGCCGCCTCCCGTCGACGCACCGTCGCCGAGTACGCCGACGCCCATCGCGCCCGACGCGACGAGATCGACCGGACGATCGAGGCGGCGGGGAACACACCGCCGCTGGCGGCAGCCGGCTACACGCTGCCGATCGAGGTCACCAACCCGACCACGGCGGCCCGCGCCGCGCTCGGCGCCGAGATCGACTGTGCGAGCGCCTATCGTGCGTTGCTGGAGCAGGCCGACGACGAGACCGGACGCCGGATCGGCGCCGACGGCCTGTCGGAGAGCGCGGTGCGCGCCGCGCGCTGGCGGGTGGCTCTGCAGGAGAGCCCGGTCACGGTGGCGTTCCCCGGGTCTCCCGCAGACGGCTGAGCCGCCTCAGCCGCGGGCGGCCGCCACCACCGCGTCGACCGCGGTGTCGACCGCGACCTCGGTGGCCTCACCGGTGAAGCGGTCGCGGATCTCGATGGTGCCGTTGGCATATCCGCGCCCGACGACCACCACGGTCGGCATCCCCAGGAGTTCGGCGTCCTTGAACTTCACTCCGGGCGACGCCTTCCGGTCGTCCAGGAGCACCTCGAGACCGGCCGCGTCGAGGTCGGCGGCGAGCTGCTCGGCGCCGGCGACGGCGGCCTCGTCCTTGTTGGCGATGACGAGGTGAACCGCGAACGGCGCCACCGACTTCGGCCAGCGCAGACCCTTGTCGTCGTGGGACTGCTCGGCGATGACCGCGACGAGACGCGACACCCCGACACCGTAGGAACCCTGGGTCAGGCGGACCGGCTTGCCGTTCTCGCCGAGGACGTCCACCTCGAAGGCGTCGGTGTACTTCTGGCCGAGCTGGAAGATGTGCCCGATCTCGATGCCCTTGGCGCTCACCAGGGGTCCGGCGCCGTCCGGCGACGGATCGCCGTCGCGGATCTCGGCGGCCTCGACCGTCCCGTCGGGCGTGAAATCGCGGCCGGCGACCAGACCGACGTAGTGCCGGCCCGGCTCATCGGCGCCGGTGATCCAGGACGTCCCCTCGACCACCCGCGGATCGACGAGGTAGCGGATGCCGTTGTCGGCCAGCGCCTTCGGTCCGATGTATCCCTTGACCAGGAACGGGTTGGCGGCGAAGTCGGCGTCGGTGAGCAATTCGACCTCGGCGGGTTCGACGGACGCCTCGAGACGCTTGAAGTCGACCTCGCGATCGCCCGGGACACCGATGCCGGTGATCTCCCAGTCACCGCCCGGCACACGGAGTTTCACGAGCACGTTCTTGAGGGTGTCGGCGCCGGTGTACTGCCCGTCGAGCGTCGCGTTCGCCCAGTCGACCAGGCTGTCGATCGTCGGGGTACCGGGCGTGTCGTGGACGACCGCCGCGGGCAGGTCGTCGTAGGGCAGCGGGTCGGGCGCGCGGGTGATGACCGCTTCGACGTTGGCGGCGTAGCCGGATTCGACGCAGCGCACGAACGTGTCCTCGCCGACCGCCGACTCGGCCAGGAACTCCTCGGAGGCGCTGCCACCCATCGCGCCGGAGGTCGCGGCGACGATGACGTACTCGATCCGCAACCGCTCGAAGATCTTCTGATACGCCTCGCGGTGCGCGTTGTAGGCGGTCTTGAGTCCGTCGTCGTCGAGGTCGAAGGAGTAGGCGTCCTTCATCACGAACTCACGTCCGCGGAGGATGCCCGCGCGCGGCCGTTCCTCGTCGCGGTATTTGGTCTGGATCTGGTAGAGGATGACCGGCATGTCCTTGTACGACGAGTACTCGCCCTTGACCAGCGTCGCGAACAGTTCCTCATGGGTCGGGCCGAGGAGCATGTCGGCACCCTTGCGGTCCTTGAGGCGGAAGAGCGAGTCGCCGTATTCGGTCCAGCGGTTGGTGGTGTCGTAGGGCTCGCGGGGCAGCAGGGCGGGCAGCAGGATCTCCTGGCCGCCGATGGCGTTCATCTCCTCGCGGACGACGTTCTCGATCGCCTTCAGCACGCGTAGACCGAGCGGCAGCCACGAGTACACACCGGGCGCGACTCGGCGGATGTAGCCGGCTCTGACCAGCAGCTTGTGGCTGGGGACCTCCGCGTCGGCGGGGTCGTCGCGCAGGGTCCGCAGGAACAGGGTCGACATGCGTGTGATCACGACCAACCAGCTTAGTTATGGTGTTGCGGTGCTCGTCATCCTGCCTCCCTCCGAAACAAAATCCGACGGCGGGCGCGGCGCTCCCCTGGATCTCGACACGCTGTCCTTCCCCGAGCTGAACCCGGTCCGCAAGCAGGTCGCCGACGCGCTCGTCGCCCTGGCCGCCGACCTCGAGGCCAGTCGTACCGCGCTCGGGCTCGGCGCCACCCAGCTCGACGAGGTCGACCGCAACGCCGACCTGTGGCTGTCCCCCACCCGGCCGGCTCTCGAGCGCTACACCGGCGTCCTCTACGACGCCCTCGATCACCGGTCGCTGACCCGGGCGGGCAAGACCAAGGCCGCCGACCGGCTGGCGATCGGGTCGGCGCTGTTCGGTGTCGTGCGGGCACCCGATCCGATTCCCGCGTACCGGCTCTCGGGCGGGTCCAAGCTGCCCGGCATGCCCACGCTGGCGGCGCTGTGGAAGCCGGAGCTGTCCCCCGCACTGGACGCGGTCGACGATTTCGTCGTGGACCTGCGCTCGGGCGTCTACCACCAGCTCGGTCCGGTGCGCGGCGCGGTGACGGCGACCGTGATGACCGAACAACCGGACGGCTCACGCAAGGTGGTCAGCCATTTCAACAAGCACTACAAAGGTCTGATGGCCCGCGAGCTGGTCCGCACGCGGCGTTCCGTACGCGACGTGAACGGTGTGGCCGCGGTCCTCGCCGACGCCGGGCAGCGGGTCGAGATCGAAGCGCCGGACCGCATCGTCGTACTGACCGACTGACCCGGCACCGAGGTCCGCGACGCTACTGCGCGTCGAAGTCGAAGAGGGTTGCGCCACCGGGCTCCACGGTCTGCAGGACGGTCGCCCGTCGCGGCGTCACCCGGTAGACATACCAGGGCGGCGGGCCGGCCGACGGCGCACTGAAGTCGGCGGTCAGCGCGGCACCCGACTCGTCGACGCGGCACGGCCACCCGTCGCCCGCCCACAGCTCCGCCATCTCGGCGACGACGGCGGGCTCGGTGACCAGGTTCGCGTCGCCCTCGACCACCAGGTCGGCCTCGTCGAGTGCCACCGACAGGGTGCAGCGCGGGTCGCGGGCGAGGTTGCGCGCCTTCCGGGTCGACGGACCGGTCTCCAGCCAGATCGCGTCCCGATGCCACAGCGCCCCGATGCCGGTGACGTGCGGGCTGCCGTCGGCGTTGATCGTGGCGATCCACCACGTGTGCCGGTCGGGGCCACCGGTCCCGGGTGCCTGGGACACCCCGGCGGTCAATCGGGCCGCGACGGGCTGCCAGTCGAGCGTGCCGATGTCGTAGAGCTCAGCGAGATTCTTGGCGTCCATACCGGGACCGACCGTGCGTCCGCCCGGAATTCATCGCCGGGTGTCGGACCCCGGGGTGTTCGGCTCGGCGTCGAGCCCGGCGTCGGCGGCTTCCTGGGCGGCCTGTCCCTCGGCGACCTGCTCGGGCGTGAATCGCATGAACAGCACGACGATCGCGGCGAGGACGGCGATGCCCGCGCAGGCGGCGAAGGCCAGCCCGTAACCCTCGGCCTGCGCGGCGAGCTGGGTGGGATTCATCGTCTCGACCGGCGCGGTGGTGCCGCCCTTCGACAGCGCGCGCGAGGTGACCATCGCACCGACGGCAACCAGGCCGACGGCCCCGCCGAGGTTCTGCGCGACCTGCGCGAGCGCGGTCAGGGGGCCGATCTCGGTGGTGCCCACCCCGGCCACCACGGACAGGGTCAGCGGGATGACTGCCAGACCGACGCCGAAGCCGATCACGACGACGGGGACGAAGATGCTCGGGAAGTAGTCCGGTGAGTCGGTCGCGATCGACGATGCGTAGAGGCAGCCGACGAGGATCACCGCGCCGCCGACCAGGACGAGCCAGCGCGGCTGGATCATCAGCGCCAGCTTCGACGCGATCGCCGCGGCGATGCCCAGCCCGAACGCGAACGGCACGACCGCGAGCCCGCTCTGGATCGGCGAGTACTGCAGGATGCCCTGCAGGTACAGCGAGATGAACACCGCCATGCACATCATGATCATGCTGGCGAGCAGGATGGCGAGCAGGGCTGCGACGCGTGAGCTGTTGTCGAAGAGGGAGAACGGCAGCAGTGGGTTCCGGGCGCGCCGTTCGACCACGATGAACGCGGCCAGGGCGAGGGCGCCGAGGATGAACGAGCCGACCACGACCGGCGCCGTCCAACCGTTGGGCCCCTCGTTCACCGCGAGCACCAGCAGGGTGCAACCGAGGGTGCCGAGGACCGCGCCGGGCACGTCGAGGGGCAGCCGCTCACCCTGGGATTCCCGCAGCGCAACGATCGCCCCGACGACGACGATCAGACCGATCGGCACGTTGATGAGGAAGACCAGGCGCCACGACAGCTCGGTCAGCACCCCGCCGAGGATGAGCCCGGCCACCGATCCCACGCCGGTCATGGCCGCGTAGACCGCGAAGGCCTGACTGCGCGGTTTGCCGGGCGCGAAGGTGGTGGCGACCAGCGCCATGGCGGTGGGCGCCGCGATCGCCGCCGACGCGCCCTGCAGGGCCCGGCCGGCGAGGAGGCTCGCCTCGTTCCAGGCCAGTCCGCACAGCAGCGAGGTGAGGGTGAAGGCGACCACGCCGACGATGAACATCCGTTTGCGCCCGAACGTGTCACCGAGTCGGCCGCCGAGGAGCATGAGACCGCCGAACGCCAGCACGTAGCTGCTGATGACCCAATTGGCGCTGGACTCCGAGAGCGTGAGCGCGTCGCGGATGCTCGGGAGCGCCAGCGCGGCCACGGTGCCGTCGAGCACGACGAGCAACTGCATCCCGGACAGCACCAGGATCGGCAGGCCGAAGACCGGACGGAACTGCTCGCTGTTCCCCGCTCCTGTGTTCACCGTTCCAGTGTTCACGGTTCCGGTGTTCGCAGCTCCGGGAGTCGACATAGAGAACGACCGTACCGGCCGACCGCCGGGACATGCCAATCTGCGTTGATCCGGTTTGGGTTGATCCGGTCAGGCGCCCTCGGTGAACGCGGCCACGTCGCCGATGACGACGATCGCGGGCGGACGCAGCCCCTCGGCCTCCGCGACCTCGCCGGCGTGGGCGAGATCGGTACGCAGCAGACGCTGGGTCGGCAGGGATCCGTTCTCGATCATCGCGACCGGGGTGTCGGGCCGCCGGCCGCCCTCGAGCAAGGCGTCGGCGAAGACCTCGACGCGTTCGACCGCCATCATCAGGACCAGGGTGCCGCGCAGCTTGCCCATGGCCGACCAGTCGATCAGCGAGTCGGGGTGGCCGGGCGGCACGTGGCCCGAGGCGATCACGACCTCGTGGGTGACGCCGCGGTGCGTCACCGGGATGCCCGCCGATGCCGGTGCGGCGATCGAGCTGCTGATCCCCGGCACCACGGTGACCGGGACCCCGGCGGCCACACAGGCCTGCAGTTCCTCGAAACCCCGCCCGTAGACATAGGGGTCGCCGCCCTTGAGGCGGACCACGAACTTGCCCTCCTTGGCCTTCTCCACGAGGACGTCGTTGATGGCTTCCTGCTTCATCGCGCGGCCGTAGGGCACTTTGGCGGCGTCGATCACCTCGACCTGCGGGCCGAGTTCGGCGAGCAGTTCGGGGGGCGCGAGCCGATCGGCCACCACCACGTCGGCCTCGGCGAGGAGCCGTTGGCCGCGGACGGTGATCAGGTCGGGGTCGCCGGGACCGCCACCGACGAGGGCCACGCCCGCGGCGTGCGGGGCGGCGTCGTCGACACTCAGCGACCCCTCGGCGAGGGCACGGCTCATCGCGGCTCGGAGTGCGGCCGACAGTTTGTGGTCGCCGCCGGCGAGGACGCCGAACTGGACGTCGCGGTGACGGCCGGACGCCGGGGTGACGGCGGTGCCGTGGCGGGCGTCGTCGGCCCGGACGCAGAACGTGTGCCTGCGCTCGGCCTCGGCCACCACCGCCTCGTTGACGGCGGGATCGTCGGTGCAGGCCATCGCGTACCAGGCGCCTTCGAGATCACCGTCGGCGTAGCGGCGCTGGGTGACGGTGATGCCGGTGAAGGATTCGACGGCCGGGGTGGGATCGAGCGCGATGACGTGCACGTGGGCACCCGCGGCGACCAGATTGGGCAGCCGCCGCTGCGCGACGGACCCGCCGCCCACCACGACGACCTTGCGTCCGCGGAGGTCGAGGCCGACCAGGTAATGCCCCTCTCCGGAGGGGAAGGCGTCGGGCCCGGGGACGTGCGGGGGTCCTGGGACATTCGACCCCGATACATTCGACCCCGGGACATTAGACACGGCGGAGGCAGGCTCGGACATGGGAGCTGACCTTACCGGGACAGCTGATCTAGAGCGGCAACTCACCCGTCCGGCGGACGTGGGCCCACACATCGGCAGCCGGGACACCGAGCCGGTGGGCCGCGGACTGCAGGAGCGCCCCGAGCAGGCTCGACGTGCAGAACGCGGCATCCAGCGAGTCGTCGGCGTTGATCCGGATCTGGTTCCACCACAGCGGGTTCCGATCCACGGCGGCCTCGGCCATGGCGATCGCGGTGGCGAAGCCGGCAGGGGCGGAGGCGGACTTCCCAGCGCCGGTCCCCCTCACTTCGGTCACGGTCACGTCGGTCACCGGGCCCGCAGTTCTCGTGCGCGCTGGCGCTGCAGCGCCCGTTCCCGCGACTCCTCGAACTTGCGCACCTTGACGTCCATCTGTTCCAGGAACGCCGCGAGGCGTTCGCGGTAGTGCTCGCCGACCGGCCCGAAGTCGTTGCGCTCGAAGATGCGCCACTTCCGCAGGACGGGCATGACGACATCCGACATGTGTTGCGGCAGATCGTAGATGCCGCCCTTGGCGATCAACACGGCGTTGCGCCGGAAGTTCGGCATGGTCGCGCCGGGCATCTGGAAGTTGGTCACGATCGCGTGGATGGCGGCCATGGTCTGGTCGGGAACGAGGTCGAGCGCGCCGGCGACGATGTTGCGGTAGAAGAGCATGTGCAGGTTCTCGTCGGCCGCGACACGCTGCAGCATGCGGTCGGCGATCGGGTCCCCGCATGCCTTCCCGGTGTTGCGGTGCGAGACCCGGGTGGCCAGTTCCTGGAAACTGACGTACGCGACCGCGAACAGCATGTCGAAGCTGTGGTCGCGCTGCCCGTCGTCGTCGGGCAGCGGGTTGAACCCCGACGTCATGTGCGCCATGCGGATCTCTTCGAGTTCGACCGGGTCGACACCGCGGGTCACCACCAGGTAGTCGCGCATCACGATCGAGTGGCGGTTCTCCTCGGCCGTCCAGCGCCCCACCCACCAGCCCCAGGCATCGTCGAGCGTGAAGTTGTCGGCGATCACCCGGTGGTAGGACGGCAGGTTGTCCTCGGTGAGCAGGTTGGTGATCATCGCGGCCTTGGCGACATCGGAGAGGCGCGACTGCGACGGATCCCAGTCGAGTCCGCCGAGAGCCGCGAAGTTGCGTCCGTCGTCCCAGGGCACGTAGTCGTGCGGGTGCCAGTCGCGCGTCATCTTCATGTGCCGCTCGACCTCGGTCTCGCACACGGGCAGCAGTTCACGCAGTAGATCCGAACCGGTCATGCCGCGGTCGGCGGGTTCGGCGTCGGGGGGTCCGATGAGGGTGGTCACGTGCTCTCCTGATCACAGCGGGGGTCGTACCATCCACTCTGCGCGGCGGGACGGGTGGTGCTCGTGAGGCGAAGGTCCCGCCTGTATGGGGTCCGACGTCGCGACTTCCCGGCGCCGCACATCCGGTACTTTCAGACCCATGTCCCCTGCCACGACCGATTCGGCCACCGCCGATCCGACCCCGTCCCCGAATCCGGTCCGCGCCTACCTCGTCGACGACCACGAACTCGTCCGGCGCGGTCTGCGCGACCTGCTCGGGACCGCCGGCGACATCGAGGTGGTGGGCGAGGCGGCCTCGGTCGGCGAGGCCCTCGTCGGCATCCTGGCGGCCAAACCCGATGTCGCCGTGCTCGACGTCCGATTGCCCGACGGCAACGGGGTCGAGCTGTGCCGGGACGTCCGCGCCGCCGAACCGGGGATCAAGTGCCTGATGCTCACGAGCTACGCCGACGACGACGCGCTGCTCGCCGCGGTCCTCGCCGGCGCCTCGGGTTTCGTGCTCAAACAGATCCTGGGGCACAACCTGGTCGCCGCGGTCCGGACCGTCGGCCGGGGCGGTTCACTGCTCGACGATCGGTCCACGGCGGCCCTGCTCGCCAAGCTGCGCAACGAGAAGCAGACCGAGAAGGATCCGCTCGCCGAGCTCACCCATCAGGAGCGCGAGGTGTTCGCCCTCATCGGCGAGGGCCTGACCAATCGGCAGATCGCCGGCCGGATGTTCCTGGCGGAGAAGACGATCAAGAACTACGTGTCCCGCATCCTGGGCAAGCTGGACATGCAGCGGCGCACCCAGGTCGCCGTGATGGCGACCAGACTCCGCGACGGCAAGGAGTGAGCTAACCCACCAGCGGCACCGACCAGGTGAGCGTCGTCCCGCCGCCGCTGGTCCGGCCCTCGCTCGTCCCGCCCCCGCTCGTCCCCCGCGGGCGGGTGACGATGCTGAACGTCCCGTCGCAGTCCTCGGCCCGGCGCGTCAGGTTCTCGAGACCGCGATAGGTGACGTCGGCGCCGATGCCGACCCCGTCGTCGCTGATCTCGACGGTCAGGACGTCGTCGGCGGTCACCGACACCGCGATGTGGTCGGCCCGCGCGTGCCGGAGCGCGTTGCTCAAGCCCTCTCGCAGGACGGCGTCGATGTGTGGTCCGAGGGAGTCCGGGACCACCGTGTCGACGGGGCCGTCGAACTCCACGCTCGGCGAGATCGACGCGTGCCCGGACAGTTCGGAGACGATGTCGAGCACCCGCCGCCGCAGCGTCGGGCCGACGTCGGTTCCGTAGGGCGTCTGCAGGTCGAAGATCGAGGTGCGGATCTGCGCGATCGTGCGGTCGAGGTCGGTCATGATCTGCTCCAGGCGCGCGGCCGCGGCGGCCGGATCGGTGGTCCCGGCCAGCAACGTCTGTACCGACATCCCGACCGCGAAGAGTCGCTGGATCACATGATCGTGCAGGTCGCGGGCGATGCGGTGCCGGTCTTCGAGGACCTCGAGATCGCGGGCGATCTGTTGCTGCTCGGCGTAGACGACCGCCAGCGAGGCGACCTCGGCGACACCGGCGAGCCCGGCGATCTCCTCGTCGTCCCAGTAGGGGCGGTTGCGGTGGGTGATGAGCATCCAGCCGAACGCCCCCGATGCGCGCTGGAGGGGTTGCACCGAGGTCCAGCGGGCGCCGCGCCGGATCAGCGACTCGGCGATCTGACCGGAACGCTGCACCCGCAGCGCCGTGGCGTCCGGCGGGATGAAGTGCTCGATCTCCACCGGATCGCCGGTGTGCCCGCGCAGTTCCACCTCCCCCGCCATCTCGGTGAGCAGGTAGACATCGACCGCGCCGACGAGATCGGCGACATCGGCGCACATCCGGGACATGGTGTCCGACAGCGCGATTCCGGCCAGTGGCTCCGACCCACGCCGGGCCAGGACCTGCATCCAGCGGTGGCGGGTGCGGGCCCGTTCGAAGAGACCCGCGTTGTCGACGGCGATCCCGGCGGCCACCGCCAGCACCGCTACGACGGTCTCGTCGACCTCGGAGAAGTCCTCCGCGGACCGCTTCTCGGTCAGGTAGAGACTGCCGAACACCTCGCCGCGCACCATGATCGGAGCACCGAGGAAGGTGTGCATCGGGGGGTGGTTGGGCGGGAACCCCACCGACGTCGGATGAGCGCCAAGGTCATGGATGCGGTGCAGGCGCGGATCGTCGATGAGCAGGCCGAGGACCCCGCGCCCGACCGGCAGATGTCCCATGGTGGCGCGTTGCGCATCGGTGATGCCGATGTGCACGAATTCACTCAGCCCGCCGTCCGGTCCGCGCACGCCGAGGGCACCGTACTGGGCGTCCACGAGTCCCGCCGCGACCTCGACGATGCGCTGCAGCGCGCGGTCGAGTTCGACCCCCTGCCCGACCACCAGCACCGCCTCCAGCAGTTCCCGGAGCAGGGCGGGATCGTCGGCACCGTGATCGGCGAGCGCGTCGAGCGTCTCGCGGAGCCGGTGCGCCAGCATCAGGACGCCCCGGGGGCGTCGCCGACGGACTGGGGCGTCGGCACCCGCCCACTCTCGGCGGATCGGGACACGAAGCGGCACAACGCTTCCGGGATCGCGGCCGGATGCAGATGCAAGTACGAGGCGTGCACTGCGGCCGTCGCGACCCCGTGCATCGACGCGCGGCCGGCCGAGTCGCGCCAGGCCCAGGCCGGGGCGAGCGCGCCGTCGCCGACCCCGCTGCGGTGGAACTCGTGACCGGTGACGCGTTCGCCGGTCCGGAACAGGGCCGAGTCGCCCACGGCCACGGCATCGCGGTATCCCAGCGTCAGGGTCGGGCCGAAGTGGCCGGGGATGTCGAGGACGCCGCTCATCGGGTGCCCGTCGAGTTCGGTGCACAGGTACAGCAGGCCCGCGCACTCGGCGTGGATCGGCCGACCCGCCGCGGCGTGCGCCCGGAGGTCGGCGCGCAGGAGCTCGTTGGCGGCCAGCGCCTCGGCGTGTTCTTCCGGGAATCCGCCACCGATCACCACGCCGGCCGCGTCCGCGGGCAACCGGTCCACGAGCGGGTCGAAGACGACGACGCGCGCGCCGGCGGCGGTCAGCATCTCGGCGTGCTCGGCGTAACCGAAGGTGAACGCCGCGCCCCCGGCGACCGCGATCACCGGCGAACCGGCCGACGCGGCGGGACGATACGGCGCGACGGCTTCCGCAGCCGACCAGGCCGCGGCGTCGGGGACCGCACGTCCGCGGGCGGCGGCCACGATCGCCGGCAGGTCGAGGGCGCCGCGCAGGTGTGCGGTCATCGCGTCGACGGCGGCGACCGCGTCGGCGTTGCGTTCGGCGGCAGGGATCAGGCCCAGGTGCCGGGAGGGCACCGTCAGCGACGGGTGGCGCCGCAGCACCCCGAGAACCGGCAGTCCCACCCGCGCGGCGGCCTGTCGCAGCACCATCTCGTGGCGTGGCGAACCGACCCGGTTGAGGATGACGCCCGCGATCGACACCGAGGGGTCGTAGGAGAGGAACCCGTGCAGCACGGCGGCCAGCGACTGGCTGTGGCCCGCGGCGTCGACGACGAGGATCACCGGCGCACCGATGATCGACGCGACGTGCGCGGTGGAGCCGACGCCGAGTGAACCGGCATCGCCACCTGGACTGCCACCCGTGCCGTTGCCGCTGTCGCGCTCCACGATCCGGCCGTCGAAGAGGCCCATCACGCCCTCGACGACCGCGATGTCGGCGCCCGCGGCGCCGTGGGCGAAGAGCGGCGCAATGCGTTCGGCGCCCACGAGATTCGGGTCGAGATTGCGTCCGGGTCGTCCGGCCGCGACGGCGTGGTAGCCGGGGTCGATGTAATCGGGGCCGACCTTGAACGGCGCCACCCGGTGTCCGGCCGCCCGCAGTGCGCCGATGAGGCCGGTCGTCACGGTGGTCTTGCCGCTGCCCGACGACGGCGCGGCGATCACGACGGCGGGCGTCGACGCCCGCACGGAGGTCACCATTCGATCCCCTTCTGCCCCTTGCGTCCGGCGTCCATCGGGTGGGCGACCTTGTGCATCTCGGTCACGAGATCGGCAGCGTCGACGAGGGCCTGCGGGGCGCGCCGGCCGGTGATGACCACGTGCTGGCGTCCGGGTCGGCGGGCGAGGGTGTCGAGCACCTCGGCGGTGTCCACCCAGCCCCAGTGAAGCGGATAGGTGAACTCGTCGAGGACGTAGAAGTCGTGTTCGCCGGCATCGAGACGGCGTGCGATCTCCGACCACCCGGCCCGGGCGGCGGCCGCGTGGTCGTCGTCCTGGTCGTCGTTGGCCCGCAACCAGGACCAGCCCTGACCCATCTTGTGCCATTCCACCGGCCCACCAGCGCCGGTCTCCGCGTGCACCCGGTCGAGGGTGAGCATCGTCGACTCCTCCCCCACCTTCCATTTCGCACTCTTCACGAACTGGAACACCGCGACCCGCATACCCGCGTTCCACGCGCGCATCGCCATCCCGAAGGCGGCGGTCGACTTGCCCTTGCCGTCGCCGGTGTGCACCGCGAGGACGGGCTGATTGCGGCGCTGTCGCGTCGTCAGTCCGTCATCGGGGATGCTGACCGGAACTCCCTGGGGCACTCGACTTCTCCTCTGGTCTCAGTTCGGGGTGGCGGGGGCGGTCAGGCCGCTCCACGCGCGGGTGCGTGTCCCGTCAGCGCGGTGGCGGACAGTTCGTCCATCGGGATCAGGCTCGCGCCGAGATGGGCCGCGAGATCGCCGGCGAGTCCGAGCCGGACCATCCCCTGTTCGCAGTCGACGACCACGGACGCGATGCCGCGCCGACGGATACCGTCCGCGGCTTCCCGCGCCCGTGCCATCGCGCCTCGTCCTGAGGTGGCACGTCCGTCGGTGAGCACCACCAGCAGCGGCCGCCGGTCGGGCTCGGCGCGGCGACACCGCTGCACGACATCGGCGGCGAGCTGCAGGCCCTCGCCGAGCGGTGTCCGGCCGCCGGTACGGATCTCCTCGAGGCGGCGCACCGCGATCTCGACCGATTTGGTGGGCGGCACCGCAAGCGTCGCGGAGGAACCCCGCGCCACGACCACCGCGACACGGTCGCGCCGGGTATACGAGTCGCGCAACATCTCCACGCACAGTTCGGACACCGCGGCCAGCCGACGCCGGGCGGTCATCGACCCGCTGAGGTCGACCACGAAGACGACGAGGTTGGCCTCCTGGCCGACCCGTTGCGCCGACCGCAGGTCGGGGGCCGCGATCCGCACACCGCGCTCGGACCCGTCCCCGCCGCGACCGGCCCGGCCCGCGGCGGCGAGCACCGTGCCGAACAGATGCACCGGTCGGCCGGCATCGAAGTCCACGGCATGGGTGGTGTGTCCGCGACGGCTCCGCGCCTTCGAGCGGCGACCCGGGTCACCGTCGCCGAGTCCGTCGACGCGCAGGGTCGGCATACGGCGAGCCGTCGAGGTCGGCACGGACCCGAACGCCGGTCCGGGAGCGTGCTGCGGGGCGTCGGCGTCGCCGGTCTCGGGAGCCGCATCGGGGTCGGTGTCGGGCGCCGGGCCGGTGTCGGATGCGGAGTCCGGGGCCTCGCCGCCGCCACCGGGCGGTGGTGTCTCGGGCGGTTCCGGGTCGTCATCGGGTGAGTCGGGTCCGGCCGCGTCCTCGCCCGCCGACATCGCCTCGTCGAGCTGGTCGCGGCTGAGCCCCGACTCGTCGAAGGGGTTGCGGCGGCGCCGATGCGGCAGCGCGAGCTCGACGGCCGCCCGGACGTCGACGTCCTCGACGGCGGTGGCCCCGCGCCAGGCGGCATGAGCGAGCGCGGTCCGGGCCACCACGATGTCGCCGCGGAGTCCGTCGACGTCGAGGTGGGCGCAGATCCCGGCGATACGGCGCAACTCCCGGTCCGGGAGGGCCACCGCACCCACGGCGGCTCGTGCGCTCGCGATCCGTTGTGTCAGTTCGTGTTCGGCGGCGGCGTGGGCGGCGACGAACGATGCCGGGTCGGCGTCGTATGCCATGCGGCGGCGCACCACCTCCACGCGTTCGTCGACCTCGCGGTCGGCGGCCACGTCGACGGCGAGTCCGAACCGGTCGAGCAGCTGCGGGCGCAGCTCTCCCTCCTCCGGGTTCATGGTGCCGACCAGTACGAAATCGGCCGCCTGGGTGTGTGACACACCATCGCGTTCGATCGTGACCCGTCCACTGGCCGCCGCGTCCAGCAGCACGTCGACGAGGTGGTCCGCGAGCAGGTTGACCTCGTCGATGTACAGCACCCCGCGGTGCGCCCGGGCGAGCAGACCGGGAGTGAACTCGGCACGGCCGTCCCGCAGCACCGAGGTGAGGTCGAGCGAGCCGATCACACGGTCCTCGGTTGCACCGATGGGCAGTTCGACCACGCGGCCGGCGGTGTCGTCGTCCGCGGAATCGGGGACGCTGAGCAGCGGGCCGAGCCCGCGCACGATGGTCGATTTCGCGGTGCCCTTCTCCCCGCGGATCAGGACACCCCCGATGCCCGGCGAGATGGCCGACAGGATCAGTGCGAGCTTGAGCTGCTCCTGCCCGACGACGGCGCTGAACGGATAGCGCACGTCAGCGTGCGAGTCCACGGAAGCGGGGAGTTCACCGAGGGTCGTCATCGTGACCCGGCGCGGAGCATCGACACGTGGGGGATCCCGTCCTCGAGGTAGTCGTCGCCGTCGCGGACGAAACCGAACTTGCCGTACATCTCGGTGAGGTAAGTCTGCGCCTCGATCCGGCACGGGCGCTCCCCGACCTCGGCGAGCGCGGCGGTCATGAGGGTCGCCACGAGGCCATGACCCCGATGGTTGCGTTCGGTGCAGACGCGGCCGATCCGGAAGACCTGTCCGCCGTCGGCCTCCGGTTCCTCGAGCAGACGCAGCGTCGCCAGTACCGCCCCCAGGTCGGGCCCGTCCTCGTCGCCTCCGTCGGTCCGGTCCCCACCGTCGGTGATCCAGAACTGGCGCGTCGTCGATTCCAGGTCTCGGCCGTCGAGTTCGGGATACGGACAGGCCTGCTCGACGACGAAGACCTCGACCCGCAGCCGGAGGACCCGATACAGCGTGGCTGCGTCCATGTCGTCGGCCAGGGCGCGGTGCACCCGCGGTTCAGAGATCATGTGTCGTGGTTAGCACACAAGGCGACCGGACTTCACCTCGCGCGATCAGCCGGCGGTGGCGGGCGCGAGCCGGCCGGTCTCGGCCGGGACCTCGTTCCGGTCGGTCAGCTGCAGCGTCTTGTTCGTCCAGTCCCACACCTGGCGGTACAGGTCGCGGTTGTCGTTGAGCTTCTGACCGAAGGACGGGATGATCGCGGTCAGCTTCGACGACCAGCCCGCGTACTCCTTCGGGAAGCACTGTTCGAGCACCGAGATCATCGCCGGCACGGCGGTCGAGGCGCCGGGGGACGCACCGAGGAGCCCGGCGATGGTGCCGTCGCCGGCCGCGACGACCGCGGTGCCGAACTCCAGCTGACCACCCATCCCGGTCTTGCGTATGACCTGCACGCGCTGTCCGGCGGTGATGAGCTCCCAGTCGGCGCCGAGCGCGCGGGGGACGAATTCCGACAGCGTCTTCACCCGGTCGGCCGGCCCGGCGGCGAGCTCGCTGATGAGGTACTTGAGCAGCCCGAACTCCTTGGGAGCGATCGACACCATGGGGAGCAGGTTGCCCGGCTTGATCGAGGCGGGCAGGTCGGTGATCTTGCCGCTCTTGAGGAACTTCGGCGACCATCCGGCGTACGGGCCGAACAGCAGGCCCGGCTTGTGGTTGATGACGCGGGTGTCGAGGTGCGGCACCGACATCGGCGGGGCACCGACGGCGGCCTGCCCGTAGACCTTCGCGTGATGCTCGGCGACGAGATCGGGGTTGGTGCAGCGGAAGAACTCACCGGACACCGGGAACCCGCCGAACCCCTTGGCTTCTTTGATGCCCGACTTCTGCAGCAGGTGCAGCGCACCGCCGCCGGCGCCGACGAACACGAACTTCGCATGCACGGACAGCTTCTGCCCGGTCCGGCCGTTACGGACCTTCACGATCCAGCTGCCGTCGGACTGCTTGGACAGATTGGTGACCGAATGGCCGAAGTAGATGTCGGCGCCCTGGGCGACATGATTGAGGAGCTGCTGGGTGAGCGCGCCGAAATCGACGTCGGTGCCCTGGTCGAACCAGTTCAGCGCGACCGGATCGGCGAAGTCGCGTCCCTCCGACATCAGCGGCAGTCGTGCGGTGAACTCGGCCGGGTCGTCGATGAACTCCATGCCCTCGAACAGGGTCTGGGTCGCGAGATTGTCGTAGCGCTTGCGGAGGTACTTCTGGCCTTCGGCGCCGTGGGTGAAGGCGACGTGCGGGATGGGGTTGATGAACTCCGACGGGTCACCGAGGATGCCGTTGTCGACGGCGTGGGCCCAGAACTGGCGCGACACCTGGAACTGCTCGTTGATGGTGAGCGCCTTGTCGATGTTGACGTCGCCGTCGGCGGTCTTCGGCGTGTAGTTCAGCTCGCAGAGTGCCGAGTGTCCGGTGCCGGCGTTGTTCCACGGGTCGCTGCTCTCGGCGGCGGCGGCGTCGAGCTGCTCGAACAGGCTGATCGACCAGTCGGGCTGAAGCTGTCGGAGCAGCGCTCCGAGCGTCGCACTCATGATTCCCGCACCCACCAACGCGACGTCGGTCGTGATCACCGTTTTCGACACCTGGACTCCACTTCACCTGGAGGGACACTGTGACCGGTGTTCGTCGCGGCACGTCGTCCCGGATGGCAACTTCTCGACCGGGCACTTCTCACCCGGTCCTTGTCGATCGTCATTGTCCAGCATGGCACGTCCAGCACGAGAATCGACCTTCGCAACTGTGTGCTGCACGACATCCGGGCAGTCCTGACCTGTCACTATGCTGGTCGCCGTGAGCGCATCCGCAGCCGCCGACTGGCAGCCCGACCGATTTCTCGAGGACTACCGGCAACGCGTCCTCCCCCTGGGCCCCGATCCCGACGGTGAATCGCCGATCACCGCGACCCTGGTGCGACGCGCCGAGTCGTCACCCGCGCGCGGCGCCGTGCTCTACGTCCACGGGTTCACCGACTACTTCTTCCACGAGCCGCTCGCCGACTTCTTCGTCGACCGCGGGTACGCGTTCTATGCTGTCGACCTGCGAAAATGCGGGCGATCGTGGCAATCGCACCACACGCCGCACTTCACCACCGACCTCGCGATGTACGACGAAGAGCTCAACGCGTCGCTGCGGATCATCCTCGACGAGCTGGGACCCGACTGCCGGGTCGTGGTGGCCGGGCATTCGACGGGCGGCCTCATCACCGCACTCTGGCTCGACCGGTTGCGGCAGCGCGAGCCGGCGCTGCACGCGGCAGTTGACGGACTCCTGCTCAACTCACCCTGGTTCGATCTGCAGGGCGACGCGGTGCTCCGCACCCTCCCGGTCACGCTGCTCGTCAAGGCGATCGCCGCCGTCGCGCCGACCAGGGTGATACCGAAGGAACTCTCGCAGGCCTACGGCGAGAGCCTGCACGACAGCGCGCACGGCGAATGGAACTACGACCTGTCGGCGAAACCGCTGGGCGGATTCCCGGTCACCTTCGGTTTCCTCGACGCGGTGCGCAGCGGTCAGCGTCGCCTGCACCGCGGCATCGACGTCGGTGTTCCCGCGCTCGTGTTACGTTCGGACAAAACGCATTTCGCCAGGACCTACTCGGCGTCCACCGATCATGCCGATGCCGTCCTCGACGTCACCCACATCGCCCGCTGGAGCGGGTGCCTCGGCGGCCGCGTGACCGCGGTACCCATCCCCGACGCCCGGCACGACGTCTTCCTCTCCGTCGCACACGCCCGCGAGCACGCCTATCGCGAGGTCGACCACTGGCTGTCCGCCGTCCTCTCAACCGAAAGCGAGAATCCCCTATGACCGCCACGCAGGTCGTCGACCTGGCCATCATCGGCTCCGGCAGCGGCAACGCCATTCCCGATGACCGCTTCGCGGACAAGACCCTCGCGATCTTCGAGGAGGGCGTCTACGGCGGCACCTGCCTCAACGTGGGGTGCATCCCGACCAAGATGTTCGTCTACGCCTCCGAGGTGGCCGAGATCGCCACGCACGGTGCGCGCCTGGGCGTGCACTCGAAGGTGGACTCGGTCGACTGGCCCGGCATCGTCGAGCGCGTGTTCGGCCGCATCGACCCGCTGTCGCAGGGCGGCAAGGAGTACCGGGTCGATCGGTGCGAGAACATCACCGTGTACGACTCCCATGTCGAATTCGACGGGCGCGACGACGACGGCCGGTACCGGTTGGTCACGCGAGACGGCGACACGGTCCTCGCCGACGAGGTCGTGCTCGCCGCCGGATCGCGCGCGGTCATCCCCCAGATCGTCGCCGACTCGGGGGTCACCTACTACACCAACAACGACGTCATGCGTCTTCCCGAGCTGCCCGAACGCCTGATCATCGTCGGGAGCGGTTACATCGCAGCGGAATTCGCACACGTCTTCGGCGCGCTGGGCTCACATGTGTCGATCATCGCGCGCGGCCCGGGTCTGCTCCGCAAGCAGGATGCCGACATCTCCAACCGCTTCACCCAGGTGGCCCGGGAGAAGTGGGACGTGCGGCTGGAGACCACGATCACCGAGGCCGAGGATCTGCCCGACGGCGGTGTGCGGGTCGGGCTCTCCGACGGCGCGACACTCGAGGCCGACGTCCTGCTGATCGCGACCGGCCGGCAGCCGAACGGCGACCGGCTCAACCTCGACTCCGTCGGCATCGAGCTCGATGACGAAGGTCGCGTGCGCTGTGATCAGCACGGTCGCACCGCTGCCCGCGGAGTGTGGACGCTGGGCGACGTCAGCTCGCCGTACCAGCTCAAGCACGTCGCCAACCACGAACAGCGGGTGGTGCAGGCCAATCTCCTGAAAGGCTGGGACGCAACCGATCTGGACGCCTTCGACCACCGGTACGTCCCGGCGGCGGTGTTCACCCACCCGCAGATCGCCGCGGTGGGCCTCACCGAGGACGAGGCTCGCGAGGCCGGCCACGACATCGCCGTCAAGGTCCAGGCCTACGGCGATGTCGCCTACGGCTGGGCGATGGAGGACACCACCGGATTCTGCAAGCTGATCGCCGAACGCGGCACCGGCCGGCTGCTGGGCGCACACCTCATCGGCCCGCAGGCACCGACGGTCATCCAGCCGGTCATCCAGGCGATGCACTTCGGCCAGACCGCACACGAACTTGCCCGCGGCCAGTACTGGATCCACCCGGCGATGCCCGAGGTCCTGGAGAACGCGATCCTCGGCCTGGACATCTGACGGCCAGGCCCTCCGCGCGACCTCAGAAAATCGTTGAGCGCAGGGCGATCTCGCTGGCGAGGGCCGGGGCCGCGCGCTGCGGAATCCAGTGGTCCACGCCCGCGAGTTCGCAGTAGCGGAAGTCGCCGTAGACGTACCGGCCGCTGCCCTGCGCCTGTTCGCGACCCAGGGCGGTGTCGGCGTCGCTCCACAGCAGCGTGGTCGGGATCTCGACCGGCGGGCACGCCATCGTCGCCTTGATGTCGCCGGTGAAGTTCGCGCGGTACCAGTTCAGCGCGGCGGTCAGGGCGCCCGGTTCCCTCAGCGGGGCGAGTTCGTCCTCGGAGATCCCCACCGCCCGCAGCTCGGCGGCGTCGTCGGCGAGCAGCCTCTCCTCGGCCCCGTCGGCCACGAAATCGAGGATGTACGAAGAACGTTCACGCTGGTCGCTACCGACGAGCGCGTCGCGCATGGCCGACGGATGCCCGGTGCTGGCGACGACGAGACCGGTGAACCGGTCGGGGTACTTCCCGGCGAGATGCCACGCGACGATGCCGCCCCAGTCGTGCCCGACGAGGATCGCGTAGCCGATGCCGAGGGCGTCGAGAACCCCGATCACATCGGACACGAGGTGGGTGAGCCGGTAGTCGTCCACCCCGGGCGGCCGCGCGCCGGGGCTGTACCCGCGCTGATCGATGACCAGTGTCCGCAGCCCCGACTCGTGCAGGCGCGGCAGGACGTCGTCGTAGCAGCTCCCGTTCACCGGGAACCCGTGCAGCAGCAGAACCCACGGACCGGTCTCCGGTCCCCCGATCCGGACGTCGAAGGTGAGGCCGCCCACGGTCACCTGACGTCGGTCGTCGATCATGGGGCGGTCTTCAGTCATGGCGCCCACGATAACCCGTCTCCACGACCCCGGCGTCTACAAGTCCTCGAGGTGGTGACGGATGACCTTGGGGTGGCGTGGCGGTCCTTGTCGGATCAGCCGCATGATGGCGTCGAGGTCGAGGTGTTCGGTGACGAGGTCGGCCATCTGGTCGACCTGCCGGCGGCGTACCTCGTCGACGTCGGTGTCGGACGCCACGCGGAACCCACGGACCCCGGCCTCGGCCGCGACGTCGGTGAGGAGACGACGCCGGAAGTCGTTGCACGCCAGCAGTCCATGCCAGTGGGTACCCCGGACCGCCCCCCGCACCGCGCCCTCCGGACCGTGCCGGTCGTCGACGATCCACGTGTCCTCGGCCGAGCGGGTCACCCGGCCGTGATGGATCTCGTAGCCGCTGATCCCGACGCCGGACGAGTCGCCGCCGGTCCCGGTCACCTGCCGCACGGTTTTCTCGGCGTGGAACTCGATGTCGAGGTCGAACAACCCCAGCCCGGGCACCCGCCCGCGACCGGACTCCACCCGGTCGTCGAGGGTGCGGCCCAGCATCTGGAAGCCGCCGCACACGGCGACGATCGGACGTCCGCGGGCGGCACGTTCGGTGAGCGCCTCCCCGAGACCGCGCGCCCGCAGCCACTCGAGGTCGGTCACGGTGGCGCGGGTGCCGGGCAGCACGACGAGGTCGGCGGCCGCCACCCCGGCCGGGTCGTCGACCCAGGTGACGTCGACACCGGGTTCGCAGGCCAGCGCCTCGACATCGGTCGAATTGGAGATCCGGGGCAGGCGGATGGCGGCGACCCGCAATCGGGGTCCTCCGGTCGCGGAGGATTCGGTGAACGAGCGCGGCGGCCCGACCCGCCGCCCGACCGGCGCCGCGAGCGAGTCCTCGGCGTCGAGCCACAGGTCGTCGGCGAAGGGCACCACCCCGAGCGTCGGCCGTCCCGTGATCGCCTCGACCTGCCGAAGTCCCGGCTCGAGGATCGACGGGTCACCACGGAACTTGTTGACCACGAACCCCGCGATCAGCCGCTGATCGGCGTCGTCGAGGACCGCGGTGGTACCGAACAGATGGGCCAGCGACCCGCCGCGGTCGATGTCGGTGACCAGCACCACCGGGAGGTCCGCCGCCTGTGCGAGACCGAGATTCGCGATGTCGTTGGCGCGCAGATTGATCTCCGCGACCGAACCCGCACCTTCACAGATGACGACGTCGAAGTCGCGTCGGAGACCGGCCAACTCGTCGGCGACGACGGCACGCAGCCGCGCCCGCCAGTGCAGGTAGTCGGCGGCCCCGACGTCTCCGGCGGGCCGACCGCGGAGGATCACGTGCGAGCGACGGTCACTGCCCGGTTTCAGCAGCACCGGGTTGAACCTGGTGGAGGGTTCGAGGCCACAGGCGAACGCCTGCAACGCCTGGGCACGACCGATCTCGCCGCCGTCGAGGGTGACCACCGAGTTGTTGGACATGTTCTGCGCCTTGAACGGTGCGACCCGCACACCGGTGCGCCGCAGCGCACGGCACAGCCCGGCGACGATGAGGCTCTTCCCGGCATCGCTGCTGGTACCGCCCACGAGCAATGCGCCACCGAGTCCGTCCACCCGGAACAGACTAGAGGCCGAACCCGAGGCCGCGACCACGGTGGCGTCGTTCACAAGTCCCACCGTTGCGCTCGCGGTCGTGCGGGTCTGGATACAGTGACCCGGACGAACAGGTCGACAGCCGGTCGTTCAGAGTCGAGGGGGTCATCGGACGTGGAGGTCGTGAAGCCCGGGTCCGTGTTCGCCGGATATCGCGTCCTCTCGATGCTCGGGCGAGGCGGCATGGGACAGGTCTGGCTCGTCGAACACCCCACCCTGGGCCGCCGCGAGGCCCTCAAGATCATCTCGCCGAACCCCGCCGATCCCAGTTTCGCCGAGCGGTTCCGCAACGAGGCCCGCACCGCCGCGGCCCTCGATCACCCCGGCATCGTCACGGTCTACACCCACGGCGTGGAGAACGGCAGCCCGTGGTTCTCGATGTCCTACCTCGAAGGCGAGGACCTCGCCGCCGCGTCGGCCCTGCCGGTCGACGACGTGGTGACGGTCGTCGGCAAGGTCGCCGACGCGCTCGACTATGCCCATACCCGGCGCGTCATCCACCGCGACATCAAACCCGCGAACATCGTGGTCGCCCGCGGCCCCGACGGCCGGATCGCCCGGGTCACCGTGCTCGACTTCGGCATCGCCCGCCTGATGGACGGCGCGAAGATGACCGCGACCAACCTGTTCGTCGGCACCCTCGCCTACGCCGCACCCGAGATCCTCACCGGCGAACCGGCGATCCCGGCGTCGGACCAGTACGCGCTCGCATGCACGACGTTCCAGCTGCTCACCGGATCGCAGCCCTACCCCGGGCAGACCCCGATGGCCCTGATCGCCGGCCACGTCAACACGCCCGCACCGCGGATCTCCGAGCGCCGCCCCGACCTCGTCTACGTCGATGCCGTGTTCGCGCGCGCCCTCGCCAAGAACCCCGCCGACCGGTTCGCGTCCTGCTCCGAGTTCGCCGCGGCGCTCGCCCGGGCGGTCGAGATCGGGTCGACAGCGCCCTCCGTCGTCGCGGCGCAGGCACCCGGCCGTCCGTTCTCACCACCACCGCCGCCCACCCAGCAGGCGCCGGTGCACCCGGTGGCCCACCGCGCTCAGCCACCCGGCGGTCACCCACCGTTCCCGGCGTACGGTCCCGGCGGACCGCCGCCGGGCCCACCTCCCGGATATGTGACCGGGCCCGGCGGACCCCACGGCCCCGGCCCGGGATCACGGGGAACGGGCTCACGCACCGCGTGGATCGTCGCCGCGGTACTCGGCGTCGTCGTCCTCGTCGTCGGTGTCGTCGGCGCCGCGATCGCCCTCAGCGGATCGGGGTCGGGTCCAGGGACGGCGCCGGTCGCCGGGTCATCGACGACGGCGCCGAGCAGTTCCGGCGGATCCTCCACCGGCAGCGATGAGTTCGAGTCCATCGCTTCCAGCGGCGACAGCACGTGTGCGGTGCGCGAGGCCGAGCTGTACTGCTGGGGCGACAACGAACGGGGCACGCTGGGCGACGGTACGACCACCGACCGCCCGCGCCCGGTCCCGGTCACCGGCATCTCCGACGTCTCGGCGGTCAGCATGGGCGGCCTCGGGACGACCTGCGCGATCAGTTCCGGAGACCTCTACTGCTGGGGTTACGGCATCGGAGCGCCGGGACAGAACGCGCCGCTTCCGACGAAGGTGTCCGGCCTGTCCCGGGTGTCGGCGGTGTCGGTCGGGCTGACGATCTGCGCGATCAGCGACGGCGACGCCTACTGCTGGCGCAACAACGCGAGCGGCCAGGTCGGCAACGGCAGTACCGGGTCGGTGGACGTGCCCACCCGCGTCGCCGGTCTCTCGGACGTGACCGCCGTGTCCACGTCGCACACCACGAGTTGCGCCATCGCCGGCGGTTCGGCGTACTGCTGGGGCAACAACCGGGAAGGCCAGATCGGCGACGGCACCACACTCGACCGCCTCACCCCGACCCGGGTCCTCGGACTCGACTCGCCCACGTCGATCAGCACGAGCCTGTACTCGACGTGTGCGGTCGCCGGCTCCGGCGGCGTGTTCTGCTGGGGCCAGAACACCAGCGGCCAACTCGGCGACGGTACCGAGCAGAACCGGCGGACCCCGACCCGCATCGACGTCCGCGGGGCCACCGAGGTGTCCACGGCGGCCTATGGCGGATGCGCCGCCGCGGGCAGCTCCGCCTACTGCTGGGGTTCGCGCAGCGATCAGCCGGACAAGAGCCCCGACCGCGTCAACGGACTGTCGGGGGTCACCGAGGTCACCACCGGTTCGGCGAACGTGTGCGCGGTCGCGGACGACGAGATGTACTGCTGGGGCCTCAACGGCCAGGGTCAGCTCGGCAACGGGACGACCACGACGAGCAGCGAACCGCAACCCGTCCGCTTCCCCGCCTGAACGTCTCGGCTGTCGGCCGAACCTCAGTTGTCGGGCCCGATGTCAGTTGTCCGGCACAGTGAGGATCTCGGCGCCGTCGTCGGTGACGACGAGGGTGTGCTCGAACTGCGCGGTCCACCGGCGGTCGGCGGTCACCACGGTCCAGCCGTCGTCCCACATCTCCCACGGCAGTGCGCCGAGATTGATCATCGGCTCGATGGTGAAGACCATCCCGGGTTCGAGGACCGTGTCGACGTTCGGCTCGTCGTAATGCAGCACGATCAGTCCGTTGTGAAAGGTCTCACCGATGCCGTGGCCGGTGAAATCGCGCACGACCGTATAGCCGAACCTGTTCGCGTAGGACTCGATGACCCGACCGATGACATTCAGCTCGCGACCCGGCTTCACGGCCTTGATGGCCCGCTCGGTCGCGATCCGCGTCCGCTCGACGAGATCGGCGGCCTCCTGGTCCACGTCGCCGGCGAGGAAGGTCGCGTTGGTGTCGCCGTGCACGCCGTGGATGTAGGCGGTGACGTCGATGTTGACGATGTCCCCGTCCTCGATCACCGTCGAATCCGGGATGCCGTGGCAGATCACCTCGTTCAGCGAGGTGCAGCACGACTTCGGAAAGTCCTTGTAGCCCAGGGTCGACGGGTAGGCACCGTGGTCGATCATGTACTCGTGCGCGATCGCGTCGAGTTCGTCGGTGGTCACGCCCGGGGCGACGGCCTTGCCCGCCTCGGCGAGTGCGTTGGCCGCGATCTTGCTCGCGATGCGCATCTTCTCGATCGTCTCGGCGGTCTGCACCCAGGGCTCATGGCCCTCGTTCACCGTCGGCTTCCACACGTATTCGGGACGTTCGATGGAGTCGGGCACGGACCGGATGGGCGACACGATCCCCGGCGTGAGGGCACTGCGAACTGGCATGCGACCAGACTATCCCGGCCCGTCGCGGCGAGGCCCGTGGGCGGACACCGCGGCGAACGTCACTAAGCTCGCCGGGAGGAGCCGATGGGAGGGCATCGGAGTCGACGATGGAGGTGTGCGGTGCGGACGAGGGGGTTACCGGCGGCGCTGGTGATGGTGCTGACCGTGCTGAGCCTGTCGGCGTGCTTCGTCACCCCGATCGAGCAGGAGCGGCACTCGCCGGGCGCGCATCTGCGCGACGGCCCGCAGACTGCGACGCTCGCGGAGTCCGACGTCACCCCCGTCGTCGAGAACCCCGCACCCCGGCTGCCCGCCACCGTCGACTCGCTCCGGTACGGGGACGTGACCGTCGCCGATGCCGACCGGATCATCGCCGTGGACATCAACGGAACCCTCGGCAACATCGTGTACGCCCTCGGACTCGGGTCCCACGTGGTGGGGCGCGACACGTCCACCGCCTTCCCGTCGGCGAGATCGCTGCCGGTGGTGACCAACCGCGGACACAGCCTCAACGCCGAATCCGTTCTCGCCCTTGACCCGAGCGTCCTGCTCGTCAGCGAGTCCACTGTGCCCACCGCCGCCGTCGACCAGATCCGCGACTCCGGCGTCGCGGTCGTCGTGTTCCCGGCCGCCCGCAATCTGGAGTCGAACGACACCCTGATCCGCTCGGTCGCAGCCGCACTTGGTGTCGCCGATGCCGGCGAGAAGCTCGTCGCCCGGACCGACGCCCAGATCGAGGAGGCGCGCGCGCTGGTCCCGGATCCGTCCGGAGATCCCACCATGGCGTTCCTCTACATCCGCGGACGCAACCTGCTGCTGCTGGCCGGGCCCGGATCGGGTGCCGACGACCTCATCGAGGCGCTCGGCGGCCGGGATGCCGGCGCGGCAGCCGATCTCACCGGCGCGTTCACCGCGATCAGCGCCGAGGCCATGATCACGGCCGACCCGGACGTGATCCTCGTGATGACCCAGGGTGCGGCCACCGTCGGCGGACCCGAGGGAGTGCTGACCCTGCCGGGTGTGGCCGACACCGAGGCCGGCCGCAACGGACGGGTCGTGCAGATGGACGAGAGTCAGATCCTGGCGTTCGGCCCCGAGGTCGGACTGGTGCTGGGTGCGCTGGCGAGGTCGATCTACGCATGACCGACCCAGCGCGGACCACGACGGACCCGGCGACCGAGCCGACTACCCCGTCGGCCGTCGTCGCTCCCCCGGCCGGCACGTCGCATCGGGTCCGTGACCTCACGGTGGTGGCGGTGATGCTGGTCGCCTTGGTCGTGCTCGTCATCGTGTCCGCGGGCACCGGAAAGGTGTCGGTGCCGCCGCTCGAGGTGCTCGGCAGCCTCGCCCACCATTTCCACCTCGATCTCGGACCGCTCCCCTCCCACCCGAACGGCGAAGGCGCGCTGTGGAATGTGCGCTTCCCGCGCATCGTGCTCGGACTGTTCGTCGGAGCCGCGCTCGGCGCCGCGGGTTGCCTCCTGCAGGGAGTGCTGGCGAACCCGCTGGCCGAACCGGGGATCATCGGCGTCTCCTCCGGCGCCGCGGTCGGCGCCTGTCTGATGATCGTGCTCGCCGGCGGGACCGCCGGAGCCGGTGGCGCGGCGGGCAATTGGGCTCTCGCCGGGGCCGCCTTCGTGTTCGGCCTCATCACCGCGGCGGCGGTGTACGTGTTGTCCCTTCGCGACGGGTCGTCGTCGGCGATCATGCTGGTGCTCACCGGTATCGCGGTCAACGCGTTCGCGGCCGGGATCATCGCGTTCCTCACCTTCGTGGCCACCACCGCCGCCCGCGAGCAGATCATCTTCTGGCAGCTCGGCTCGCTCGCCGGACGCACCTGGAGCGAGATCTGGGTCGTCGCACCGCTCGTCGTCGTGGGTGTCGCGGCCTGCCTGTTCCTGGTCTCGAAGCTCGATCTGCTCGCGCTGGGCGACATCCAGGCCGCCTCCCTCGGCGTGAACGTGGAGGCCGTCCGCCGGCAGGCGATCGTGCTCACCGCGGTGCTGACCGCCGCGGCGGTCGCCTTCGCCGGGATCATCGCCTTCGTCGGCCTCATCGTGCCGCACGTGATGCGCCTCATCGTCGGACCGCGCCACGCGATCCTGTTACCCACCAGCGTGATCGGTGGAGCGCTGGTCATCACCGGTGCCGACCTCGCCGCCCGGACGATGCTCGGTGACGCCGACCTCCCGCTCGGCATGTTCACGTCCCTGATCGGTGGCCCGGTCTTCTTCATCCTGTTGCGTCGCAGCCGTCACGCGGGTGCCGGATGGTGACCGAAACCGCCGTGACGACGACCCCGGGCATCCACGCACGAGACGTCTCGGTCGTGCTCGGCGGACGCGAGGTGGTGAGCGAGGTGACCCTCGACGTCTCCCGTGGTGAACTCGTCGCCCTCGTCGGTCCCAACGGATGTGGCAAGTCCACGCTGCTGTCGGCGCTGTCCGGTACCCGCACACCGCAGCGCGGCCACATCGAGGTCGACGGCCGGGACGTCGCGACGACCTCGATGCGCGAACTCGCCCGCCACCGCTCGCTGGTGACCCAGCAGAACCGGGTGGACACCCCCTTCACCGTGTCCCAGGTCGTCGCGATGGGCCGCTACCCGTGGCTGCGGACACCGCGCGCGGCGAACTCCCCCGCCGTGATCGCCGACGCGATGGCACTGTGCGAGCTCGGCGACATCGCCGACCGCCCGTTCGGACAACTCTCCGGCGGCCAGCAGGCACGCGTCTCCCTGGGTCGTGCCCTCGCCCAGGACACCCCCGTCATGATGCTCGACGAGCCGACCGCGGCACTCGACATCCACCATCAGGAGCAGGTTCTCGACATCCTGCGCGTCCACCGCGATGCCGGGAACGCCGTGCTGCTGGTGGTGCACGACCTCACCCTCGCCGCCGCCTACGCCGACCGGGTGGCCGTGATGAAGGACGGCCGGCTGCTCGCGATCGGGCCGACGTCGGAGGTGATGACGGTCGACCTGCTCAGCCACACCTACGACCACCCCGTCGAGGTGATCGAGCATGCCGGGCGACGGGTGATTCTCCCCGTCCGGACACCCGGTAGCGCCTAGAAGATGGTGCGCACTGGTGAGGGCGTCTCAGGAGAGAGGGCGCACCGCGTAGCCCGGACCGAGACCGGCGAAGAAGTCGCGGGTGACGGCCACCGCGTTGTTCGAGTCACCGCCGCCCACGACGAGGGTGGCGAACGCGATGTCGCCGCGGTAGCCGGCGAACCAGGCGTGTGACCCGCCGGCGAACTCCGCCTCACCGGTCTTGCCGAACACCGCACCCTGGCCGTCGATCACCGACGCCGTACCGCTCGTGATGACCTCACGCATCATCGGGCGCAGCTGGGCGTAGACCTCGGGTGCCATCGTGGGCGTCGGTCCCTCGACCTTCGTGGGCTTGTCCAGGATGAGTTGCGGCACCGGGGCCTTCCGACCGTTCGCAACGGTGGCGGCCACCAGGGACAGCCCCAGCGGCGAGACGAGGACCTTGCCCTGCCCGAAGCCGTCCTCACTGCGGGCGACGAGTTCGTTCTCGATCGGCACCGAGCCGGACACGGCATCGAGGCCGGCGATCTCGTAGTGTTGTCCGACGCCCATCGCGGCCGCGGCGTGCGCGAGATCCGACGGCCCCATCTCGCTGGCGAGTTTGGCGAACGTGGTGTTACAGGACTGCGCGAACGCCCGCAGCATCGACACCGTCCCCAGCGAGAACCCGTCGTAGTTCGGGATCAGGCGCGGACCGATCTGGATGGCGCCGGGACATCCGACGGGGGTGTCGGGGGTGGCCATCCGATGGCTGATGGCGGCCGCGGCGGTCACCATCTTGAAGGTCGACCCGGGTGGGTACAGACCGGTCGTCGCGATGGGCCCCGACCGGTCGGCCGCGGGATTCTGGGCGACCGCGAGGATGCGGCCGGTGGACGGCTGCACGACGACCAGCGCGATCTGGAACCGGTTGGTGGCGTTGACCGCTCGCTGGGCCGCGTTCTGCACCGTCCGCGACAGACTCAACGAGACCGCCGGCGCGGGGTCCGGGTCGTGGTCGGCGAGGACGTCGGCGTCGAGGCCGTTGGGGTTGACCGTCACCACCCGCCAGCCCGCCCGCCCCGACACCTCGGAGTCGACGACCTTCTTGACCTCGGTCAGCAGGGCGGGCGCGAATCTCGGGTCCTCGGGGACCAGTTCGGCCTGTTCGTTGGTCACGACGCCGGGGATCGCCAGTTGGTCGCGCAAGCGGTCGAACTGGTCGTGGGACAGCCGGGCGAGCGGGTACTGCTGCCGGTTCGCAGTGACCTGTTCGATGATCGTCTGCTCGTTGAGCGAGGGACTGAACCGGCGCAGTACCGCGACCGCACCGGTCACCGACTCGGCGACCGACGCGCCCTGTTCGGCGGCGGCGGTCGCATCGAAGTTGACGCCCACGACGGTGCCGTTGACCATCACCTCCGAACCGTCGGACTCGTTGACCGTCGCGCGCGGCGCCTCGACGATCTGGAGCGAAAGGCGTTGATCGGCACCGAGTTTCGGATGGATGTTCGTCGACGCCCAGCGCACCGCCCAGCCGTCGTCGGACCGGCCCATCCGCAGGGTGGCGTCGTAGGCCCAGTCGCGGCCCCGCGGCAGCGCCCAGGTGTAATCGACGTCCACCTCGGCGGTGTCCCCGGTGACGCGGACCCGCCCGGCCTGCGACTCGAGCGCCTCGGCACCCAGCCCGGCCCAGGCCGACTCCATCGCGGACTCCGCGGCAGCGGGTGTGTCGGTCAGCGCCGCCGCGGACGCGACCTCACGATCGGCGTAGGCCTGCAGGAAGCGCTCCGCGGCGCGGCGCGGCCCGTCGTCCTCGGAAGCCGAACAACCGACCGTGGCCACCGTCACGGCAGCACACACCGCGACGATCACCGCCGGGGTCCATCGAGTTCGCATGCGCCACATCGCAGTCGAGTCTAGGGTGGCCCGGCCGGAATCCCGCGACGCCACGCGGGGCGGGCGCTCAGTCGACGAGGACGGTCGCGAAGGTGCCGACCTCGGTGAACCCGATGCGGTCGTACACCGCGCGCGCGGTCACGTTGAAGCTGTTGACGTACAGACTCGGAATGCGGCCGTGAGCGGCGACGGCCTCGGCGACGGCCGCGGTACCACCCAGTCCCAGTCCCTCACCGCGCCGGTCGGGATCCACCCAGACTCCCTGGATCTGGCCGACCCGGCGGGACAGCGAGCCGATCTCGGCCTTGAACACGACGTCGGGGCCGTCGAACCGGGCGAACACCCGCTGCGCGGTGATGAGCGAGGCGAGGCGCCGACGGTAGGAACGACCGCCGTCGCCGGCCGTCGGATCGACGCCGACCTCGCCGATGAACATGTCGATGGCCGCGGGCATGTACGCGTCGAGGTCGTCGAGGGTCACCAGCCGCACGAGCGGGTCGGCGGGTACCGCCGCACAACACGTGAGGGCGAGCAGTGGCTGCACCGGCCGGACCTCACGCGCCGGACCCCACACCGGCTCGATCTGTTCCCACATCTGCATCACGAGGTCGGCGCGGCCGACGATGGAGGAGCATGCCCGCGGTCCGGCGATGGCGCGGTCGGAGAAGTAGTCGAGATCCTCCGGCGAACCGGTGAGCGGGATCAGGTTGGCGCCGGAGAAGCAGAGGGACGACGCGGGATTCTGCGCGGTCCACAGCTCGCCGCCCAATAGCCGAGGGTTGATCCCGTGCGTCTCGAAGCGGGCCGCGACCATGCACATCGCCACCGGGTCCGAGGTGAGGACACGTTCGACAGCAGCCGCATCACGAGCGCCGAGCGGCTTGTCGCCCAGTAGCTTCAGCAACGCCGCTCCTCCCTCTCGAGCCTGCCGCCGACCTAGGAAACGGTCACCACGGGCGGGCCCACGTGAGTACCGTCTCCAGTTTCTCCTGTTTCCTCGGCGATTCGCAGCGCTTCTTCGATCAAGGTCTCCACGATCTGCGCCTCGGGAACCGTCTTGATGACCTCGCCCTTGACGAAGATCTGCCCCTTGCCGTTCCCGGAGGCCACGCCGAGGTCGGCCTCGCGGGCCTCACCGGGGCCGTTGACGACGCACCCCATCACGGCCACGCGCAGCGGGACCTCCATGCCCTCGAGTCCGGCGGTGACCTCGTCGGCCAGCTTGTAGACGTCGACCTGGGCGCGGCCGCACGACGGGCACGAGACGATCTCGAGTTTGCGCGGGCGGAGATTGAGCGACTGCAGGATCTGGTCGCCGACCTTGATCTCCTCGGCCGGCGGGGCCGACAGGGACACCCGGATGGTGTCGCCGATGCCCTCGCTGAGCAGCGCGCCGAAGGCGACGGCGGACTTGATCGTGCCCTGGAAGGCGGGCCCGGCCTCGGTGACCCCGAGGTGCAGCGGGTAGTCACAGGCGGCGGCGAGCTGGCGGTAGGCCTCCACCATGATCACCGGGTCGTTGTGCTTCACCGAGATCTTGATGTCGCCGAAGCCGTGCTCCTCGAACAGCCCGGCCTCCCACAGCGCCGACTCGACGAGCGCCTCCGGGGTCGCCTTGCCGTACTTCTGCAGGATCCGCTTGTCGAGGGACCCGGCGTTGACGCCGATCCGGATCGGGATCCCGGCGTCACCGGCTGCCTTGGCGACCTCCTTGACCCGGCCGTCGAACTCCTTGATGTTGCCCGGGTTGACGCGCACGGCGGCACAGCCGGCGTCGATCGCGGCGAAGATGTACTTCGGCTGGAAGTGGATGTCGGCGATCACCGGGATCTTGGACTTCTTGGCGATGATCGGCAGCGCCTCGGCGTCTTCGGGACGCGGGCACGCGACGCGCACGATGTCGCACCCCGAGGCCGTCAACTCCGCGATCTGCTGCAGCGTGGCATTGATGTCGTGGGTCTTGGTGGTCGTCATCGACTGCACCGAGATCGGGTGGTCGCTGCCGACGCCGACCGAGCCGACGAAGAACTGCCGGGTCTTCCGACGCGGGGCGAGCACCGGCGGTGGTCCGGCGGGCATGCCGAGTCCGATCGGCACAGCGGTCGCGGGAGTCGGGGCGTTCATCTCGTTCACCTCTGGGGGTTTCGGTTCTCTGGTGGTATTCGGCGCCAGACGGCGACCCGGATCGTCCGGGTCACTGCCACGGGTTGATCGGGTTGATGATGTCGGCGGTGAGCGTGAGCACCATGAAGCCGGCCATGATCACCACGGCGGCGTAGGTGATCGGGAGCAGTTTGTAGTAGTCGACGGCCCCACCCGGTGCCCGGCCGAACCAGCGCCGCACGGTGTCGCGGCCCTTCTCGTAGCCGACGATCGCCATGTGGCCGCCGTCGAGCGGGAGGAGCGGGACCAGGTTGAACAGTCCCAGGAAGAAGTTGATGCTGATCAGGAGCATCCAGAACATGTCCCACAGACCACGCTCGACGGCCTGACCGCCGAGCACCGAGGCGCCGTACACGCTGACCGGGGTGTCGAGGGCGCGCTCACCGCCGGTGACCGCCGTCCACAGCGCACCGATCTTCGACGGCAGGGACAGCAGCGCGTTCCAGGTCTCGACCGCCAGTTCGCCGGTGAATCCGATCGCGCCGGGCACGATCTCGAGGCCGCTGTAGGTGATGACGTTCGGCGGGACGTCGTAGGCGATGCCGACCATGTTGTAGGTCTGGGTCTCGGAGGTGCCGTCGGCGTTCGTCGCCGTCACAGTGGTGGGCTCGGGGGTCATCGTCAGGTCGAGTCGCTGACCGTCGCGGTCGACCGTCAGCGCGACCGGGCCGCTGGACTCGCGGATCACCGGGGTCAGATCCGACGCCTGCCCGACCGGCTGACCGTTGATCGCCACGATGTCGTCACCGGGGAGCAGCCCGGCGGCGCCCGCCGGGCCGGTGCCGGTGCAGGGCGCGTCGGTCTGCTTGTTGCCTTCGATGGTGATCGTCGACGGGACGCACTGGGTCTTGCCGACGGTTGCCGGAGTCGGGCCGGGGTTGAGATTGGGCAGGCCGAACGTCAGTCCGACGATGATGATGAGGACGAAACCGAGGAGGAAGTTCTGGGCCGGTCCGGCGAACAGCACGACCAGGCGTTTCCAGGCCTTCTGCTTGTACATCGCCCGGTCCTTCTCGTCCCAGGCGAGTTCCTCGTGGGGGGTCATCCCGGCGATGTCGCAGAAACCGCCGAGCGGCAGCGCCTTGATCCCGTACTCGGTCTCGCCGCGCCGGGTGGACCAGATCGTGGGACCGAAGCCGACGAAGTACCGCCGGACCTTCATGCCCGTCGCCTGCGCGGCCCACATGTGGCCGCACTCATGCCAGGCGACCGACAGCAACAGCGCCACGGCGAACAGCGTGACGCCGATCGCGAAACTCACGTACCTACTCCATCCGGATCACGGGGCGTACCCGCTCACGAGGGCCGCCGATCAGACGGATGCGGCCGCGACCAGCTGCGCAGCGCGATCCCGGGCCCACCGATCGGCGGCGAAGACCTCTTCCACAGTACCTGGCGTTCGGTGCCACTGATCTGCCTCGCCGAGCACCTCCTCGATGACCTCGACGATGCGTGGGAACCGGATCGCACCTGCGAAGAACCCGGCTGCGGCGGCCTCGTTGGCGGCGTTGTACACGGCCGTCAGGCTGCCTCCCGACGCACCGGCGCGTCGAGCCAGCTCGATCGCCGGGAACACCGCGTCGTCGACAGGCTCGAATGTCCACGACGACGCAGTCGAGAAGTCGCAGGCCGTCGACGATCCGGGCACCCGGTCCGGCCATCCCAGGGCCAGGGCGATGGGCAGCTTCATCGACGGCGGTGAGGCCTTCGCCACCGTCGCCCCGTCGACGAAGGTCACCATCGAGTGCACGATCGACTGCGGGTGGACGGTGACGTCGATGTGGTCGTAGTCCACGTCGAACAGCAGGTGCGCCTCGATGACCTCGAGGGCCTTGTTGACCAGGGTCGCGGAGTTGAGCGTGATCATCGGGCCCATCGACCACGTGGGATGTCGGCCGGCCTGCTCGGGCGTGACGTCCTCGAGTTGCGCACGGGTCCATCCGCGGAACGGGCCACCCGACGCGGTGAGGACCAGTCGGTCCACCTCGGCGGCCGTCCCCGCGCGCAGACACTGTGCGATCGCGGAATGCTCGGAGTCGACCGGGACGATCTGCCCGGGCGCAGCGGCGTCGAGGACCAGTGCCCCGCCCGCGACGAGTGATTCCTTGTTGGCCAGCGCGAGCCGGGCACCCGATCGGAGTGCGGCGAGACTGGGCGCCAGGCCGATCGAGCCGACGACGGCGTTGAGGATCACATCCACCCCGGTGTCCGCGGCGACGGCGTCGATCAGGTCGCACATCGCGTCGGCACCGCCGAGGACCCGGTCGCCGAGGCGTTCGGTGAGCTCGTCCGCCCGCGTGGCGTCCGCGACGGCGATCCGCGAGGCCGGCACGCCGAACGCGGCGGCCTGATCGGCGAGCAGATCGGGATTCGACCCGCCGGCACCCAGACCGGCGACCTCGAAGCGATCCGGGTGCTCGGCGATCACCTCGAGAGCCTGGACGCCGATGGAACCGGTGGAGCCGAGAATCAGCACGCGTGTGGGCACGCACCCATTCTGGACCATCCTCGTCGACGAACCGCCGCCGGTGACACCGGACCGACCTGCGGGCGGGGGGTACCGCTATGCTGCTCGGAGAACTACTACCGATCGTCAGACATCTGACGTCCGCGCTGTGAGGAGTGGCTGTGGCAAGCACCGATGTTGAGCACACTGTGGGGCACGGCGATGGAGGGCATGGCGAAGTCGAGGTCATCGACACCGGCTGGCGTCGCGAGCCCGCCGATGCCCCGTCCGCCCGGTTCGGCTGGCACGGAGCGGCAACCAAGACCTTCTACGGTGCGGCCATCTTCTTCGCACTGTTCCTACTCGCGATGATCATCGGCAACCACACCGGACGCATCGAGGACCTGTATCTCATCGCCTTCGCCGCGGGCACGATCTTCCTCGTGGTGCGCGGCTGGTGGATGAACCGCGGCAAGTGGTCCTGACCAGCCAGATCGCCTCATCTACGACGAACGCCGAGCGGTGATCCGCTCGGCGTTCGTCGTATCTGCCTCTCAACACGGCCCCGGGTCGGCGCCTCGGGGTCAGCGCTCTTCGGCCGCCAGCTGACCACATGCGGCGGCGATCTCCTGCCCGCGCGTGTCGCGGACGGTGCACGAGACCCCTTGTTCGCGGACCCGGCGGACGAACTCGCGTTCGACGGGTTTGGGACTGGCGTCCCATTCCGAACCCGGCGTCGGGTTCAGCGGGATGAGATTCACATGAACGAGTGACCCGAGGGCCCGGTGCAGCTTCTCCCCCAGCAGGTCGGCCCGCCAGGGCTGGTCGTTGACGTCCCGGATGAGTGCGTACTCGATGGAGACGCGCCGTCCGGTGGTGTCGGCGTAGTAGCGGGCCGCCTCGAGCACCTCGGCGACCGACCACCGGTTGTTGACCGGGACGAGGGTGTCGCGCAGTTCGTCGTCGGGCGTGTGAAGCGAGACGGCGAGCGTCACCGCGAGCCCCTCGTCGGCGAGACGGCGGATCGACGGCGCGAGACCGACGGTCGACACGGTCACCGAGCGGGCGGAGATCCCGAGGCCCTCCGGCGCCGGCGATGTGATCTGCCGGACGGCGCTGACCACGCGCTTGTAGTTGGCCAGCGGCTCACCCATACCCATGAACACGACGTTCGACAGGCGTCCGGGCTCGCCGAGTTCCCCGTCGCGCAGCGCGCGGGCCGCGGCCCGCACCTGATCGACGATCTCGGCGGTCGACAGGTTGCGGTCCAGTCCGCCCTGCCCGGTGGCACAGAACGGGCAGGCCATGCCGCAGCCCGCCTGGCTCGAGATGCACAGCGTGTTGCGATCGGTGTAGCGCATGAGGACGCTCTCGAGGAGCGTGCCGTCGTGCAGGCGCCAGAGCGTCTTGCGGGTGGAGTCGTCGTCGCAGGAGATGTGCCGGACCGGGGTGAGCAGCTGCGGGAAGAGCTTGTCCCGCACCGATTCGCGCGACGCCGCCGGCAGATCCGTCATCTCGTCGACGTCGCCGTTGAGGCGCGCATAGTACTGGCGGGCCAGTTGATCGGCCCGGAACTTCGGCAGCCCCAGGTCGGCCAGCGCCGCGACGCGACCGGCGGGGTCGAGGTCGGCGAAGTGTGTCGGCGGCCGCCCACGCTTGGGCGCGTCGAACACAAGTGGCAATGAGGTCATTTCGCCATTGTCGCATGTCATGATGAAGTGATGACGACACCCGAGGACCGACGGCACACGGGTTCGGTACCGGCGTGGGGCGAACAGCCCGCCGGGTCACCGCCACCGGCGACCGGTCACGCGCACACCCCGGAGCAGCACGCCCCTGACCCGGACCATCGCGATCGTCTCCGCCGCACGGTCGCCGACGTGGAGCACACGCGGACGCGCGCCACCTGGTTCGGCGTGGTGATCGGCGCGATCATCCTGGTCCTGTTGCTCGTCTTCATCGTGCAGAACCTCCAGTCGCAGACCATCGACTTGCTGTTCTGGGAGGTCAACCTGCCCCTCGGGGTCAGCCTGCTGATCGCGGCCATCGCCGGTGCACTGGTCGTCGCGCTCGTGGGCGGCCTGCGGATGCTGCAACTGCGGCGCGCGCTGAAGAAGGCAGCCAAGTAGCGTCCGGCGGCGCGGTGGCGCGTGCTCAGAGCAGCGCGGTGAGCACGACCCACACCACGAACGCCGACGGCAGCAGGCTGTCGAGCCGATCCATGATGCCACCGTGGCCGGGCAGCAGCGTGCCCATGTCCTTGATCCCGAGATCGCGCTTCACCTGGGATTCGACGAGATCGCCGAGGGTCGCGCAGACCACCAGGACCGGCCCCAGGATGATGCCGATCCACCAGTGGCTCTCGAGCAGGAACACCACGCAGCCGACGGCACCGACAGTGCCGACGACGAGCGAGCCCACCATGCCTTCCCAGGACTTCTTCGGACTGATCGCCGGCGCCATCGGGTGCTTGCCGAACATCACGCCCGCGGCATAGCCGCCGACGTCGGAGCACACCACCACGACCATCAGCGTGGCCACTCGGGCAGCCCCGTCGTCCTGTACCACCAGGTGGGCGCCGAACGACGCGAGCAGCGGCAACCACGCCAGCACGAACACGGTGACGGCGAGGTCGCGGAGGTAGTTGACCGGCGCCTTGTCGATGCCCTGCCCGAGGAGCTTCCACACCATCGACACCAGGGCCGTCGCCACGAAGGCGACGAGGGCTCCGGTCGGACCCCAGGGCCAGCTCGCCCAGATGATGGCCTGGCCACCGATGAGCAGCGGCCAGAGGGCGACGTCGTAGCCACCGGTGCGGAGACGTTTGATGACCTCCCAGGTGGCGACCGCGAACGCGACCGCCACGAGGCCGTACCAGACCTTCGGGACGAAGATCAGGATCGCGATGATGCTGATACCGAGTGTGCCGCCGACCGCGATCGCGGCCGGCAGGTCGCGGCCGGCGCGCGACTTCTTCTCACCGCCCCGTTGCGGAACCTCGTTCACACCTCGAGCAATTCGTCTTCTTTGTGCTTGACCAAGTCGTCGATCTGGTGCACGTAGGTCGCCGTGGTCTTGTCCAGTTCCTTCTCGGCGCGCGACACCTCGTCCTCGCCGGCCTCGCCGTCCTTCTGGATGCGCTTGAGCTCGTCGGCGGCCTTGCGGCGCACGTTGCGGATCGCCACCTTCGCGTCCTCACCCTTGCCCTTGGCCTGCTTGACCAGATCGCGGCGACGCTCCTCGGTGAGCTGCGGGACGGCGACCCGGATGATCGTGCCGTCGTTGGTCGGATTGACCCCGAGGTCGGAGTTGCGGATCGCGGTCTCGATGTCGCGCAGCGTCGACGCCTCATACGGCTTGATCACGACGAGTCGCGGTTCGGGCGTGTTGATGCTCGCGACCTGGGTCACGGGGGTCATCGAGCCGTAGTACTCGATGTTGACCTTGTTGAACATGGCCGGGTTCGCCCGCCCGGTGCGGATGGAGCCCATGTCCTCCTTGGCGACGTTGACCGCCTTCTCCATCTTCTCCTCGGCGTCGAGCAACGCGTCGTCGATCATCTTCGTCCTTGTTCCGTTCGGTCGGTGTTCTCGTCGATCTCGGGTCAGTCGCCGGGTCAGGTGCTGACCAGGGTGCCGATGCGGTCGCCTGCGACCGCACGGGCGATATTGCCCTGCTGGAGCAAATTGAACACCAAGATCGGCATCTTGTTGTCCATACACAGGCTGAAGGCCGTCGCGTCGGCGACCTTGAGCTCCTTGTCGAGCACCTCGCGGTGAGTGATCTCGGTGAAGAGGGTGGCGTCGGGGTTGGTGCGCGGGTCGGCGTCGTACACGCCGTCGACCGCCTTGGCCATCAGGACCACCTCGGCCTTGATCTCCAGCGCACGCTGGGCCGCGGTGGTGTCGGTGGAGAAGTACGGCATCCCCATGCCGGCGCCGAAGATGACGACGCGGCCCTTCTCCAGGTGCCGCTGGGCACGCAACGGGAGATACGGCTCGGCGACCTGCCCCATCGTGATGGCGGTCTGCACCCGGGTCGAGATCCCGCGCTTCTCCAGGAAATCTTGCAGCGCAAGGCAATTCATGACCGTGCCGAGCATGCCCATGTAGTCCGAGCGGCTTCGGTCGAGCCCTCGTTGCTGGAGTTCGGCGCCGCGGAAGAAGTTGCCGCCGCCGATCACGACGGCGACCTGGACACCGGAATTGACGACGTCGGCGATCTGGTCGGCGACGGTACCCACGACGTCGGGGTCGAGCCCGACTTCGCCGCCACCGAACATCTCGCCGCCCAACTTCAGCAAGACCCTACGGAATCCATCCCGCCGGATGGGGTCGGACGCTTCACTCATCGGCTTCCTCACTCGTCGGTTCGGTGAACTATCGTACGTCGTCACCGGAACCGACCCGCGATACGCGTCGTGCGCGCCGCGCGAGGGTGCCCTGGGGATTCAGCCGCGTAGGGCCGCCTCGAACTGCGGCCAGGCACGATGCAGTTCGTCCTGCCAGTACGGCCACGCATGGGTCCCGCCCTCGTAGAGGTGGAACGTCGCCGGCACACCGATGTCGCGCATCCGCCGCTGGAGGTTCCTCGTGCACTGCGCCGTGGCGGTCTCGATCACCGCCCCGACCGCGATCTGGTCGAACAGCTTGGAGCCGTTACCCTCGATGCCGGGGCCGTCGAGGGTGTCGTACCGGCCCGGCATCCCGGATCCGTTCGAGACGTAGATCGACGTGCCCCGGAACGCCTCGGCATGCAGGTACGGATCGTTGGCACGCCACGCGGGATCGTCGGGAGGTCCCCACATGTTCAGGGTGTTCGCACCGCCGCGGCCCTCGACGACCATCCGGACGACGGCCTGTCCGAGTGGATCGCTGGTCTGGGCGCAGCCACTGAACGAGCCGATCGCCTGATAGACCGACGGCGCATGCAGGGCCAGCTGGAACACCGACGTGCCCGCCATCGAGATCCCGGCGATCGCATTGCGTCCGGTGCCGTCGAAGCGCTGGTCGATCGTTGCCGGCAACTCCTCGGTGAGGAAGGTCGCCCACTTCTGCCGCCCCAGCACGGGGTCGGACCGCTGCCAGTCGGTGAAGTAGCTCGCCGCGCCGCCCATCGGGACGACGACGTTGACGTTCTCGTCGGCGAAGAAGGTCCGGATGTCGGTCCGGTCGAACCAACTGCTCCCACCTTCCCCGCCGGCCGCGCCGTTGAGGAGGTAGAGCGTCGGGGCGGGCCCCTGTCCGCGGGCCGGCCACACCTTGACCGGGACCACCCGACGCATCGCCACCGACCGGACGGCGACCTCGATCTCACCCCCGCGCTGTACCGTCTCGCCGACGATGCGAGCGGGCGCGGGTGTCGCGGCGGCGGGCGCCGCCAGTCCGAGTGTCGCAGCGAGCAGCGCGATCACGAGGGTCGCGGTCCGCACCGTCGTGTGCAGGTTCCCCGGTCGGTCACCGTTGGCAGACCCGTCGTCCATACCCCTCGCCTTCATTCGGGTGCGACCGGCGTCACACGCGTAACCCCGGCAGTGTGCCCGACGCGCCGCCCGATGTCCACATGGGTCAATCGTCCAGCACCGCAACGGCATTCGATGAGACAGAGAGACAGGGACTGATACAACGTCTCATCGCACCACGGTTGTCCCGTTTCCCCGGCCGTCGAGGTTACCGTGCGGTAGGGTGCGTCCCGGTCGGCCGCTCCACCGTCGGGGACACCTCGGACATCTTTCGTGCGTCGGTCGCCGGATCCACTTTCCCGCAGGCGAATCGAGGAGCACACATGATGAAGTTCGGCCTCATCGAGGAATGGGAGCCCCGTCCCGGTCACCTGACCAGCTGGGTGGCCTCCCTCGCTTCGGTGACAAATGCCGATCGGGCTCCTGTGCATCCCTCCCCACCGTCCCACCAGCAGGAGGAGTACCTGCGTGTGGCGTGGCGCAACGAGTCCGCGGGGTTCCGTTTCGCGCGGCTCTGCCTGATGGCGTTCGACGTCTCGGCCCCACTCGACGTGTCCGCCATGACGAGCGCGGTCAACGAGTTCGTGCGGCGCCACGACAGTTTCCGGTCGTGGTTCTCGATGGAGGACGACGGTTCGGTCCTCCGCCATCTCGTGCCCCCGGAGGCCGTCGAACTCATTCCGGTCGTATACGGAGACCGCGACGCCCCGCAGCTGCGGACGCACGTGCAGGACGAGACCTCGGGGCCGTTCAACTGGGACTGCTTCACCTTCGGCGCCATCGAGTGGGAAGGCGGGTTCACCCTCTACGCCGCGGCCGACCATCTCAACACCGACGGGATCTCCCAGGCCATCACCTGCGTGGACCTGCTGACCCTCTACATGAATGCGGCCTTCGGCGGCGACGCCGAGCTGCCCCCGGTCGGCAGCTATCTCGACTACTGCGCGCGCGAACGCGCCGTGTCGCGCCAGTTGACCCGTCGATCACCGTACGTCCAGCGTTGGATCGACCTGGTGCAGGCCAACGGCGGCCGGCTGCCCGGTTTTCCGTTGCCGCTCGGCACCGGGGCGCAGACCTACACGCGCAGCGCGATCGTGAACTCGACCCTGTTCGACGAGCCCACCGCCGCGCGCTTCGAGCAGATCTGTCGCGATCTGGGCGCCAACATGATTGCCGGGATCATGACGGCGGCCGCCCTCGTGTACGCCGAATTCACCGGTCGAAGTGAGTATTTCGGGATGACGCCGAAGAGCACGAGATCGGGCGCCGCGGAGTTGAAGTCGGTGGGCTGGTTCACGAGCCTGATCCCCGTTCCACTCACCGTCGACGACGACACCACGTTCCGCTCCCTGGTACCGGAGGCTGCGCGCAGCTACGAGTCCGGAAAAGAACTGACCGACATCTCGTTTCACCGGGTTCTCGAACTCGTGGAACCCGCCGACGAGATCGCGGTCCGGTCCGGTTGGGCGGTGCCGATGGTGTCCTACATCGACGTCCGCAAACTACCCGGTGTCGAGATCTTCGAAGCCGGGAACGGGTGCCTCTTCGGCAATCGCGGTAGCAGCGAAGAGGTGTACATGTGGGTCAATCGGTTCTCCGGCCAGACCTCGATCACGTTGCTGTACCCCGACACCGAGATCGCGCGCGAGTCCGTCACGCAGTATGTCGAACGATTCGTCGCGGTGATGTCCGCGGTCGCCGACCTGGGCGACTACCGACCCTCGCTGCCGGCACTCGCACCGTGACCGCCGGCCCCGCGGCGGGCCGGGAGGCGACGGGCGCTCTGCGCGATCGTCCGGGGGCCTGGGCGGCTCTCGCGGGATGCCTGCTCGGGGTGTTCATGCAGATGCTGGACACCACCATCGTCAACATCGCTCTGCCCGATCTCGCCCGGGATCTCGGCGCGTCGACGTCGCAGCAACTCCTGGTGCTGACGGTGTACACCCTGTCGTTCGCGTGCACCCTGCTGACCGCAGCGACACTGGGGGCGCGTGTCGGACGCCGGCGGATGTTCGTGGTCGGGATGGTGGCCTTCACCGTGACGTCGGTGCTGTGCGGTGTGGCGACCGGTCCTGCTGAACTCATCGCCTGTCGCGGAATACAAGGCGTGAGTGCGGCGCTCATGTCCGCGCAGACCCTGGCTCTCATCGCGGCCCTGTTCGACAAGAGGCGTCACGGACTGGTCTTCGGCGTCTACGGGGCCGTCGCCGGTATCGCCGCCATCCTCGGTCCGGTGATCGGCGGCTTCCTCGTCGACGCCGACGTTCTCGGATGGGGCTGGCGCGCGATCTTCTTCGTCAACGTGCCGCTCGGCCTGCTCTCGTGCCTGCTCGCCCACCGCCGCCTACCCGACGCGCGCGAACCGTCGCCGGGACGCGTGGACGTCCCGGGCGTGGTGCTGTCGGCAACGGCGCTGTTCCTGCTGCTGTACCCGCTGGCCCTCGGACGCGAGTTGGGGTGGCCCCCGATCCTGTGGGGGATGATCGGGACGGCCGGAATCCTGTTGACGCTGTTCGCTGTTCACGAGGTGCGTGTCGACGCCCGCGGTGGCACTCCCCTGTTACGACCACGGCTGTTCGCCTCGCGCCGCTTCGCGGTCGGGCTTCTCCTGTCGCTCCTGTTCTTCAGTGTGTTCGCCGGGTTCTTCTTCACCGTGTCGATCTCGGCTCAGTTCGGACTCGGCTACTCGGCCTTCGGGACCGGGATGCTGGCCCTGCCCTTCGCGATCGGCGCCGCGGTCGGCTCACTCGCCTCACCACGCGTGGTCGCCCGCATCACCGCCCCGCACACCCTGATGGCCGGATCCGTCGCCGTCGGAGCCGGATTCGTCTGGCTCGCGATGATCATCGAACCGGCTGCGGAGACCCTGCCGGTGCCCGGCATCCTCGGTCCCCTCGTACTCGGCGGTCTGGGGACGGGTGTGTTCATCGCACCGCTGCAGGCCGTGATCCTGTCCGACACGACCGAAGCCACGGTGGGCACGGCAACCGGGACGATCCCCACTGTTCAGCAGATCGGCGCCTCGATCGGGCTGGCGGTCGTCACCCTCTTCTTCTTCGGTCAGGTGGCCGGCCGGACAAGCGAGACGGTTCCGGCGGTGAGAGCCGAACTCGTTGCGTCGCTGTCGGAGTCACCGGTTCGCCCGGTGCTGCACGGGGCGGTCGCCGATCGTTTCGCATCCTGCGCGAGCGATCAGCTGCGGTCCGCACATCCGGAGCGACCGGCGCCCGCCTGCGCGGGCGGACCGACGTCGCCTGCGGTCGCCGCGGTCGCCGCGCAGGCACGGCCCTGGACTCAGGATGCGGCGCGGTCGGTGACCGCTCGGACTTTCCTGGCCGCGCTGAAGACGACCTTGGTGATGCTGGGTCTCGTCGCCGTGGCGATCGGGGCACTCGCCGCCGCTCTGCGGACGCGACGGACCCCATGAACGCACATCGCCCCGTCTCCTCGACGGAGACGGGGCGATGTGGAACGCGTTCGATCAGGCCTGGCCGACCTCGAACCGGGTGAAGGCCTTGACGGTCACACCGGCGTCGTCGAGCAGGGCCTTGACGGACTTCTTCGAGTCCTGGACCGAGGCCTGGTCGAGCAGCACGACGTCCTTGTAGAAGCCGTTGACGCGACCTTCGACGATCTTGGGCAGGGCCTGCTCGGGCTTGCCCTCCTCCTTGGCCGTCTGCTCGGCGATACGACGCTCGTTCTCGACGACGTCCGCGGGGACCTCGTCGCGGGTGGCGTAGCGCGCCTTGAGCGCGGCGACCTGCATCGCGGCGCCGCGAGCGGCCTCCTCGGCGGCCTCGCCCTCACCGGTGTAGGACACCAGCACGCCGACGCCCGGAGGCAGGTCCGACGCGCGCTTGTGCAGGTACACGGCAACGGGACCGTCGTAGTAGGCCACGCGCCGGAGCTCGAGCTTCTCGCCGATCTTGGCCGAGAGAGCCGCCACGGCCTCGTCCACGGTGCCGTCGCCGAGCGGAGCCTTCTTCAGCTCGTCGAGGTCGTTGGTCTTCGCCGCGGCCGCCGCGTTCACGATGTCGTCGGCGAGCTGCTGGAACTCACCGTTCTTCGCGACGAAGTCGGTCTCGGAGTTGATCTCGATGAGCGCGCCGCCCTTGGCCGCGACCAGGCCCTCGGCCGTGGAGCGCTCGGCGCGCTTGCCCACGTCCTTGGCGCCCTTGATACGCAGCTCTTCGACGGCCTTGTCGAAATCGCCGTCGTTGTTGGCCAGCGCGTTCTTGCAGTCGAGCATTCCAGAGCCGGTGAGCTCACGGAGACGCTTCACATCAGCTGCGGTGTAGTTCGCCATCGTCGGCGAGCCTCCTTAGAGAAAGTGTTGGGACCGGACTGCGAGCAGTCGGGACTACTGAGCAGCCGGGGCGTCGGTCGCGGCGGCGTCGCCGGCCGGTGCCGCAGCCTGGGTCAGCAGTTCCTGCTCCCACTCTGCCAGCGGTTCGCCACTGCCGGCCTCGGGCTTGGCGTCGCCACTGGCGGCGCCGGCACGGGCCTGGACGCCCTCGGCCACGGCCGAGGCCACGACGCGGGTGAGCAGTGCTGCGCTGCGGATGGCGTCGTCGTTGCCCGGGATCGGGTAGTCGACGAGGTCGGGATCGCAGTTGGTGTCCAGGATCGCGATGACCGGGATGTTCAGCTTGCGCGCCTCGCCGACGGCGATGTGCTCCTTGTTGGTGTCGACGACCCACACGGCCGACGGAACCTTGGCCATGTCGCGGATACCGCCGAGGGTGCGCTCGAGCTTGTTCTTCTCACGCGTGAGCATGAGGATTTCCTTCTTGGTGCGTCCCTCGAAACCGCCGGTCTGCTCCATGGTCTCGAGCTCCTTCAGGCGCTGCAGGCGCTTGTGGACGGTCGAGAAGTTGGTGAGCATGCCACCGAGCCAGCGCTGGTTGACGTACGGCATGCCGACACGGGTCGCCTCCGCGGCGATCGATTCCTGTGCCTGCTTCTTGGTGCCGACGAAGAGGATGGTGCCGCCGTGGGCGACGGTCTCCTTGACGAACTCGTACGCCTTGTCGATGTAGGTCAGCGTCTGCTGCAAATCGATGATGTAGATGCCGTTGCGGTCGGTGAAGATGAATCGCTTCATCTTCGGGTTCCAACGGCGGGTCTGGTGCCCGAAGTGTGCGCCGCTGTCCAGCAGCTGCTTCATGGTCACGACAGCCATGATCGTCCTTTTCTCGCAGTTGTCGTCGGTACCGTCGGTACCGACCCTGGCGCCTGCGGCCGAGTGCCACCCGAGACGGCATGGGCCGTTCCGGGACTGCTCACTTGGCGTGTGTTTCTCGACTGTGCTGGTCAGGGCGTCGAAGCCCGGAGCGTCACAGACCTGAGTGCAGGCGCGCGAAGTCACCTCATCAACGAGCGATGAGGTGCGTGGGAGAGTTTACGCCGCGGCGGATGGAACACCAAAACGCCTTCGCCCACGTCGGAGACGGTTGTGGTCATGCAGTCGGAGACGGTTGTGGTGATGCAGTCGGAGACGGTTGTGGGCGGATCCCATCCGGCTTCCGCTGCGTCCAATCAGCGTGCCATCCCCAACACTGCGTGTCCTCGCCGCGTTCCTGCCGACTGTCCTCTGCGTCGTCGGTCCGGGCCCGGCCGCCGCGTCCGTCGGTGTGTACGCGGCGCCGTTGTCGCCCCGGCCCACCGTGGTGACCGCCTACGACGAGCCCGAGAAGCGATGGCAGCCCGGCCACCGGGGCGTCGACCTCGCGGCCGGGCCCGGCCAGACCGTCCGCGCGGCGGGGGCCGGTCGCGTGCGCTTTGCGGGAACGGTCGCCGGCCGGCCGGTGGTCTCGGTGTCCCATCCCGACGGCGTGACCACGACGTACGAGCCGGTGGAGGCGAGTGTCGACGCGGGTGATCACGTCTCACGAGGTGAGGTCATCGGGACCGTGATGACAGGTCATCCGGGATGCCCGGTGCCCGCCTGCCTGCACTGGGGCGCCCGACGCGGTAGCGGACGTGCGGCGGACTACCTGGACCCGCTGGGCCTGCTCGGGGCCGTGCGCGTCCGGCTCAAACCGGTCGACTGACGGCGGTCACGCTCGCGGGTGCGCCTGTCGATGGACGGCCCGCAGACGTTCGACGCTCACATGCGTGTAGATCTGCGTCGTGGCGAGCGACGAGTGTCCGAGCAGTTCCTGGACGACGCGCAGGTCGGCACCACCCTCGAGCAGATGAGTGGCGGCGCTGTGCCGGAGTCCGTGTGGCCCGGTCGCCGGGCCTCCGCTCGCCTCGACCGCGCGTGACACGACCGAGCGCGCCATCCGCTGGTCGAGCCGTCCCCCGCGGGCACCCAGCAGCAAGGCTGGTCCGGACGCGTCGGTCACCAGGGCCGGGCGTCCGGAACGCAGCCAGGCGTCGATCGCGCGGGCGGCGGGCTCTCCGTAGGGGACCGACCGTTCCTTGTCGCCTTTGCCGATCACCCGCACCACCCGTCGCCCGGCGTCGACGTCGCCGACGTCCAGCCCGCACAACTCCCCCACTCGAACTCCGCTGGCGTACAACAACTCCAGGATGACCCGGTCCCGCAGGGCGATCGGGTCGTCGGGGGCACGATCCACTCCGGTGGCCGCGATCGCGGCTTCTGCCTGGGCGGGGGCCAGTACCGCGGGCAGGGTCCGGTGCGCCTTGGGAGCCTTCAACCGCTGTGACGGGTCGGCCGCCAGGTAGCCCTCGCGGACCGCCCACGCGCAGAACGTCTTCGCCGCGGAGACCTGCCGGGCCACGGTCGTGCGCGCGGCGCCGCGCCGGGTCAGTTCCGCGAGCCAGGCCCGCAGCAGCGGGAGATCGATGTCGGCCACCGCGATTCCGCGGGCACCGGCGAACGAGACGAGGGCGCGAGCCCCACCGACATAGGCGCGGATCGTGTGCTCGCTGCGCCCTTTCTCCAGGCGCAGGTGATCGGCGAAGTCGTCGAGCATGGTCACGACCTCACCGCGTCGGGCACCCGAGTGCAACCGCACACGCGGCGTCGTGGCCGAATCGGTGCCTGTCCGGCCGGTGGGCTCAGCCCTGGGCGCCGACGGCCTCCTCCTCGGCCCGCAGGTCGGCCTTCCACTGTCGGAAGCCCTCCTCGGTCCGGCCGCGCCGCCAGTACCCGGAGATCGAGGCGTTGGCCGCACTCACGCCGCGTTCCTTGCGGATGTAGGCCCGCAGGTTGTGCATGACCGCTTGCGCCTCGCCGTGGATGAACACGTGCGGTTCGCCCTCGAGCCATTCCGTCGCGCGCACGGCCGCGATCAGCGGGGCGTTGTCACCGGCGAGCGAATCGTCGACGTCCGCCGCGGGTCCGCCGCGGTGCACCCACGAGACCTGTGCCCCGGCGGGTGCGTCCAGGTCGAGTTCGTCGTCGGGGCCGGCGACCTCGATGAAGACCTTGGCGACGGCGTCGGCGGGAAGGGCTTCGAGTGCGGCGGCCACCGCGGGGAGACCCGCCTCGTCGCACGCCATGAGATGCCAGGGGGCATCGGATCGCGGACGGTAGCCACTACCCGGCCCGATGAAACGGATCGTCTCGCCCGGCTCCACCGAGGCCGCCCAGGGGCCGGCGATGCCCTCGGTGCCGTGCACGACGAAGTCGACGACGAGCTCGCGGGCCTCCGCGTCGACCCGGCGCACCGTGTAGGTACGCAAGACGGGTTGCCGCTCGGGCGCCTCGTTCGTACGGATCTCCTGGAGATCGAACGGTTCGGGATAGCTGACACCCGGCGGTGCGAAGACGAACTTCACATACATGTCGGTGTCGGGTTCCCCGGACTTGCCCAGCGCCGGTAGGAAGTCGTCGAACCCCTCCCCGCCCAGGTACAGGCGTACGAAATGCGGGCTGATCCGCTCTCTTCGTAGCACCGTCATCGTGTTCACGCGTTTCGCCATCGAACCTCCCTTTCGGGTCAACCCTACGCCTACGAGATTAGGCCACCCTTAGCTTTAGAGCGGCGAACCACCCATCCGCGGTTGTAAGGTTTTCTATCGATCAAGCGATGTGAATTTGAGACTTTGCCATTCCTAAAGTCAGACGTCGCGAGACCCGACCAGAGGTGACTCCATGCCGGATCAGCCCGTGGACCAGTCCACCACGCGCCGCAGCTCGCGGCTCAGTGTGGACGACTGGTTGGAGGCCGCGACCCAGATCCTGGTCGACGACGGGATCGACGCCCTCAAGATCTCGCGCCTCAGTGCGCGCCTCGGTGTGACCAAGGGCAGCTTCTACTGGCACTTCACCGACATCGGGGCGCTGAAGACCGCGCTCGCCGAACACTGCCGACGGGCACAGTCGGCGGCGGCCGACCGGATCGAGGCACTGGAAGCCCTACCACCGGTCGAACGGGTCGAGGGGATGGCGCGCCTGCTGTCGGACCCTCGCCGCTGGGCGATGGAGTCCGCCCTGCGCCGCTGGGCCCAGACGGACGAGTCGATCGCGAACTCCGTCGATGCACTCGACTGCCGGATCTTCTCGATCGCGATCTCGGCCATGCGCGAACTCGGGTTCTCGGAGGCCGAGGCACACGCACGCGCGACGACGCTCCTGTACGCGGGAATCGGTTATGTCCACGCTCACGGCCGGCTGAACGAGGCGACGGTCGAGGATCTGCATGTCATCATCGACGTCCTCACCCGCCGCTGAGGTCACGCCAGCCGCCATCGTCCGTCCACGTTCTGCACGTACCCCTTGATGTCGAGGTGCGCGAGCGCCGCGCGGACGGTTCCGATGTCGAGGCCGGCGGCGAACGCGATCTCGTCGATCCCCACTCCACCCCGGCCGGGAATGGCGTCGTGGACCCGTAGTTGCTCGGCGTCGAGCGCGTCGGTCGGTTTCGCGCGGCCGCGGCCGATGTCGCCCCCACCGTCGGGTCGTACCAGGTTGATCACCGACGCGACGTCGGACACCAGTACGGCGAGCTCGTCGGCGATCATCCGGTGACATCCGACCGAGGTCGCCGAGGTGACGGGACCTGGAACGGCTCCCAGCGGCCGGCCGAGCTTGCGCGCCCAGGCGGCGGTGTTCGCCGCGCCGGACCGTCGCCCTGCCTCGACCACGACGGTCGCGCCGCTCATCGCGGCGACCAATCGGTTCCGGGTGAGGAACCGATGTTTCGCCGCTGTCGTCCCGGGCGGGTACTCGCTGATCACCGCGCCCGTGCGCGCGATCGCGGTCAGCAGCGACGAGTGTGACGCCGGGTAGTCGCGGTCGATGCCACACGCCATCACCGCCGCGGTCACCCCGCCCGCCGCGACGACCGCGCGGTGAGCGGCGCCGTCGATGCCGAACGCCCCGCCGGACAGCACTGCGAAACCCTGGGCCGACAACCCCGAAGCGAGCGTCTGCGTGACGTGTTCGCCATACGACGACGCGGCACGGGACCCGATCAACGCGACCGACGCAGCGGCGAGGTCGTCGAGCCGGGCCGGACCGCGCACCCACAGGGCCAGCGGTTCGCCTCCGCGCGCGGCCGTGTCCGCCTGCCCCAGCGCCAGCAACGACCAGGCCGGCCACTCCGGATCGGCACGGGTCACCAGGCGCGCACCGACCCGCTCGGCGGCGTCCAGATCGTCGACCGCACAGTCTGATTCGCTCCGAGCCGCGGTGGCGGCGAGCACCGTCTCGTGGCCGCCGGGCACGGTGCGCCGACGGATCGCCGCAGCCGCCTCGACCGGACCGATGTCGTCGACGAGCGCGATGACCGCGGCGCACGGCGGTTCGGCGACCCGCGCCAGATAGGCCCAGGCGATGGATTCCGGCGACCGGGGTTCCGACGGATGGGCGGGGATCACCAGGTCGCTCCTCGGTCTCGGTACAGAAGCGCTTGTGCGACATCGTCTTCGACGGGACGCCCGGACCCGCTCAGATCGCTGAGGGTCCATGCCAGCCGCAGAGCGCGATCGGCACCGCGGGCGGTCACGCGGCCGTCTCGGAGGAACAGTTCGATGGGCCGCAGCACGTCGGGCGGCAGCCGGAACCGCTGCCGCAGCGCGGACCCGGGAACCTCGGCATTGGTGCGCCACCCGAATTCCGACCACCGCTCGATCGCAGTGGCGCGCGCGGCGGTGACGCGGGCACGGACGTCGGCACTCGACTCCCCGGCACCGCTCATCAGCGCGGTGTTGCCCGGTGGGTCCATCCGCACGCGGATGTCCACGCGGTCCAGCAGCGGTCCGGACAACTTGCCCAGATAGCGCCGCCGCACGACGGCCGTGCAGACGCAGTCGACGTCGTGGGCGGGCGCGCACGGACACGGGTTCGCCGCGAGGATCAGCTGAAAGCGCGCGGGGTAGACCGCCATGCCGTCACGCCGGGGCACCCGGACCTCGCCGTCCTCGAGGGGTTCCCGCAGGGATTCGAGCGACTTGACACTCATCTCGGCGCACTCGTCGAGGAACAGCACTCCCCGATGCGCCTTGGACGCCGCGCCCGGCCGGGCGAAACCGGTACCGCCACCGAGCAGGGCCGTGATCGATGAGCTGTGGTGCGGGGCGACGAACGGCGGTTCGGTGATCAGCGGACGTCCGGGCGACAGCTCCCCCACCAGCGAATGGATCGCCGTCACCTCCAACGAGTCCTCGAGACCCAGCGGCGGCAGAATGCCCGGCAACCGCCGCGCGAGCATCGTCTTGCCGATCCCCGGCGATCCGGTCATCAGGACGTGATGAGCTCCCGCGGCGGCGATCTCCAGCGCGTGCCGGGCCTCGTGCTGCCCGACCACGTCGGCCATGTCGGGAACCGGCGGCGCGTGCGTCGTCGCCGCCGCATGCACCGTGTCGAGCACGTTGTCACCCGCCAGCCACTGCGTCACCTCTTTCAGACTGCTCGCTCCACCGACGTCCATCCCCTCGACGAGCGCCGCCTCGGCAACGGTCTCGATCGGCACCACCGCCCGTCGATACCCCTCCTGCCGCGCCGCGATCACCGCCGGCAACACCCCGCGGATCGGCCGCACGGTGCCGTCCAGACCGAGCTCGCCCAGAAAAACCGTCGACGACAACTTCTCCGCCGACACCTGTTGCGTGGCAGCCAGAATGGACACGGCCATCGACAGATCGAACCCCGGACCGATCTTCGGCATATCGGCCGGCGACAACGCCACCGTCACCTTCAACTCGGGAAAACTGAACCCGGAGTTCTTGATCGCAGCCCGCACCCGATCCCGCGCCTCCCGAACCGACGAATCCGGATTACCCGTCACCGCGAACCCCGGCAGACCCGAACTCACACTCGCCTGCACGTCGACGACCTGCGCGACAAAGGCATTGAGCCCCACCGCCTGTGTTTGCCCCAACATGGGCACAGTCTCACCGGAAACACACGTGGCGGGTGGCGCCGAACCACTCACACAGCCGATCTGTGGATGACCTCGCGGTTGTGCACGTCCTATACGAGCGCAGGTCGGCTCGTAACGTCAGTCGCGCCAAGCTACGTATCGGCGACCTTCCGATCTCCCACGAACACTTTCAACGTCCTCCCGTCGTCCTGGTAGCTCAACTCCGCCGACACGTCGTACTTCACGTAGGCGCGACCCTCACCACCGGTGGTGTGATCGATGACCTCGAAACGGGTGACAGTGCTCGAAGAGAGCGCAGATCGCGAGTCCTTCGGCGTAGCCGAGAGCCATTCCCTGAACTGGTCGGCTTCCTCCCACGCCACACAGACACCGCAACGCGATGACCTGTTTTCAGTCTCGAGCTCCGGGAAATCTTCCAGGTCGGTGGTTTCGCAGCGCTCGCCCCACATGTCGGTGACGTACTGCTCGAACAATGAAAGCGCGTGTGCGCTGTGTGCGTCCATCTGTCCCTCCTGACGACGAAGAGATTCAGAGTCCTCCCAGTGACAAGGGTTGTCCAGTGATTTGCCATCGCCCATTCCGGCCACGCGTCGATCGACTCAGACCCAACAGCCCCACACCCGTGAGCGCCGTCGCTACGTGCATGAGGGACCCACTCCGTCCATGGAGGGCCCCAGACTACGCTCGACGACCGATGGACGACGGAACTTTCGACGATGCGTTCGTCGGCGATCTCGACCGACTACTCCGATGGCGGCGCGACGTCCGTCGCTTCCGCCGCGAACCACTTGAACCCCACGTGCTACCCGAGATCCTCGACGCTGCCGAACTGGCTCCGTCCGTGGGCAACAGCCAGCCGTGGCGCTGGGTCGAGGTGCGTTCCGCCGCAGCCCGGCAAACGGTGCGCGACAGCTTCACTCGCTGCAATTCCGACGCGCTGGACGGTTATACGGGCGAACAAGCACGGCTGTATTCGTCGCTCAAGCTCGCCGGTCTCGACGACGCTCCCGTCCACCTCGCCGTGTTCTGCGAACCCGGTGTCGAGCAGGGCCGGGGACTCGGCCGACAGACAGTGCCTGAGACGCTGGAGTATTCGGTCGTCACCGCGATCTCCACACTCTGGCTGGCGGCGCGGGCCCGAGGCGTCGGGGTGGGGTGGGTGTCCATCATCGAACCCGAGGAGGTTTCCGAGGCACTTGCCGTACCGCCGGCCTGGAAGCTGGTCGCCTACCTGTGTATCGGCTACCCCGCGCACGACTCGGAGACACCGGAACTCGAACGTGTCGGCTGGCAGTCACGGACGTCCGCCGGGGAACGCTTCTTCGTGCGCTGACACCAGATCGTGACCCCGCGGACCGCGCGATCCGCATGTAACTCCAGTAACAATAGTCACGTCAATCACTTCTATCGCAAGAGTAACTGGAGGACGCGCGTGTCGAGCCGTCTCACCACGAGTGTCCGACTGGCCCTCGCCGGGGTCATCGCCTTCAGCGGCACCGCGGTCGCGCTGACGACCGGTGCCGGCGTCGCGCTCGCCGCGCCGTGCGGCAACGCGAGCACGGGCTCGAGCTTCCTGGGCTTCGGGTCCAGCGGTTCCAGCGGCTCGAGTGGCTCCAGCGGGTCGGAGGGCTCGTCGGGCAGCTCGATTCCGAACCCGGGACCGCAGCGGCCGTTGATCCCCTATGTCGGTTCCAAATCCCGCACCGTCGGGTGGGTGACGGGACCGCTCAGCGCCAACCGCACATTCAGCCGGTTCGGTATCGGCGGCACCGATCTCGGCGTCTCCTGGGACAACGGCCGCGGCCAGACGCTGATGGCTTTCGGAGACACCTTCGGCAACTGCAACGCGCCGGGACAGCAGTGGCGGCACAACGTGCTGCTCCGCACCGACGACGACAACCTCGCGAACGGACTCTCCGTCCCGGCCGGTCGCGAAGGCGACGTGACGTCGGGTTCGGTGATCGCGCCCGGTCAACCGAACTACGCGCAGGAACTGATCCCGTCGCTCGGCATCTCCAATGTCGAGGTCACCACGATCCCGACGGCGGCCATCTCTCTCCCGCACGGCGACGGCTTCCGCCAGTACATCAACTACATGTCGGTGCGCTCGTGGGGTTCGCCGGGCAACTGGGTCACCAACTTCTCGGCGATCGCCCATTCCGACGACAACGGCCAGACCTGGGTCACCGATCAGGACACGATCCTCATCAATGCTCCGGTCTCGCTCCGACTGCCCGGCGAGTTCCGGCCGATCGAGTTCAACAACGGCAAGTTCCAGCAGAACGCGTACGTCCGCGGCCGGCCCGGGACACCCGAAGCCGAGTACGTCTACCAGTTCGGCACCCCGAACGGACGATTCGGCGCCGCCTTTCTCGCGCGGTTCAAACCCACGGACATCCTCGACCTCGACGCGTACGAGTACTGGGCCGGGAAGAGTCGCGGCTGGGTGGACGACATCGCCGCGATCCCCGACGACGGCTCGGCGGTCGTCGTCCGACAACCGGTCACCGAACTCTCGGTCGCCTGGAGCCCGTACCTCGAGAAATACGTCATGCTCGATGGCGACAACGACATCACGCTGCGCACCGCCGATCATCCCGAAGGCCCGTGGAGTGCACCGAAGACCATCGTGCCCCGAGGTGCGCTCGTCGTCTACGGACCGATGATGCTCCCCAACTCCCCCGCGCTGCAGGGGGATTCGAAGGAGCTCTACTTCAACGCGTCGCGATGGAGCGACTACAACGTGATGCTGATCCGGACCGATCTGAGCAAGCTCTGACACCCGGGCTCACACGTGCACACCCTGGTGATGCCGCACCTGCGCGCGAGCCAGATCGTCGGGAGCGGCCTGGTCGAGGCGCACGCTGACGACGTCGAACCGGATCTGCGACCATCGTCGGTCCTGCGCCGCCAGCCACATCCCGGCGAGTCGGCGCATCCGGGCGAGCTTCGTCGGCGTGACCGCCATGACCGGATCGTCGTACGTGCGGCTCGCGCGAGTCTTGACCTCGACGATCACCAGGACCGACCCATCCGCGGCCACCAGATCCAGTTCGCCATAGCGGGTACGCCAATTGCGCTCCAGGACAGTCCAGCCCAGCGATATAGCGTAATCCGCGGCCACGTCCTCACCGAGCCGGCCGATATGACCGCGGCGATCGGGGCGAGGATGGTCGCGCGCTTGTGCACTCATGCCGATCAGATTCGCGCAGAACCGATTTCGTCGACCGTCCGAAAGCGAGCAACGCCCTGATCTGTGAACGATCAGGGCGTTGTCAACAGATTGCGCGTGGTCAGGGCTCGTCGGGCAGGCGGAGTTCCGACTTCTCGAGTTCCTCGATGTTGACGTCCTTGAACGTGATCACGCGGACCTGCTTGACGAACCGCGCCGGGCGGTACATGTCCCACACCCAGGCATCGCTCATGCGGAGTTCGAAGTAGACCTCGCCGTCGGTGTTGCGCGGGATCATCTCGACCGCGTTGGCGAGGTAGAAGCGCCGCTCGGTCTCCACCACGTAGGTGAACTGCCCGACGATGTCCTTGTACTCGCGGTACAGAGAGAGTTCCATCTCGGTTTCGTACTTCTCGAGATCCTCAGCACTCATCCTGTCAGCCTATCCCTGTTGTCGTTTGCGCTGGTGACCACACGTGCCGCGACATTACGGTACGACATGCGGTGTTGTGGTGAGGGGCCGGCGGCGTCGATGCGCGACATGTGCAACGCCGTGCTGTAGCCCTTGTGGATGGCGAAGTCGTACCCGGGCAGGTCGTCGTCCATGGCGACCATGATGCGGTCTCGGGTGACCTTGGCGATGATGCTGGCGGCGGCGATGCACGCGGCCGCCCCGTCTCCCCCGATCACCGGCAGAGACGGCGCCGTCAGTCCCGGCACCGCGAAACCGTCGGACAGCACGTACCCCGGTTTCACGTCGAGGGCGGCCACCGCCCGGCGCATGCCCTCGATGTTCGCGACGTGGATGCCGATGCGATCGATCTCGGCGGCTTCGATGATCACCGCACTCCAGCTCTGCGCGTAGCGCGTCACCGAGCGGTACAGCTCCTCGCGGGTGCGCTCGGTCAAACGTTTCGAGTCGTCGAGGTCGGCGAGGGAGACGAGCTGCGTCGGCTTCAAGACGCAGGCCGCCACGACCAGCGGGCCCGCGCACGCTCCGCGGCCGGCTTCGTCGACCCCCGCCACGGGCCCCAGACCCTGCCGGTGCAAGGCGAATTCGAACGTCCGCAGGCCCGCGGCACGGCGGACGGGTGAGCGGGGTGGCCATCGAGTCGTCACAGCTGTCTCACCCCTGCTGCGGATTGAACGAACCGACACCACCGATCCGCGAGAAGGGGTAGATGATGAACCGGACCTTGCCGCGGATGTCGCTGACCGGGACGGTGCCCTGGTACTGGTCCTCGACGTGGTAGCGCGAGTCCTGCGAGTTCAGTCGATTGTCACCCATGACCCACACGTTGCCCTCGGGCACGGTGATCGGACCGAAGTCCGGCCCGAGACACGGAGGTACCTGGTCGCCCGGCCCGGCGACACCGGGCCCGAACGACGCGACCGTCTCCTCCTGGAGCTTCATGTCGATGTAGGGCTCGCGCAACGGGCGACCGTTGACCTTCACGCCGACGCCCTCGTCGTTGCGACATTCCACCGTCTGACCGCCGGTCGCGATGACCCGCTTGACGAGGTTGTTCTCGTCCGGCGGCGCGAACCCGAACCACGACAGCGCATCCTGCGCCTTGTGCATCACCGGGTTCGTCGATCGGGGCGACACCCAGGCGCCGTTCCACGACTCCGACGGGCCCTTGAAGACGACGACGTCGCCGGGTTGCGGATCACCGAACCGGTACGTGAGCTTGTCGATCACGATGCGGTCGTTGGTGCAGCCGTCGCACCCGATGAGGGTGGACTCCATCGACTCCGACGGGATGACGTACTGCCGACCGATGAAGGTCTGCAGCACCCAGGTGAGGAGAAGGACGCACCCCACGATGATGACGACTTCGCGCAGGAGAGAACCCGAGCCGGACTTGCGCTTGCCGCGATCGTCGGCATCGGATTCGGCCGGGTCGGTCTTCAACCTCCACGGACGCTTGGCGTCGTCGGCGCGGTCGTCGTCGGGGGCATCGTGGGGTCGCTGTGTGTCGGCCACCTCGTCAGGTTAGACGCGTCAGCGCTTTTCCTTGATCTTGGCTGCCTTGCCGCGCAGATCGCGCAGGTAGTAGAGCTTGGCGCGACGAACGTCACCGCGGGTGAGGACGTCGATCTTGGCGATGTTCGGGCTGTGCACCGGGAAGGTGCGCTCGACGCCGACGCCGAAGGACACCTTGCGGACGGTGAAGGTCTCGCGCACGCCGCCGCCCTGACGACGGATGACGACGCCCTTGAACACCTGCACGCGCTCCTTGCTGCCCTCGATGACCTTGACGTGGACGTCGAGGGTGTCACCGGGGCCGAAGTCCGGCACGTCGTCGCGGAGGGACTGCTTGTCGAGGAAGTCGAGCGTGTTCATGTGTCGTGGTCCTTGTCTGGCGGAGAACGTTGAGCAGAGGAACCTGGCGGCCCGTGGGCTCGACCGGTTCGTGCTCCGAGTCGTTGGCGTCGCAACCGGCGGTCTCGGAGAGACAGCCCCGGACACGGGGCATCGTCGGCAGGCAACCCGACTATTGTGCCAGAGACACCCCGGGCCGACGAAATCGCGGAGCCGCTACGTCCGTGGCGCCACGATCACGACGTCGTCGGCCTGCAATGCCGAGATGGTGGCGGGCTCCATCGGCGTCGCCGCGGCGATCGCTCTCGGCGTCACACCGGCATGCACCATGTGGTCGAGGATCGCGAGTTCGGGCGCCCGGCCGTTGGCGGTGAGTGCCTCGTCGTCGGCGAGTTCCACCCCCGCACGCTGATAGGGCTGCGGGTCGTTGGTCCCGACGACGACCACCCGCGCTCCCCGCGGGCCGGTCCCGACGCCCACTGCGGTCCGGAACCAACCGGCGATCGATGCCGGAACCGTGGTCTGCAGTCGCTCGGCTCGCCCCCGCAACCAGGTCAGGTCGTTCGCGCCGATCCCGTCGCGGTCGGCGCGAGCCCGCGCGCCGGCCAGACCCCCGAGACCGGCAGCCATCGCACCCGCCGCACCCAGTGCCCCGAGCGGCATCATCGGCATCATCCCGCTCGTCGCCGCGGGTGCAGCGGCGCTCTGCCCGGCCTCACCCGACCGTTCGGTGTGATCGTCCCCCGCCGCGGTGAGGGCCATCCGGCCGGTGCTCGCGGCCTCGACCCGCCACGTGTCGTCACCGATCGCGGCGTTCACCTCGGCCCGCCGGATGTCGCGGTCGGCGATCAGTGCGACCACCGACATCTGCTGCTGCGTGTCGATCACCGTCCGGGCATACGCGTCCAGCGACGTCCCGAGCGCGCGCAGCCGTTCCGCCGCTCCGGGCAGATCGGCACCGGCGATCTGTCCGAGCCCGTCGACGACGGCATCGTGGAACCCGCCCGCGGTCGAGTCCCCCGTCGCGTACGAGTCGGTCACCGACGCCACCGCCTCGGCGAGGCCGGCCACCCTCTCGGCGAGTGCCCGCACGCGCTGGGCCGAGTCGCTCAGTGCCGCCGCGTCGGCGGTCGGCCACACCCCCGGGGCCAGTTCCTCGGCGATCCGCTCGGCCTCGCCACGCGCCGTCATGCGTCGGCCCGGCCGATACGCGCCGAGGCCTCGGCATCTCGGTCGAGGAGGTCGTCGATGCCGGCGACGAGGGCGCGGCGGCGTTGTCCGAGACGGTTCCCGACGTCGTGCAGACGATCCGTCGACGCCGCGGCCGCCGGCGAGAACCCCGCCCGGAACGCACCCGCCGATTTCCCGGTGCCTACTGCCATGTCGACGTCGATGAGCAGGGCGGCGAGCTCGGTCTGTATCGCCGCGAGTTCCGCCGCCGCTGCCTGCAGTCGCGTCGCCACGACGGCGGCGGCACCGGGGTCGGCGGCGACCCGGGGACCGGCGTCGGCCGCCGGCGAGAGGTCAGGGTCGGTCATCGGCGACCACACTGTCGAGGCGGGCGTCGGCGTAGTCGATCGGCAGATCCGGTGCGCCGGAGAGGATGTCGGCGGATCTGGTGCGCAGCGCGGTGTCCGCCTCGGCGATCAGCGTGGTCAGCAGGGCGGACAGTTGATCCGCGCGGTATCGACGCATTGCGGAGGGTTCGATCGTGATGTCCACCGCACGGCCGCGCGCGTCGACCGTCACCGCGACGAGCCGGTCGTGACTGGTCGCCCGGGAGGTCAGCTGCGACAACGACTTCCGGACCCGTTCGAGTTCGGTGCGCTGCCGGTCGAGTTCCTCGACCATGGCCGAATACCCCTGCATCGTCTGCTGGACCCCCGTCCGAGTCGAACCTCTGCCGAATCCTAGTCGGTATCGCCCGGATGGTCCGCGGAGGAGTCCACAGGGTCCGGGAGGAGATCAGGCCGGCGCGCGCGCGTCCGCTCGAGGGCCTGTTCGGTACGCCAGCGTGCCACCTTCGCGTGGTCGCCGCTGAGGAGTACGGGCGGGACGTCCAGACCGCGCCAGGACACCGGCCGCGTGTAACTCGGACCTTCGAGCAGCCCGTCGGAGAACGAATCCTCCTGATGCGAGCGGGGATTGCCGAGTACGCCGTCGAGCAGCCGGACGGTCGCCTCGATCATGGCCATGACCGCGACCTCTCCCCCGATGAGGACGAAGTCGCCGAGGGAGACCTCTTCGACGCGCACCCGTCGGGCCGCGTCGTCGAAGACACGCTGGTCGATGCCCTCGTACCGGCCGCAGGCGAACACCAGATGCGGCTCGGTACTCCAGCGACGCGCGGTCTCCTGGGTGAACGGCACACCGGCGGGGGTCGGCACGATCAGCAGCGCGTCGTCGGGGCACACCTCGTCCAGGCACGGCCCCCAGACGTCGGGTTTCATCACCATGCCGGGCCCGCCGCCGTACGGCGAGTCGTCCACGCTGCGATGGACGTCGTGCGTCCAGTTGCGTAGGTCGTGGACCGCCACGGTGATCCGTCCGGCGTCGATCGCCTTGCCCAGCAAGGCAACTCGGAGCGGATCGAGGTACTCGGGGAAGATCGACACGACGTCGAGGCGCATCACGGCGCCTCGTCGAGCGAATCCGGATCCAGCAGCCCCTCCGGGGGGTCGATCACGATCAGCTCGCGACCGACACTCGGCACGATCTCGCGCACGAACGGCACGAGTACCTCACGGTCGTCGGTGGTACGTACCGACAGCAACTCGCCGCCGGGCAGATGCAGGACCGATTCGACGACGCCGACCGCGGAGCCGTCGGTGAGTTGTACGGGCACGCCCTCGAGTTCGTGGTCGTAGAATTCGTCCGGGTCGTCGGAGGGCTCCACCTGCGAACTGTCGATGAGGAACAGGGTGCCGCGCAGGGCGTCGGCGGAATCCCGGTCCGCGATGCCGGCCAGGGACACCAACAGCCGCCCGGAATGATCCCGGGCGGCTGTGACGGTGAAATCCCGTTCCCCGGCACCGCGCGGCAGACGGCCACGCAGCACCGAGTTCGGGGCGAAACGCATCTCGGGCTCGTCGGTGCGGACGTCCACGACGACCTCACCACGGATTCCGTGTGACTTGACCACACGGCCGACGACGAGATCCACGATGCGCTCGGTGTTCGGGTTCTCGGTCAGCGGTCGGTGTCGACGATGTCGACGCGCATCCCGCGGCCGCCGATCCCGGAGACCAGGGTGCGCAGCGCGGTGGCGGTGCGACCGTTGCGACCGATCACCTTGCCGAGGTCGTCGGGGTTCACGTGGACCTCGACGAGCCGGCCGCGACGGCCGGTGACGAGGTCGACCCGGACGTCATCGGGGTTGGAGACGATTCCGCGGACCAGGTGCTCGACCGCGTCGGCGACGACTGCGCTCACGCGTCACCCTCGGCGGCGGGAGCCTCGGCAGCCTCGTCGTCCTTCTTGGCGGCCTTCTTCTTGGGGGTGGTCGCGGCGGCGACCGGCTCGTTGTCGGCGGCGGCGAGCGCGGCGTTGAACAGGTCGAGCTTCGACGGCTTGGGCTCGGCGGTCTTCAGGGTGCCCTCGGCGCCCGGCAGGCCCTTGAACTTCTGCCAGTCACCGGTCACCTTGAGGATCGCGGCCACGGGCTCGGTCGGCTGCGCACCGACTCCCAGCCAGTACTGCGCGCGCTCGGAGTCGACCTCGATCAGCGAGGGCTCTTCCTTGGGGTGGTACTTGCCGATGGTCTCGATGACCCGGCCGTTGCGGCGGGTGCGGGCGTCGGCGACGACGATGCGGTACTGCGGGTTGCGGATCTTGCCGAGCCGCGTGAGCTTGATCTTGACAGCCATGTCTACATCTCTTTCGTGTGGTCACTGCGCAATTCAGCAATCCGCCCGGAGTGGCGGACCCGGTTTTGCGTCTGTAGTGGTGTGACCGTCGGGCGGCCGTGACCGGATCCGACGAACCAGCGAATCATTGTGCCAGACCGGGCGGTGAGTACCGAATCCGGTGATCGGCCTGCAGAAGGAACAGCCGATGGACCGGCATGTGGTCACCCACCCCGCGAGGACGACCACATGCCGAACGTCACTTCCGTCACTCTGTCGGTGTCGGCTCATCCGCGTCCTGATGCGCGACACCGCCGGAGCCTCCCTCGACCCCCGGCTCCGACGGGCCCGCGCTCTCGGATCCGGGCCGCGGATCCGAGGTGGACTGATCCGGTTCGTCCTGGCCGAACCGTTGCAACGCCGTTGCTACGTTACGCGGCGGTAAGGAAGGCAACCAGCCACTACCGTGTGGCTTTGCTCACACGAGGTGGCGACCAGACGAGACCACTGCCACCGGGTGTCGCAACGTGCCCAGGTCGTCGCACGGGTTGTCCGCGTACACGACGAAGTCGGCGCGGTGCCCGTCCTCCAGGAGGTCGGCGCCCAGCCAGGCGCGCGCATTCGTCGACGCCGCCGCGATCGCACCCGCCGGGCCCAGGCCCACGTCCGAGAGCGCCTCGATCTCGTCGACGATGCGTCCGTGCTCGACGAATCCGCCCGCGTCGGTCCCGGCGAAGATCGCGACGCCGGCCTCACGCGCGGCGGCGAACACCGCCGGGGCGCCCGCATGCAGGGCGCGCATGTGCGCGGCGTAGGTCGGGAAGCGTTCGGCGCCGTCGGCGATCCCGGGAAAGTTCTCGACCTGGATCATGGTGGGCACCAACGCGATCGAGCGGTCGACGAGCTGGTCGACGAGATCGGGAGTCAGCCCGGTGCCGTGCTCGATGCAATCGACTCCGGCCCCGATCAGGTCGACGAGAGCATCGGTTCCGAAGACGTGCGCGGTGATCCGGGCGCCGTGCTCGTGCGCCACCGCCACCGCCGCCTCTATCTGTGCACGGGTCCACAACGGGGCCAGGTCGCCGACCTCGCGGTCGATCCAGTCGCCCACGATCTTCACCCAGCCGTCGCCGGCCTGCGCCTGCCGGGCCACCTCGGCCGCGAGTTCGTCCGGATCGTCGAGGTCGACGCCGTAGTCGCGCAGATACCGCTTGGGCCGGGCGATGTGCTTGCCCGAGCGGATGAAGCGCGGGCAGGCGGGGTCGTCGTCGAGTGGGTGCGTGTCGAGCGGCGACCCGACCTCGCGGATCAGCAGGGTCCCGGCGCGCGCATCGGCGTACGCGTACCCACGGGCCTGCTCGATGTCGACCCCGAGGCCCGGCGCGATCCCCACGTGATTGTGGGCGTCGACGAGGCCCGGCAGAATCCAGCCACCGTCGACTGCCGTCTCGGCGTCGGGAACCGCGGTGAGGCTGATGGTGTCGTCGGACACCCAGAACTCGACCGGTTCGGACGTGAGCGGATCGGTGCCCCGGTAGTGGCGGGCCATTGCACCCTGTTCCGGGCCACCCACCGTCATTTCTTCTTCTTGGGCTGCTGGAACTGCGACACGTCGATGCCCTCGAGACCCGGGGGCAGCTGATCGAGACCGGCCGGCATGTTCGACAGGTCCGGGAACCCGGCCGGCATGCCTCCGGGCATACCAGGGAAGCCGCCGCGCGCCGCCTTCGGCGGGGTGGGGCCGCGGCTCTTGCCCTTCTTGCCCTTCTTGCCCTTGCGGTTGGACTTGCGGTTCATCGCGCCCATGCCCATGCGACCCGACATCTGCGCCATCATCTTGCGGGCCTCGAAGAACCGGTCGACGAGCTGGTTGACCTCGCTGACGGTCACACCCGACCCGTTGGCGATCCGGATCCGGCGTGAGGCGTTGATGATCTTCGGGTTGTCGCGCTCGGCGGGGGTCATGCCGCGGATGATCGCCTGCACGCGGTCGAGCTGCTTGTCGTCGACCTGCGACAGCACGTCCTTCATCTGGCCGGCGCCGGGCAACATCCCCAGGATGTTGCCGATGGGGCCCATCTTGCGGATCATCAGCATCTGCTCGAGGAAGTCCTCGAGGGTCAGCTCGCCCTGGGTGATCTTGGCGGCCGCGGCCTCGGCCTGCTGCGCATCCCAGTGCTGTTCGGCCTGCTCGATGAGCGACAACACGTCGCCCATGCCGAGGATGCGGCTGGCCATGCGGTCGGGATGGAAGACGTCGAAGTCCTCGAGCTTCTCGCCCGAGGACGCGAACATGATCGGTTGGCCGGTCACCTCGCGTACCGACAACGCCGCACCGCCGCGCGCATCGCCGTCGAGCTTGGTGAGCACGACGCCGGTGAACCCCACACCCTCCTGGAAGGCCTCGGCGGTGGTGACGGCGTCCTGACCGATCATCGCGTCGACGACGAACAGCACCTCGTCGGGCGAGGTGGCGTCGCGGATGTCGGAGGCCTGCTTCATCAGTTCGGCGTCGATGCCGAGCCGGCCGGCGGTGTCGATGACCACCACGTCGTAGTGCTTGCTCCGCGCCTCGTCGACACCGGCCTGCGCGACCGAGACCGGATCGCCCGAGGTCACACCGAGCACACCCTCGCCGCCGACGCTCGTGCCCGGATGCGGCGCGAAGACCGGCACGCCGGCGCGCTCGCCGACGATCTGCAGCTGTGAGACCGCGCCCGGACGCTGCAGGTCACAGGCGACGAGCAGCGGCGTGTGACCCTGCTGCTTGAGCCAGTTGCCCAGCTTTCCGGCAAGTGTCGTCTTACCGGCACCCTGGAGACCGGCCAACATGATGACGGTCGGGGGGTTCTTGGCGAACCGCACCCGCCGCGTCTCCCCGCCGAGGATTCCGATGAGTTCCTCGTTGACGATCTTGACGACCGTCTGCGCCGGGTTGAGTGCCGCGGAGACCTCGGCACCCTTGGCGCGCTCCTTGATCCGGGCGATGAAGGACCGGACCACCGCGAGCGAGACGTCCGCCTCGAGCAGGGCGAGCCGGATCTCGCGGCAGGTGCGGTCGATGTCGGCGTCGGACAGCCGCCCCTTGCCACGCAGATCCTTCAGGGCACCGGTCAACCGGTCGGAGAGGGAATCGAACATGGGTCCCATCCTTCCATGCGGGTCCCGGGACGAAACATCTAGGAGATCGGCACTCCGGACCGTCCCGTCCCGCCGTAGGACTGCGGTCCGTCGCCGTCCTCCTCGCGCGCCGGCTGCGGCGGCGGGCAGACCGCGACGACGGCCTCGGCCAGCTTTGCCCGTGCGTCCTCGGTGTCGGTCGCCAGCCGCAGGCCGAAGATGTCGACCCCGGTGGCGCCCAGGGTCGCCACCTTGGCCCACCGGATGTCGGCGCCGTGGCGTTCCAGGATGGCACTGACCCGGCTGAGCAGGCCGATCCGGTCGTCGGAACGGACCTCCAGCACCGCTTCCCCCGCCGGCGCGTCCAGCCACGTCACCCGCGGTGGCGCCACGGCGAAGAGCGCGGGTACCGCGTTCTTCGGATGCCCGGCCCCGTCGACCTCGGGATCGGTGCTCCCGGCGCTGGCGCCGATGGTCACCACGGTGCCGGGAATCGTGGTGACGGTGCCGATCGTCGGGATCGGCGAGTCCCGCTCGCGCGCGTCGAGCCGCGCGAGGACGTCGATCTTGCCGTCGACGGCCGCGATCAGCTGCTGGCGCAACAGGCCGGCATCGGGCGGACTGCCGAACATCGGGACGACCAGGAACGAGTTGATCGCCTTCCCGTCGGCGCTCTGGGCACACGCCGAGTGGGACCGCAACCCGCCCAGGGCGAGGACCCCGGCCATCTTCGACAGCAGGCCGGGTTGATCAGGCGCCACCATGGTGACGCGGTACGTGTGTTGCCCGTCGGCCCGGACGAGCCGGACCGCGTAGTCCCCTTCCGCCGCCGTGGCCAGGTCCTCGGCCGTCAGCGGCTCGGGCGCGCTCGGCTCTTCGCCGTCGATGAGTCGCATCGACCGGCGGACGAGGTCGTGGATGAGCGAGGCCTTCCACTCCCCCCACACCCCCGGGCCGGTGGCCAGCGAATCCGCTTCGGCAAGTGCGGCAAGCAGTTCCAACAGCACCCGGTTGTGTCCCAGGGTGTCGGCGACCGACTCGGCGGTGGCCGGGTCGTCGAGGTCCCGGCGGGTGGCGACCTGCGGCAGCAGCAGGTGGTGTCGCACCATGTCGGCGAGGATCGCCACATCCTGCGGCCAGAGACCGAACCGGTTGCCGACCTGAACCGCCAGATCAGCGCCGACGATGCTGTGGTCGGCACCCCGACCCTTGCCGAGGTCGTGGATCAACGCACCGAGGACGAGCAGGTCGGGCCGGGACACCCGGGTGGTCATCGCACTCGCGTACGCCGCGGTTTCCACGAGATGCCGGTCGACGGTCCAGGTGTGGATGGCATCGCGCGGCGGGAGGTCGCGCACCGCACCCCATTCCGGCAGGAGCCGGCCCCACAGGCCGGTGCGGTCGAGCGCCTCGATCGGGTCGACCATGTGATGTCCCGAACTGAGCAGGACCAGCAGGTCGCTGAGCGCCTCGGCCGGCCACGGCTCACGCAGTTCCGGCGCGTAGTCGGCCAGCCGGCTCAGCGTCGACGCGCTGATCGGGAGGCCGGTTCGGGCCGACGCGGCGGCGACCCGCAGGATGAGTCCCGGGTCTTTGCTCGGAATCGCGTTGCGCGCCAACACGATCTCTCCGCTGTGCTCGACGACGCCTTCGTCGAGCGGACGGCGCAGCGGCGAGCGCCGCAGCTTGGCCAGTCCGCGACGCGGCAGGGCGTTGCCCGCGGTCCGCAGGCCGACGTCGATGGAGTAGCTGATGGTGCGGGCCGAGTCGCTGATGACGCGGGCGAGATCGAACCGGTCCCCGATCCGGAGGGCCGCCCCGATCTCGTCGGCGTCCTGGGCCTGCACGTGCTCGCGGGGACGCCCGGCGATGCGGTGCAGTTCGGTACGGATGTCGAGGAGCCGCGTGTAGGCGACCTGCGGTCCGGCACCGGGCGAATCGGGTCGCAGGCTCGCCATCCCGCTGGTGAGCTGGGCGATCGCCAGCGCTCCCAGGAGCTGGACGTCACGCAGGCCGCCCCGGCCGCTCTTGAGGTCGGGTTCGGCGCGATGTGCGATGTCGCCGGCTCGCCGCCAGCGGTCCTGCGCGTGCGTGACCACCTCGGGGAACCGATTGCGGATGTCGTTGCGCCACTGCTGACGGACCCCGCCGATCAGCAACGTGGACAGATCCTCGTCGCCGGCTATGTGGCGCGCCTCGAGGAGGCCGAGGGCCGCGGTGACGTCGTCGCCGGCGACCTGCAGCGCCTGCGGCACCGTCCGCACACTGTGGTCGAGCGGGATGTTGGCGTCCCACAACGGGTACCAGAGTCCGTCGGCGACCTCGGACACCCGCTCGGCGGGCATGTCGTCGTGCAGCAGGATCAGGTCGAGGTCGGAATACGGGAGCATCTCGCCGCGGCCGAGTCCGCCCACGGCGACGATCGCGAACCCGCTGTGCGGCTTGATGCCGAGTTCGGCGCCCTTGCTGGTCAGCCAGAATTCGTGCAGGTCGACGAGCACCTGGCGCAGTGCCGGTGCATCGAGTTTTCCCGATCGGCCGGATTCGGTGAGTTGCCGTCGGGTCTTGGCCAGGTCTGCGGCGCTTACGACTGCCTCCAAAGTGTGTGGGAGAGAAGGGAATACGAGGTGTGGAACTCCGACGGCCCCGCGCCCGACTGGTCGTCGGGCACGGGGCCGTTCACCGGGAATTCGTCGACGCCTCGGCAGGCTCGCTACAGGGCGTCGCCACCGCGCTCGCCGGTTCGGACGCGAACCACGGACTCCACCGGCGAGACCCACACCTTGCCGTCACCGATCTTGCCGGTCCGGGCGGCCTCGACGATCACGTCGACGACCTTGTCCACGGCGGCGTCGTCCACCACGACCTCGACGCGGACCTTGGGTACGAAGTCGACCGAGTACTCGGCGCCGCGATAGACCTCGGTGTGACCCTTCTGGCGGCCGTAGCCCTGGACCTCACTCACGGTCATGCCCAGGATGCCGGCCTGCTCCAACCCGGCTTTGACATCCTCGAGCGTGAACGGCTTGACGATTGCAGTGATCAGCTTCATTAGTTATCCCTCTCCACAGGATTCAGCGTAGTAGCGAATGGCTTCGAGCGTCATGCCAGCTCATAGGCCGTCTCGGCGTGTTCCGCCTCGTCGATGCCGCTCTTCTCGTCCTCGTCGCTGACGCGCCAACCCAGCGGCTTGAGCACCAGGGCGATGATCGCGGTGAGAACACCGGTGAACACGAGGGCGAACAAGGCGATCACGACCTGGACCACCAGCTGCTTGTAATCTCCGCCCCAGAAGAGGCCCACGTCCTCGCCGATCAGGCCGATGGCCACCGTGCCCCAGAGGCCGGCGACGAGGTGGACACCGACGACGTCGAGCGAGTCGTCGTAGCCGAACTTGTTCTTCAGGCCGATCGCGACGGCGGCGAGAGCACCCGCGATGACACCGAGGATGAGCGAGCCGACCGGGGTCAGCGAACCACACGCGGGGGTGATGGCGACCAGACCGGCGACCACACCCGAGGCGGCGCCGACGCTGGTGGCGTGCTTGTCGCGGATGAGTTCCACCGCGAGCCAGCCGAGGATCGCCGCGGCGGTGGCAGCGGTGGTGTTGACCCACACCTGACCGGCGAGCAGATCGGCGCCCAGCTCGGAGCCGACGTTGAACCCGAACCAGCCGAACCAGAGAAGTGCTGCGCCCAGCATCACGAACGGGATGTTGTGCGGACGGTAGGCGGTGCGGCCGAAGCCGACGCGCTTGCCGATGATGAGGACCAGGACCAGCGCCGCGATACCGGCGTTGATGTGCACGACCGTGCCGCCGGCGAAGTCGATCGGCGCGACGTTGGCCGCACCTTCCTCGTCGGTCCCGAACATCTTGGCCGCCAGACCGTCCTCACCGCCGCCGAGGAGACCGCCGCCACCGACCAGACCGCCCCAGACCATGTGGGACAGCGGGAAGTACACGATCGTCGCCCAGAGGACGGTGAAGACCATCCAGGTGGAGAACTTGACACGTTCGGCGAGCGCACCGCTGATGAGGGCGACGGTGATGACCGCGAAGGTCAGCTGGAATCCCATGAAGACGATCGCCGGGATCGTCAGGCCGCCGGTGACGTACAACTCGGTGTCGCCCTCGCCGATGGTGCTCATCAGCTGGTCGGACCCGAAGAGCGCGAACGGGTTCGCGAAGATCCCGCCGATGTCACTGCTGCCGGTGATCCCGTCGCTGAACGACATCGAGAAGCCCCACAGCACGTACACGACGCTGATCGACGCCAGCGCGCCGAAGGACATCATCATCATGTTCAGGACGGACTTGCCTCGCGCCAACCCCCCGTAGAAGAACGCGAGGCCTGGGGTCATCAGCAACACGAGCGCGGCCGACACGAGCATGAATGCCGTGTTACCCGTGTCGATCGGGCCAAACGATTCGTTTGGCAACTGAGCCAACTCCACTACGAAACCTCCTCAGGATGCGCCGACGGCTCGGCGCCTCCAAAGAGATTGTCGGCAGTCGGTTTCGGCCGTGGTGCCCTGACGTTTCGGGCGCGTAACCCCCTGGGCGGTTTGTATTTCGCCCATGTAACATCCCAGTTCGGCTCTGAGCTGTCTCTCAGACTCGGCGGCCGATGTCTGACCCGACATTTCCGATCACAGATCCCGACTTCACGGCAGCGTCCGCCGGCGTCAGAGGAGGGCGTCGACGAATGCGTCCGGTTCGAAGGGCGCGAGGTCGTCCGCGCCCTCCCCCAGTCCGACGAGCTTGACCGGCACGCCGAGTTCCTTCTGGACGTGGAACACGATGCCGCCCTTGGCGGTGCCGTCCAGCTTGGTCAGCACCACGCCGGTGATGTTGACGACCTCGGCGAACACCCGGGCCTGCATCAGTCCGTTCTGTCCGACGGTCGCGTCGAGCACCAGCAGCACCTCGTCGACCGGCGCCTTCTTCTCCACGACGCGCTTGACCTTGCCCAATTCGTCCATCAGGCCGGTCTTGGTGTGCAGCCGGCCGGCGGTGTCGATCATGACCACGTCGACGCCGCTCTCGATGCCCCGGTCGACCGCGTCGAATGCGACGGCGGCGGGATCGGCCTGTTCCTTGCCGCGCACGATCTCGGCACCGACCCGCTCACCCCACGTCTGCAGTTGGTCGGCGGCAGCCGCGCGGAACGTGTCCGCCGCGCCGAGCACGACACGACGCCCGTCGGCGACCAGGACGCGTGCCAGCTTGCCGGTCGTGGTGGTCTTGCCGGTGCCGTTGACGCCGACGACGAGGACGACGGCGGGACGGCCCGCGTGTGGCAGCGCCCGGATCGACCGGTCGAGCGTCGGGTCGAGCTGCTCGACCAGGACCCGCTTGAGCAACGCCCGGGCCTCACCCGCGGTGCGGACCGGGTTGGCCGCGAGCTCGGTGCGCAGCGTCTCGACGACGGTGGCCGTCGTGGACGCACCGAGATCGGCCATCACCAGCGTGTCCTCGATCTCCTCCCAGCTGTCCTCGTCGAGATCGCCGGCGCCCAGCAGGCCCAGCACACCCTTGCCGATCGCGCCCTGTGACCGGGACAGCCGGCCGCGCAGCCGACCGATCCGGCCCGCCGTCGGCGCGATCTCGTCCAGCGGCGGCGCGGTGGTCGCCTCCGCGACATCGTCGGGTACCCGGGTCCCGGGCTCGGTCGTTGCCGGCTCGGCGGTGGCCGGTTCGGGTTCCGCGACCTCGGGCTCGGTGACCTCGGGTGCGGCGGTTGAGGCTGTGGCGGACGCGGGCTCGGCCACGTCCGGCTTCGCCGTCTCGGGCTCGACGGTTTCCGGCTCGACGGTTTCGGGGCGGGCGGTCGCAGGTCCTGCGGTCTCGGGTTCGGTGGTGTCCGGCTCGGGCAGCGACACCTCGGTGACGCCGCGCCGGATCGAATCCCGCGGCACCGCGGAGTCGTCACCGACGCCCGGCTGACCGTCGACATCGGTGCGCTCTCCGGGCGGCCGGACCACCTCGGGTGCCGGCGTCGCAGACTCCGGAGCCGGGGGTTCCGGCCTCCGTCGCGGCGGTTCCGCGAGGGCGGTGTCACCCGCGGCCTCCCCGCGACTGAAGCTGAACCCCGATCCGGCCTGGTAGCCCCCGGACCGGTCGACCTGGCGGGTCGTCCCGTCGACGATCTCCGGTTGCCGCTCGTCGGTCAGCGAGATGCGCCGGCGGCGCGACAGCACCAGCCCGAGCACGATCAGCGCGATCACGACGAGCACCGCGACGACGATGCCGATGATGATTCCGGTGTTCACTGGCTGGTGTCCTCCTGTTGACCGACGGGCATGTTCACTCCGCGCATGCGTTGCGAGATGACCGTCGTGATGCCGTCGCCGCGCATGCTGACTCCGTAGAGCGCATCCGCGACCTCCATCGTGGGCTTCTGGTGGGTGATGACGATGAGCTGCGACTTCTCCCGCAGTTGGGCGAACAACGTGATCAGTCGCCGCAGGTTGGTGTCGTCGAGCGCGGCCTCGACCTCGTCCATGACGTAGAACGGCGACGGGCGCGCGCGGAAGATCGCCACCAGCATCGCGACCGCCGTCAGGGACTTCTCCCCGCCCGAGAGCAGCGAGAGCCTCTTGACCTTCTTACCGGGCGGACGCGCCTCGACCTCGATGCCCGTCGTGAGCATGTCGCCGGGTTCGGTCAGGACGAGCCGGCCCTCGCCGCCGGGGAACAGGGTCTGGAAGACCTGGCCGAACTCGCGTTCCACGTCGGCGTACGCCTCGGTGAACACCTGCAGAATCCGGGCGTCGACCTCTTCCACGACGTCGAGGAGGTCCTTGCGGGCCGCCTTGACGTCCTCGAGCTGCGACGACAGGAAGTTGTACCGCTCTTCGAGAGCGGCGAACTCCTCGAGCGCCAGCGGGTTCACCTTGCCGAGCGTGTTGAGATCCTTCTGTGCCTTCTTGGCGCGGGCCTCTTGTGTCGCCCGGTTGTAGGGCATCGGGGCCGGTGCGACGACCTGCTCGCCGCGTTCCCGGGCCTGCTCGTACTCGGCCATCTCCAGCGCCGACGGGGGCATCGGCACGTCGGGACCGTATTCGGCGATCAGATCGTCGGGCGCCATCGCGAAGGTCTCGAGGACCTGCTCTTCGAGCTGTTCGATCCGCAGCGCGACCTGGGCCCGCGCCACCTCGTCGCGGTGGACGGTGTCGCGCAGCGAATTGAGGGTGGTCGTCAGTTCGCCCGCCCGGACCCGGAGCGCGTCGAGGGTCGCGGTGCGGGCGGTCCGGATCTCCTCGAGTTCGTCGCGCCCGGCCTGAGCCGAGGCCACCGCAGCCGCGAGACGTTCACTGACCTGCGCCCCCGCGCGGTCGACGGCTGCCGCGACGCCGGCGGCCTGGCGTCGGATCTCGTCCTGCCGACGAGCCCGCTCGCGTGCCTCGCGCTCGCGCTGTGCGGCCCGCCGCAGCGAGTCCGCCTTGCCCCGGACGGATGCCAGGCGTTCCTCGGCTGTCCGCAAGGTCAGGCGCGCCTCCATCTCGGCGCTGCGTGCCACGCCGACGGCGGTCGCGGCGTTCGCGCGGTCGGTGTCGTCGGCGGACATCTCGGTCCCCACCTCGGACTCATCGCGGGCGAGACGCAGTCGCTCGGTAAGTTCCTGCAGGTTCTCGAGGGTTTCCTCGCGGCCCTTCTCGAGCAGATTCCGCTGTCGGGTCAGCTTGTCGGCCTCGGCACGCGAGGCTCTGATCTCCTGGCCCAGCCGGGCCATCTGCTCATACGCGGCGCCGACGCCGGCGTCGGACTCGTGCAGCGCCGCGAGCGCCTCCTCGGCCGCCTCCCGCCGATCGTGCTGCTCGGTGAGCGCACCGGCGAGCGCCGCCTCGAGTTCTTCGACGCGCCTGCGGGTCGAGGCGAGTTCGGCGGTCGCCGCATCGATCGCCGACTGGACCTCCAGCGTGGAGGGGCGGCGTGACGAACCGCCCTCGACCGACGCCGCCGAGATGCGGTCGCCGGCGGGCGTCACCGCGCGCACGCCGAGACGGCGGGCGAGTTCGAGCCCCTGCGCGGGATCGTCGACGATGACGGTGTCGGCCAGGACGGTGTCGATCGCACCGCGGATCTCCGGCCGGGTGTCGACCACCGAGGCCGCCCACCTCGCCCCGTCGGGCAGCGCCACGTCGCTCGATCGGTCCGGGCCGGTGAGTCCGCCGCAGATCAGCGCGGCCCGTCCCCCGTCGCCCGACTTCAGGGCCGCCAGCGCCCGCACCGCGGCGATCCCGTCCACGGTGACGATGCCGTCCACGGCGGGTCCGAGCGCCCCGGCGATGGCCGTCTCGAAACCCGCTTCGACCGTGACCAGCTCCGACATCGGTCCAAGCAGGCCGTCGGGCGCGTTCTCCAGGAGCCATGCGCCGCCGTCGCCGCGCTCGAGTCCCATGGCGAGTGCGTCCGCCCGGGCCGACAAGGAGGCGATGGCGTGCTCGGCGTCGCGGTGTGCGGCCTGCAGGGTGGCCACGCGCTCGTTGGACAGGTTCAGCGCGGCCACGCATCGTTCGTGGTGTTCGTCGAGCGCCTGTTCGGCGGCTTCCAGCTGCGCCAGTTCGCTTGCCGCCGAATCCTGTTGCGTGACCGCGACTTCGGCGCGTTCAGTGGCGGCCGAGATGGCCGCGGTGAGGCGCTGCGCCTCAGCGTCGACCGACTCCGAACGCGTCCGCAGGTTGTCCACCTGCCCTTCGAGGCGCGCCAGACCCTCGCGACGGTCGGCGATGGCCCGGACAGCCGCGAGGTGAGCCGCCTCGGCCGCCTCCGCGATCGACTCGCGTTCGCCGAGCACCTCGCGGGCGCTCTCGAGCTGTTCGGCGGCGATCTCGACGCCCTCGGTCAGCTCGGCTTCGAGTTCGGCGGCCTCGAGGGCCTGCTCGTCGAGCTCCTCCGGGTCGGGCCCGGACGCCTCGCTCGACGGCTCGCTGAGGTACCGGCTGCGTTCGGCGGCCACCCGGCGGGTCGCGTCGACGCGCTCGGCGAGAGCTGACAATCGGAACCAAGCCCGGTTGGCCGCGGCCGCGGCGGGCGTGATCTCGGCGAGATGCTGTTCGTGTTCGGCCACTTCCGCGTTCGCACGGTCGAGTTCGGCGGCCACCTCGTCCTGCCGACGCCGGACCTCGTCCTCGACGGCGGCGTGTTCGGCCATCTCGGCGCGGCGGGTGACGAGGTCGTCGGCGGCCAGGCGCAACCGGGCGTCGCGGAGATCGGCCTGGACGGTCTGGGCCCGGCGGGCGACCTCGGCCTGGCGTCCCAGTGGTTTGAGCTGACGACGGAGTTCGGCCGTCAGATCGTTCAGACGCGCCAGGTTGGCCTGCATCGCGTCGAGCTTGCGGACCGCTTTTTCCTTGCGCTTGCGGTGTTTGAGGACCCCGGCCGCCTCTTCGATGAACGCGCGGCGGTCCTCGGGCCGGGACTCGAGGATCGCCGACAACCGTCCCTGGCCGACGATCACGTGCATCTCGCGACCGATACCGGAGTCCGACAGCAGCTCCTGCACGTCCATCAGGCGACAGGAACTGCCGTTGATCTCGTACTCGCCGGCGCCGTCGCGGAACATCCGGCGCGTGATGGACACCTCGGAGTACTCGATCGGCAGCGCACCGTCGGCGTTGTCGATGGTGAGGGTGACCTCGGCGCGGCCCAGCGGAGGACGGCCCGAGGTGCCGGCGAAGATGACGTCCTGCATCTTCCCGCCGCGCAGTGCTTTGGCGCCCTGCTCGCCCATCACCCAGGTCAGGGCGTCGACGACGTTCGACTTACCGGAGCCGTTGGGACCGACGACGCACGTGATACCCGGCTCGAAGCGCAGGGTCGTCGCCGAGGCGAACGACTTGAAGCCCTTCAGGGTCAGGCTTTTGAGGTGCACGACGGTACAGACTACTCACCATCGCGACGTGTTTCGGCTCTCCTCACCGTTCGACGAAGCCGTCGAGGTCCCCGCGCGGTTCATCCACACGCTCGACCACCAGGTCCACCTGTCCGGGCGTGGTTCCCGACCGGAGCGCGTCGAGCAGGGCGAGGGCCTTGTCCCGCGGCCCTTCGGCGACGACCAGCACCCGGCCGTCGGCCTGGTTCGACGCGTAGCCGACGAGCCCGAGTTCGAGAGCACGCGCTCTGGTCCACCACCGGAAGCCCACGCCCTGCACGTGCCCGTGGACGTGCGCGGTGAGCCGGACGCGGTCGGTGCCGTCCTCGCTCATGCGGTCACTCCGTCTCGATCCGCAGATCCACCTCGGCGCCGGCCTTCACCGTGCGCCCGACCGTGCACACCGCGTCGATGGCGCGTTCGACGACGACGAGCAACCGGGCCGCGGCGTCGGGCTCGAGTTCGGACAGGTCGATCTCGAGGATCTCCTCGATGCGCGGGTACACCTCGTTCTCGCGGTCGGCGTCACCGCTCACCCGGATCGTCGCGTCGTAGTCGTCGCCGAGGCGACGGGCCAACGGCCGGTCCGACGACATGCCGGTGCAGGCGGCCAGCGCGATCTTGAGCAGCTCACCCGGGGTGAAGACACCGTCGACATCCTGAGACCCGACCAGCACCTCGGCGCCGCGCGAGCTGCGGCCGGTGTAGCGGCGGGTACCGGTGCGCTCGACCCACAGATCGGTGTGGGCCTGGTCGGCGGGAGCTGTTGCTTCGGTGGTCATCGGCGGCTGGGTCCTTCCGGACGAGTGCAGGGCGACGCGGACGTCGCCGACCATAGTAAGAGCTGCGGCACGCGCATTGTTCCCCACGGGTCCGCGCCGGAAGTCCTCAGATGCGGTATCCCGGCGGTTCTTCCGATCATGACGCGGTGCGTGCATTCGCGTCCGGTCGCCGTCATGGAGATCTCTGAATCATCCCCATAGTCGGTCTGTGCCTGCTGCTCTACACCGATGACTACGTGATCGCCGGCCTGCTTCCCGAGCTCTCATCCACCTCGGGATCACGTCGGGCAGGCAGGCTGCCTAATGACGAGCTACTCGGTCGCGCTGGCGGTTTCCGCACCGGTGTTCAGCATCATGCTGCGATCGATGCCGACCGTCAGATTGCTCCGCCTGTGGACCGTGTTGCTCGTATTCGCGAACATCTGCGCCGCGTGCGTGCCCGGCCATTGGTGGCTGCAGGCCGCGCGATGCGTGGCGGCGGGTGGAGCGGTGGCCTGCGCCTTTGGTGTGATCGTGGCGACGGTATCCGCAGACAGGGTGGGCCGTCATCTGGGGTTCGCGACTCCGGCGTGATGGGGTCCGTCACTGCGGGCGTGCCGCTCGCGGTTGTCGCCTCAGCCGTGGGCTGGCGCTGGTTGTTCGTCGGGATAGCCGCGTTGTCCGTCGTCGTCCTCGTCGCTTCCGGTTGAGCCTGCCAATTCTCACGAACAACCGGATCCGTCGCTGGCCCGCGAACTGATCAGCATGGTGACGCGAGGGCGGGTCCTGGCAGTCATCGGCGTCAACTCGCTGGTCCTCGGAGTGTCCATCGCGATCTACACCTTTCTGTTTCCCATCGCCGACAACAATCCGGCATTCACCGAGTCGGCCTAGCCGTGGCTACTTCTCGCCGCCGGACTCGGCGGGGGTCTGAGCGTCCTCGGGTCCGGGCGGCTCGTCGACCGTTGCGGCGGGCGCCCGGTCGCCATCGTCTCGCGGCGGGCGCAGCGTCTTCGCGGGTGCCATCTACTGCTACTCGGTCACTGCGTTGCCGTTGATCGTCGGACTCATCGGTGTGTTCGGTTGGGGTCTCAGCGCCTTCGGGATGACGCCGGCGGTGCAGAGGATGCCTTTAACAGGCGAGCGGCGAGAACGCCCGCCATGCCATGGCGCTGAGCATCGTGAGCGTACCTTGCGGTGTGAATGTACCTTGCGGTCGGTGCCGGGACAGCGGTCGGTGGCGCGTTGATCGATGCCGGTCACGCGGTGGCCGTCTGCCTGGTGGTGATCACCGGATTCGTCGCCGCAGGTGGTGTGACGGCCACGCTCCGACACTAGGTCGATCCCGATGAAGATACCGACGATGCTCGGAGCGACAATCGGTTACGGGGTAGGACTGCGGAGTTCCTCGGCGGTCGCTGGGACCGCGGGCAGTAGAACGAGCTCCGGTTAATGAACTGTTCCCGGCGCATGCTCGCCCCGCAGCGTCGGCACGGCTCCCCTGTACGCCCTAGGCGTCAGGGGCCGGCCTGCGGACAACCCAGGGAAAGTCCTGGATCCGGCTGAACGCCCGTTGCAGCGACATGGGAACTGACCGCGGTGCGACGCGATACGT